>Ga0075435_100001861_pt1 | contig 13705 bp, 10 predicted proteins | sample RhiMethybrSRZTD4_FD_75302 | JGI IMG/M metagenome (GOLD analysis project Ga0075435, IMG submission 75302) | Populus rhizosphere microbial communities from Tennessee, USA - Rhizosphere MetaG P. TD hybrid SRZTD4 | ecosystem: Host-associated > Plants > Roots > Rhizosphere > Soil | place: USA...
CTGACCGGCATCACCTTGAGCGCGCCCGACGTCGGCGGCACCGCCGGCATGCAGCAGACCTACATGGCCGTCCACGGCTCGAACCGCGCCGACAACGCGATCCAGGTCGACGGGATGAGCGTCAACGGCATCGAAGGCGACGGCGCGATCCAGAACTACTTCAACGACGGCATGTTCCAGGAGATGAGCTATCAGACGAGCGCGCTGACAGCGGAAGTGCAGGCATCCGGCGTGCGTCTCAACATGATTCCGAAGGACGGCGGCAACACCTTCAAGGGATCGCTGTTCATCTCACGGACCCCTGGCGCGTGGCAGAGCGACAACTTCACCGACGAGCTCCGACAGAAGGGACTGCAGGCGCCGAACCGCGTCGAGAAGATCCACGATTTCAATCCGGGCTTCGGTGGCCCGATCGCGAAGGATCATCTGTGGTTCTTCACGTCGTTCCGGCGCTGGGGCGTCGATCAAACCGTGACCGACTCGTTTTACAACCTCGATCCGAAACACCTCGCGTTCGTTCCCGCCAACGGTCAGAACGGCCGCGAGCTGAAACCGACCGTCGACGACAACATCATCAAGAGCGGCGTCGTCCGCTTGACGTGGCAGATCGCGCAAAAGCACAAGTTCGCCGGATACATCGACCGCATCGTCAAGTTCCGCGGCCACGAGTGCACGACCAACACGTTCCCGACCGAGGAGGCGTGCAGCATCCGCAGTCCGAAGCGGTACTTCACGCTGCAGGGGAAGTACACCGCCACGCTCACGAGCCGGCTGCTCGTCGAAGGCGGCTTCTCGGAGAACGACGAGACCTACTCAACCGGCGAGGCGCAGCCGAGCGTGGGGCCGACCGACATTCCCCGGTTCGATCGCAACACCACCGACGCCTGGGGAGCGCCGCAGGCGCCGTACTACTTCCGCGTGCCGGATCGCTACACCTACACGGCGGCTGCCTCGTACGTCACGGGGACGCACGCATTCAGGAGCGGCATGCAGCTTTCGCAGGGAGGGAATCGGCATCAACGATCGCTGCAAGGCGACGTGAATCTGATCCAGGAGTACCGCCTCAATGCGACGACCGGCATCCGCGTGCCCGCGTCGGTGGTCGTCTATAACACGCCAATGGAAGCCAAGGAGAACATCAAGTACGACCTTGGTCTTTACGTCCAGGACTCATGGACGCTGAGCAAGTGGACGATCAATCCCGGCGTGCGCTTCGAGTTGTTCAACACCTACATTCCGAAAGAAGGATCGCCGCCGGGCCGGTTCGTGCCGGCTCGCGAGTACGGGCCGATCTACGACCTGCCGAACTGGCGGGACGTCGCGCCGCGATTCGGCGCCGTCTACGACGTCACCGGCGACGGCAAGACGGCAGTGAAGATGCACGTCGGGAAATACATGCGCGCGTTCTCGACCGTCGGATTCGCGCAGGTCTACAACCCGCTGCGCCAGGAAACGGATCGCCGCACGTGGACGGATCTCAACCGCGACGACATCGCGCAGGACAACGAGATTGGTCCCGTCAACACCCCGTTCAACACGACGGGCGCGCTGAATCGCGTGCCCGACCCGAACATCAAGCGGCCGTATCAATGGGAGTACAGCGTCGGCATTCAGCGCGAAGTCATTCGCGGCTTGTCGCTCTCCGCGAACTGGGTGCGGCGCGACTACTCGCGGATTTTCTGGACCGACAACGTCCAGACGACGTTCGACGACTACACGATCATCCAGACGCCGAATCCGCTGAATCCCTCGGAGATGATTCCGATCTACAACCTCAATCGCGCGAAGCTCGGACAGGTGAGCCAGATCGACAAGAACTCCGACGTGAACAAGAAGTGGTACAACGGCTACGACGTCGGCTTCACCGCGCGCATCCACGGCGGCAACGTCTACGGCGGCGTGAGCAGCGGACGGCAGATCACCGTCGCCTGCGAGGTCGACGATCCCAACAGTCTGCGATTCTGCGATCAGCGCGATCTCGGCATTCCCTACCTGACGCAGTTCAAGATCTCGGGCACCTACCCGCTGCCCTACGGCGTGCAGGTGAGCGGCAACTGGCAGGGCTACCCCGGCGTGCCGAGCGGCACCAACCGTCAGGACGGCGACTACACGGTGGCGGCCAACCGCGTCATCGATCCGTCGCTGAACGTGAACTATAACGTCACGCCCGCGATCATCCCGACGCTGACGGTGGCGAGCGTCCAGGTGCCGCTGCTCACGCCGGGCACGAAATATCTCGATCGCTGGAATCAGGTGGACGTGCGGCTCGCGAAGAAATTCCGCCTGCACCGCGTGAACTTCCAGGGTCAGCTGGACATCTTCAACATCCTGAACGCCAGCTCGATTCTGAGCGCGAACGAGACGTATGGCCCGTCGCTCGATCGACCGACGTCGATCCTGCAGGGACGCCTGCTCGCCGTCGGAGCGCAGCTGAATTTCTGAATCGCCGCGTCGCCGGCGCGGGTCTTTGGGCCCGCGCTGGCGGCCCTCCCAGGGCCGCCCCACGAGCGACCGCGACTGAACTTCGCACGATGGCGCGAGTCGACGTCGCGATGGAAGCGCCGGGCATCTAGCTGGCGCTTCTGTAAATCCACTGACCGAATCGTCAGCGGCGCGCGCCCCACCACCGACGATTTCCGCGGCAGCGCCGGCAATTTCGGCAGGCGCAGGATTTGCACATCGTCGGACCGATCAGCGCGGGTTGACGATGGACTTCCAAGACTTCGCCAGCAAGGAAACCTCAGCCCTCCTCGAGCGGCTCTCGGCTGCCGCGGCGGCGCAGGCCGAAGATGCACGCACCCACGCGCGCACCGAGGCGCAGAAAATCATCGACGGCGTCCGCGAGGAATTGAAAGAGCGGGCCGCGCAGCTCGACGCGCGCACCGCCGAAAAGGAATCGCTGGACGCGGCGCTGAAGGAGGCACGCGCGGAGGCCGACGCCGTTCGCGCGAAGGCGGACGCCGCCCGTGCCGAGGCCGATGCCGCCCGCCGGGAAATCGGCTATGTTCGCGCCGAGGCTGAAGCCGCGCGCGCCGAAACCACCACGGCGCAGACCGCAACCGCGGCGGCGCGCGCGGAAGCTGACAGCGCACGCGCCGACGTGCACAAGGCACATGCTGACGCTGACGCCGCACGCGCAGAGGCTGACAGCGCACGCGCCGACGTCACGAAGCTGCGGAGCGACCTCGAAGCGAAGCTCCAGGCATCGGCGGCGACGCTCGATGCGGCGCGCACCAGCGAACAGATGTGGCGCCACAAGCTCGCGGAGGCCGAGCGCGAGATCGGAGTCCAGCGGAGAGAGGCCGACGCGGCCGCCCAGGCGGCGGCGCTGCGCGAACAGATGGCCCGCGCCGCACCGCAGCCGCTCGATCGTCTGCTGACCATCTTCGATCAGCTCGCCAAGGCGATGACCGTCGGCGACGTGCTCACCGCGCTCGTGCAAGGGCTCGCCACCGAGTTCCCGCGCGTCGCCGCATTCAGCGTCGGCGCCAATCATCTCGAAGGGCTGCATCAGGTCGGCTTCGACTTCAAGAACGACATCTCCAAGGTCGTCATCCCGATGACGATGGATTCGTTCCTGACCCAGGCGGCGACGTCGGGACGCGTCCAGGGATTCATGGGACGCGAGCTCGAAGACAGCAGCCGGACGCCGTTCGGCGGCAAGCCCGCGTTCGTCCTGACGCTGCCCATCGCCGTGCGCGGCGAGACGCTCGCCGTGGTCTACGCGGACAACGGCGATCAGCAGCCGAGTGGCGGCGCCGCGCAGCGCGGCGTGAAGTTCGCCGAGCTGCTGCTCTGGCACGCCGTGCCGATGTTGTCGAAGCTGTCTGTGGATCAGGAAGCGATCAACGAAGTCCGCAATTACGCGACGCTGCTGCTGACCGAGATCGAGAACATGTACGACGCCGACGCCAGCGACGACATGGACGCCGAGAATCTCAGGAGCCGGCTGAAGGACAATCTGGACTGCGCGAAGCGGCTCTACGCGCAGCGCGTCGTGTCGGATGGCGTCGCCGCAGCGGCGCCGCTGCTGGACGAACAGCTGGCCGCGGTCATCGACGCGAAGATGGGGACGCCATTCGGCCGCGACCTCGCCGCGGCGTCTCGTCCCGCTGAACCCGCGGCGCGAAGAAACGCTCGCAAGCGCGCGTGAGGCCGAGCGTCACACGCTCATCGAGCCTTCACCCACCACAACGCTCGTTCCGCCGACCTTGACGGTCGTAATCTCGCTGCTGCTCGACGTGACCTTCACGTGGATGCGGCTGGGGCGGCGAACCAGCACGCCCTGCAGGAAGACGATCGACTCGCCGCGGTCGGGCGGGACGAATCCGTGCTTCACGGCATAGCTGCCGGCCGGTCCCGCCGCGGACCCTGTCGCCGGATCTTCGATGCCGCCGGTGCCGAGCAATCGACTATATGCCGTCACATCGTCCTGGCCGCGCTCGGTCGAGAAAATGTAAAGCCCGCGGCGCTGGACGCCGGCGGCGGCGAACACGGCATCCACCTTCGCGCGATCCTGAACGGCAGCGTCGACCGCTTTGCGCGTCGCGAGCGGGACGACCAGGAACGTCGATCCTGTGTGGACCTCCTGCGCCGGCTTGACCACGGCGCCCGATTCCAGGCCAATTGCCGCCGCCAGCGCATGCACATCGTCGATGGTCTTGCCGAACGTCGGCTTGAGCTGCGTCATCCACGCGAATGCGAGCTGACTCCCCTTCCATTCGAGATCGATGTTCGTCGGTCCGACGCCGAGGCCGAACACCGTTTTCGAGATGCTGGGCTTCAGCACGCCCGCGTGCGCAAGGGCGAACGCGGTGCCGATCGTCGGATGGCCCGCAAATGGCATCTCCGCGGTGCGGCCGAAGATTCGCACGCGATGATCGGTGCCGGCCTGCTCGGGCGGCCACACGAAGGTGCATTCTGAATAGTTCGACTCGCGGGTCAGCGCCTGCATCGCCTCGGCATCGAGCCCGGCCGGTTGGACGAACACGAGCAACTGATTGCCCGTAATCCGGCGATCGGTGAACACGTCCAGATGGATGTAACGATAGCCGCGGCCGGCGCCCTGTGCGGATGCCGAGCCGGGCGCGGCGAGACCCATGAGTCCGGCAAGCGTCGTCAGGCCCCACTCTCGTCGATTCATGCGATTACAATACCCCACATCTATTTATAAGGAGGGCGTACGTATGAGGCTCGTCGCTGCGGTCATGCTGTCCATCCTTCTCGGATTCCTCATCACGGTCGCCGCACAGGCGCCCGCGCAACCGCCGGCGGGACAAGCACCGCCACAGCCGATGACGTTCTTCGTCACGAGCGTCGGCGCCGGCAACGGTGCGAATCTCGGCGGCCTGACCGGTGCGGATCGTCATTGCCAGCAGCTTGCCACCGCGGCCGGCGCGGGCAACAACGGCACCTGGCACGCGTACCTGAGCACGAGCGCCTCCGGCGGTCAGCCTGCCGTGAATGCGCGCGACCGTATCGGCGCCGGGCCGTGGTACAACGCGAAGAATGCCCGCATCGCGCAGAATGTCGCCGAACTTCATGGCGACACGCTCGAAGCGGCGCGGCGCGGCAACAACCTGACCAAGGTCACGGCGCTCACCGAAAAGGGCGAGATGATCAAAGGCGTCGGCGACACGCCGAACCAGCACGACATCCTGACCGGATCGCAGCTCGATGGGACGGCGTTCACGGACGGCGCGGATCACACCTGCAACAACTGGACGAGCAACGCCACGACCGGATCTGCGCAGCTCGGTCACGCGGATCGGACGGGCGGCGGGAACACGTCGTGGAATTCGACGCACCCGAGCCGCGGCTGCAGCCAGGAGAATCTGGTCAGCACCGGCGGCGCCGGACTGTTGTATTGCTTCGCGGTGAAGTGAGGTCATGAAAAACGCGCTCATCGTCGCCGTCGTGCTGGCGGCGGCCGGCATCGCCGTCCACGGACAGAACGACGCGCTGCCGGCGCCCGGATTTCATCATCTCCATCTCAACTCGACGAATCCCGACAAGGCGATCGACTTCTACGTGCGATCGTTTCCGACCACGTCCAAATCGACGTGGGGCGGGCTGCCGGCGTTGAAATCGCCGAACAACGTGCTCGTCCTGTTCACGAAAGTCGATCAACCGCCGGCCACGCAACCGCAGACCGCGGTGTGGCACTTCGGCTGGCACGTGACCAACGAGCGCGCGGCGATGGCGCGGCTGCGCGCGGACGGCGTCACTCTCCTGCCGCTCTACACCACCGACGAAGGCGGGACCGTCAACATCAACAGCGACACGTGGCCGGGCACAGGCGGCGTGCTCGGTTTGACGAAACCGCAGATTGAAGAGGCGAAGAAGAACAACGTGAAGCCGGCCGGCGGCGCCGGCTTCGCCTACATCCGCGGACCTGACGATGCGCTGATCGAAGTGCAGGGGGACATGCCGGCGGAGCGCTTCAACCACGTGCACATGTACTACGAGGATCCGTTCTGCTCGCAGCTCTGGTATCAGAGACATCTCAACGCGCCCGTCCCACAGGGTCGCCGCGGGGCGCCGACCAATGCCGCGCGGACCGAAGCCGACTGCAAAGTGCCGCGCGGCGCCGACAAGACGTGGCCGGCGCTGGAAGTCGACGGCATGTACCGGACGCCGGCGGCCGGCGTGACCTTCGGCGACGTCGCGATGAACGGCTACATGCGACAAGGCGAGCGTCCGCTGGTCAGCACGCGCGGGCACCTCGCCGATCACATCGCGCTGAGCGTCGGCAGTCTCGACGCGTGGGTCGCGAAGCTGCGCGGCGAGGGCGTGAAGTTCCTCGAGCAGCCGTACAAACTCGGCGACACTCGCGCTGTCATGATCGAAGGCCCGAGCCGCGAGGCGCTCGAGCTCGTCGAAGTTCAAGGGGTCAAATAACTCCGTTGCCCACTATCCTTCAGAGCCTTCCTGCCGGCGAGAACGTCGGCATTGCGTTTTCCGGCGGTCTCGACACGAGCGCGGCGATTCATTGGATGCGGGCGAAGGGCGCGATTCCCTTCGCCTACACCGCCAACCTCGGTCAGCCTGACGAGCCCGATTACGACGACATCCCGCGCCGTGCCCTGCTCTACGGCGCGGAGAAGGCGCGGCTGATCGACTGCCGCAGACAGCTCGTCGCCGAAGGGCTGGCGGCGCTGCAGAGCGGCGCTTTCCATATCTCGACGGCGGGCGTGCCGTACTTCAACACGACGCCGCTCGGACGCGCGGTGACCGGCACGATGCTCGTCGTCGCCATGAAAAAAGACGACGTCAACATCTGGGGCGACGGCAGCACCTTCAAGGGCAACGACATCGAACGCTTCTACCGCTACGGGCTGCTTGCCAATCCCAATCTCCGCATCTACAAGCCGTGGCTCGATCAGCGGTTCATCGACGATCTCGGCGGACGCAAAGAGATGTCGGAGTACATGCAGCGCGCCGGGTTCGCGTACCGGATGAGCGTCGAGAAGGCCTATTCAACCGACTCCAACATGCTCGGCGCGACGCACGAGGCAAAAGATCTGGAGCACCTCGACACCGGCATCACGATCGTTCAGCCGATCATGGGTGTCGCATTCTGGAAGGAAGAGGTCGCGGTCACGCCGGAGACGGTCTCGATCCGCTTCGAGGAAGGTCACCCCGTGACGCTCAACGGACAGTCCTTCGCCGACGACGTCGCCTTGATGGCGGAAGCGAACGCGATCGGCGGACGTCATGGCCTCGGGATGAGCGATCAGATCGAGAACCGGATCATCGAAGCGAAGAGCCGCGGCATCTACGAAGCGCCGGGAATGGCGCTGCTCTTCATCGCCTACGAGCGGCTGATCACCGGCATTCACAACGAGGACACGATCGAGCAGTATCGGGAGAACGGACGGAAGCTTGGCCGGCTGCTGTATCAGGGCCGCTGGTTCGATCCGCAGACGCTCATGCTGCGTGAGTCCGCGCAGCGATGGGTGGCACGCGTCATCACCGGTGAAGTCACCGTCGGCCTGCGGCGGGGTAACGACTACTCCATTCTCAACACGACCAGCCCCAACCTCACGTACAAACCCGAGCGGCTGACGATGGAGAAAGGCGAGGCCTTCTTCACGCCGCAGGACCGCATCGGGCAGCTGACGATGCGCAACCTCGATATCGCCGACACGCGCGAGAAGCTTGGCACCTATTCCAAAACGGGCCTGCTGACGCCGGCAGCGGGATCGGGCTTGCCGCTGCTCACCGACGGTCAGGAGACGTAGTTGATCGCGACAAAACCGTTGTCGCCCGTGTTCCTCCGTGGCACGTGCCCCAGCGCCGAATTGTGCAGAAACGAGCGCCTCCATGCCGGCACAGCAATTGCCCCTGCCGGCTGAGTGGTGAATTTTTTCATGGTCGGACCGGAACGGGTGACCTGGGAACTGGTTTCTGACGATAAACCTGGAGTGTGCCGCCTATCGATCGCTCACTCGGGCGGCGTCATCGTGGAGTATTTCAAGAGCACGGCCGCGGCTCTGCAGCGCGAGGAGGAGATCGAGGCGCTGCTGACGGGGCGCGTCCCGACGGGTCAAGGATTGGCTAGATGATGATGATGTCATTGCTCGAGCGTCGCACCGGTCGTCTGCTCATCGTGGACGACGACGAAGGCGTGACGCAGACATTCGCGGGAATCCTTCGGCTCGAGGGCCATCAAGTCCGGACGGCATCGAACGCCTTCGACGGATTGAAAGAAGTCGAGACGTTTCGACCCGACGCGATCATCCTCGATCTCCGCATGCCGCTCATCAACGGTCTCGGGTTTCTCTACCGGCTTCGTGGGGTCGTCGAAACGTGCCGCGTCCCGGTGGCGATGATCACCGGCGACTGCACGATCGACGAAGAGTCGACCAACGAGTTGCGCGCGCTCGGGGCGCACCTCTGGATGAAGCCGCTGTGGACCGAGGACCTCATCTCGATCGCCAACGCGCTGCTCAAAAACAACCAGACCCACTGACTATACAAATCTCCGGTTCGTGCCGACACAACGCCTTGAGGGTTTGTGTTCTGGTGGTTTGAACGCCGCGGCCAGTTTCTCCGCTACGAGGTCCGAGATCTGCCTGACGGCCGCTTCGAGCTTCGCGTGATCGACATCGACGGCTCCGAACGAGCCGAACAATTCGTCGATTCGGGGGATCTCAACAAGCGCCAAATCGAGTTCGAACGGAATCTCGCTGCCGACGGGTGGACGGGACCGGTCGGCTGGAATCTCTGACCTTCGCGCGACACCGACATTCCTTCCCTTTCCGAATCGAATCGCAAGACGTGGATACTCGCATGGCGACCCTCAAGTCGACGCACATCGAATTGAAGACGACCAACACGCTCTGTCCGTATTGTCGCAAGCCGCTTCGCTGGATCGCGATGCGCTGGCTTGCGCGCGGCGTCTTCGAGTGCGACCGCTGCGGGGAGTTCCCCGATTTCCGACAGCCGCTTCGCGATCGGCCGTCTGGCGATTTCGCGCCGATCGAATCGTGATACCTAGTTCGCCAGCACCAGCGTGAGCGCGAACCGGTCGGCGGCGTCGATCCACTGCGCCGCCAGCTGAAACCCGGCTGACTCCAGCATCGCGACGACTTGTCCCGGCTCGTACTTGTACGAGCTCTCGGTCCAGATCCATTCACCCGCCTCGAACGGCACATCGAGCTCGGCGGCCGGAATCCGGACGTGCTGCGCCCGTTTCGCCACCAGATGCATCTCGACGCGCGAGTCCGCGGCGTTCCAGATCGCGCGGTGCTCGAAGCGGTCGAGATCGAAGTCGCCACCGAGCTCGCGGTTGATGCGCACGAGCAGATTGCGGTTGAAGGCGGCGGTCACGCCCAGCGGATCGTCGTACGCGAGGTGCAGCACCGGCTCGGGCTTCACGAGATCCGCGCCGAGGAGCAACCCGTCGCCAGGAAGCAGCGCGCGCCGAATCGCGCGAAGAAATTCATCCGCGCCGGGCGCGTCGAAGTTGCCGATGTTCGATCCGAGGAACACGGCCAGCCGGCGGCCAGGGGTTCGCGGCTGCAGCGTCAGCTCCTCGAGGCCCGCCTCGTACGTCGCCTGATGGAGCACGATCGCCGCATCGTCCAGCTCTGACAGCGTCCGCTCAGACGACGTGAGCGCGCTCGACGAGACATCGACGAGATGAATCGTCAGCGGGCGCACGTGAGGCGCGCCACATTGGACGAGCGTTCGGAGCTTCTCGCCGTCGCCCGATCCGAGCTCGACGATCGTCGACACGCGCTCGAGCCGATCGAACACATGGCGGCCGTGCGCGACGAGCAGCCGCGCCTCGGCGCGCGTGATGCGATACCACGGCAGGCGGCAAATCGCGTCGAACAGCGCCGAGCCGAGCGTGTCGTAGAGATATCGCGACGGCAGCTGTCGCGGGCTCTGTGTGAGGTAGTACTGGACGTCGGCGGCAAACTCTTTCAGCGCCTCCGCCTGTATGAGCGCGTTCGACGCGCCGTGGACGCTCATCGCGCGTCCTTCACGCATCGGAACGTCGCGTAGACGTAGGGATAGCGCCCCCGGAACCAGTTCCGGAAGGACGGACGAATCAACTCGCGCGCCGTGGCCGGTGAGGCGCCCTTGATCACGAAGTGCTCGCCGTCGAAGAAATCAGCCGAGTACTCCGGATACGAGGCCATCGGACGGAATCCGGCGAACGGCGCGAACGGCGTGCTCGTCCACTCCCACCCGTTGCCGACGAGATCGTCGACGCCCCATGCGCTGCGGCCCGCGGGATGACTGCCGACGGGTTCCGGATCCCAGCTCGTGAAGTCGAAGACGCCGTGCCTTGAATCCGGCGGCGTGTCACCCCATGGATGCTGCCGCTCGATGCCGTCCGGCGCGCCGAATGCGGCGCGCTGAAACTCCGCTTCCGTCGCCAGCCGGGCGCCGCGCCAACGCGCGTATGCGGTCGCTTCAGCCTGGCTCACGTAGACCGGCCACGCGAGCGGCAGCGGCACCAGCTCGAACATGCCGCGCCACTGCCACTGACTGCCCTGCCGTTCCCAGAACAACGGATGGCGGATACGGTCCTGCTCCAGCCACGCCCGGTCGTCCGCCTGCCACCAGCGTTCGTCCTCGTAGCCGCCCGCCTCGACGAACTCGAGGAACGCCGCGTTGGTCACGTCGTGCCGCTCGATCGCAAACGCGCCGACATCGGCGGTCGACGAAGGCAGCTCGTTGTCCCATCCGAATGGCACGCTGGTGCGATCGACGCCGAGCGTCGCGCGGCCGCGCGGAATCGACATCCATTCCTGCCTGGGGACTGCTCCATCGATCCGCGGCCGATAGTCCGCGGGTCTGCGTTTGCGATCGAACCCAAGCCGATGCCACATGTAGAGCAGCGTCTCCTGATGCATCGCCTCGTGCTCGAGAATCGTGAAGACCGCCTCGGCGCGATCGAGCAGCAGATCGCCGGGTCGATCGAGGTCCGCATGGGCGAGTGCGTTCAACACCTGGCGGTCCGCCTCCTTGCCGAACTCGCGGACCGCGTCGCGCGCCGGCCACTGCAGTTCAGGCCGGGCCGCCGCGGCGGACTCGTCGGACGGATCGATGCCGCGCGCGAAGAGCGATTCGAGCCGCGAATCGATGCTCGCGCCTCCCAACGCGCGCTTGACCAGCGTGTTGAAGCTGAAGGCCGGCAGATGGCCTTCGTAGAAAACGATCGGGTGACGCAGCGAAATCGGCTTCGTGTAGTACGCCTGCTCGTCGAGCAGATCGAAGAGCGCGCGCGACCGTTCGCGGTTGCGCCGGTACCAGGCCACCAGCGCGTCGCGATCGAGTACTGATCTTTCTGTCGGCGGGGATGCCGTGATGGGATGCATCCCGTTAGCGTAGTGGAATTCGGCCGGCGGCGCATCTGCGCCGCCGCCTTTTTACACTTGGGTTACGGCTTGGGGCGGATCTCGACGATGCTCAAGTTCCATTGATCGGTGGTCGGAGCGGTGTCGTTGATCGTGACGACCGAGCCAATCGTCGGCGTCGCCGCCGTTCTCCGCTGAACCCAGTAGGTGTCGCCGACCGGAGCCAGGAACTGATGGACCATCGTCTGGCCTGTACCAATCGTTCGCCCGATCGCTGAATTCCAGTCCACTCCGACGCCCCACACCCACGAGTTGGCTCTCGTCGTGGTCACGTTGCCGGTGGGCGCGCCGTTCGGGCCGCTGGCCGATAGCGTCGCGCCGATTCCGTTCGATCCATTCGTCCCGGACGTGTCCGCTCCATTGAAGCTCACGACCGTGATCGACGACGCCGACTGTTGAGCCAGCGTCGCCGTCACGGTGACGTTCGTCAACGCCGTGACCGCAACCGCGCGCCAGACCTCGGCGGTCCCCCGCTGAACGTTGGTTCGAACCACCATCGTCCATGTGAGTCCGCCACCACTCACACCGGTCACGGTGTTCTTGGGCGTGGCCGTCGCATCATCAGCAGCAATGAAGGCCACCAGCAGCTGATTCGCGCTCGTCGTCGAGAATGCAGTCGTGGCGACAGTCGTCCCCGGAGTTCCTCGATCGCCGAACGCCGTGGCGTCAATCGCCAGCGTCGGCGGCGGAGGCGCGACGACGGTGACGGTGATGGCAACCGACGTCGTCTGCCGTCCCGCGCCGTCTCGTGCTCGCGCGGTGAGCGTGTGCGAGCCGAGCGTCCCGGCGGTCGTATCCCACGAGACGGTGAAGGGCGGCGCCGTCACTTCCGCGCCGAGCGTCGCGCCGTCGAGGAAGAACTGCACGCCGACCACGCCGATGTCGTCGGTGGCATTGGCGGTCACTGCCACGTTCGAACCCGAGACGGTCGCGCCGTTGGCCGGTGCGCTGATCGACACCGTCGGCGGCGCGACGTCGACGGGGTTGTTGACCGTGACCGAGATCGGCGTCGCCGTCGCGGTGTTGCCCGAGCCGTCGCGCGCCACCGCCGACAGCGTGTGCGACCCGTTGGCGGCCGCGGTCGTGTTCCAGAGAATCGAGAATGGACTCGTCGTGATCTCCGGACCGAGGTTCGCGCCGTCCAGCTTGAACTGCACACCGGCGATCGCGATGTTGTCCGCCGCGCTGGCCGACACCGTCGTCGCTGTGCCGACGACCGTTGCGCCGTTCGCCGGCGCGAGCATCGTGACGGTCGGCGCCGTCGTGTCGGGGCCAGTCGAGGCAGTCAGCGTGAAGAACTCGTCGAGGTTCACGAGAATCGTGGCCACGCCGTTGACGAGCGTGACATCCGCCCGCCGTTCGAACTGCGTCCCGAAGTTATCGGTCGCGTAGAACTGCATCGCCCCAACCGCCGGCAGGTTCGCCAATGAGATCTTCAGATTGCGGCTGCCGGCTGTGTTGTGTCCGACGATCGTCACCTGGCCCGACGAGGGATTGTAGAACGCCACCGCGACGAGGCTGCTCTGCGGCCCCGACGTGCCGATGCGTCGCGCACCCGGCTGCGCGAACTTGAACAGCTGCTTGAACGAGTAGAACGATTGCTTCGGAACCCACACGCCGCCGACGAGATCGATCATCGGCATGCCATCGTCCACACGATGGTTGTACTGGCTGGTGTAGGCATCCCACACGCCCGCTGATGTCGCGCCGTTCTTCATCTGCATCATCAGCCGCTCGGGACCGTAGTAATCAGTGCCCATGCCGGCTTCGGTCACCCAGAAGTCCTTCGTCGGATAGGCGGATGCCTTGATGACGTTGTCGGCGTTCGC
>Ga0075435_100001863_pt1 | contig 13704 bp, 13 predicted proteins | sample RhiMethybrSRZTD4_FD_75302 | JGI IMG/M metagenome (GOLD analysis project Ga0075435, IMG submission 75302) | Populus rhizosphere microbial communities from Tennessee, USA - Rhizosphere MetaG P. TD hybrid SRZTD4 | ecosystem: Host-associated > Plants > Roots > Rhizosphere > Soil | place: USA...
CGCCGGCTCGGCTGCGGCCGCTCGCGATTGCCGGCTCGGCCGTAGCGTTTCGCCGATCGGCCCTGAACGAGAAGCCGTAAAATCCAACCGGAGGCTGTCATGAATGCCGCGGCGATCGCGTTCCTGGCGTGGGGGCTGCCGCTGATGGTGTCGCCGCGGGCCGCCGCGCAGCCGGCGAGCCCGTCGGCGGACATCCGCGCCCTGGCGGTGACCTATGCGGACGGTCGGAAGACGAACACGACACTGAGCGATCGCGGCCGTGTCGCGTGGACGGCCTCGTTTCCGCGCATACCCGGAGCCGACACCGCGCGCGAGGGGCTTCCGCTCAACGCGCTCCAGTTCGAGGAAGCGATCGAGGGCCCGAACCTCGTCGTGACGATCGCGCTTCTCTATGGCAGCCCGCAACAGCGGCGCATCCAGGTCGCCAGCGTGCGGGTCACCGAAGATCGCCCGGTTCGCGTTACCGAGCTCGAAGCGTTCGGCGTCAAGCCGATCGAGATGACGATCGTGCGATTGCCGCCGGCGCAGCTGCATATCCCATCGGTGACGTCCCCCTCGTCGCAGCTCGATGTGCAGGTTGAGACCGACTCGTCTGCCGCGCAGCCTGCCTACCGGTTCCGCATCGCCAATCGTTCCACCCAGGCGGTCATGTCGCTCGCCTACCGGGGCTACCGCGGTGACCTGGTGTCGCTGTCCGGCCACCCGCGCGGGCCGACGCACACGGCGCTCATCGCGCCCGGCGAGAGCTACGACATGCGGTTTGCGGCGTCGGCGAATGCACGGGCACGCGGCGCGTCGGACGCCTGGCTGCCCATGGATCGCTTCGTCATCACGTCGGTGCTGTGGAGCGACGGCCTGGTGGAAGGGGATCGCGAGCCCGCGGCCGACGAACGCGCGCTCGACGCGGGGACGACGAACCAGCTCCAGCGCGCCGTGGCCGTGCTGCGGACGGCCGCCGCGTCGCCGGCTGCGCATCCGCCCGACACGCTGCGCACCGACATCGCCGGCCTCACGATCGACGTGACCGCCGCCGAGGTGGAGGCCGCGCGGCCGGCGATCGGCGATCCGTCCCTGCTGTCGGATGTTCGCGCCAGCCGCGCCATGCGATCCGGCATGCAGAACGTCAAGAACGCGATTCTCAACGATCTCGACGAGTTCACCACCGCCCATCGCGCGGCGGACGCCGCGGTATACGACAAGTGGCTGGGCGCGATGGTCGCGAAGTTCGACGGCTGGCGCCAGCGCCTGGTCAAGCCCGCGCAGTGATTCGATCGCGCCATTGACGTGGCCGTCGACGTCGCGACCGACATCGTGATCGATCGGCCGCGCGCCGAGGTGGCGGCCTACGCAGCGGATCCTGCCAACGCGCCGGCCTGGTACGTCAACATCAAGACCGTCGAGTGGCAGACACCGCCGCCGGCGCGCCTCGGCTCGCGCGTCGCCTTCGTCGCCCACTTCCTCGGCCGCCGCCTCGCCTACACTTACGAGATCGCCGACCTCGTGCCCGGCGAGCGCCTCGTCATGCGCACCGCCGACGGCCCGTTTCCGATGGAGACGACCTACACGTGGCAGACCGTCGACGCCGGACGGACCCGGATGACGCTGCGCAATCGCGGCGCTCCGGCCGGCTTTTCACGCTGGGCGGCGCCGTTCATGGCGGCGGCGATGCGGCGCGCCAACCGCAAGGACCTGGCGCGGCTGAAGACGCTCCTCGAGACGCAGCCGCGATAGAATCGGCGCGGGTCCGCCCTCCGGCGGACGGCGGGAGGTGGGCATGCTCGGTGGACGCACGTGGGACCAGTGGATCTCGCAGTACTCGCAGAGCCATCAGCACCCGGTCAACCGGTTCTGCCACACGCTCGGCATTCCGCTGATCGTGCTGTCGCTGCCGCTGGCGGTGATCGCGCTGTTCGTCGGCGGGTTCTGGCCCGTCCCGCTCGCGCTGTTCCTGGTCGGCTGGATCTTCCAGTTCGTCGGCCATGCCTTCGAGGGCAAGCCGCCGGAGTTCTTCCACGACTGGCGCTTCCTCTTCGTCGGCCTGCGCTGGTGGATCGCCAAGATGCGCGGCCGCGCCTGACGCCGGGCCCCGCCTAACGCTCCCGCGCGATGTGCGGCGCCGAGCTGCCGTTCCAGGTGAAGCGATACGTCCCGTCGCGGCGCACGTTGGCCACCAGCGGCGGACGGAAGCACGCGATGCAGGTCCCGCCGGCGTGGCGCACGCTCGGATAGACGACGCCGAGCGACCCGCCCTCCAGCAGGCGCTCGGCCAGCGCCTGCGACGCCACGTAGCTCTTCGCATCCAGGCACGCCTTGAAGCCGGCGCCGCGACGCAGGTCGTGGAACTCGGCGCTGAAGTCGGCCAGGTAGTCGTCGTAGGTCATCGACATCTCGCCGGTCCACGCCGTCTCGGCGAGCTCCACGGCCTTGTGGAACGCGACTTCCGCCTGCGAGGTCTCGAGCGCGAAGGCGGCATACCACGCGCCGCGATCGGGACCGTTGAAGCGCGCGCCGAGCGGATGCGGATGGCAGAACGTCGCGTTGACGACGTGGGAGCAGGGGACGCCGAAGACGAGCTCCTCGACGCCGATGCCGGCAAAGCGCTGGTGCTCCGCCATCAGGCGATCGTTGGTCGCCGCGTCGAGCGCGAAGATCGCCTGCAGCTCGTCTTCGTCGTCGGTGAGCCGCGTGAAGACGCTGTCGCCGCCGCGAAGATGCCGCGACGGGACGAGGCGGTGCGTGTCGAACTGCCGGACCAGCGTGAGGGGCGGAACCCGCGTCATCGATCAGCTATTCGCTGGCGCGCATCAGCCGGCGCGCCGCGCGTCGAGCAGCCGGCGCACCGCCTGCATCGCCGGCAGGCCGCCGCGGACCATGTACTCGAGCGGCGTCACGCCGCCGAACAGGGGATTGGTGTTGGGCCGCTGGATCCATGCGTCGGCCAGCGGCTCGGCGTAGAGCACGCCGAGCGCCTTGAAGATGCCGAGCAGATAGGACAGGCGCGTCAGCCGGTCGGCGTCGAGCGTGCGGTCGGGGCGCCGCTTCATCTCGTAGAAGGGGCCGTTCGACACGCCGCCGAGGAGCGCCCGCGCGTCCTCGTCACGCAGCTTCCAGCGCGCCGCCATGGCGAAGAACGCCTTCAGCGCCGCCGGGCTGAGACGCTCGCGCGCCTCGCGCGACCCGAGGTCGACGAGCGGCGCCGGCTGATAGCGGGTCGCCGGGTAGCGGACGGGGCGGGCCATGGCGTCGGTCTGGTCTCCTTATCAGTATCATAATCACTCCTGAACAGGAGGTCAAGTGGCGCGCCGGCCGGGGGCCGCCGCGGCCGGCGGGCGGAGATCGCGGTACAATCGCGGCGGCGTGCACGAGTTGAACTGGTTCTACATCGGGGTCGAGAGCACGGCGCCGCCGCTGATCGCGCTGATCCTGGCGCTGCCGTTCTGGCTGAAGGAACAGCCGATCTTCGGCAACCTGGTCGGCACCGCCGTGATCTTCGGCGCCGCCTTCGTCCTGATCATGCGCGAGCACGTCCAGCTCGATCGCGCCATCATGAGCTGCTTCGATCAGGGCATGGTCTGCTTTCCCGATCCTCCGGCCTTCACCCGCTACGCCATCTACGGCTTCATCGCGCTGGCCGAAGTGATTGCGCTCTTTCTTCTCAGCCTCAACGTCGAGCGCCGGCTGCGCCGGCGCGGCTACGATCCGGAGTGGCGATGATTGCGACGACGCTGCTGCTCGTGCTGACCCTGGCGCAGGGAGGCGCCGCCCAGGCGCTGCCGATCGCCGACGGCCAGACCATCCCGCTGTGGAACGGCCGTGCGCCGGGTGCGCAGGGAGACACCGAGGCGGACGTTCCCGCGGTCACGGTGTTCCTGCCCAGGACGATGGCCCAGGGCACGCCGGCGGTGGTCATCTGCCCGGGCGGATCCTATGCGCGGCTGGCGTCGAACCATGAAGGACGCCAGGTCGCCAGCTTCCTCAACTCGATGGGGGTCGCCGCCTTCGTGCTGCGCTATCGCCTCGGGCCGAAATACCACCATCCGATCGAGCTCGGCGACGCGCAGCGCGCCATCCGCCTGCTGCGATCGCACGCCGCGGAGTGGCGCATCGATCCGTCGCGCATCGGCATCGTCGGGTTCTCCGCCGGCGGCCATCTCGCGATGAGCGCGAGCACGCACTTCGACGCGGGAAACGCCGCCGCGAGCGATCCCGTCGACCGCGCCGGCAGCCGTCCCGACTTCGCCGTGCTCGGCTATCCCGTGATCTCGATGACGGCGCCGTGGACGCACGCCGGCTCGCGCACCAACCTGCTCGGCGAACAGCCGGATCCCGAGGTGGCGCGCGACCTTTCCGGAGAGAATGCGGTGACCGCGAACACGCCGCCGACGTTCCTCTTCCAGACCACCGAGGACACCGTCGTACCGGCGGAGAACAGCGTCCATTACTACCTGGCGCTGCGCAAGGCCGGCGTGCCCGCGGAGATGCACGTCTTCGAAAAGGGCGCGCACGGGGTCGGGCTCGCCAACGACAACCCCGCGCTGTCGCAGTGGTCGGCGCTGCTGGCCAACTGGCTGCGCATCCACGCCATCGTCAAGTAGCCGACGTTTCATTCGCGGAGGTGCCGTGCACGACGCAGTTTCGCCGCTCGCCGCGTGGGAGTCCTTCTACGTCATCATCGGATCCTCGGCGGCCGCGCTGACCGGGCTGCAGTTCGTGGTCATGGCGCTCATCGCCGATTCCGATCGGCAGCGGTCGATGCGCGAAGTGGACGCCTTCGGCACGCCGACGATCGTCCATTTCTGCGTCACGCTGATCATTTCGGGTATCCTCAGCGCGCCGTGGCCGGGGCTGCGCGGCCCGCGCCTGACGCTGCTGCTGTGCGGGCTTTTCGGCGTCGTTTACGTGCTGCGCGTGCTGGGCCGCGCGCGCAATGTGACGGGCTATCAGCCGGTCTTCGAGGACTGGATGTTCCACGTGATCCTTCCGGGAATCACGTATGCCATCCTGTTCGTCGCGGCGATCATCCTGATGGGGCGCACGACGCTGGCGCTGTTCCTCGTCGGCGTGTCGTCGCTGCTGCTCATCCTGATCGGCATCCACAACGCCTGGGACACGGTCACCTTCATTGCGGTGACTACGCACGAGCAGGCGAGAGCGCGAAAAGCGGCAGCGGAAAAGGGGGCGGCGAAGCATGTCGATTGAGACCGCCGGCGACTGGACGGGGCTGCAGCGTATCGGACGCATCGTCAGGCTGACGCTCGACGCGCTGGTGCGCCACGCCCGAGCCGGCATCACCACGACCGAGCTCGACGAAGTGGCGCGGCGCGTCATGCGGCAGTACGGGGCGCGCTCGGCGCCGGCGCTGGTCTACGGGTTTCCCGGCGCCGTCCTGATCAGCGTCAACGACGAGGTGGTGCACGGCATCCCCGGCCGGAAGCGGCTGCAGAGCGGCGACGTGGTGAAGCTCGACGTCACCCTGGAGAAGGACGGCTACGTCGCCGACGCCGCGCGCACGGTGATCGTCGACGAAGGCACGGATGCGGCGAAGCGGCTCGTCGCCTGCGCCGAAGCGGCGTTCCGGGCCGGCGTCGCCGTGGCGCATGCCGGGACGCGCGTGAACGAGATCGGCCGCGCCATCGAGCGCGAAGTGCGGCGCGCCGGGTTCGCCGTCGTCAACGGCCTGACCGGGCACGGCGTCGGGCGCACGATCCACGAGCCGCCGACGGTGCCGAACTTCTACGATCCGTGGGTGCGCGATGTCTTGACCGAAGGGCTGGTGCTCACGATCGAGCCGTTGATCTGCACCGGGAAGGCGGCGGCGATCACCGACGATGACGGCTGGACCGTGCGCACGAAGGACGGCGGCCTCGCCGCGCACCACGAGCACACGCTCGTGATCACGCGCGGCACGCCGGTGCTATTGACCGCCTGATTTGTCCGGCATGCGCGCGACGACCTTTCCTTGTTCGTCGAGGAACTCGATGCGCGGGTTGCCGGTGGGATCGACGGTCAGCGTGAGGCGGGGTTTGCCGTTGGCGTCCGCCAGCGACACCGTGGCGGCGCGATCGCCGTTCTTGCCGATGAACAGCCGCCGCGGTCCCGGCGGCGCCGTCGCCCGGATCTTCGCGATCGCCGCCTCGCGCTCGGTGCGATCCTGGATCTTGTTGGCGGCATTCAGCTGTTCGATCAGCACGCTCAGGTGCGAGTCGGCGCGATCCCACACCTGGAAGCCCGCGGTGCGGCGGCCGTTGCTCTCGGTATAGCTGAAGCCGATCGTCTGATCCTGTTTCAGCTGGTCGAACATCAACCCGGCATCGGCGCGCCTGGTGCCGTCCGCCTCGCGGCCGGTATAGGTCAGCCCGCCGACCTCGTCACCCTCGTCGTTGAAGAAGAGCATCCCGGCGACCGGGCGCGGGCGGTCGATCGTCTTGCCGTCCATGACGCCGGGGTGCATCCGGTCCTTGTTCGAGATCACCATGCGCAGCGTGCCGTTGGCGTCGACGATGTCGATGCGCTGCGCCGTGATCTGGTCGAACTTCTGCGGCCCCGACTGGCGGAACGCGGCCGTGGCCAGGACGACCAGCACGATCGAGTTGACGATGGCGTAGAGGCGCAGGAATCGCAGTTGACGTCGCACCGACCCGGCCATGAGCCGCTCCTTATTGAATGCGCGCGCGGACGCGCGCGGGTTTCGTCAGCGTCTGGCCGGCGACGTCCACGGTGACCGTGTAGTCGCCGACACCGAGCGGCGGGACGGCTGGCCCGGCGCCGCGTCCGCGTCCGCCGCCGCCACCTCGGCCTCCGCCGCCGCCCGCGAGGTTCACCAGCGCGTGATTGAGCCCGGCCTTCGCCGGCCCCTCGACCTCGCGCAGCACTTTTCCGGCCGGATCCTTCACGGTGATCTTTGCCGGCCCGCCGCCGTCCGCCTTCAGCAGGTAATTGATGACGAGGGCCTCCGGCTCGTTCGGCACTTCGAGGTACTTGTCGCCGAACAGGTGATAGTTCATGCCCTGCGTGCTGAACCCGTAGCGCGCCTTCGGCTCGACGTCGAAGAGATGTGCCGGCTGGTCGAGCACCTCGGCCGACAGCTCCTGCAGCGGCGTGATGTCTCCCGCCCAGAAGGCGCGGCCGTAGGTGCCGATGACGAGGTCGTTCTCGCGCGGGTGGATGGTCAGATCGTGGACGGCGACGGTCGGCAGGTTCGCCTTCATCTGCGTCCACTTCGCGCCGCCGTCGATCGACACGAACACGCCGACGTCGTTGCCGACGATCAGCAGCTCCTTCGCCTTGCGGTCCTGGACGACGACGTTGATCGGCGCGTTGGGCAGGTTGCCCTTGATTGCCGTCCACGTCTTGCCGGCGTCGGTCGTCCTGTAGAGATATGGCGCGAAGTCGTCGTTCCTGAAGCCGCTCTTCGACACGAACGCGGTGGCGGCGTCGTGCGGCGACGCCAACACGCGGCTGACCCAGCGGTCGGCGGGCGCGCCCGCCGCGACGAGCGCCGGCGTCACGTCGGTCCAGGCGCCGCCGTGATTCACGGTCAGCTGGACCTTGCCGTCGTCGGTGCCGACCCAGATCGTGCCCGCCTTCAGCGGCGACTCCGAGATCGTCGTGATCGTGCAGTAGGGGACGTTGAGCCCGATCTTCGACGCGTCGTTCGTCGTCAGGTCGGGGCTGATCTCTTCCCAGGTGTCGCCGCGGTTGAGCGAGCGGAAGAGCACCTGCGCGCCGGCGTAGACGATCTGCGGGTTGTGCGGCGAAAGCGCGATCGGCGCGATCCAGTTGTAGCGCAGCCGCGGCTGTCCCTGCGGCCGCGACGGCGCGATCGCCGTGCGCACGCCGGTCTTCTGATCCATCCGGCCCATCTGGTTCAGCTCGCGCGTGTTGTAGACCCAGCGGCTGTCGGTGGGATCGACGACGTTGTACATGCCGTCGCCGGGCCCGACGGTGATCCAGTTCTCGAGCGTGATGCGGCCGGTCGGGCCGTTGCTGGGGCCCTTCCACGAGTCGTGATCCTGCATGCCGCCGTAGACGTTGTAGGGATCGTCCATGTCGACGCCGATCGCATAGACCTCGCCGATGCCCATGTTGGGGGAGTAGTCGCCGGTCTTGCCGCCGTCGAGCGACACGCTGACGCCGCCGTCGCTGCCGAGAATGATCCGATCCTTGTCTTCCGGGTCCCACCACATCGCGCGGAAATCGCCGAAGACGCCGCGCAGGAAGTCGCTGTTCCACGTCTTGCCCTCGTCACGCGAGATGAACATCGAATCGCTGGTGACGATGACGGTCTTGTCGTCGTGCGGATTGATCAGGATCTGGTTGAAGGAGTACGGTGCCTTGCCCCCGGCGACGTTGACGTCGGTCACCTTCCTCCACGACTTGCCGCCGTCGTCGGTGCGATACAGCTCGTTGCCGATGATGCCGGCGGCGAGCGGGCTGACGGCGTTGACGTCGCGCCCCGCCGCGCCGGGCTTGGGATTCTGGTTCTCGATCAGCGCGTAGAGGATGAGCGGGTTCTTCTGGTACAGGTCGAGCCCGATGCGGCCGATCTTGCCCGTCGGCAGGCCGCCGCCGAGCTTCGTCCACTTGTCGCCGCCGTCGTCGGTCCGGTAGATCGCGCTCTCGGGGCCGCTCTCGACGATCTGCCACGGCCGCCGATCCTTGTCGTACATCGCGGCGTAGAGCGTCGCGGGCGACTTGCGGTTGATCACGAGATCGATGGCGCCGACGCCGTCGTTGACGTAGAGCACCTTTTTCCACGTCCTGCCGCCGTCGGTCGTGCGGAACACGCCGCGCTCCTCGTTCTTCGAGAAGAGATGCCCGATGGCGGCGACGTAGACGACGTCGGGCTTGGTGGGATGGATCAGGATGCGGGCGATGTGGTGCGAGTCGGGCAGTCCCATGAACTCCCACGTCGTGCCGGCGTCGGTCGACTTGAAGACGCCCTTGCCCGAGTACGAGGAACGCGCGTTGGCCTGGTCGCCCGTTCCCATCCAGACGACACTGGGATTCGACGGCGCGATCGCGACGGCGCCGACCGCGGCCGCGCCGACGCTGTCGGAGATCGGCTTCCACGTGGTGCCCGCGTTCGTCGTCTTCCACAGGCCGCCGCTGCGCGTCGCGGCGTAGACCGTATAGAGGTGATCGCGCGCGGGCGTTTCGGGCACCGCGATCGCCGTCACCCACGCCGCGGTGCGGAACGGGCCGATGTTGCGGAAGGCGAGCCCGTTGAGGACGGCCTCGACAGACGAGGTCGGCTGCTGCTGCGCGGCCACGGCGGCGGAATACGCGGAGTACGCGGACGAGCCGATGGCGAATGCCGCGACGGCGGCGATCAGTTTCGATGGCATGGAGTCTCCGCCGCGCATTATATGCAACGGCAAATCTGGCAGGCTCACCGCGGCAATGGCGCGCCGGCTGACCTGACGCGAGTTCCTCAACACGACGGCGGCCGCGACGGCGGCGGCGCGATTGGCCATGACGATCACGGCCCTGGAACGCGCAGATGCTGCCGAAGCCATCCGCGTAAGCCCGCGGCTCAACCGCGGCGGTCACAACGCCACCGTCCCGCGCGTTATACCGACGGAGGCTTCGCAACGTGCTCGGATCTGCGATCGTCTACTCGGGCGGGGTCATCGTCTGCGCCGGGCTGCTGGCCTTCGTCCGTCCGCTCCACACGCCGCTGCTCGCGACGCGCGGGCGCGGCCTCGGCCTCGCGGCTGCCGGGCTCGCCGTTTCAATCGGGGGCCTGCTGCTGCCGGCCTTCGACTCCCGCGCGCGTCAGGCGGCGACGCGACTCGACGAGTTCGCGCCGGTGTGGCAGTTCCACGAAGTGCACACGCTCAGGATCGCAGCCCCCCCAGAGCGCGTCTTCGAGGCGATACGACAAGTGCGCGCGGACGAGATCCTGTTGTTCCGGACGCTGACGTGGATCCGGCGCGCAGGCCGTCCCGCGCCGCCCGGCATCCTGAACGCGGCGTCGAACCAGCCCCTGCTCGACGTTGCGACCAGCAGCGGTTTCATCTGGCTCGCCGTCGACGCCCCGCGTGAGATGGTGGTGGGCGCCGTGGTGGGCCGCCCGCGTGGAGTCCGCGTTCTGGCGACGGCCGAATTGATCAAGGCGCCGCCCGCCGGGTTCGCCGTCGGGACCATGAACTTCCTGGTCACGTCCGACAGCGCCGGCGGCTCCGTCGTCTCCACGGAAACGCGCGTGGCCACCGGTGACACCGCAGCGCGGCAGCGGTTCGCAGCCTACTGGCGGGTCATCTATCCCGGCAGCGCGCTGATTCGGCGGATGTGGCTGCGCGCGATCGCGCGGCGCACGGAGGGCTGAGCGCTGCCGCTTGCGGCGGTCACCATTCCTGCGCGTCGCGCGTCGCGGATTCAGCCGATCAGCGCTCTGCGCTTCGAGTGAGGCTTCAGAACCCGTAGAGCCGCGCCGGGTTCTCGACGAGAATCGCCCGCCGCTGCGACGCCTCCGGCACCCAGACGGCCAGCTGATTGAGCGTCGTGACGTCGTCAACGATAAGGTTCGGACTGATCTCCGCGACGGCGGGTCCCTCGCGACGGCGGGAATCCGGATGCGGCCAGTCGCTGCCCCACAGCACGCGCGCGGGATTGGCCTCGACGAGCGCGCGCGCGAGCGGACGGACGTCGGCGTAGTCCGGAGGCCCCGACGAGGAGGCGCGATACGCCCCCGAGATCTTGACGTATGCGGTGCCGGAACGAACGAGCCGCGCGAGCGACTGAAACCCCGGATCGTCGACGCCGCCTTCGGCCCGCGCGCCGCCGAAATGATCGAAGACGATCGGCAAGGGAGACTTCATCACGGCCGGCTCCAGTGCCGGTACGATCGACGAGCGCACGAACACCTGGACGTGCCACGGCCGATCTGCGAGCTGCGTTAGCGCGCGCTGCAACCGTGCCGACGCCGCCGCCGGATCGGCGATGCCGAACGTCTCGAGGTTGACCCGGATGCCGCGGACGCCGGCGCGGTGGAGCGCGTCGAGCTCGCGAGCTGACGCGTTTTCCTCGATGACCGCCACGCCGCGCGCCCCGCGCCCGAGCCGGCCGATCGCCTCGAGCATGCACCGGTTGTCGGTGCCGTAGACGCTGGGCTGAACGAGGACTCCGCGCTCCATCCGCAGCGTGCGATGGATCGCCTGCCAGCCGGCAACCGTGGCTTCGGGGGGTGTGTAGGTCCGGCCGCTCCAGAGCGGAAAGCGCGCGGCATTGCCGAAGATGTGCGTGTGACAGTCGCACGCGCCGGCGGGGACGGCGAAGGCCAGCTCCGCCGCCGCCGCGCGGTGCGGGCGCAGCAGGATGGCGGCCGCGGTTCCGAACAAGAGCTCCCGGCGAGTCACCGGCCCATCATCATATGCCAGCGCCAACGCGCCGGTGTGCGCTTCCGTCTAAGAGGATCCGAGGGGCCACGTCGGTGGACGTCAGCATGCTGCTCACCGATCATTTGGGGACACTGATTCAGGACCTGCGCTACAGCATGCGGATTCTGCTGAGAGCGCCTGTGTTTACGGCCAGCGTCCTGGTCGTGCTCGCTCTGGGCATTGGCTCGACGGCTGCGGTGTTCACGCTCGTCGAGGTCCTTCTTCTCCGCCCGTTGCCCGTGAAGTCCCCGGAACGGCTGTTCACCGTCGCCGCACCCGGGAGCAACATCGATCTCAATCCCTCTTACTATTCCCATGCCTTCTACGAGCACCTGCGCGCCTCGAATGCTTTCTTCCGCAACGCGATTGCCTCGTCGACCGCGGCATCGTCAGGCGTCAACCTGACGGAGAGCGGCGTCACGGAGCGAGTGCGCGGCGAGCTCGTGTCCGGCAACTACTTCGACGTCCTCGGGGTGAGCCCCGCCGCCGGCAGAGTGTTGGCGCCGCGGGACGACCAAACCCCCGCAGCGCATCCGGTTCTCGTTTTGAGCTATCGGTTCTGGCAGCGACGGTTCTCCGGCTCGCAGGAGGTCATCGGCCGCACAGTGTCGGTCAACGGGACGCCCTTCACAGTCGTGGGCGTCGCGAGGCGAGGCTTCTTCGGAACGAGGCCCGGGTTCGGGCCGGACATCTGGGCGCCGCTCATGATGGTCCAGGCGCTGACGGCTGGCGCCATCGCCCCGCGGCAACGGGACCAGAACTATCTGGAGCTGATGGTTCGCCTCGAACCTGACATGAACGTCCGGCAGGCCGAGGCGGCCGCCGCACTCGTCTACAGCAACTGGCTTGACGAAGGCACCGCACCGAAGGCGAGTTCGGATCATCAGCCGCCGTCCCTGCGGCTCACACCCGCGACGACCGGCCATTCCTTACTCCGCGGTCAGTACAGTCGGCCACTCCTGCTCCTCATGGCCGCCGTCATCCTCCTGCTGCTGATCGCATGCGCGAACGTCGCGACGTTGCTCATCACGCGAGCGACGGCGAGAGCGAGAGAGATGGCGCTGCGGACCGCTCTCGGGGCAAGCCGGTCGCGCCTCGTACGACAACTGATGACCGAGAGTCTGGCGATCGGCGTCGTCGGCGGCGCCTGCGGGTGGATCGTGTCCGTGTACTTCGCCCGGATCCTGCTCTCATTTCTGCCGGGGAATGCGGAAGTCTCGCAGTTCTCGCCAGATCTGCAGATCTTGGCGTTCACGTGCCTCATCTCGCTCGGGAGCGGACTCCTGTTCGGCCTGGCGCCCGTCCTCCATGTCGGCCGGGGTCATGCCGCCGCCGCGTTGAAGAGTGGGACAGGATTCGTGCGCATGACCGGACGGATGTTCGAGTCACGCGACGTGCTGACGGTCATCCAGGTCGCGCTGGCGATGCTGCTGGTCATGGGCGCAGGGCTGTGTGCGCGTACGCTGCAGAATCTCGAGGCCGTGGACATGGGTTTTCGCCGCGACAGCGTGCTGCTGGCGTCGGTCGATCCGGAGAAAAGCGGCTACACCAGACCTCGAACGACGATCTTCTTCGATCAACTGATCCAACGGGTGCGGGCGCACAGAGGGATTGACGCCGTCGGCCTGGCGAGTCACGGCTCACTGAGCGGGGTCCTGCCGGCGGGCACGCGTTTCGTCAGCAACCAGATGCATGCAGCCGGAATGACCGCGCAGCCAGGCGAGGACCTGACGGTCTACAACAACTTCGTCAGCGCCGGCTATTTCGAATCGGTCGGCATTTCGTTGCTCCGCGGGCGGCCCTTCACCGAATCCGATCGACCGGAGAACATCGAGGTGGCCATCCTCAACGAGGCCGCGGCGCGGCTGCTCCTTGGCACCGAGGACCCGATCGGCAAGCACATCGGTCGCGGAAGACAGGGTTCGGCCGATATCGAAGTGATCGGCCTCGTCGAGAATGCGAAATACATGAGCGTGCGAGAAGCGCCGCTCCCAACCGTCTATTTTCCGTTCCGTGGAGGAAGCCCGATGACCTTGCACGTCAGGGCGTCCGTGGATCCGGCGACGGTCCTGCGCGTCATCGAACAGGAGTTACGCGCCCTGGACCCGGCGCTGCCGCTCTTCCAGGTTCAGACCATCGAGGCACGCGTCGACGATGCGCTGCGCCAGGAGCGCCTCCTCGCGACACTGTCGACGATCCTGAGCGTAATCGGCACGCTCATCGTGACGGTCGGACTGTACGGGTTGATCAGCTTCTCCGTTCTTCAACGAACTCGTGAGATCGGCATACGCATGGCCGTTGGTGCCGAGCCTCGGCAGATACG
>Ga0075435_100001864_pt1 | contig 13703 bp, 11 predicted proteins | sample RhiMethybrSRZTD4_FD_75302 | JGI IMG/M metagenome (GOLD analysis project Ga0075435, IMG submission 75302) | Populus rhizosphere microbial communities from Tennessee, USA - Rhizosphere MetaG P. TD hybrid SRZTD4 | ecosystem: Host-associated > Plants > Roots > Rhizosphere > Soil | place: USA...
GGTAAACCTGACGCGCCTGGGGTGTATGCGAGTGAGCGCTTAAGCCACGGCGAGCCAGGGAAGATCGCGTAGGGATAGTCATGGTCGCCAACCGGACTCGCGAGATGCGACCGTCCGGGATAACACGGGGGGCGTACGGAAACGTGGGCTATGGAAAAGGCTAAACGGGCACGTAAAGCGGAAACGCCGAAACAGCCAAGTCTTTGCCTAAGGTTGCGCGCGCCGTACCTCTATCCCGACCCAGAGACTGCTAGATCTTGCGGAGCTGATAGATGTCGTCGCGGATAAAGTCTTGATACGACTTAATTGTGATCCAACCATACTTTCTGGACCAGTAGCCATCTCTTGTTTTAGCGTAAGCGGCAATTGTTTCCCAGCTAAAGAGACAATGGTGATGATCGCCGTCATCTGGATATGTCCGATACTGCCAAACTTCGTCCTGATCTAGCACCGCTTGCATTGCTGCGGGCAGCCACCACGCTCGATAATGGAATATACTTCCAACCAATGAAGCGGATCTATGGTGTGCTCCAAGCGTCTCGAAGGTGACCAGATCGCCCTCGCGCATGCAGACCCGGTGCAATTCCACAGCTGCTTGGTTCGACCCCGGCTCTCGGTATAGGCCGGCTGGGGCCAGCGGTTCATGCAAGGAGCCCGTAAAACGGCAGGTTACCCGGAGGCCACCGACAGAAGCTTGGGCGTCAACGATTTCGGCTATTACCGGCATGCACTCCTCAGCACAAGCTCAATGCCTAACCCGCATAGAAATAGCACTTGCGGGTCGAATGTGCTGGTCGGTTTAGGGTCCAAGAAGAGGCATCCCCGGTGCCTCACGAGCACGGCAGCTAAAACCCGAACTCGGACACGATCCCAGGATGTAGCGGCAGCGTGCCGATCGAGCAACTGGCATATCGGGTCCTCATTGTTTCAGGTTTCTGGGCAGCGCGAACTGCGGCATCATTGGGCGCGATGGCCGTAAAGCACACACCATTACAGACCGATAAACGCGACCGGCGTGGCGCCGAGCTTGCCTTGCCTACCATGAGTGGCGCCAGGCCGGCGCCAGCGACCACGAGGCGCATGAGGCGGCTGTTGCAGCCGAGCAGACTGTCCTGCCGCTCCCATGGCAGGAGGCTCGCATTGAGGCCGCGAACGCCGTTGCCTACGCGACCCGTTAACATCCCGAGTGGTTCTGGCGGGGCGCCCACACTCTAAAAAGTGGCGTGCAAACGTCAGGGACAACCTGAACAGGCGAGATCCGTCGGTGAGCGGTGCTGGCAACGCTCGGTTGCCCGGCGGGAGCGATGCCGCTACATGCAGTACTTGTGTCTGAGTTCCGTTTCATTCCGCCCTGTAGGCCCATTCCCGCCAAGGCAGTGCCTGCTGGCGATGGCTGGGTCCACGAGGTGAAGTTTGATGGCTATCGCGTGCAGGCCCACAAGATGGGCTCGCGCGTCATCCTATTCAGCCGCAATGGGTATGATTCCACCGAGCGCTTTGCCTCGATCGCGACGCTGCTTCGCGAGATGCCGACCAAGGCGGCCGTGCTCGATGGTGAGATCGTGGCCAGTGATGCCGATGGACGCCCCAACTTCGCCAGGCTGCACGTGCGTTGGGCTAGGCCGGGCGCTATCCACCTGTGGGCGTTCGACTTACTCGCCCTGAATGGGCAGGACTTGTGCTCGCAAGCACTGGTCAACCGCCAAGAGCGACTACAGGCTTTGTTGGAGCGTTTCGGCTGCCCGGCTGTCTCCATGTCAGAGACCTTCGCGGACGGCATCGCGCTGCTGCGCGTGGCTGAGGAACACCGCCTTGAGGGAGTAGTGAGCAAGCGCCGCGACGCTCCCTATCGATCGGGTGATTGTCGGGACTGGCGGAAGGTCAAGACTGCGGCCTGGTGCGAGGCGAACAGGGAACGGTGGCGCCTTTTTGAGCGGAAGTGATGAAGTCCGACGTCGTCACCTCGGAGCAGCTACGCCGATCCTGCTCTTGATGATGGGTCCTCGAACTCGACCACGCGACTGATCGCCAACGACTTCGGTGCCAGGGCAGGCACGGAAATGATGAGCCTGGCTCGGCACAGATCGCCCGGACCCTCACGTACTCTTATTTCCGCTGATGTTGCCTCAAATCCGCGGCAGTCTCTTGCTATAGATGTTTCCTTACGTGGGGACGTTCCTTTCGGGCGGCAAGAGATTTGGATATCAAGATGTTATTTGATGCAACCAGGTTGGGCCACGGACTGTCCTCTTCTATTTTTGGTCGGAGCTTGCTGCTCTTGGGCAGCGTGTTTGTCGTCGGGCTCCTCATCGTCAGGATCGGCGCGGTCCTCGGTCAGTCGACGTTTTGGCTCGGCGGAAAACACATCACACTGAATCCGTGGTACTCGACCCTTCTGGTCGACTTGTTCTTCGTAGTATTTGTTGCAGGCTTGGCTCAGTACACGCAGACCAAGCGGGACGAAAGCCATAGCGCGCGCTCGAGTACGAGCGCAGCATGCATCGCTTGCTTCATGGTATCAGCGGCAACGATAGCGCCCATGGCATCGTATGCTGCAACGATTTGGCGCAAGTTGGCAGGGGGCGCCGAATACCAACCAACCATTGTGAGCGTGCTGATCAGCAATGCATACCCGGAATCTTGTCACCACTTATATTTTTACTTGGTGGTGCTCCTCGCATGTACATCTTTAGCTATCGCGTTCTGGGCCGCCGCTATCCTGCGCCGCATCGAGGTTGGCGAGACCGCCTCGCATGATACGTGGCTGAGTAGCGGCGCTTTGCCGCTTGGGGCTTCCGTATTTCTTTTCAGTGCGACTACTTTGTTCCACCAAGGATGGGATTTGGAAGTTTCCGAGAGCAACCCTCTCAAAGAATTTTTCTACCTGATCCTAATTGTCGTCTGGTTGACCGCGGCTCTATTCTTTTCCGCTCTTGCTCTCTTTGCTGCGAAAGCGATCGCTCGAGTTACGGGAAGGCTTCTGATACACCTTGGCCGCTGGCGCTCCTGGGTCTTTCTTCCCTTGCTGCGATTACCCTGTTTGCCGGAAAGCCATCGGTCGAGTTACGGGAAGGCTTCTGATACGCCTTGGCCGCTGGCTGCTCGTGCGTCTTTCTTCCCTTGCTGCGATTACCCTGTTTGCCGCGAAAGCGATCGCTCGAGTTACGGGAAGGCTTCTGATACACCTTGGCCGCTGGCTGCTCGTTGGTGTTTCTTCCCTTGCTGCGATTGCGGCCTTGAACTTTGCAATTTCGATCGCTGAAGCCTGGCAATGGCCGTTAATTCTAAAGTGGCTGCTCGCCGTCTTGTTTTGTTTGATCGTCGGCACCATTTGTGCTGTCGCTTTGGGCCTACTTGTTCAGCCCGGCATCGCCAAGGGCGGGCTGCGCTGGATTACGGGCCCGTTGCAAATCATTCTGGAAGAGCGGCCGTGGATTCTTTGGAGGCGACCGGATCGATGGAAGAGAGGCGCGGCGAGCCGGCGCACCGACTGCGAAGGAGGCAAGCGGGGGACGCGAGATTCCGGTGAGGAGGGCCGAGGTGTCCGCGTAGAAGTGAGAGACGCATCAACTGGAGAAGAAGCAAGCACCTCCATAAAGGGACCGTCGAATTCGGCGACTGAGCGCCAGCGTTTTCGGCAATCTCTACGGGCCTACTTTGTCAAATTCGTTATCGCCTTGCTGGCAGCAATACGGGCTCTGGGCCGGTGGCTTTCTCGAGCAGGCACGCCCATAGCGGGACCATGGAATCCGCCCGCCAGATTTCGCTGGCAACGTGGCCTTCAGTTACTGTTGGCGCAATTTGTGAAGTTCGTGCGCGCCTTGGTGGCGGCAACACAGGCTTTGGGCCAATGGCTTTCTCCGACAAGCCCAATATTCAAGTTGATGGTTCTTCTTCTCGGGCTGCCGACCGTACCTTATAGTGTGGTCGCTCCCGTGATTCCGCATACTGAGGAAATACCGAGTGAACCGGGGCAGTTGCCGCAAGAGCCTAAACCATCGATCTCCTTGGAGAAGCCTTTCTTATTCACGCAGCCAAAGCTGGTTTGTCCCAACCATGAGTTCATCGCATGGCCCTACTACGACGTTGAACTTCATTTCTCCATCACATCCTGCAGCTTCAAGGAGGGATCATCGGATCCGTGCAAGGCGAAGGCGATTGTGGTGGTCGGACGGGCATCCACAGGTGGTGCGGAGGAAGTGGAGAGTCAGCGTTCGCTCGACCGAGGAAATCTACTCGCCCATATGCTGAAGAGGAACCTTTTGCAGCGTTGTGGGAACGGAACCGGGATACGCTGGTTTGTGCTCAATGTTGGGCAATATGCTGGACAAACACTGAAGGGAAGGCAGGTGGCGCAAAGGGAGGTATCCGTGTTCATCGCCGATGGCGATGCGGATCTGGATGGGATAGGGAACGCGCTCGAACAATTCGTCGAAAATCAACCCATTTTGTCAGAGTACACCCGTTGCGATCTACACTCATTGGGGGATTCCCCCAGAAAGAGTTCTCTGGTGCGGCGCTTGCGTTGTGGTCCATCAAGAAGAGGGTCAGGCGGTGTCTTGCATCGCACCGAACCCCATCGGCCGCCTATCAGCGGAAACTAGCCGCCATTGCGTAGCGCGGTTAGGCATGCTTTGCGGGCCGCGTTGGAGGATGTAACCGAGCGAGAGTACGAATGCCCCCTGAAGGGCAGCACCATCCGCGGTCGGCGGTTCGTCCGCGGGCATGTACTTCCCGACGATTTTCCCCACCTCATTGGCGGCAGCTTGTGCGACGGTAGGCACGTCTCGGTCGGCCATGTAGCTACCTTGCTGGTTTGGAGGAATGCGATGCCGTTGGCGATGGAAATGCGTCTAGGCTTATGCGGCCACTCCTCTCGAAACTCTCTTGCAACCTCTGCTTGCGGCTCGATCAGACCTTACCCAAACCTTACCTGTCGGCCCACGGGGATGGGCTCATTCGCCGGCAGGCATCGGTTCTGCCGATGATCGCGTCGGTGGCAACATCAGGTCCAAACACGTCCACGCTCTCGACTTCGAGTAGATGAGCGAGCTTGACGCGGGCCCGGTTGACGCGCCTTTTGACGGTGCCGATCTAAGCTTCCAGCCCTTTTGCCGTCACTGTCCTCAACCTCCCGGCGCCGCTTCTTGATCTCCGTCGTCCTCGCCCACCACCAACTCCCCCGCACTCTTCGACAGCAGCGGAAAGTAGCCGATCACCGACCCCCTGTGCGGATCCGCTAGCCGCGTCTCTTGAGCCCTAGATAGCTGCCGTAGACGTTGCGCCGCAAAATCTTTCTGCCCTGTGCCACGAACTGCCGTGAGCACGTGCGGCAATCGACCGACCAGGATGCTCGAAAGCGGACGTTGCTTAGCGACCACTCGATTGGTGCACGCGACCACCATAGCGTAGGATAGGCGGAGGGCCACTTGGTACATCGACCGCAGAGCACGAAAGAGGTGCGAGTCGTTGAGAAATCTCGTTGAAATTCAATCAATTGGGCTCATTCATGCCGTCCCATGTCTCAACAGTCGGCGCAGAGCAAGACCTTGCTCCCGAAGTTGAAGAGCTGAAGCGGGAGCTGAGCGAGGCTCATCGACGTGAGGCGGCGACCGCCGAGGTGCTCAAGCTGATAAGTCGCTCGCCCAATGAATTACAATCTGTGTTCGAGACAGTCGTGCGCAACGCGGCTGCACTGTGCGGAAGTCTGTTCGCCCATGTGTTCCGTTTTGATGGCGAACTGTTGCACTTCGCGGCAAGCAGCGTTTCAACACCGGAATTTCTGCAGGCGATACGGAAGCTCTATCCGATGCGGCCGAACGCATCCCAGGTTTCCGGTCGAGCCATTCTCAACAGGGATGTCGCACGCGTCGAGGATGCCCTCCAGGATCCTCAATACGACACCCGGCTCACGATTCTGGTCGGCCAGCGGAGCATGCTGAGTGTTCCGATGCTGCTCGAAGGCAGGCCGATCGGAGCTATCGTTGTCGGTTGGGCCAATCCGGGACCCATTTCGAAGGTTCAGGAGGCGTTGCTTCGCACATTTGCCGACCAGGCCGTGATCGCCTTCGAGAACGCACGGCTGTTCGAGGAGGTGCAGGCGCGCACACGTGAGCTGCAGGAGTCGCTCGAATACCAGACGGCAACCAGCGAGGTCCTAAGCGTCATCTCTGGCTCTCCGTCGCAGGTACAGCCCGTGCTAATTGCAATCGCCGAAACTGCCGGGCGTCTGTGCAGAGCCGAGAACACGGCGATTTGGCGGCTTGCGGGGGATGCGTTCCAACTCGCAGCTCACACCACGAGCAATGCTGCGTTTACCAAGTACCTTGCAGAGAACCCTATACCAACCGGCTCCGATTCTCTAGCCGGACGCGTCGTGCTCGCCCGGCGTACGATCCACATACCTGATGTCATAGCCGATCCTGTTCTCAGCACTCGACCGCAGCTTATCCGCGGCAAGACTCGAACTGCTCTCGGCGTTCCGCTCTTGCGCAACGGTGTACCAAGTGGCGTGATCGTGTTGACCCGCCAGGTAGTACTGCCATTCACCGACAAGCAAATCGAGCTGGTCACGACCTTTGCCGACCAAGCCGTCATCGCCATCGAGAACACGCGATTGTTCGAGGAGGTGCAGGCTCGGACGCGCGAGCTGAGCGAGTCACTGGAGCAGCAGACGGCGACCTCAGAGGTGCTGAGCGTCATCAGCTCCTCGCCTGGCGAGCTGGAACCGGTATTCCAGGCCATGCTGGAGAACGCCACGCGTATCTGTGAGGCAGAATTTGGTGCGCTGTTCACGTATGAGAATGGCGAGATCCGGCCGCTTGCGTTGCGTGGCGTGTCCGAAGCGCTTGCCAAGTTCCTCCACGAGCGGGGGGCGATCAAACCGCGTGCCGGCTCCGCTCTCGAGCGGCTCGTCCGAAGCAAGACCGCAATTCATGTCGAAGACTATGCGAAAGAAGACGACGCCTCCAATCCGGCGGTGACGTTGGGTGGCGCGCGTACCTACCTCGCCGTGCCGACGCTGAAGGACGAGAAGCTCATCGGCCTCATCGTCATATACCGCCAGCAGGTACGTCCGTTCACCCCCAAACAGATTCAGCTAGTGACAAATTTCGCGGCGCAGGCAGTGATCGCGATTGAGAACACTCGCTTGCTCAACGAGTTGCGCGAGTCACTGCAGCAGCAGACCGCCACCGCCGACGTGCTTAAGGTAATCAGTCGTTCAACCTTCAATCTGCAGGCTGTGCTCGATGCTCTGGTCGAGACCGCAGGTAAGCTCTGCGAGAGCGAGGATGTGTCTATCCTGCGCCTTGAGGGCGACAACTTGATAAGGGTCGCTCACTGCGGCCCGATGAGTGCGGCGACCGGGTACGTCGTTCCTGCTGTGCGCGGCACCATCAACGGGCGCAGTGTACTTGAACGACGGCCCATCCATGTGGCGGATCTTCAGGCGGAAGCTGAAACCTATCCGCAGGGCAGCGTAATCGCCCGAGAGCTTGGACATCGCACAGTGCTCGTCGTTCCTCTTCTGCGCGAAGGTGCACCACTCGGGACGATCACACTGCGGCGAAGCAAAATAGAGCTCTTTTCGGAGAAGCAGATTGAATTGGTCACCACCTTCGCCGATCAGGCCGTTATCGCCATCGAGAACACCCGGCTGTTCGAAGAAGTACAAGCGCGGACGCGTGAGCTTCAGGAGTCGCTCGAATATCAAACCGCGATCAGCGACGTGCTCGGGGTGATCGGCCGCTCCAAATTCGACCTGAAGCCTATGCTCACCGCAATCGCCGGTACGGCCTGCCGACTTTGCGACGCCCACGATGCCCGCATTGCGCTCAGGCACGGAGAATGGATCGATTTTGCCGCCGGTCATGGTTCCGCGTGGATCGGCAATGAGCGTCTGCCCATCGTGCCACAGTTGGTTGCAGGCCGCGCGATCTTGGAGCGCAAGCCCATCCATATCCATGACGTTACTATTGCAGGTGAGGATTTTGCCCGCTCACGCGAGCTGGCCATTTCACGGGGTCACAGAACAATTCTTGCTGTGCCACTCCTTCGTGAGGAACAGGCCATCGGGTGTTTGTTCCTGCGGCGCAGCGAAGTAAGGCCGTTTTCAGACAAGCAGGTAGTGCTCTTAGAGACTTTCGCCGACCAAGCTGTCATTGCGATCGAAAATGTGCGCCTCTTCGAGGAGATAGCTCAGAAGAGCCGTGAGCTCGAGATCGCGAGCCAGCACAAGTCACAATTCGTCGCCAACATGAGCCACGAGCTTAGAACCCCGCTCGCAGCCATTCTCGGGTACGCCGAACTCATCCAGGAAGGCTTCTACGAGCCGCAGGGACCGAAATCGCTCGATGCCCTCACCCGCATCCGCTCCAATGGCAAGCACCTGCTGGGCCTCATAAACACCGTGCTCGACATCGCAAAGATCGAGTCCGGCCAGTTCACATTAAACATGGCCGAGTACGCCATTGAAAGTGTGGTCGAAACCGTGCGCTCTGCCACCGAGTCGCTGGCCCAGAACAAGAAGCTCGCGCTAAAGACCGAGGTGGCGAAGTCACTGCCCATTGGACTCGGCGACGAGCAGCGCCTGACCCAAGTGCTCCTCAATCTCGTGGGCAACGCCATCAAGTTCACCGACGCTGGCGAAGTGAGCGTGACAGCGACAGTGGTCAACGGCCACTTTAACGTCAGCGTGACCGACACGGGCCCGGGTATTCCCGCCGAACACCAAACACGCATCTTCGAGCAATTCCATCAGGTCGACAGCTCGAATACCAAGGCCAAGGGCGGCACCGGCCTCGGCCTCGCCATCGCTAAGCAGATCGTGGAGATGCACGGCGGTCGCATTTGGGTCGAATCGACGGTGGGCAAGGGCTCGAAGTTCCAGATGGAGCTTCCCACGCGTGCCGCGAATAGAGACCGAGCCCTATAGCCCAGTCCTGTTGCTTCGCATCATCCGAGGCTTTTTCGGCGAGACGTTGTGAGGACCGTTTGGTCCGGATTGTGGGTCCGCTTTCAAGGAACCATGTTAAGAAGATAAACTTCTCTTGTGGGTCAGGAGCACGCATGCAATCGACGTGCTCAGCATGTCTCTTCTTCCACCTAAAGCTGCCGAAGTTGTTGCGGTGCCAAAGAGTTCCGCCTCAGACCTTCCAGGGAAGCTGGTCTGCAGGCTCCCCATCACGGGGCGGGCTTCCGGAGTTCGGCACGCGTGGGGAGCTCCATTTGGAAGGTCGAACCCTGACCCAGGGTTGATTCGACCCAGATGCGACCGCCGTGCATCTCGATGATCTGCTTGGCGATGGCGAGCCCGAGGCCGGTGCCGCCTTTGGCCTTGGTGTTGGAACTGTCGACCTGATGGAACTGATCGAAGATGCGCGACTGATGCTCGCTGGGAATACCTGGCCCCGTATCGGTCACGCTGATGTTGAAGTGGCCGTTGACCGCCTTGGCGGTCACGCACACCTCGCCCGTGTCAGTGAACTTGATGGCGTTGCCCACGAGGTTGAGCAGCACCTGGGTGATCCGCTGCTCGTCGCCAAGACCAATGGGCAGAGACTTCGCCACCTCGGTCTTGAGCGTGAGCTTCTTGTTCTGGGCCAGCGATTCGGTGGCAGAGCGCACCGTCTCCACCACACTCTCGATCGCATACTCGGACATGTTCAGCGTGAACTGGCCGGATTCGATCTTGGCAATGTCAAGCACGGTGTTGATGAGGCCCAAGAGGTGCTTTCCGTTGGAGCGGATGCGGGTGAGGGCGTCCAGTGACTTCTGGCCAAGCGGTTCGTAGAAGCCTTCCTGCATGAGCTCCGCGTAGCCCAGGATGGCGGCCAGTGGCGTTCGCAGCTCGTGGCTCATGTTGGCCACAAACTGCGACTTGTGCTGGCTCGCGATCTCAAGCTCGCGGCTCTTCTGGGCGATCTCGCCGAACAGGCGCGCGTTCTCCACCGCGATAGCGGACTGGGCAGCGAAGGCCTCGACCAGTCGGATGACCTCCAGCGAGAAAGTGCCGGGCTGATTGCGCCTGACGACCAGTACGCCCACGACCTCTGACTGGTGCAGCAGAGGTACGGCAAGAACCGCACGCACACCTGTGCGCAAAAGGATATCGAGCAGCGGGGAAGGCGCTGCACTACTAAGGTCAGCAACCTGAACGACCTCGCGGCGTGTAGCGCATTCACCGACCACCACGCTATTGAGACGCATCGGCTGCGCCCGCACCATGGCGATGTGCTCGTCGCTCATGTTGTGGGCGGCCGCGAGCCGAAACTCACTGGTTGTCTTATCGAACACATACACGGTGCCACCGCCCGCATAGGACATGGCGCATGCATGCTCGAGAATGGTCGGTAATACTTTGTCGAGTTCGAGCGATGAGTTGACGGCCTGGCTTACCTTGGCAAGTGATTCGAGTTCCTCGACGGAACGAGCCAGTTCGCGTTTGCCCGCCTGCTCGGCTTCGAAAAGGCGCGTGTTCTCGATGGCAATTACCGCCTGGTCGGCGAAGGTCTGCAGGAGCGTGATCTGTTGTTGGGAGAAGGGAGCCGCTCGGTTCCGGCGCAGAAGCAGCGCGCCGATTGCCCGTCCCTCGCGCACCAATGGTACACCGAGAATTGCGCGATGCCCATATTTTACGGCCATTTCGCGACCAGTTCGAAAATCATCTCCGGCACTTTGCATGTCGACGGCATGCACTGGCAACGCGTCAAGTACAGCGCGACCCATCACGGTGGAGCGATCCACTGTTACGACTTGACCCATCGGTCCACCACGAATCTCTCCAAAGCTGGCCCGAATTTGAATCTGACTATTCTCAACGATCGCGATATCGGCCAATTGTGCCTTGCAGATGTGCGCTGCAGTTCTCACGATGGTATCCAGCACAGGCTGTAGTTCACTGGGAGAACGGCTGATGACACCCAGCACCTCGCTTGTGGCCGTCTGATATTCGAGCGACTCCTGGAGCTCGCGCTTACTTGCCTGTTCTGCTTCGAACAGCCGGGTGTTCTCGATGGCGATGATGGCTTGATCGGCGAAAGTTTCAACAAGATCTATCTGCCTCTCTGTAAAGGGCTTCACTTGATAGCGTGAAAGGATGATGACGCCTTGAACCAACGCATCAATGAGGAGTGGGACACCGAGCATGGTGCGGCGGGTTTCACGGGCCGAGGGAGGCGCTACGGCATTTGATGCATCTTTCCATGCATCGTGCAGATGGACCGTTGTGCTTGCCAATGCGACGCGTCCTGCAACTGACCTGTCATCGGCTGGAAAGGTCCAGCTCCTGAGCGCTGTTCGCAACTCATCGTTCATATCGCCAGCTAGAGCGACTGCTCTAAATCCATCGCCTTGCCGCCGACAAATCAGAGCACGGTCGGCTTGGCATAGACGCATCGCCGTCTCTGCGATCGATTCAAAAACTGGCTGAACCTCGTTGGGTGACTTCGATATGACGGCGAGGACATCGGCGGTCGCGGTTTGGTATTCGAGCGACTCGCGCAGCTCTTTTGAACGCGCTTGCACCTCCTCGAACAGCCGTGTGTTCTCAATGGCAATCACCGCCTGGTCTGCAAAGGTATTGACGAGTTCGATGTGGCGTTCGGTGAACGGGCGCACTTCGGCGCGCCGGATTAAGATTGCGCCAATCGCCTCGCCTGCATGGACCAAAGGGACGCAGAGGACGGTACGATAACCGAGTTGGAGCGCTAACCTCAGGCTCTCGGGGTATTCATCCGCTTCGGCCTGGATATCTGCGATCTGAATCGTCCGTCGTTCGAGGACGGCACGCCCTGCAATGAGCCCGCGCGCAAGTGGTATGGTGGCCTGTCCGACTGGGCCGGGCGTGGGAATCTGCCCATGGTGTGCGACGAGGCGCAGACCATCGCCAAACACCTGAAGAATTGCCGCGTCATACGCATTGCACAGGCGCGCTGCGGACTCCACCAGCGCATCAAGCACCCTTTGCAGATCGAGGGCTGACCGGCTGATGACCTTCAAGACGTCGGCGGTGGCCGTCTGCTGCTCCAGCGCCTCTGCAAGCTGCGCGTTGGCGTCGGTGAGGGCTCTGTTCTTCTCCTGCACCTCCTCGAACAACCGGGTGTTCTCGATGGCGATGACGGCTTGGTCAGCGAAGGTTTCGAGGAGGGCCGCCTGGCGCGGGGTGAAAGGGCTGACCGTGCGGCGATTGAGTGTGATGGCGCCGACGACCCGACTCTCGCGCAGCAGGGGAACGGAAATGACCGTGCGGCGCGGCTGCCGGCTGAGTAGCCCCTCGGCATGCTCAGGATCGGCCTGCGTATCCTCGATGTGGACGACACCCTTCTCGCGGATGGCGCGCGCCGTCACGGAGCCGGGCGTGTCGACCGTCAATGGGTTGTCATAAAGAACCCGGACCCACTCCATGTCTGGATTGTTGACCGCTGCGAGCCTGTATTTGCCGTCGGACAGGAGGAAGATGTGAGCGTCATCCGCTTGGCAGAGCCGACCGCTGGTTACAGCAATGGCTTCCAGGACAGGCTTTACGTCATTCGGGGAAGTCGAGATGACTTCGAGGACATCGGACGTAGCCGTCTGGTATTCGAGGCTTTCCTGTAGCTCCTTAGTCCGTTTCTGCGCGGCCTCGAACAGCCGAGTGTTCTCGATCGCAATAACGGCTTGGTTGGCGAAGGTCTCGAGCAGCGCGATTTGTTTGTCACTGAACAGCCTGACTTCGGCGCGTCGGATTAAGATCACGCCGATGGTCTTGCCCGCACGGATTAGAGGGACGTTTAGGACCGTTCGAACGCCATCGCGTTGGGCACGGTCGCTGCCCTCTGGGTACTCTTCAGTTTCAGTTTGCAAATTGGCGATGTGAATCGTTCGGCGGTCTAGGACGGAACGGCCGACGGAAACCTCACGCGTCAGGGCAATCGAACTGGGGGTGAAAATCGGCCCATGGTGAGCCACTAGGCGAAGCAAGTCACCTTCCACTCGGAAGATCGCCGCGTTATAGGCATCACAAAGGCGAGTCGCGCTCGTCGCGATCTCTGCGAACACGCGTGACAGGTCCATCGGGGAGCTTGAGATAACCCTCAGGATCTCCGCGGTGGCGGCTTGCTGCTCCCGAGCCTCAGCTAGCTCGCGCTCCAAATCCTTCACCGAACGATCGCCACTGACTGTCGAGACTTCGGACGGCATGACGACGTAAACTCCGGCGACGGCTCATGAGATCTGCTGACCCCGGACCATCCTACGTCATGCGGTTCGCGCGTACCATGCTGGTGTCGATACAGGATTGTGGGCCTTCTATGGGGGGGGCGGCGAGCTGACGCCCATTCAGCGGAACCGGTGGACTGATAGTCAGGACCGGTTCCGGCCGACCCCATCTCTGATAGGATCTCCGACGATGCCCTTAGGTGGAGATGGCCATGACCGCCCCTAGAGTCGTGCGGACCATGTGTCCCATGAATTGTCATCCAACATTTTGCGGAATGTTGGTTGAGGTAGATGATGGCAAGCTGAAGACCGTCAGCGGCGACAAGGAGAATCCGGACAGTTCCCTTGAGATGTCGGTGATCCTTTTTCTGCATGTATTTTCAACCTGCAAGTTTTCCACAGACATCTGGGGCAGGGCGGGAACGCGACGATACGCTTCTCCATTCTCATTGCATCAGTGCGCGCGTCGATATGGTGGAGGGCGTCATGCGGGTCCTTAGCTTCCT
>Ga0075435_100001866_pt1 | contig 13700 bp, 9 predicted proteins | sample RhiMethybrSRZTD4_FD_75302 | JGI IMG/M metagenome (GOLD analysis project Ga0075435, IMG submission 75302) | Populus rhizosphere microbial communities from Tennessee, USA - Rhizosphere MetaG P. TD hybrid SRZTD4 | ecosystem: Host-associated > Plants > Roots > Rhizosphere > Soil | place: USA...
CGAAGCACTTGCCCGTGCCCGACGCCGAGATCGGCCATTGCGTGCACCGCATCGCCATGCACCGGTCGCGTCCGCAGACGCTCTTCATGCAGAAGCACTGGGACGTGATGCGCACCGACGACGGCGGCGAGTCGTGGCAGAAGATCAGCGGCAACCTGCCGACCGATTTCGGCTTCGTCATCGACGTGCACGCGCACCAGCCCGAGACGATCTTCGTCGTGCCGATCAAGAGCGATTCCGAGCACTACCCGCTCGACGGCCGGCTGCAGGTCTTCCGCAGCCGCACCGGCGGCACGGAGTGGGAGCCGCTGACGAAGGGCCTCCCGCAGGACGACTGCTACGTCAACGTCCTGCGCGAGGCGATGGCCGTCGACGCGCTCGATGCCTGCGGCATCTACTTCGGCACGACCGGCGGCCAGGTCTACGCCTCGACCGACGAGGGGAACTCGTGGAACGCGATCGTGCGCGACTTGCCGCCCGTCCTCTCCGTCGAGGTGCAGACGATCTGATGGTCCGCGTCGAGCTTCCGTATCACCTCCGGCAGCTCGCCGGCGTCAACGGCGAGGTCAGCCTCGAGGTGCCGGGCGTGGTGACGATCGCCGCCGTGATCGACGCGCTCGAGGCGCGCTTTCCGATGCTGCAGGGCACCATTCGCGACCACGCGACCGGCGAACGCCGACGGCTGCTGCGTTTCTTCGCGTGCGAAGATGACTTGTCGTTCTCGCCGCCGGACGCGCCGCTGCCCGACGCGGTTGCGCGCGGCGGCGAACCGTTCATCATCCTCGGCGCGATCGCAGGAGGGTAATCGCATGGGCACACCCGCCGGTTCACTCGCGCATCGGGCCGCGCCAGGCCTGGCCGTGCTGGCGGCGCTCGCGTGCATGGTGTCGGCTGCCGCGTGCGGCCAGGAGCAGTTGGCCGCGGAAGCGGAAGCGCGAGCCAGGCGCTGGGGGATTCCCGCCGCGCAAATCGTGCACAACGTGGTCTACGCGGAGTACGGCCAGCGCCGGCTGCTGCTCGACCTCTATTTGCCTCCGGATCGCGATCCCGCCGTCAGCCTTCCGGCTGTGATCGCCGTGCGCGGCGGCGCCTGGCGCGAAGGCGACAAGGAGTTCTTCGGCTACATCGCCGGTCAGCTCGCCATGCAGGGCTTCGTCAGCGCCTCGATCCAGTACCGGACGGCGAAAGAGGCGAAGTTCCCCGCTGCCGTCCAGGATGTCAAGGCCGCGGTCCGCTGGATGCGTGCGCACGCCGCGGAATATGGCGTCAATCCCGACGCCATCGGCGCCATCGGCGGATCGGCCGGCGCGCACCTGGTGGCGATGCTGGCGACGACCGCGGGCACGAAGGCGCTCGAAGGAGATGGCGGCAATCCGTCCGTGTCGAGTGACGTCCAGGCCGTCGTCGCCATGGGCGGCGGCTACGACCTGCGGTTTAAAGACGCCGTGGTCCCTGAGGTCATCGAAGCGGTCCGGGGCTTCATCGGCGAACCGTTCGACGCCAACGTCGCCGCCGCGTCGCCGCTGACGCACGTCAGTCGCCGTTCGGCGCCGCTCCTCCTGCTGCACAGCCCGAGCGATCCGCTGGCGCCGTACCAACAGGCGGTCGACATGGAGCAGCGATATCGCCGCGAAGGCGCGTCGGCGACGCTCGTCCCGATTGACGCGCCGATGCACGGCTTCTGGGGAAGCCCGCGCTACTTTCCGGAGACGAGCAAGCGCTTCGTGGAGTTCTTTCGCAAGACCCTGAAGGCGCGGAAAGCTCCACGATGACCTGCAAGGCGAACCGCTAGGATCCGCTTCGCGACTTGCTCCCCGGTGCGGCCGGCGGCTCCAGCTTCCACCACCACTGCGTGCCGAGCGCCTTCTGGCGCGGATAGGTCTCGTTCAGCGTGGCCGCGTCGTACAGGCGCCCGTTCTTCATGACCTCGGCGATCTTCGCGGTGTTCTTCAGGTCGTCGAGCGGGTTGGCGTCCAGGACGAGCAGGTCCGCCAGCTTGCCGGCCTCCAGCGAACCCAGTTGCTTCGCGAAGCCGATCGCGTCGGCGCTGTTGATGGTCGCCGCCTTCAGCACCGCGTGCGGCTTGAGGCCGCCGGACGCCATCATCCACATCTCCCACTGCGCGCCGATGCCCTGGACCTCGCCGTGCGAGCCGAGACCCAGCCTGCCGCCCCCCTCGACCCATTTGGCCAGCTGCTTCGCGTGCAGCGGGAACACGTACTGGTCGTCGCGGTTCCAGTCCGTGTTCTCCCACTTGTCCATCTCGTCGTGCGGCGTGAACCGGCGCAGCTTCTGTTCATCGTCCATCGCGGTGTGCGTCACGTAGTACTGGCGTCCGATCGGTCCGCCGTAGCTGACGATCAACGTCGGCGTGTAAGTGATCTGGCTGGCGGCGCCGAGACTGACGACGTCCTTGAAGAACGGGCTGATCGGCAGCGTGTGCTCGAGGCCGGCATAGCCGTCCTGCATCAGCGTCAGGTTCATCGTGAAGTTCGATCCTCCCTCGGTGGTCGGCGTGAGGCCGAGCTCCTTCGCCGCCATGATCACCCACTGGCGCACCTTGCGGTCGCCGACCATGTACTGCTTGATCGTCTTGGTGTTGTAGTGGTCCGAGTACCGCCGCAGCACGTCGCGGGCGTCGTCCAGGCTGCGGATGTTGTCGGCGGCGAAGATGCCAGGGCCGGTCGAGTAGAGGCGCGGGCCGATCAACTGGCCGACCTCCATCAGGTCCTGATAGGTCAGCGCGTCTTCCGACGAGGTCTGCGGGTCGCGCTGCGTCGTCACGCCGAAGGCGAGCTGTGCGAGGAACTGCGAGACCTGGTTGCGATGCACGCCCCACGACACCCACGTGTGCGCGTGGATGTCGACGAGCCCCGGCATGATCGTCTTGCCCGAGAGATTGCGGACGACGGCGCCCGCGGGAATCTTCACGCTGCCGCTCGGACCGATCGCCGTGATGCGGTTGTCGGTGATCACGATGTCGCCGCGTGCGATCACCTCGTCCCCTTTCATCGTGATCAGCCGCGCGTTGCGCAGCGCGATGACGCCCTTCGGCTTGTCCTTGTCGACCATGATCTCGACGTCGACCCGGTGCGGCTCGTACTCGAGCGTGGGGACCTTCGGCGGCGTCGGCGGCTTCTGCGCCGCGGTCTTCTCCGCCGCGGGCTTCTCCGCCTCGGTGTCCGCCTTGGCGCGGTTGGCCGCGTCGACTTCCGCCTGGGTGGCGATGTCGTGCAGGAAGAAGCTGCGGCCGATGGAGAAGTAGGCGGCCCGGCTGTCGGCGGTCCAGCCGATGAAATCGCCGCCCACCTTGGTCAGCCGCCAGGTCGGCATCGATGACGACGCGCCGGCGGATACCGTCGGGGCGGTGCCGGCCACCGGTGGGACCGTGATCATGTAGACGTTGCGGTTGGCGCGCACCAGCGCGCGTTTGCCGTCCGGCGACAGCACCACCTCGTCCGGAGACGGCGGCGGTCCCGGCGGCGCGCCCGGAAGCGGCGGCGGCGCGGGAGCGGTGACCTTCACGATGGTCTTGACGTCGGTGCCGTCGAAGCGCATCGACAGCAGTCCGTCGGATCCGGCCCACAGGTAGACGCGATCCGGATCGGGACCGACGTGCGGCGCCTCGCGCCCTTCCTGGGTCGACCCGCCGGCCTCCCACGCGATGCGCGAGATCGTGCCGCCGGTGGCCGGCAGCCAGACGTACTCCAGCTCCGCGGCGCCGCTGTGACTGCCGAAATCCTCCAGCGTGCGCAGGCGATGCATCTTCGATCCGCGCACGCCGATCAGCCGCGAGCCGTCGCGCGAGTAGGCGAGCTTGTCGTAGAACGCGGCAACCGGCGTCAGCCGTTCCGGCTGGCCGCTGCCATCCGCGCGCACGCGATAGATCCGTCCCCCGTCATCGTCGTTCCACGTCACATAGGCGATGAACTGGCCGTCGGGCGACCACACCGGTCCGTGCTCGACATCGGCGGACGCGGTCAGCCGCCGCGCGTTGCGAATCGTCGGGATGGGTGCCGGCGGGGTCTCCTGCGCCGGCTTCGGGGCTTCGGCGGTCGGCTTCTGCGCCGCGTCCGTACCCGGCTTGTCTGCCGCGTCGTCCTTCTTGTCTTTGTCTTTGTCCTTGTCCTCGTCGCTGCTCGCCGTGGCCGGCTTTTCTTTTTTCGTACCGCGCCCCTGCGGCAGATCGGCGATATACAGACGGTCGAGCGCCGTGAAGGCGATGCGCTTGCCGTCGGGTGACGGCCGCGCCCCGCGGATCTGCGACACCCTGAGCTTCTCGTCGTCTATCGGGTATTCGAATTTCACGAGCGGGCCGATCTGCTGATCGACCTTCGCCGTGAAGGGAATCTCGACGGCCTCGCCGGTCGGCACGGACAGGCGCCAGATCCTGCCGTCGTAGCTGGTGATGAGGGACTTCGAGTCCGGCGTGAACGCGGACTTGGGATACACGTCGCGATCGCGGGCGCCGCCGCCCTGGCTGTCGTCGCGCTGCACGTCCATCTTCAGCCAGTGGTCTTCACCGGTAGACAGGTCGATCAGCTTCAATGCCTCGCGCGCGTCGTAGCGCGTGGAGTAGACGAGCCACTTGCCGTCCGGGCTCGGGGTCGGGCGGAACGCGCCTTCGAGCTCGTGCGTGCGGACGAGCAGGCGACCGTTGTCGCGATCGAGCTGCGCGATCTGGTACGGCCCGACGACGCGCGCCGAGCTGCGCAGCGGAGTGTGCGGATCGTAGTCGGCGCTCGACTCGTCTTCGATCGCCGTCGTTCTCAATCCCGGGCGCACGGTGCCGCGAACGTTCACCCAGAGCGACTGCGGGTCCTTGCCGAACGCCGGACCGAGGATCGCCGGCGCCGCCGCGGCCGGCGGGCCTGGTGCCGCTGCCGCGCCCGATCCGCTGCCGGCGCCGGTCATCTGCACACCGGTGCCGCCGCTCTCGTGGTACATCCAGAGCTGGGGGCCCTTTGCCGCGATCACGTACTCGTTGTCGGGCGCCCACGTCGGCGACATGTAGTTCTCGCGCTCGGTGGTGGTGATGGCGCGGGCGTGCGTGCCGTCCGCGTTCGACACCCAGACGTTCTCCGAGCCGTTGCGATCGCTGATGAACACCAGCTTCTTGCCGTCCGGCGAGAAGGACGGCTGCATGTCGTAGCCCTGCCCGCTGGTGATGCGGGTGGCCTCGCCGCCGGCGATCGGCAGGGTGTAGAGATCGCCGAGCAGCTCGAAGACGATCGTCTTGCCGTCCGGCGACAGGTCGAGCGACAGCCACGTCGCCTCCGACGTCGTGAACGACAGCGAGCGTTCGGTGATGAGCGGCAGCCCCTTGTTCTTCACCGCGTCGGCGGCGGCCTTGTCGTTCTGCGCCCGCGTCTGCGCGAGCGGCGCGTAGGACATAATCGAGACCACGGCGAGCAGGCACAGCAGACGGGCGGCGAGTCTGGGCATGGGACCTCTCAGTTCAGGAGAGGCCGATTATATGGCTGCGGCCGCGCCGGCGCGCGGCGGCTTCGCGCTTGGGCTTTTGGGCTTTAGGCTTTGGGCTTTGGGCTTTGGGGGCAGAATGTGATGGCACCACTTTCACGTCTGACAATCCTGATCGCCGTTGTCCTGGCGCTTCGCACGATCACCGGGACGCCCGCCCAATCACAGAAGCCAGTCACGGCGTTGGCGCCGCAGGACATTCAATGGTTCACTCCCGACTATTACACCGACGGCAGGCAGCGCGCGCACCTTCTCGGCGATTCGAGCAAAGGCGGAGATTGGATCGATAGAGTGAAAATCCCTGGCGGCTCGCGGGTCCTCGCGCACACGCATCCGGACGAGGAGATCGTCACGGTCATCGAAGGCACGTGGTACCTGGGGCTTGGCGCAAAGTTCGACGAGACGAAGCTCAAGGCCTATCCCGCCGGCAGCTTCATCGTCATTCCCGCGGACGTGCCGCATTTTCTCGCGACGAAAGAGGGCCCGGTGATCGTTCAGCCGAGCGGTCGGGGCATCTTCCGGACGAACCCTCTGGAGAAGTGATCGCCATGCATCACAGGACTCCACGCATCCGGCGCCGCGCCCTCCAGGTCGCATCGGTGGTGCTCGCGACGCTGGCGCTGAGCCGGCAGACGCCGCAGTTCGAGATCAGCCCGCAGGACGTGCTGCTCGATGAACCGCTGCACATCGCGCTGGCCGGCCTGCCGCCGCAACAGGACGTGACGATCCTCGTCGACGGCAACCGCGGCCTGTGGCATTCGAGCGCGACGTTCCGCAGCGATGCTCAGGGGCGCGTCGAGGTCGCCGATCCCATGCGCCTGATCTGGTCGGCGACCGGTGAGCCGCCCGCGGCGCCGAACCCCGTCCCGGTACAGCCCTGGATCTTCTCGGCCCAGGTTGACGGCAAGGTCGTCGCGACGCAGACGGTGCGGCGGCGCGCGGTGGCGGACGGCGTGCGTCTCGTCCCGGTGCGCGAGCGCGGCCTGGTCGGCACGGCGTACTATCCGCCGGAGCCGGGCCGGCATCCCGCGATGATCGTGCTGCCGGGATCGCAGGGCGGCATTCCCGGCCCCGGCGCGCATCCGGGCGGCCTGGCCTCGCGCGGTTACGTCGTCCTCGCCCTGGCGTATTTCAATGCGGAAGGGCTGCCGCCGCTCCTGAACAACATTCCGCTCGAGTATTTCGCCACCGCGGCGGACTGGCTGAAGTCGCAGCCGTCAGTCGACGCGGACCGCGTCGGTCTGCTGGGAACGTCGCGGGGCGGCGAGCTGGCGCTGCTGCTGGGCGCGACGTTTCCGTCGGCGTTCCGCGTCGTCGTCGCCAACGTGCCGAGCAGCGTCGTCTGGCCCGGCCTGAGCGATGATTCCGAGGCGCCGGCGTGGACGCTCAACGGCAAGCCGCTCGTCAGCGTGGCGAGCCGCTTCGGCCCGGCGGACCTCGCCCTGTCGGGGAGAGACCGGTTCCTGAAGCGCATGCGCGACGCCGATGCCATGCGGCGCGCCGAGATCCCGGTCGAGCGCATCGGCGGACCGCTGCTGATGTTCTCGGGAAAGGACGACCAGCTCTGGCCCTCGGACGTCTTCGCGGCGCGGGTGGTCGAGCGGCTGAAGGCACATGCGTTCGCCCACCCGGTCGAGCATTATTCGTACGAGCACGCCGGTCACCTGATCGCGCGGCCGTACCTGCCGACGTCGGCCGTCCGCCAGGTGCGCATCCACCCGGTGTCGAAACGGCCGAACATGGCCGGCGGCACGCCGGAAGGGCAGGCGCTCGCCAACGAGGACTCCTGGCAGAAGCTGCTGGCGTTTCTCGATCGTTACCTGCGGAAGTAAGCCGCGGCAGTCGCGATCCGGTTGACGGGGGATGCGCGGTTACTTTACAATACAAAGCATAATGAGACACCATCTTGGCCGTTAGCCCGGTCGGAGAGCGCGTCGACACGGATCCCTTTCAGCGCCATTGCGCGGCGATCCGGGCCCGACTGCTCCTGTCGGCTGACCAGCGCGCGCTATCAGGAAGCGTCAGCTGGAAGATCAACCGCGAGATGATCGCCGTCGCCGGGTGGGGCCGTGCCATCCTGCTCCAGCTCGCGCATCCTTCGATCGCCGCCGGCCTGCACGACCACAGCTCGTTCCGCGGCAGTCTTCTGACCGGCGTGCGCCGGATGCAGTCGACGGTCGGCGCGATGCTGTCGATCACCTTCGGCGGCACCGAGGACATGATTGCCGCGGCGGCGCGCATCAACGTGATTCACGATCGCGTGCGCGGCAAGTCCTACTCGGCACACGATCCGGGACTGCAGCGGTGGGTGCACGCGACGCTGCTCGAGTCCATTCCGCTCACCTACGAGTGGCTCGTCGGCCCGCTGACGCCGCACGAGCGCGACCGGTACTGCCTGGAGGCGGCGATCATGGAGCCGCTGCTGGGGATGCCGGCTGGCTGGCTGCCGCGCGACTCCGCGCAGCTCGACGCCTACATGCGCGACATGCTGGCCGGCGGAACTCTCGTGGTCACCGACACCAGCCGGGCCCTGGCGCGGGCCGTGCTCTATCCGCCGCGGTGGCGCATGGCCTGGCCCGCGTTCCGGGCGTCGCAGCTGCTGACGATCGGATCGCTGCCGCCGGCGATCCGCGAGGCCTACGGATTTCAATGGCGCGCGCGTGACGCGCGGGCGCTCGCGCGCTGGACGACAGCGCTCCGGTTGTCGCTGCGCCTGCTTCCGAGTGTCGCCCGCCACTGGCCCGCGGCGAGGCGCCCCGCCGCGCTCGCTCAAGCCCCGGTTCAATCCCCCATTCAATCTATGATGGCCGCATGTTCACCAGGCGTGAAGTCCTTGCAGCCCTCGGATCCACCGCGGCCCTGCCACTGATGTCCGGCTGCCGGCGCGGCAGTCCGCCCGCGCCGCGGGAGTCGAACGACACCGGCGCGCTCGCGCTGCTCGACAGCATCGCCGACAGCCTGTTGCGGTTGTCGCCGGAAGGGGCGACATCGCTCGGGATCGACACCGGCGCGAGAGCGGCGCTGCGATCGCAGCTCGCCGATCGATCCGAAGAAGGCAAGCAGCGCCTGGCCAGCCAGGTACGCGCCGACCTGGAACGGGTCAAGGCGTTCAACACCGACGGCCTCTCGCACGCGATGCGGACCAGCATCGAGGTGGTGCGCAGCGCCTACGCCACCGCGCTCGACGGCTTCGCCCTGCCCTATGGCGACATCACGGTCGGCGGCTGGCGCAACACCCCGTATGTCGTCATCCAGAATGTCGGCGCCTATCTCGACACTCCGCGCTTCCTCGACAGCGAGCACCCGATCGACACCGCCGCCGACGCGGAGGCGTACCTGGCGCGGCTGCAGTCGTACGCGAAACAGCTCGATGGGGAGCTTGGGAGGATGCAGGCGGCGCGCGGCGCCGGGCTGGTGCCGCCGGCGTTCCTGATCGACAAGGCGCTGGCGCAGATGACGCTGTCAGCGAAGAACGCGCGCGAAGGCGGATCCGTGGTCGAGTCCATCCAGCGGCGGACGAAGAACATTCCCGGCACCTGGGCCGAGCGCGCGCGGACGATCGCTTCGAAGGAGGTCGCGCCCGCGCTCGAGCGGCAGATCGCGGAACTGCAGGCGCAGCGCGCCGTCGCCACCGGAGACCCCGGCATCTCGGCGCGTCCGCACGGCGAGGAGTTCTATCGGTGGGCGCTCAAGGCCTCGACCACGACGAACATGTCGCCCGACGAGGTCCACGAGATGGGGCGCAGCGAGCTGCAGCGCCTGCACGCGCAGATGGACGCGATCCTGAAAGAGATCGGCTATTCCCAGGGGAGCGTCGGCGAGCGGATGAAGGCCCTGGCCAAGGATCCGCGCTACAAGTTCTCGGAAGGGGACAAGGGGCGCGCCGAGATTCTCGCCTTCATCAACAATCGCCTGGACTGGGTTCGTGCGCAGATGCCGCGCGCCTTCAACAAGGTGGTCAACCCGAACATGGAGGTCAAGCGGCTGCCGCCCGAAGAAGAGCCCGGCGCGCCCGGCGCCTACGGCGGGGCCGGCTCGATCGACGGCAAGATTCCCGGCCGCTTCTGGATCAACCTCCGGACGACCGACCTCCACAGCAAGTACAGCCTGGCCGACCTGACCTTCCACGAGTCGATCCCGGGCCACATCTGGCAGGGTGAATACACGCACCAGATGCCGACTATCCGCCAGGTCCTCGCCTTCAACGCCTATTCGGAAGGCTGGGGGCTGTATGCGGAGCAGCTCGCCGACGAGCTCGGCGCCTACGACCAGGATCACGTCGGCCGCCTCGGTTACCTGCAGTCGATCGCGTTCCGCGCCTGCCGCCTGGTCGTCGACACCGGAATTCACGCCAAGAAGTGGACGCGCGAGCAGGGCGTCAGCTTCTTCGTGGACGTGAACGGATCGAATCCAGAAGAAGTCGCGAGCGAAGTCGACCGGTATTGCTCGTGGCCGGGGCAGGCGTGCGGCTACAAGGTCGGCCACAGCGAGATCAACCGGCAGCGCGACAAGGCGAAGGCCGCGCTCGGATCGAAGTTCGATCTCAAGGCCTTCGACGACACCGTCGTCCTCGGCGGCAACGTGCCGCTGGACGTGCTGGCGAAGAATGTCGATGAGTATGTCCGCGCGGCGGGGAGTTAGATTCTCTCGGCGCGACGTGCTTTCGCGGCTGGCCGCCCTGGCCGCGTCCGTCGCATTGCCGCGCCAGGCGTGGGCGTTCCTCGCCAGCGATCCGCTCGACGGCGCGATCGCGGAATACGTCGCCGGACTCCGCAACGGACGATGGAGCGCCGCCGAGATCACGTCACGAGCGCTCGATCGCTGCCGCGCCGACGGTATGGCCTGGCGCGCCATCGACGCGCTGTCGGTGACGGCCGTAGCGGATGCGCGCGCTGCGGACGTTCGCCGGCGGAGCCGCACGTTGCGCGGCCCGCTCGACGGGGTGCCCGTCTTTGCGAAAGCGATTTACGACATGAACGGGCTGCCGACCACCGCGTCGAACGCGGAGTGGGCGCGGCTCTTTCCGCAGCCGGTGCGGCGCGATGCGATGGAGGTGGCGCGGCTGCGCGCCGCCGGCGCGATCGTGCTCGGCAAGACCGCGGCGGACGATTTCGCCTACCGCGGCGTCGGCACGAGCAGCCACACCGGCCAGGTCCGCAATCCGTACGATCCCACCGGCACCCGCACCCCCGGCGGCTCCAGCGCGGGATCGGCGGTCGCCGTCGCCGCCGGCATGGCCTTCGCCGCGCTCGGGACCGACGACGGCGGCTCCAACCGCATTCCCGCGGTCTGCGTCGGCGTCGTCGGCATGAAGCCGACGTTCGGGCTCGTGCCGCGCACCGGCGTCATCCCCACGTGGCCCTATCTCGACACGCACGGCCCGCTCGCGCGCTCGGTGGCCGACGCGGCGCTGCTGCTTGCCGCGATCGCGGGCGCCGATCCCTCGGATCCGCTTGCGGTCGGCCGCGCCCCTGACGCGGCGTCGCTCGCGTTTCGCGACGACGCGCTGAAAGGCGTGCGCCTGGGTCTCGTCGAGGCGCACGTGCCCCGCGACAAGATGAGCGCCGACGCGCTGGCGGTGTGGGATCGCGCGCTCGCCGACTTGCGCAGCGCCGGCGCCATCGTCGAAGCCTTCGCTCCGGCGGTCACGCTGACCGACTATCGCCGTGCGTTCACCGACGCGGAAAAGGCGCGCGGCGACGTGGCCGGCAATTCGCGCTCGCCGGCGGCGACCGCCAACGCGCTGTATCGCTACTTTGCCGGGCGCACCGACGGGCCCGTCGACGCCGTCCGGCGCGGCTACCCGGCGTACCGTTCGTTCTACGACGTGCTGCCCGAGAAATTCGAGGACTGCGTGCCGCTGCTCCGCCAGCCGATGGAGGGCGACCCGGCGGGGCAGTCGTTCGCGCGCAGCCGCGCCGACGTCGTGTCCGCGCTCGAGCGATCGATGCGCGCCGCCGGCATTGCGGCGATGGTGTATCCGACGATGCCGTTCAACGCGTTCGGGCTGAAGGACGGATGGCCGGACATTCGCACCGCGCTCGGCTACGGCAACTGGCTCGGGCTGCCGGAGGTCTCGGTGCCGGCCGGTCTCGGCGCCGACGGGCTGCCCGCGCTGAGCCTGTCGGTGACGGGCCTGCCCGGCGAGGACGCGCACGTCCTGGCGCTTGCGTACGCCTACGAGCGCCAGTCCCGTCGATTCGTTCCGCCACGACGGTCGTCATGAACGTGAATGACGGCTTCCGGCTCGTTCCCGAGGAAACGCGCAGCCGTCAAGATGTCCTGATTACCTGGATCCTGCGCGTCGCGGTTGCGGTCGTCTTCTTCTCCGTCGGCAGCAGCAAGTTCGACGCGACATCGATGTGGGTCAAGCTCTTCGACCAGATCGGCTTCGGGCAGTGGTTCCGATACCTGACCGGCATCCTTCAGATCGCCGGCGCCGTGCTGGTCCTCGTTCCCCGCACGTTCCTGGCCGGGATCGGGCTTCTCGCACTGACCATGGGCGGAGCGGCGGCCATCTGGATCGGGCGATTCGGCGAGTTCGGAAACGCGATCATTCCACTCGTGGTGCTCGCGGGTCTGCTTCTCGTCGGCGCCCACGGCTCGCGCGTGGACCGGCAGGGACGGCTGGAGAATGTGCCATCATCTGACCGGCCATGAGTGCTTTCCTGCAGGACCTTCGCTACGCCTTCCGCACGCTGCGGCGCAGCGCCGCGCTGTCGACGGTGATCATCGCCTCGCTCGCCATCGGCATCGGCGCCAACACCGCGATCTTCAGCGTCGTCAACGCGCTGCTGCTCGAGCCGCTGCCGTATCCCGATCCCGGCCGGCTGGCGGTGCTGTGGCTGCGATCGCCCGGCATCAACATCCCGCAGGACTGGCCGTCCCCGGGACAGTTCATCGACGTCCGCACCGGTAACCGATCGTTCGAGGAGATGTCGATCTCGCAGGGCACCGACGGCACCCTGCTGACCCGCGAGGAGGCGCAGCGCGTCGAGGGCATCCGCACCTCGTCCAGCCTGTTCCGGCTGCTCGGGGCGCAGCCGTTGTACGGCCGGCTACTCCGTCCCGACGAGGACGTGCCGGGCAAGCCGCCCGTCGTCATCCTGAGCTACGGCTTCTGGAAGCGCGCCTTCAATGCCGATCCCAACGTCGTCGGGACGAGCGTCACGCTGAACGGGTTCGGGCCGGGCGGGGGGGATGCCAAAAACCAGTTCGAGGTTGCGGGGGTGCTGCGGCCCGACTTCCTGTTGAACGACGAGATCATGCCGACGGTGGCCAGCATCCGCCAGATGGACGTCTTCGTGCCGCTGCCGCTCGGCGCCGACGCCGTCACCCGGCGGGGCGACGAGAACTACAACCTGATGGCGCGGCTGAAGCCGGGCGTGACCATGGCGCAGGCGCGTGACGACGTCGCGGCGATCGCGGCGCGGATCCGTGACAAGGACAAGCGCGACCGCACCTTCACGATCGACGTCGTGCCCCTGGTCGAGTCGGTCGTCGGCAACGTCCGCGTCGCGGTGCTCGTGGTGCTCGGATCGGTCGCGCTGGTGCTGCTGATTGCCTGCGCCAACGTGGCCAACCTGCTGCTGACCCGGGCCAGCAGCCGGCAGAAGGACCTCGCGGTCAGGACCGCGCTTGGCGCGAGCTGGAAGCGGCTGGTCCGGCAGCTGCTGACCGAAAGCGTGCTGCTCGGACTGTTCGGCGGCGTTGCCGGGCTGGCAATTGCGAGAATCGCGCTGCAGATCGTGCGTGCGATCAACCCCGGCAACATCCCGCGGCTCGAGGCGATCTCGCTCGACGGCACGGTGCTGGCCTTCACCTTCGTGGTCTCGATCGGCACCGGCATCCTGTTCGGCCTGGCGCCGGCGCTGCGCGCCGCGCGCGTCGATCTGAATTCATCGCTGAAGGCGGGCGGCAGGAACGCGCAGGGTGAAGGGGGCTTCGGCAGCAGCCGGCGGCGGCTGCGCAGCGTGCTCGTGGTTGCGGAAGTGGCCATCTCGCTGATGCTGCTCGTCGCCGCCGGACTGCTCGTGCGCAGCTTCGTCCGGCTTCAGCAGGTGTCGCCTGGCTTCGATCCCGACGGAGTCATCTCGATGCGGGTGGGCCGGAGCGCGCGCCAGTTCGCCAATCGCGACGCGTCGCTCGAGTTCTACCGCGCTGCCGGCGAGGCGCTCGCGTCGGTGCCGGGTGTCGTCTCGCGAGGGGCGGTGTCGGCG
>Ga0075435_100001867_pt1 | contig 13698 bp, 14 predicted proteins | sample RhiMethybrSRZTD4_FD_75302 | JGI IMG/M metagenome (GOLD analysis project Ga0075435, IMG submission 75302) | Populus rhizosphere microbial communities from Tennessee, USA - Rhizosphere MetaG P. TD hybrid SRZTD4 | ecosystem: Host-associated > Plants > Roots > Rhizosphere > Soil | place: USA...
GGATCTGCCCGTGGGTTACAACGGATTCGTGTTCGTGGTCGATGGCTCCGTACGCGTTGGCGAAGACGCGACGCCGATCGAGCGCAATTACGTGGGCTGGCTCGATCGACCTCACGGTGAAGGCGTCAGCGTCGTGCGCCTCACCGCGCAAGAGGGAGGGGCGCGCCTCGTACTCTATGCCGGCCAGCCCCAAGGCACGCCAATCGTGGCACAGGGGCCGTTCATCGGTGACACCGTGGACGACATCAAGCGGTCGTACCAGGCCTACCGCCAGGGTCGGTTCCCGCGCATGAGCGAGATCGCGGCGCCGGCACGGCGGCAGGAGGTCGAGTCGGGAGTGTAAGGCGCGCGACTCTTTGTGCGTAAGACTCGCGGCCTGGCTGGGATCATCGTGGTCCCCTGGATCGGCGCCTGTGCGCCGTCGATCGATCTTCTTCTGAGGACGCGCCGATGCAGGTTGGAATTGACAGTTTTGCCGCCGCCTTCGACGAGAACAGCCGCGCCATGAACCCGGCGGAGCGGCTGCGACAGCTTGTCCAGCAGATCGAACACGCCGACGAGGTCGGGATCGACGCTTTCGGCGTCGGCGAACACCATCGCCGCGAGTTCCTCGATTCTGCTCCCGCTGTGATTCTCGGCGCCGCCGCGGCGCGCACGCAGCGCATCCGTCTGACGAGCGCGGTCACCGTGCTGAGTGCCGAAGACCCCGTGCGCGCGTTTCAGAACTTCGCAACAATTGATCTGTTGTCGCGCGGACGCGCGGAGATGATCGTGGGTCGCGGGTCATCAATCGAAGCGTTTCCGCTCTTCGGCTTCAGTCTCGACGACTATGACGCGCTATTCGCCGAGAAGCTCGATCTGCTGCTGAACATTCGCGACAACGAGCACGTGAACTGGTCCGGCCGGTTCCGTCCGGCGCTGACGGGGCAAGGCATCTATCCGCGGCCGGTCCAGAATCCGCTGCCGATCTGGCTCGGCGTCGGCGGCACGCCGAAGTCGTTCGTCCGCGCCGGTGAGCTCGGCCTGCCACTGATGGTCGCGATCATCGGCGGCGAACCGCGGCGCTTTCGACCGCTGATCGATCTATACCGCGAGACGGGAAAACAGCACGGATTCTCTACCGAGCGGCTCAGGGTCGGCGTCCACATGCTCGCCTACGTCGATCAGACGACGCAGGAGGCCGCCGACACGTTCTATCCGGGCTACGCGAAGGCGATGACCGACATCGGGAGGGAGCGTGGATGGCCGCCGATGACGCGCGCGAGCTTCGACGCCCAGCGCGGCCCGAATGGCGCGCTCCTGGTCGGCAGTCCTGCCGAAGTCACCGACAAGATTCTGCGGCACAGCGAGACGCTCGGCGGTGTGGACCGCATCAGCTTCCAGATGAACGCCGCCTCACTTCCGCAGATCAAAATGATGCGCGCGATTGACGCGATTGGCGCGCGCGTCGCGCCCGCCCTCCGCGAGGGCGCCGAGCCTGACCGATCTACTGAAACGGCTCGGCACGACGGCTGAGGAACAACTAGCGACTTCCGTGCGGACGCCGTTACGGAGTTCGTTCTTGCGTCGGCGGCGCCGCACAGGACCTCATGCTCGGACCGTACGGGGTTACACACCGGTTCTGCGACGCCGCGGGCCGGTGAACGGCGGCTCAATGAAATCCAGCACCGGTTACAGAACGAAGGCCGACTCTGAGTCTCCGAATCCGGGCACTGTGCCGCCGCTTGATGCGCTTGTCCTTCGTGTCCGGGGTGAATTCGGCGAGATGCCCGGGTTGCAACTGACCGTCTCGCAGGCATCTCGGCTGTGGCAGGTAGAGATGTGTACATGTGAGAGAGTGCTCGAACAACTTGTCTGTGAAGGCTTCCTCTACAAAACGGCCAACGGCGCCTATATCGCCATGGCGACCTCTCGCGGTTACACAAACGGGATACTCGATCGACAACTCAGAGGCGTGTAGTCATGGTTGAGGGGAGCATCTGAAATGGCGACGTGGTTTTTTGAACCCGGTCACACCGCCGCGATGTTCCGCGCGCGCCACATGATGGTCACGTACGTGCGCGGCCACTTCAAGAACGTGAGCGGATCATTGGTCTTCGATCCCGAGGATCCCGCCCAGTCATCTGCCGACGTGACGATCGATGCCGGAACAATCTGGACGGGACAGCCTCAGCGTGACGCGCATCTCCGCAGCGCTGATTTTCTGGATGTCGAGCATCACCCCTGGATCACATTCACAGGCAATCAGGTAGAAATCGCAGGCGCGCGCGACTACCTCATGCGAGGCACGCTGATGATCCGAGGTGTGTCGCGCGAGGTGAAGCTGAAGGTCAACTACCTCGGCGAATGGCGAACGCCGTGGTGGGAAGAGCAGGACGGAACATGGATCGACAAGGGTCCGCGGGTGCGGGCCGGATTCGTCGCCAAGACCAGGATCAACCGCCACGACTTCGGCGTCAGCTGGAATGATGTCGTTGACAAGGGCGGCGTCGTTGTCGGCAACACGATCGACATCACGATCGACGCAGAGGCGATATTGGGGCAACGTGATGAAGGTGCGCGCTAAGCAGGGACTGGATGGCCTGTCCTCGACTGACCCGTGTGGTGGAAGGTCAACGCGGTCGCACCCGGTCCGATCTACACGCGGCCGAGGCAGGAAACAGCGGCATGACCAGCTAGGTGCTTCAGAACCGAGAGGGCACCCTCAAACGCCCAGCAAGTTTCTGATCTAGGTCACGGCGGTGCCGCCAGGTCAGCAGCTGGGGCTCGCGAAGGCGGCCGTCGCGCTGTTGCGCCGAGTTACGCGAAGCTGTCGCTCCTTTCGATAATCCCACCGTCTGGGCATGGAGACGTACGAGCGCGTACGATTGACGCAGACCAGCCGTAGATTCTTTGCGGACTCTTCGGCGTCACGCTGTTGGGACCGTCCCGCCATCGATGACGAACTCTGCTCCGGTGATCGCGTTGGCTCTAGAAGAAATTACGAACGCGATCAGGTCGGCAACTTCTCGGGGCTTCGCGGGGCGCCCGAGCGGAATGCCCCCGAGCGACTTCATGATGATCTGTTTGCCGCCGTCGTAATCGGTTCCGGCCTCGGCAGCAAGTCGTTGTGCAAGGGCCATCGCCGCCTCGGTCTCGACCCAACCGGGCGAGACGCGGACGACACGAATGCCCTTCGGCGCAACTTCTTTCGAGAGCGCCTTGCTGTACGTCGACAGCGCAGCCTTCGCCGCTGCGTATGCAGTCGTGGACTCTGGTAGCGGCAGGTCGTGCTGTATCGACGTGACATGAACAATCACGCCAGAACCGTGTGCGAGCATCGACGGCAGCAGCGCACGATCGATCCGCACGGCCGGCATCAGATTGAGATCGATCTCCTTCCTCCACTCGGAGTCATCGAGTGCCGCAAACCCGCCCGCCGGCGCCTGCGACCCTCCGAGGACGTTTACGATGATGTCGATGCCGCCGAGGCGGGTGAGAGCGTCGTGCGCAACCATGCTGCAGCCTGGGGCCGTCGTGATGTCCGCCGTGATGTAGTGCACGCCGGCGACAGCATCGCGCGGCATCGACCGGGCAGTGGTCACCACTTTCGCGCCGTTCTCGGACAGGACTTCGACGACTGCGGCGCCGACTCCCTTCGTCCCGCCGGTCACGAGCGCGCGACGATCAGAGAGCTCGAGATCGAAGGTCATCCCGTGATCTCCAGCCTGGCAATCTCATTGCCCTCGAGAGCGAAGCAGTAGCGCAGTTCTACGGGACTACCAGGGAAATCGCCGTCGACCCGTGTGATGACCACGACCTCTGCGCCTGAGACACGTACCGTGAGCGGCTCGCTTGTATAGTGGTATTTGGCCGTAGCGTCGGCCTTCCAGCGCGCGATGGCCGCTCGACCTTGGTGCGCACGATGCTCGTCGATGACGACGGCGTTCTCGGTGAAACACCGTGCCACGCCCTTCGCGTCCGCGACGTCTGCCGCGAAATACGCCGCGATGGGCGTGGGCAGTTCAATGGGAGCGTTTGCGTTTCTATGCATCTGATTACTAGATACCTGGACGCGGCCAAGCCGCAAGAACGCACGAGAAAGTGAGAAGCTCACCTGTGAGTAAGGCTACCCATACCCCCGCGTCGGCGGCTCACGGGATCGAGCGCGCGATCGCCATGCTGGACGGGCGCTGGAAACTGGTGATCCTCTTCCATCTCTTTGGCGGCAAGAGGCTTCGATTCTCCGACCTGGAGCGCGCGATTGAGGGGATCTCGCAGAAGATGCTGTCCCAACAACTCCGGCAGTTGGAGAAGGACCACATCATCACGCGCATCGTCCACGCGGAGGTTCCGCCGAGGGTCGAGTATCACCTCACCGAGTGGGGGCAGTCTCTCTGCCCAGCACTCGACCGACTCCTGACGTGGGCTGAGCATCAGCCCTCGCCGCCGGCGCGACTAGGCTGAGTGCCACCGCAGACGGCCATCAGGAAGCCTCGGCACGATAGGACTAATTGCCGTTATCTCGCCTCAGGATGTGTCACCAGCCAAGAGAGCAGGGCCACGACTATCGCCAGACCCACGACGATAAGGACCAGGAACTCGCGCGGCGTGTGCTCCTGCCATCTGATCCGCCGAATGCGCTTCGGCGATTCGCGATAGGCCCGTCCGAGACCTGGCCTGCCGAAATGAAGCGCAGCACGGCCTCCTCGTCCGCCAGCCATGGCGCGGCACCTTAACGAAGTCGGATCTCCACGTCGCTTCATTTTCAGCAACTGGTTCGCCGATCGAAATTGAGCGGGCGCAGCGTGTCGACAGGTGGGCTTGCGCAACTCAGAGCTTGAGGAATCGCTCCCGGAGCGCCCGCGATTGGATTCGGCTTACCGGCAGTTTCTGACCGGTGGTCCCGGACGGTGCGATCATCGCTTCATTGCATTACCGCTTCGTGCCATCCGAGGAAAACAACAGAGCCTTCGGCCAGGCCCAGTCGTTCGTCGCAGGCGATCCCACGAACGTACAATTTATGGTCAAGGATTCAAAGGTGTACGCCTCGACCGGCGGGTGGGGATTCGGTCATTCAGTCCCGGCGGCGCGCCTGCCGGCGAGACGCTGCTGAAGACGTGCGCGCCCTGTCATTCGAAGGCGTCTCGCGATTCTGTCTTCACCCGTTGCTCACGTTGACGACTTGCTTGAACCGGATTCATGAAAGCCGAGAAGCCGGCTCATCGAAATCGCGGTAAGTGATCACGTGAGATTAGAAGGTCTGACCTATCGACCGGTTATCCGAACGTGAACGCGAACGCTTCAACTCCGGGATCGAGAAACTCGATCTCAAACAGGCGCTCGTAGACGGGTCCTGGTTGCCGAACCAGCTGGTAGAGACGTTGCTCGGCCACGGTGCCACCGCCTCTCTCATCGACGTCCGAGCCTCGGGCTGCCTCTGCAGGTTGCCCATCGAGGAACACGCGGAAACGCACGGAGGTGCCACGCGCGGCTGGTCCGAGAATGAGGTGCAGATCGCGCGCGTGAAATCGGTACGCGATCCGGCCGCCGGAAACGTTCAGGGCGGCGGCTTCTGCCTTGACCGTCCAGTCGCCGCTGAGAGCCCATTGATTCAGCCGTAGATCCGCTGGGAGCCGATAGGTCTGAGGCGTGTTCCTCGAGGCGCCACCAGGCGACGCGAAATGAACCGCTTTGCTATGGCCGACGTACGTCTCCGGCGATTTCACGTTCGCCCAGTCGGCCTCGACTTCGACACCCTGCGCGTTGACGATCGCGGGCGGGCCGTCGACTCGGTTGCCGGCATCCGCCAACAGCTCGCGAATCTTCGTTTCCAGTTGTTCGTATTTGCCCTCGCCGAAGTGGTGCTCTCGCACCCGCCCTGTCGAGTCCACGAAGTACAGCGCGGGCCAGTAGTGATTGGCGAAGCCGTGCCAGATCGCGCGGTCGTTATCGACCGCGATCGGGTACTCGATGCCCATCGCCGTGACGGATCGTCGAACGTTGTCGATGTCTTCCTCGAATGAGAACTCGGGTGTGTGCACGCCGAGCACCACCAACCCGTATTCCTGGTAGCGTGCGGCCCAGGCGCGAACGTGCGGCAAGGTACGGAGCCAGTTGATGCACGTGTACGTCCAGAAGTCGACGAGCACGACTTTGCCGCGCAGGCCATCGGCCGTCAGCGGCGCTGAATTCAGCCAGGCCGTCGCACGGTCGAGTGACGCGAGGTCCTTCGTGCCCGATACGCGGAATGGCTCGACGGTGATCAACTGGAGCACCGAGTCTCTTGTACCGATCCACGCCGCCGCCATCGACAGCGCGACGGTGCCAAAGAAGCGACGGCGGTCGAGTGGACGTTGCGCGAACACAGATCCTCCATCACCGTTCGGTGTGGGCGCTCGGATGACCAGCGTCGCCGATCGCTGGGTGAATCCAGTGCCGAACCGTCGGCTCACCGCGTGTCAGCGTCGCAATGTGCTGCTCGAGATCGCGGTCGGCGAGCGTCAGGCGCTCATGCTGTCGAAGGTGCTCGGCCCAGGAGTGCACGAGAAACGCTTCGACGTATATGTCCGGTTGCTCGACGTCTCGAAAGACGCTCCACCGGAATGCGCCGTCCCGTCGTCTCACTCGTCCGTACGGCTGCATCGCCCGCAAGAACTCCTCGACGTTCGCAGGGATCACCGTATATTCCACCGTCACCAGCACGGGGCCCTGATCGGGAGTTGCCATCGCCCCGTCATGCAGGGTTGGGCGACGCCAATGAACCCAGGGCGTCACGTCCGGGGTCCGTTCCGGCCAGGGAGCGATGAACGCCAGGGCCGTTGACGCCATCGTCGCGGTCCCCGCCACGACGAGCGCCGCGTGAACACTCGCACGCGATCCGATCGCGCCCCACACCAGGCCGCCGATCGCGAGGCCGCCCTCGGTGAGGAGCATAAATACGGCGATGATGCGCGCGCGGATCCAATCTGGCGTCAGTGTTTGCACCTGCGCATTCGCGAGCGAGAAAAACACAATCCAACCGGCGCCAATCACGAACATCACCAGGGATAGTCCCGGGACGCTGCGCACCGAGCCCATCGCGATGATCGCCAGACCCACGACAGCGATCGCGGCTGCGACCAGCGAGCCAGCGGACCAACGTGTTCGAGCTCGCGCCATCGCGAACGCGCCACCGATCGCGCCGGCACCGAACGCTCCGAGCAGCAGCCCGTATGTCGTCGACGCGCCGGTTGCACGACTGGCGATCGTCGGCAAGAGCGCGAAGGTTGCGCTCGCACAGAACATCGCAGCGGCCGAGCGAACCATGACTGCCTGGATCGACGGCGCGTAGCGCAGGTACCGAAGCGCCGCCACGGTGGCTCCGCCAAGCGCCTCGACAGGCGCCGTACGCTTCTCGACGGGACGCTTCCACCGCGCGATGACCGCGATCACCGCGACGAACGACGCGGCGTAGACGACAAATGCGGGTCCGACGCCGGCGGCGGCGATGAGCAGGCCGGCAATCGCCGGTCCGATGATCGACGCGGTGTTGTATTCGATGCCGTTCAATGCGGCGGCAGCCGCCAAGTCTTCTCTCGGAACCAGTTCGGGCAGCACCGCCCGCCAACTGGGGGATTCCATGGCCTGCCCAGAGGACAGCGCAAACGTCAGGCCGAGAAGGAGCCACGGAGTCATCGCTCCTGACAGCGTGGTTGCCGCCAGCACGATCGCGACGATCAACATCCACGCTTCGGAGTACAAAATCAGCCTGCGTCGATCGACGATATCGCCCAGCGAGCCTGCGGGAAGCCCGAGGAGAAAGAACGGCAGGGTTGAAGCTGTCTGCGTCAACGCGACGAAAAACGGGCCGGCCTGCATCGACACCATGAGCCAGGCGGCACCGACGCTCTGCATGAACGAGCCCAGGTCCGCCACGAAACTGGCAACGAGGATTCGACGGAACATGGAGGCCTCGAGAGGCTTCCATGCCCGTTGTGCAGACGCGTTGACAGTCATTCGTGAGCAGCCCTGTCGTTATCGCGAAGCCCAGAAGGAACAATGGTGTCTCGACGCGAAGTCGTTCACCATCTCCGGCTGCGGCGGCACGAGCGACATGATATGCGCGCCGTTGAAGGAGGGCCACGGAACGGCTGCCGACGACGGGTCGCCATTCGCAGCGAAATTGACCCAGGCCGTTCGCATGGTGGCCGCCAGCGCCTCCTGGTCAAGGTTGAGCGGCACCTGAATCGGCGCGTCTGGCAGGTCGAACAGATACGGCAGCTCGGACAGGTGCGTCGCGACGGGCGGCACGATCGGCGCATATCGATACGGCGTGGCGTCGTCGTTGAACTCATAGGCGAACGTCGGCGCCCGCTGAGAAGTCCACCCGTCCATCTGCAGCGCCGTGCAGGCGAAGTTCGCGTCGCCCGATAGGGCACTGAACGCGATTTGTGGGGACGGGTAGGCGACGAGCGGGTACTCTGCCGCAATGATTGCGGCCCGCGGATCCGTCACGCCCAACACGGAGGCGATCACCCTCTGGTAACTCGCCGCGGTGAGCGGCTCGAGCACCGGCACGAACGTACCGCCGCTGACCGCCAGACCGAACTGTCCGAGAAGCGTGACGAAAATCCGCTCCTCATCGTGGTTGGTCCCGTTCAGAATCGGCACACGAGCGAACCGGCCGGCGGCGAGCGCCGTCCCGATGGACTCCGTGAGAATCCTGCCGTCGATGACGCCTGGAATCGCGGCGTCGGGAAACTTCTCCACGAGAACATCGCTGGATTTGGAACGTAAGCACTCGGCCGTCTGGTCCGCGCACCCAACGAGCTCGGCAAACGACTGTCCGAACGCTTCCGCGGCGGCGAGCGGCTGCTGCGTCAACGCGAATGATCCGCTCTGCACGATGGCGCGGCGGAAGAGTCCCCGTGAACTGCGGGAGACGAGATGCGCCAGGACGGCAAGACCGCCAGCCGACTGACCGGCGATCGTGACGTTCTCGGGGTCGCCGCCGAACCCTTCGATGTTGAATTGCACCCAGCGCAACGCGGCTTGCTGGTCCATCAATCCGTAGTTGCCCGATGGCCCGCCCGGCGACGACGCCAGCGCCGGATGCGCCAGGAAGCCGAGGGGACCGAGGCGGTAGTTGATTGTCACGACCACGACGCCTGATGCCGCCAGCTTTGTGGCGTCGTAGTCCCGCGCCCCGCCATTCGTGAAGCCGCCACCATGGATCCACACGATGACGGGCAGAGCCTTGTCGCGATGGTTCAGCATCGGCGTATACACATTGAGGTACAAGCAGTCCTCATCTTGCGGACCGCCGGTGAAGACGATCTTCTGCGGGCAGCTCGGCGCGAACGCCGTCGCGTCGCGGACTCCGCGCCACTCTGCGGGAGGCTGAGGTGCTCTCCACCTCAGACCACCGGTCGGCGGAGCGGCGTAGGGTAGCGCGCGAAACACGTAGCCACCGGGCACGGCCATCCCTTGGACACGGCCGCCGTCGATCCTCACGATCGCTTCGGGGTCGGAATGGTCCGGAGAGCGTGCGCCTGCGCCCGCGGCGCCCAGGTCGAAACGAAGCAGACACGTGATAGTCAACACCAGCCAACAAAGTCGTGAGTTTGTCTTCATGATCGAGACTCCGTTTCATCTCGCTTCGGTTCATCAGCGCCGGCGCACGTCCATTCACCGATTGCCGTATTCCGTAAACACGTAGTCACTCGCCTTTGCGCTCGAGTGGCATGCGAAGCCGCACCTGGCGTCGTTCCCCTGTGGTGGCGAGCCTGCTGTGGTCCCTGGCGTGAAGGACTCGGACTTCGCGTTGTAGTCGAACACGGCATATCCCCAGCCGCCGCTGTCCGCAAATCGCCTGCTGTCCTTCACCATGAAGTCGATGTTGATCAAGTCGCCGGGCACCGTCGCGTCCTTGAAGAACGTGTTCGGCTTCGGGGTCCAATGGATTTTGGCCATCCTGGCCCCATCCGGCACCGGCTTTCCGTTTGCGGGAAAGCCAGCCTGGTAGGCGGCGATCATCTCCGGGTTGCCGAGAATCATCGCGACCACGCGCTCGTGTCGGCTGATGGAGATGGCCTGCCATCCTTCGTATCCCCTGAACTCAGACATCGCCAGCCCGCCCGGCACTTTCGCGGTGTACTTGTCCTGTGCGCGAATGACAAACCCGCTCAGGACGGCGAGCCAGACCGACACTCCGATCGTGAGCATGTTCTTGGGACTCATCGCTGTTCTCCTTGCATCGAACCGGTCCGCGCCGCTTCCACAATGACGTGCGACACCTCCGCCGCATGAGAGACGATGACGGCGTGGCTCGACTTGATCGGTGTCGTGTTCGCGTGCATCCGCTCGGCATAGAACCGCTGCAGATCCGGATGGATGGCTTGATCGTCGAGCGTCAGGACGTAATACGCGGGAATGGACTTCCATGCCGCGCGGTCGACTGCATCTCCGAACGCCTTTGCCGACATGGGCTTCTGGGTCGCGGCCGCGACCTGCGCCTCTGCTGCAGGCACATCGCTGGCGAACAATTCCTGGAACTGCGCGGGATCGACGGTCAGGAATCCCGCCGAATCCGGCCGGAGCGCCGCATTCAAGCGGGACGGATATTTCTCACCGTACGCCGTAACCACTTCGTGCGCGTCCGGCGCGAACGCGGCGACGTACACCAGCGCCTTCACGCGAGGGTTGCCAGCAGCAGCGTCGGTAATGACCGCGCCACCCCACGAATGTCCGACGAGAACGACCGGGCCCGTCTGTGCCTCCACGACGCGCCTGGTGGCCTGCACGTCGTCCGCAAGCGACGTCAGCGGCAGCTGCGCCGCGACGACGTTGTAGTGCTCGCGTTGAAGGCCGACGATGACGCGTTGCCACGCCGATCCGTCTTCGAACGCGCCGTGCACGAGAACGATCGTCGGCTTGGCCGATGGTGCCGCACCTTGTTCCGCTGCGGCAGCAATCGCAGCGGTGGCGACGAGGCCCAGGACACACACGACGAGACGAGATGCACGAGTCATTGATATCTCCTTCCTAAAATTCGGCAGTTGTGCTCAGTACGGGGCGTACGGCGAATCGGAGGCGAGAAATGCCGCCGCCTGATGCGTGAACGACTCGTGAAACTGAAAGAGCGAGCCGTGCCCGGAGTCCGGGTACGTCAGAAGAACGGCGTTCGGAAGGTGTTCGCTCAGGCGATACGAATTCGAAACCGGGACCATTTCATCGTGGATGCCGTTCACGACCAGCGTCGGCTGCTGGATCCCGTGCAGATCGGCGAAGCGAAGTCCGGTGAAGTGCTCCCACTCGCGGAAGGCTGCCATCTGCGCAGCGGCGACTGCGGGTCCTGACGCTGTGTCGAGGTCTCCTGTCCGCCGCGACAGCCGCTCGACAAACGCGCCGCCGGCAGCCTGGCTCGACGTCGTCGGTGCGAAAAAGATCTTCTGCAGCACCGCGTACCCCGCGAGCGACGGATCGTTGAGCGGCCCCGCCAGAACCGGTTTCTCGAGGTGCATGATGTCGTCGCCGCCGCGAGGAGCGGTGCCCACGAGAATCATTCGGCGAAAGATCGTCGGTCGATCGCGCACCATCTCCTGCGCGACCATGCCGCCGAGCGAGAATCCGACGACGTCGCAGCGGTCGATCCGGACCGCGTCCAGAAAGTCCAGCGCGTGCGCCGACATCTCGGAGACGGTGCTGGGAACGCTGCCGGTTGAGCGGCCGACGCCCGCGTTATCGAACAGGACCACTTCTCGTCCCGCCGCGAGCGGATCGGTGACCGCGGGATCCCAGTTGTCGAGCGTTCCGACGAAGTGCTGAAGAAAGAGCAGCGGACGCGCGGCACCATGACCGAAACGGCGATACGCGTATGTCGCCTTCTTCGCGCGGATCAATTGTGTGGGCGCCGTCGCGGCGCCCGTCATCGTCGCGAGTGACATGGCCTCTCCTTTTATGGAATGAACAGAATCTTGCCGTTGCGCGCGTCGCCCTGTGCGTGCGTCAGCGCCCTCTGGTACTGCTCGACCGGGTAGGTGGCGGCGACGTTCGCACGCAAGACGCCCTGGTCGACGAGCTCGACGAACTCGCCGTATACGCGCTCCAGCCGCTCCCGCGGCGTATCGCGAATCCAGTTGAGAATGAAGAATCCGCGCAGCGTGATGCCGCGGTAGATCAGGTCTCCCACCGGCAACGAAGGGACCTGACCAGTGACCGAAGCAAACGTGATCACGGAACCGCCGTCTTCAACCGCGGTGACGAGCTGGCTGATTTGGCCGGGATCACCCGTCCCCTCGAACAAGACACGCAGCCTGGCGTCTCGCAAGCCTTCCGTGACGCGTTCCTTCAGACCATTGCCATCGACGACGACGAGGTCGGCCCCGAGCTGCCGTATTTCGGCGGCTGCGTCGTCGTTGCGAACCACCGCGAGCGTGTTGACGCCCGCTCTGCGAGCCAGCGCAAGCACGTAGTGACCGACCGCTGAATTCGCGAGGGTGAGACCAACCCAGTCGCCTGAGCGGAGCGAGACGAAGTCGTTCAGCAAGGAGTGGGCGGCCGCCGGGTTCACGGAGAGCATCGCCACTTGCTGAACGTCGACATGGTCAGGGACCGCGAGGACGTTCCGCGCCGGCACCACCGTTCGAGTGGCCCAGGTGCCGTAATGGAAGGTCGGCAGGATGATCACGCGTCGCCCGATGAGTGACGGATCGACGTGCGATCCGGCCGACACGACGCGCCCCGCTCCTTCTGCGCCCATTGCGGCGGGAACCTGCGGATACACCGCAAACCAGCCGGCCGCGAACAACAGATCGGCGCCGTTGATCGGGGCCGCTTCGATGGCAACCACGACTTCGTCGATGCCCGGTTCGCGATCAGGCGCGACGTCCAGCGACACAGTGTCGGCGACATTCCCGCCAACTGCGGTCAAGAGCAGGCGGCTGGTGAGTCCAGTGGTCCGACTCGATGCCGGGATCGTTGTCTGGAGTTGAGTGGTGGACATGTGTGTCTCCTTCAATCTCTCGTCCGCCTGGTTGCGTTACCAACCTGCGCGGCCGACCGGAGCGCGATTCAGGAGAACGCGGCTGACGGCCGCGATCCACACGCAGGCGATCGCCGGCGAGATGAAACGCGTGTACGCACCGCTCGGCGCCCAGAACCCATCGCTCATCCACGTGCTGCCGCCAGCGAGTACGAGGACAACGGCGGCGACGCCCGCCGCGAACTGCCTGTTCGAAATCAGTCCACCGCGCCACAAGCCGAACGTGCCGGCCATGATCAGCATGGCGCGCGGAAACGACGTCATCACCACGCCCGCCCACACCACGTCGTTGAGGGCCGACGTGAGCGGCTGATTTCCCAGACCCGCGATCGAATGGGTGAGTACCGTGTGTCCTGAGACGAGCACAAGGAGAAATGCCCCGAGCGCGGCGCTCGACGCAGTCGCGCCGGCTCCCCAACCGTCTTGCCCGGCGTCAATCAACGTGGTTCTGATCGCCGCCGCGAACCACATCAAATTGAGAACGCCCATGCCGGCGAAGATCGCTGCGACCTCCGGCTGATAGCCGTAGACGACGTAGGCGCCGACGAAACACCCGACGGACTGAAGACCTGCCGTTCGCCACAAGTGTTCCCAGAATTCACGGCCGTATGCGGCGGTCGTGGAAGCCGCGAGCGGCTGGCGAGTGGCGATGGTCGTTGTGGATGCGCTCATGAGAATCTCCTCTCCAGTTGAAA
>Ga0075435_100001869_pt1 | contig 13692 bp, 10 predicted proteins | sample RhiMethybrSRZTD4_FD_75302 | JGI IMG/M metagenome (GOLD analysis project Ga0075435, IMG submission 75302) | Populus rhizosphere microbial communities from Tennessee, USA - Rhizosphere MetaG P. TD hybrid SRZTD4 | ecosystem: Host-associated > Plants > Roots > Rhizosphere > Soil | place: USA...
GGGGGGGGGGGACGGGGCGGATTGTGGGATGCGGACTGCGCGTCAATAGGGTGGTTGCGGCGAGGATCACGATTGCGGCCGCGGCTGCGGCGTACCAGATGCTGGAGCGGTGAGTCTTGCGAAGGTGCGCGAGGTCGGCGGCGTCTTCGCGGCATCGAGCACAGGACAGAAGGTGCTCCGCGACCGCGGCGCGGGACTCCTGAGGCATTGTGCCGTCGACATAGGCGGTGAGATCGGTGTCGACCGGCGGATGCTCGACGTCGGTGGCGTACGTCTCCGCCGCCAGTTTTCGCGCGTGTTCCGTACACTCCGCACACTCGCCGAGATGACGCATTACGCGCAGAATGGCTTCGGGAGGAAGCTCGCCTCGGGCGAACCTCTCGATCTCGGCGTGACTCACGTGTTCTGTTCTCATGAGTGAAGATGTCCGAGCTCGTCCATTATGGCTTCCGCCGATCCAATGCAGCCATTCTTCGGGCGAGCCGCTCTCGCGCCGCCTTGCGAAGATTGATGACCTGTTGTCTGGAAATTTTCAGCGACTGCGCAATCGTGTTGTCGTCGAGCGGCAGGTCATTCCAGATTTCGGAGAGCCGCTCGGTGGTGATTCCCATCGCTTCCGCGATCTCGTTCGCCGTCGCAACGCCGGACATCAATAGCAGTCCCACGCCGTTTGCGCTTTTCGTGTCGCGGAGATTCATGAGAAGCGCCGCGCGTTGCGCCGGCGCAAGCTCGCGTATTTGCTGCCAGAGCGCCTGAACGTATTGACGCATCTCGAGCTCGACTGCGGGACCGCGCAACGCCGGCGCGGGATCCGTGAAGGCGCCGCTTTTCACGGTGTCGAACACGTTCCAAAGATCCGCGGCGATGCGGACGACCTCGTCGAGTCGCAGCGGCGCGTTCTCGGTGTCGAACAACGCTTGCAGGGCATCGCCCGGCGAGTCGCGGTCGAGCATCGTCGCAGTCGGAGTGCTCAAGTCGATCGTCGCGTATCGAGGCGGCCGGCCGCTCCACGCCGCCAAGCCGCCGACGATCTCGCCGCCGCTTTCCCACAATGCGAATCGATCGTCATGCGTTAGGACGTAGCGCAGCCGGTTCTTGAGGCGCGTTCGCTCTGGATAACGGCGCCGCAGAAATCCGTAGACGGCGTTGTACGCGACCTTCGCAACATAGTCGTCGAGCCGCCGAATCGGATCGCCGACCGTGACTTCCTGCAGACGGCGCACGACCCGCAGATTGATCGTGGCAGCGAGGTCCTCGGCATCCTCACGGGAAAATTCGGGCGTTCGATAGCGGCTCAGCACCGCGGCGATGACCGGCTGAACGTGATTGACGAGAATCATCTCCAGCGCGCGATCGCGTGATGGCGCGTCGGCCGAGTCGAGAAGCGGCGTCAGAATCGGGTCATTCACGCCAATCAAGCGGCGTCCGGAGCACAGGGCATTCTTTAAGACGACGGAAATCGGCGTGTATTACCGTCGTCGCATCAAATTTTCTACGGCCAAATACCTCGCATCAATGCCGCGGTCGAGACTCGCTTGATCGCCAGCGCGAACGCGCTCGTGCGCAGATCGACGTCGGCGCCGTGCCGGTCCTTGATCTCCTGCTGCATGCTGAGCACGGCATCCGTCGCCGCTTCCATCTTCTCGCGCAGGTGCGTATTGACGTGGTCTTCGCTCCAATGCTCGTTCTCGATGTTCTGCACCCACTCGAAGTAGCTCACGGTGACGCCGCCGGAGTTCGCGAGGATGTCCGGAAGCACCGGGATGCCGCGCCCGAACAACTCCCGATCCGCGTCCGGCGTGGTCGGTCCATTCGCCGCCTCGGCGATCACTTTCGTCTTGACGCCGGCGACGTTGTCGCCGCGGATCTGATTCTCGAATGCGGCCGGAATGAGAACGTCGCATTCGATGTGGAGCAGTTCGGCGTTCGAGATGTTCGTCGTTCCTTCGAGTCCGACGACCGACTTCGTCTGCTTCTTGTGCGCGAGCGCGGCGTCGACGTCGATGCCGTTCTCGTTGTAGACGCCGCCGCTCGAGTCGCTCACGGCGATCACTCTCGCGCCGGCATTCGTGAAGAGATGCGCGGCGATCGATCCGGCGTTGCCGAATCCCTGGATGACGACGCGGGCGTTGCGCAGCGAGTTGAGTCCCGGCACCGCGCCGGCTTCGATGGCGCGACTGGTGACGAAGAGACATCCGCGCGCGGTGGCTTCGTTGCGTCCGAGGGAGCCGCCCATGGCCACCGGTTTGCCGGTGACGACGGGAAGGTTGTTCTTGCCGCCGTGCATCATGTCGTACGTGTCGTAGATCCAGGCCATCGTTTCGGCGGTGGTGTTGACGTCGGGCGCCGGGATGTCGGTGTGCGGCCCGATCGCGTCTCCGAGCTCGACGACGAAGCGGCGCGTGATCTTGCGCAGCTCGTTCCTCGAGAGTTGCTTCGGATCGCAGACGATGCCGCCCTTCGCGCCGCCGAACGGAATGTCGGCGACGGCGCACTTCCACGTCATCCACGACGCCAGCGCGCGCACTTCGTCGCCGTTGACGTCGGGGTGATAGCGAATGCCGCCCTTGCCGGGGCCGCGCACGCGCGAATGCAGGGCGCGATATCCGGCGTACGTTTTCACGCTGCCGTCATCCATCTCGACCGGGAACTCGAACTTGATCAGACGCGAAGTCGAGCGCAGATAGTCGCGAAGACCATCGGGAAGATCGGCGACGTACTTCGCCGCGTCGTCGAACTGATGCTGCGCAATGCGATAGGGATTGAGGTCTTCGGTGGTTGAGGAAACCTGGAGATCACGCGAGGAATCACGCACGTCCATGGCACACCCTCCTTACTCCTACGACATCCAGTTCACGCCCGCCTCTTTGTTCCACTTCGTGGTCATCTTCTTCGACTTCGTCCAGAACTCGATCGAGCCGCGGCCGGTGATGTCGCCGACGCCGAACTTCGACTCGTTCCAGCCGCCGAAGCTGAACGGCTCGCGCGGCACCGGCACGCCGACGTTCACGCCGACCATGCCCGCGCTGGCGTTCTCCATCACGTAACGCGCGACGCCGCCGCTCTCGGTGAACACGCTCGCCGCATTTCCATAGCGCGAGCGCTTCTGCACGTCGAGCGCTTCGTCGACGTCCTTCGCGCGGATGATCACCATCACCGGTCCGAACACTTCCTCCTGCGCGATCTTCATGTCAGGAGTGACATAGTCGATGAGCGTCGGTCCGACGTAGTAACCGTTCTCGCGTCCCGGCACGATGTAGCCGCGTCCGTCGACGAGCACCTTCGCGCCTGCCTTTTCCGCATCGGTGATGTACGACTCGATGCGCTGCTTCGCTTCGCGCGAGATCACCGGGCCGACGTGAACGCCGGGAACCATTGCTTTCATGACGTTCACCATCCGCTCGATGATGTGATCGCTCTTGCCGACCGCCATCATCACCGACGCCGCCATGCAGCGCTGCCCGGCGCAGCCGGCCATCGACGCCACGACGTTCGTCGATGTCATCTCCGGCTCCGCGTCGGGCATCACGATCAGATGATTCTTCGCGCCGCCGAGGGCGATGACGCGCTTGAGGTTGGAGGTGCCGCGCTGATAGACGATCTTCGCCACTTTCGTCGAGCCGACGAAGCTGATGCCTTCGATGCCGGGGTGATCGCAGATCGCTTCGACGGTCGCTTGTCCGCCGTGCACGATGTTGAGAACCCCGTCCGGAAGTCCCGCTTCGCGCAGCAGCTCGGCGATGCGGCCGGCGCTGATGGGAACCTGCTCGCTCGGCTTGAGGATCATCGTGTTGCCGAGGGCGATGGCGTTCGGGATGGTCCAGTTGGGAACCATGTTGGGGAAGTTGAACGGCGTGATCGACGCGACGACGCCGATGGGGAATCGCTCGATGCGGCATTCGACGCCGCGCGACACTTCGAGCACTTCGCCGGCCGTGATTTGCGGCAGCGAGCATGCGAACTCAGTTAGCTCCGCGGACTTGAGCACTTCCGCGCGCGCTTCGTTCTCGATCTTTCCGTTCTCTTCGGTAACGAGCTTCGCCAGCTCGTCGATGTGCTGCTCGAGCAGCGCCTTGTAGCGATAGAAAACCTGCACGCGCTCTTTGATCGGGATCGCTGACCAGGCGGGGAATGCGTCCTTCGCCGCCGCCACCGCGCGATCGACTTCCTGCGCGGCGGAGAGCGGGACGTGCGAGATCACACTGCCGTCGGCGGGATTGGTGACTTCGAGAAAGTCATTCACGTCGCCGGCGGTGAACTCGCCGCCGATGTAGTTCTGCACGGCGGGGTACTTCGTCGCCACCGAGTTGTCGAGCGCGGTCATGGGAGCCTCCTGGTAATTCCAGTGGAAGATAGGCGCCCTCGCCTGTCCGGTTCGAAACGGGGACAGGCGAGGCGCCTATCCTCCACTGGATGTGTGGGCGCATATTATCGAGCGATGGTGTTCAAGTCGAAAGTCGACACGTGGCTTGCGGCCGTCGCCTTCGGCGTGCCGCTCGTCGGAATCGCCATCGCCTTGAACGGCGCGAGGCGTGCGCATGATTTCCATCCGTTCTACGTGGCTGTTCCGGTGCTCGCGATCGCGGTGGCATTCATCGGGTGGCTGTTCCGCAGGACCGATTATCGAATCGTGTCGGCGGACCTCGTCATCCGCTCCGCGTTTCTGCATTGGACGATTCCGATTCACGACATTCAATCGATCACGCCGACGCGAAATCCGCTGTCGTCGCCGGCCCTGTCGCTCGATCGGCTGGAGATTCTTCATCGCCGCGGTGTCATTCTGGTTTCGCCTGCGGACAAGACAGGTTTCATCGCCGCGTTGCGCGCCGTGAATCCGCGGATCGCCGCCTGATTCGCGTATCATTCGCGCGCTCATGTCCTTGATCGGTCGCCTCTTTCGGACGAAGAGTCTCGACGAGCTCGTTGCGGATACGCACGAGGAAGGGCATCAACTCAAGAAGGTTCTCGGTCCGTGGAACCTGATCGCTCTCGGCGTCGGCGCAATCATCGGCGCGGGCATATTCGCCACGATCGGAACGGCGGCGGCCGGCGATCACCTTCGCCCCGGCGCCGGTCCCGCGCTGATGCTGTCCTTCTTTTTGACGGCGATCGTCTGTGCGTTCACCGCGTTGTGCTACGCGGAATTCGCATCGATGGTGCCGGTGGCCGGTTCGGCCTACACGTATTCGTACGCGACGCTCGGCGAGTTGATCGCGTGGATCATCGGCTGGGATCTCATCATCGAGTACGCCATCGGCAACGTGGCGGTCGCAATCTCGTGGGCGAACTATTTCAACGAGTTCATCAAGCGAATCCACTTCGCCGGCTATCGGCTGCAGGAGCTCCCGGCGTGGCTGGCGATCGACTATCCGACGGCCGCGAGAAAAACGCCCGAAGTCCTGAAGATGGCGCCGCACGTTCTTCCCGGCGTCTTCAAGCATTTTCCTGACGGCATTCCGATCGTTTTCAATCTCTTCGCCGTCCTGATCGTCGCCGTCATCACCATCGTGCTGGTCTGGGGCATTCGCGAATCGGCGAGCTTCAACTTCGGGATGGTTGCGATCAAGCTCATTGTCCTCGCGTTCTTCGTCATTGCGTGCGTCGGTTACGTAAAGCCGGCCAACTGGCATCCCTTCGCGCCGAATGGATTCCATGGCATTGCCGCGGGAGCTGCCATCGTCTTTTTCTCGTACATCGGATTCGACGCCGTGTCCACGACCGCTGAGGAAGCGCGCAATCCGAAGCGCGACATGCCGATCGGCATCATCGGATCGCTGATTCTCTGCACCGTCATCTACGCGATCATCGCCGCCGTCTTCACGGGGATGATTCCGTACAGCGCGTTGGTGAAGACGTTGTCGAGCGAGCAGGCGGAGCCGCTGACTTTGGCGATGAAGTACGTCTCGATGCCGAATTGGATGGTCGGTGTCGTCGCACTCGGATCGGTCATCGCGCACACGGCCGTGCTGCTCGTCTTCCAGCTCGGTCAGCCGCGCATCTTTTTCTCGATGTCGCGAGACGGATTGCTTCCGCGGTTCATGGCGAAGGTCCATCCGCGCTTTGGAACGCCGCACGTAGCGACGATCGTTACCGGCGTCGGCGTCGGCGTGACGGCGATGTTCACGTCACTCGACGAGATGGTCGATCTCACGAACATCGGAACGCTCTTCGCGTTCATCCTCGTCTGCATCGGCATCATGGTCCTCCGCATCAAGGATCCTGAGCGGGAGCGTCCGTTCCGCGTTCCGGGCGGCGACTATCTCCTGCCGATTCTCGGCGCGCTGTCGTGCGTCGGCCTCGCCTATTACCTGCCGCCGAGCTCGTGGATGCGATTCCTGGTGTGGCTGGTCATCGGGATCGAGTTCTACATGCTCTACGGATTGCGCGCGCTCTCGTACAACGGCCGCATGAAGCGCGCGATGTTCGCAATGCTCGTCATCGTCATTGTCGGCGCTGCGTGGCTGCTTTGGACGATCGCAAAGCTTCCGGCGATCGCCGTGCGGCTCGAAGAGACCGGTCTCAGGATGTCATGGCTCGCGATCGTGAGCATGGCGGCGACGTTGATCTCGATTCTGATCGTGCGGCGTTTGCACGACCTCGGAAGACCAGGCAAGCAGTATTGGCGTCTGTTCGTGCCGCTCTGGGACGTTCTCGTCGCTGCGCAGTTGTTGTTTCAGCGCGGAACCGACGGTCCGAACGGGTTCGACTATGTGCCTGTGCCGGTCGGAAAGGTCGCGCTCCGTCCTCGCTTCGCTCCCGACTTCAACCCGGAGCAGCAACTTCCCGAAGCCGACGTGCGCGATCACGACTAGCGACAAGGGCTAGAATCTCCGCGAATCGTGTCCAACATCGTTGCGCCCAATCTCGCGGTGGACTTCGTCCGCGCGCTTGCGCTGGCTTGGAAGAACCTCGCGCAATATCCGTCGGGACATCCCGCCCTCGCCGGCGCGCTGGACACTGCGCAGCGCAAGCTCGATGAGCTGCGCGGCGCGGCGGGCGACGTCACGTTCGGCATCGCGTCGGACGGACTGCTCTACGGCAACGACAAGCTGACGACCGATCACGCGCAGAAATTCGCGTACGTGCTCTACACGAATCGCGTGGCCGTGCTCACGTTCGGATTCGGCGTCGGTGCCGACGAGCTGTCGTGCTTCCTTCAAGTCCTCGGCGTCGGCACGCGCGCGACGCGCGCGTCGCTGTGGGACGAGCTCGCGGACGCCGGCGTCGCGAACATTCATCTCGAGCCGGTCGACTACTCCGGCGTGCAAATGACCGACACGCTGCAAGCGCCGGAGAAGACGACGCTGTGGGACGAGATCCTGCGCGCGCTCCTCGCCGGCCGCGAGATCTCCGGCGAAGCGGCGGACGTCGCCAGCGGCATCAAGTCGGTCGACGATCTCTCCGCGATCATCGCCAAAACGATCGACGACGCGAAGCGCGTCGACGGCGAGTTCGATGCGAATGCGACGTTCGGCATCAAGATTCATGCGCGCGTTCCGCAAACGCAAGAGACGCCGGAAGCGATCATGAAGCGCGTCGCCGGCGCGGTGCGGCTCTACATTGCCGGCGCGACCGGCACGCGCCGGCAGCTCGCGGTGCAGCAGATCGCGCATCTCGTCGGGACGCTCGCCGAGCCGATGCGCGCGATCCTGCTGCGCGCCGCGCTCGAAGCGCTGACTACCGACGAGAACGCTGGCACGCTGCTGCGCGATCTGGCGTCGTCGATCGAACGCGACTATCTGCTCGAAGCGCTCCGCCAGCTCGACGCCAGCAAGTTCGCCGGACACGCCGTCGATCTTCTCCGTTCGCTCGCTCCGGTAGTGAAGACGACGCGTCCGACTGCCGACGTTCCTGCCGAAGTCGATCGCGAGCTCGTCGCGCTCTTCGGCGAAGAGGACATCGATCGCTTCAATCCTCCCGACCATCAAGCGCTTCTCGACGACGTCTCGCTCCGCTTCCCGCACGGACACGGCGCCAATAAGTCGATCGCAGACCTCGGCGCGCGCGTCGACAGCGTCGCCGAGGAAGAAGTGACGCGGCAGATGGTCGACGCACTTTTCGAAATGCTGTGGAGCTTCGGCGATCACCGTCCGCCGGAAGTGCTGCTGGCGCGCATCGAGTCGGCGTTTCACGCGCAGATCTCGCACGGGCGGTTCAACGACGCGCTCGTGGTCATCGAGCGTTTGCGCGAGATCGCCGCAAACAGCAACTTCCGTCTCGGCGACGCGGCCGCTGAATCGCTCGCGCGTCTCGCGTCGCCATCGATCATCAACGACCTCCTCGGCAGCGTCGCCAAAGCGCCGGAGCGCGCCGGCGAGATGCACAAGGTCATTCAGGCGCTCGGTATGGCGGCGTCACGCGCGGTGCTCGTTGCGTTGACCGAGGAAGACAATCGATCGAGACGGCGGCGATTGTTCGACTTCGCGGTGTCGCTTGGTCCGGCGATCGTGCCGGACGTTCCGGAGTTTCTTCACGACAACCGCTGGTTCGTCGTCCGCAACATGATCATGCTCCTGCGCGCGGTGAACGACCGCACGCTGATGCCGGAACTGCGGCGCTGCGCGCATCACGCTGACCTGCGCGTGCGGCTCGAGGCCATCAAGACGCTGCTCGCATTCGACACGAGCGTGCCGCGCGCGCTCCTCGACAACGCCATCAACGATCCCGATCCGAAGCTCGCCGAGACCGCGATCTCGCTCGTCGGCAGCTACGGCATTCACGAGGCGGTCGATCCGCTGCTGGAACTTCTGGCGAAGCGCGACGTCTTCGCCACGCGGACGACGCTTCGCGTGCGCGCCATCAAAGCGCTCGGCGAATTGCGGCAGCCGCAAGCGCTCGATCGCATGCGGCATCTGTTCAAAGAGACGTTTCTGCCGTGGCCGACGCTGTCGGAGCGCCGCGCGGCCTACGAATCGCTCTTCGCCTATCCGGCTGACGCGCGAAAGCCGTTCATCGAGCGTGGACTGAAGTCACGCGATCCCATCGTGCGCGACCTCTGTCGCAGATTGGCGGGCTCGTAGATGGAGCAACTCGTCGCTGCGATCGTCGCCGCCATCAATGCGCGCACGTTGTATCCGTCGGGACATCCCCGCGTCGTGCAGGCGGTGGCGTCGATTCTCTCCGCGCTGTCCGATGCCGCAGAAGACGCGGAGCGCGACTCCGTGACGCTGCTCATCGTCGACAACGATCTCGTCGCGGGCGATGAGATCGTCCGCAACACCACGCTCGCGCAGCGGCAGTTCATCGAGCTGCTGAAGCGGCGAGGGATCGAGCGATTGACGCTGGCGATCGGATTGACGGCCGACGAATGTCATCGCTTCTCCGGCGCGCTTGCTGCCGGCGACGTTCCCGACTCCTCGCCGCACGTCGTCCTCGGCCGCGTGCAAGTGGCGATGGAAGACGAAGAGGAGAAGAAGCCCGGCGGCGAGCTGTCGTACGAGCTGTTCCAGGAAGTGCGCGACGCGTTCGCGAAGTTCCGCGTCGAAGGCGATCTGCCGCTGTCGTCGATGGAGCAGCTCGTGTGGGGCTTCATCGATTCATTGTCGAAGTCGACGCGCGCGATGCTGCCGCTCGCACAACTGAAAGAGCACGACGAGTACACGTTCATTCACGCCGTCAACGTCTCGCTGCTCGTTCTCGCGCAGGCGCGCTCGTTCGGCATTCAGGGAAACATGCTGCACGCCTTCGGCATGGCCGCGCTGCTGCACGACATCGGCAAGCTGATGGTTCCCGTCGAAGTGCTCAACAAGCCGGGCAAGCTCGAAGGCGCGCAGTGGGCGGTGATGCAAAGTCACGCGGAGCAGGGCGCGTGGTATCTCAGCGAGATGGATGGTGCCGAGCCGCTGTCGGTCGTCGTCGCGTTCGAGCATCACCTCCGTTTCGACGGCAAGCCGAACTATCCAACGACGCGCATCGCGCGCGTTCCGAATCTCGCCAGCCGCATGACGGCGATCGCCGACTCGTACGACGCGATGTCGACCGTGCGTCCGTATCAGGTGCCGCGCAATCAAGCGACCGCGCTGCAGATCCTGAAGGATCGCGCGGGGACGTTTTACGATCCGTTCCTGCTGGCGAATTTCGTTCAGGTGGTGTCGGTGTCCGATTCCGAACACTCCTGATCGCGCGCGAACACTCCGCCTCAGCTAACTGATTGAAAACACGCGCGGCGGCGCTGGCACCTCGTTCGCCTTAGTGACGAGCCGATGGATCGTCCGATCGCTGATGAAATTCGCCGAAATCGCAACATCAAGCGCGTTGCACTCGCGGTGCTCGCGTTGTTCGTCGCCGTCTTCTCGGTCGCGGCGACGGTGCAGTGGCTGCGGCCGTCGGTGAATCGCCGCGACGTCCAGATCGCGCGCGTGGAGCGCGGATCGATCGACGCCACGCTGCAGGCGAGCGGCACGATTGTTCCGGCGGTCGAGCAGATCGTGTCGTCGCCGGTCGAAGCGCGCGTGCTGCGCATCGTGCGTCACGCCGGCGATCGCGTGCATGCCGGCGACGAGCTCGTCGCGCTCGACACGTCGCAGTCGCGGCTCGAAGCGGAGCGGCTCAACGATCGCGTCGCCGAAAAAGAATCGGAGATCGCGCAGACGCGGCTGAAGCTCGAAGAGACGCTGGCATCGCTGCGCGCGCAGATCGAGCAGAAGGCGCTCGACGGCGAGATCCTCCGCTACAAGTCGGAGCAGAACGAGAAGCTGCATCGCGAAGGGCTCGTCGCGCAGACGGAGAACCTCGCGGCGGCGACGGCGAAGAAGAAAGGCGACATCGAGCTCGCCCAACTGCGCGACGCACTCACGCGCGCGCAGCGCACCGGCGCGTCGCAGCTCACCGCCGCGTCGCTCGAGCTGAACAGCCTGCGCAAGGAACGCGGCGAGTCGCAGCGGCAATTGGCGCTGGCGATGATGCACGCCGATCGCGACGGCGTCGTGACCTCGATCGTGCAGGACATCGGCGCGCTGATTCGCCGCGGCGACGTCATCGCGCGCATCGCCGATCTGTCGTCGTTCCGCGCCGTCGCCACGATCTCCGATCTCCACGCCGCCGAGCTCTCGCCGCATCAGGCCGTGCGCGTGAGGATCGACGATGCCACGTCGATCGCCGGCGCGATCACGAGCGTCGATCCGCGTATCGAGAACGGCGTCGTCCGATTCGAAGTGAGCCTCGATCAGCCGTCGCATCGGAAGCTGCGCAACAACGCCCGCGCCGACGTCTTCGTCATCATCGATCGCCGTAACGACGCCTTGCGTCTCCGCCGCGGCGTCCTCGGACAAAGCGACAGCGAAGACGTCTTCGTCGTCCGCGGCAATGAGCTCGTGCGCACGCGCGTGCGCTGGGGACTGGCGGGCGAGGACACGATCGAAGCGAAGAGCGGCCTCCGCGCGGGAGACGAAGTGGTGATCACGAACATGAACGATTACGCGGGCGTCAATCGACTCCGCCTGAAATAGGAGAAGTTTGTCATCCCGAGCGTGAGCGAGGGATCTGGGCGGTGGGCGCGAAATGGCGCCACCCACCCGCCAGACACCTCGCTCACGCTCGGTGTGACAGAAGGAGAGAACATGATCCAACTCGAAAACGTCGACAAGGTGTATCGCACCGAACGCGTCGAAACCCTGGCGCTGCAGAACATCAATCTCGACATCGCCGGCGGCGAGTTCGTCTCCGTCATGGGACCGTCGGGTTGCGGCAAGAGCACGCTGCTGAATCTGATCGGCCTGCTCGACGCGCCGAGCAAAGGGGCGCTCACGCTCGACGCGCAGCGCATCAACGGCGCGGGCGACAAGAGGCTCGCCCAACTCCGCAACGAGAAGCTCGGCTTCGTCTTTCAGAGCTTTCATCTCGTGCCCGATCTCACCGTCGTCGACAACGTCGAGATCCCGCTGCTCTATCGCCGCATGCGTGCCGGCGAACGACGAAAGCTCGCGCTGGCGGCGCTCGATCGCGTCGGGCTCGCGTCGCGCGTGCATCACTTCCCGACGCAGCTCTCCGGCGGGCAGCAGCAGCGCGTGGCCATCGCGCGCGCGATCGTCGGACGCCCCCGCATCCTCCTCGCCGACGAGCCGACCGGCAACCTCGACTCGCAGATGGGCGACGAGATCATGTCGATCCTTCACGACCTCAACAAGAACGACAAGACGACCGTGGTGATGGTCACGCACGACGACCGCTTCGCCAAAGCGACGGACCGCATCGTGCGCCTCTTCGACGGGCGCCGGGTGGCTTGAACATGAAGAGCTATCTCAAGCTGTCGTTCAAAGTCCTTGGCCGGAGAAAGTTCTTTACGTTCATCTCGATCTTCGCCATCACCATGACGCTGGTCGTCCTCGTCGTGGCCGCGGCGATGCTCGACAATCTCTTCGCCTCCCGCAAGCCGGAATCGCGTTTCGATCGCGTCCTTCGCGTCGATCGCGTGCAGAAGAAAGGCGAAGGCGTCACCGAAACGACGAATCCCGGCTACGGATTCGTCCACGACTACATCCTCAATCTGCCGGACATCGAAGCCGCATCCGCTTACTCGGAGTCGCAGCCGATCGCCATCTATCGCGGGCACGGCCGCCACGAGTCGACGCTCAAGCGCACCGACGCCGCGTACTGGCGCATCCTCGATTTCGATTTTCTGCACGGACGCCCGTTCAGCGACGACGAAGTGAATCGCGGCGCGTTCGTCGCCGTCATCACCGACGGCCTGGCCAAGCGGATCTTCGAAGTGAACAGCGCCGTCGGAAAATCGATCGAGATCGACGGACAAACGTTCCGGATCATCGGCATCGTGCCGAGCGTGTCGCTCACGCGCACCGTTGCGTATTCGGAAGTGTGGGTGCCGCACACGACGAACAAGTCGTCGTCGTATCTGCACGAGTTCATGGGCAACTACAACGGAATCGTCCTCGCGCGAAGCGGCGCCGATCTTCCGCGCCTCAAGGCGGAATTCGATGCGCGCATCAAAGCGATCCACGTCGAGAAACCGTTCAAGTACGTCGACGCCGGACTCGATACGACGTTCGAAGCATTCGCGCGCGAGTTCACCTCCGTTCCCGGTCTCCGTAAGTTCAACCGCAATGCGACGGTGACGGCGGAGATCGTCTTCGCCATCGCGGCGCTGCTCTTCATGACGCTGCCGGCCCTCAATCTGATCACCCTGAATCTCAGCCGCATCCTCGAGCGCTCGTCGGAGATCGGCGTCCGCAAGGCCTTCGGAGCATCGCGCGGCGCGCTCGTCTCGCAATTCGTCTTCGAGAACGTCGTGCTGACGCTGATCGGCGGCGTGATTGCCTTCGTCGCAGCGGCCATGGCCATCGCGGGGATGAATCGATGGAACGTCATCCCGAACGCGCGATTCGACATGAACCCGCGCGTCTTCATCGCCGGCATGTTCATCGCCGCGTTCTTCGGCGTGCTCTCCGGCGTCTATCCGGCCTGGCGCATGTCGCGATTCCATCCCGTCAACGCCCTGCGCGGAGGTGCACAATGATTCGTCACCTGCTCAAAGTGGTCTGGCATCGCAAGCGCGCCAATGCGCTGCTGATGGTCGAGATCTTCTTCTCGTTCCTCGTCGTCGCCGTCGTGCTCACCGTGGCATCGTCGCTCATCCTCCGGTGGCACGAGCCCCTCGGATTCGACTATCACGACGTCTGGCTGGTCTCGATGGACTCGTCCGGTCCGCTCCAGGAGGACGGCGACGATCCCCTGTGG
>Ga0075435_100001872_pt1 | contig 13688 bp, 10 predicted proteins | sample RhiMethybrSRZTD4_FD_75302 | JGI IMG/M metagenome (GOLD analysis project Ga0075435, IMG submission 75302) | Populus rhizosphere microbial communities from Tennessee, USA - Rhizosphere MetaG P. TD hybrid SRZTD4 | ecosystem: Host-associated > Plants > Roots > Rhizosphere > Soil | place: USA...
TTCCGCAAGCTGGCGCGCAAGCACCATCCCGACGTCAATCCGGGTGACAAGGCAGCCGAGGGCAAGTTCAAGGAAATCAACGAGGCCTATGAGGTCCTCGGTGATCCCGAAAAACGGAAGAAATATGACGAGCTCGGCGCGAACTGGCGCGCCTACGAGCAGGCCGGCGCCGGCGGGCCCGGCTTTCAGGGCGGCTTCGATCCCAGCCAGTTCGGCGGCGCGTGGAGCGCCCGTGGCGGGCCGCAGGGCGGCGGCTTCCGCACCATGACGGAAGACGAGATGCGCGAAATGTTCGGCGACTCGAATCCGTTCTCCGACTTCTTCCAGACCTTCTTCGGCGGATCGATGGGCGGTCAGGACGAGACCGGACGCCGCGGCGCGCGCTCGCGGACCGCTCGTGGATCGCGCAAGGGACGCGACATCGAGCAGGAAATCGAGCTGCCGCTCGAAGACACCTACAGCGGCAAGGTCCTGCGCTTCTCGATCAAGCACGACGGCCATGCGCGCACCGTCGACGTCAGGATTCCGGCGGGGGTCGGCGAAGGATCGCGCGTCCGCGTGCCGGGTGAAGGCGAGCAGGGCGCGAACGGCGGACAGTCGGGCGACTTGTACCTGCGCATCCGTCAGACGCCGCACGCGCGATTCGAGCGCAGGGGGCGCGATCTCTACACGAAGGTACCGATTCCGTTGACGACGGCGGTGCTGGGCGGCGAGGCGGAAGTGCCGACGCTCGCGGGAAAGACGCTGCGCCTCAAGATTCCGCCCACGACGCAGATGGGTCAGACCTTCCGGTTGAAGGGGCACGGCATGCCGGTCACCGGCAAGCCCGAGGAACACGGCGACCTCTACGCGACCGTCGACGTTCAGCTGCCGCGTGAATTGACCGCCGATCAGCGGAAACATTTCGAGGAGCTGCAGAAGCTCGAGAAAACCACGAAACACAGCGCGGCGTGACTATGAACATCAACAAGTACACCGAGAAAGCGCGCGAAGCGGTCGCTGCGGCGATCGAAGTCGCGCGCCAGCACAACAACCCCCAGCTCGAGCCGGAGCATCTGCTGCTGGCGCTCGTCGAGCAGCGCGAAGGCATCATCCCCGAGCTGCTGCGAAAGATGAATGTCGATCCCGCGCAGGTTGCCCGCGCGGCGCGCGACCTGGTCGCGAAGCTGCCGTCGGCGTACGGCGGCGCCGAGCCGACCCTCTCGCCGAGGTTGAACAAGGTGACGTCGACCGCCGAGGACGAAGCGTCGCGGATGAAGGACGACTACGTCAGCACGGAGCATCTGTTCATCTCGATCGCCGACGAAGGCGGCCGCTCCCCGGCGGCGCAGCTCCTCAAACAGAACAACGTCACGCGCAACACCATCCTGCAGGCGCTGACCAGCGTCCGCGGATCGCAGCGCGTGACGAACGAGAATCCGGAAGGCACCTATCAGGCGCTCGAGCGATACGGCCGCGATCTCACCGAACTGGCGCGCAAGGGCAAACTGGACCCGGTCATCGGCCGCGACGAGGAAATCCGCCGCGTCATCCAGGTGCTGTCCCGCCGGACCAAGAACAACCCGGTGCTCATCGGCGAACCGGGCGTCGGCAAGACCGCCATCGTCGAGGGTCTCGCCGGCCGCATCATCCGCGGCGACGTGCCGGAGGGGCTCAAGAACAAGCGGATGGTGGCGCTGGACATGGGGGCGCTCATCGCCGGCGCGAAGTATCGCGGCGAGTTCGAGGAGCGCCTCAAGGCGGTGCTCAAGGAGATCACCGACGCGCAGGGGCAGATCATCCTCTTCATCGACGAGCTCCACACGGTCGTCGGCGCCGGCGCATCGGAAGGATCGATGGACGCGTCCAACATGCTGAAACCGATGCTGGCGCGGGGCGAACTGCACACGGTCGGCGCGACGACGCTCGACGAGTACCGGAAGTACATCGAGAAGGATGCGGCGCTCGAACGGCGATTCCAGCCGGTGATGGTCGACGAGCCGACCGTCGAGGACACGATCAGCATCCTGCGCGGCCTGCGCGAGCGTTACGAGATTCATCACGGCGTTCGCATCAAGGACGCCGCGCTCGTGGCCGCGGCGGTGCTGTCCCACCGCTACATCACGGACCGGTTCCTCCCCGACAAGGCGATCGATCTCATCGACGAAGCAGCGTCGAAGCTGCGGATGGAAATCGACTCGATGCCAGTCGCCCTCGACGAACTGGAGCGGCGCATCATGCAGCTCGAAATCGAGCGCGAGGCGCTGCGCAAGGAGAAGGACAAGGCCTCGCGCGAGCGCCTCGAGAAGCTCGAGAAAGAGATGGCCGATCTGAAGGAAGAGCGCGCCCGCCTCGCCTCACATTGGCAGCAGGAGAAGGAAGCGATCCAGAAGATCCGCACGCTGAAGGAAGAGCAGGAAGCGCTGCGCATCGAGATCGAGCAGGCCCAGCGCAAAGGCGACTACCAGAAAGCCTCCGAGCTGCAGTACGGCCGCGTCCCCGAGCTGGAGCGGAAGATTCGCGAGGAAGAGAGCCGCCTCGCGGAGCTGCAGAAGGATCAAAAGATGCTGAAGGAGGAAGTCGACGAGGAGGACATCGCCGAGGTCGTGAGCAAGTGGACGCACATCCCGGTCAGCCGTCTGATGGAAGGCGAGGTTCAGAAGCTGCTTCGCATGGAAGAGCGGCTGCATCAGCGCGTCATCGGCCAGGACGAGGCGACCGGCGCCGTGGCCAATGCCATCCGCCGGGCGCGTGCCGGCCTGCAGGATCCGAATCGTCCGCTCGGCAGCTTCATGTTCCTCGGGCCGACCGGCGTCGGCAAGACCGAGCTGGCGCGCGCGCTCGCGGAATTCCTCTTCGACTCCGAAGACGCGATGATCCGCATCGACATGTCCGAGTACCAGGAGAAGCACTCCGTCTCGCGCATGATCGGCGCGCCGCCCGGCTACGTCGGCTACGACGAAGCGGGCCAGCTCACCGAAGCGGTGCGGCGGCGGCCGTACGCCGTGGTGCTGTTCGACGAGATCGAAAAGGCTCATCCGGAAGTGTTGAACGTCCTGCTGCAACTGCTGGATGATGGACGTCTGACCGACGGCAAAGGGAGAACCGTCGACTTCAAGAACACGGTCGTCATCATGACGTCGAATCTCGGCAGCCAGATCATGACCCGTGAGGTCGACGAAGGCATTCGCCGCCAGGTCACCGACGCGCTGCGCGAGCACTTCCGGCCGGAATTCCTCAACCGGATCGACGAGATCATCTTCTTCCATCCGCTCAGCCGCGAGCACCTGAAGCAGATCATCGACATTCAGATCAGGAACCTCGTCAAGCGGCTCGAGGAGCGGAAGATTCACGTGCAGTTGACCGATGCGGCGAAGGAGAAGCTGGTGCGCGAGGGGTACGATCCGGTGTACGGCGCCCGCCCGCTGAAGCGGACGATTCAGCGCCTCGTCCTCGACCCGCTCGCGCTGCGCGTGCTCGAAGGCGACTTCGTCGAAGGCGATACCGTCGTCGTCGACGTCGGCCGCGACGCGCTCACCTTCCAGAAGGCTGAGGCCGTCGTCCGGACCGCTTAGCGGAGCGTATCAAGTGAACGGGTACTCACCACAACGAGCGTTGGACGTCGATTTCCGGGCCGCGACAACGGAGCGGCCCGGTATTGGATCCGAAGAGGCGCGCCACTAGCATGCCAGCGCAGCGACCGACACCCCGGTTCAATCCGCGCGGCGGCGATCGCCGCGGCCAGCGTCAGCTGTCGCCGCGATCGTCGACGTCGCTCTGGTACGGCCTCGCGTTCCTGATGATCCTCGGCGTCGCGCAGATGTACTACCTGACGCCGGGCGGCCACACCGTCCCGTACTCGGAATTCAAGCAGCTCGTGAAAAACCACCAGATCGCCGAGGTCACCATCGGCGATCAGACCATTCGCGGCACGCTGAAGAACCCGCCGGCCGACGACGCCAAGCAATCCAAGCAGTTCACCGTCACGCGCGTCGAAGACCCGAAGCTGACCGAGGAGCTCGAGGCCGCGGGCGTGAAATACAACGGCGAGGCGGTCAACCGGTGGCTGCCCGATCTGCTCGGCTGGATCATCCCGCTCATCTTCTTCATCGGCATCTGGGGCTTCTTCTTCCGGCGCATGAGCGGCGCCGAGGGCGGCGTGATGTCGTTCGCGCGCAGCCGGGCGAAAATCTACGCCGACGATGAAGTCAAGGTGCGATTCTCGGATGTCGCGGGCGTCGACGAGGCCGAAGAGGAACTGAAAGAGATCGTCGAGTTCCTGAAGAACCCCAAGAAGTACACGAACCTCGGCGGACGGATTCCGAAAGGCGTGCTGCTCGTCGGTCCGCCCGGCACCGGCAAGACGCTGCTCGCTCGCGCCGTCGCCGGCGAGGCGCACGTCCCCTTCTTCAGCCTGAGCGGATCGGAATTCGTCGAGATGTTCGTCGGCGTCGGCGCGGCGCGCATCCGCGACCTGTTCCAGCAGGCCGAAGCCAAGGCGCCGTGCATCGTCTTCATCGACGAGCTCGACGCGCTCGGCAAGGCGCGCGTGCAGAGCCCGCTCGGGACGCACGAAGAGCGCGAGCAGACGCTCAATCAGCTCCTCGCCGAAATGGACGGCTTCGACTCGCGCAAGGGCGTCATCATCATGGGCGCGACCAACCGGCCCGAAGTGCTCGATCCCGCCCTGCTCCGCCCCGGTCGATTCGATCGTCAGGTGCTCGTCGACAAGCCCGACGTCAAGGGACGGGAAGAGATCCTCCGCATCCACACCAAGGGCGTCAAGACCGGCCAGAACGTCGACCTGAAGATCATCGCGGCGCGCACGGCTGGCTTTGCCGGCGCCGATCTCGCCAATCTCGTCAACGAAGCGGCGCTGCTCGCTGCCCGCAACGACAAGTCCGCCGTCGAGATGAAGGACTTCGAGTCGGCGATCGATCGCCTCATCGCGGGCCTCGAGAAGAAGCGCGTGATGAGCGTGAAGGAGCGCGAGATCGTCGCCTACCACGAGTCGGGGCACGCCATCGTCGCCAGCGTCCTGCCGGGACTCGATCCGGTTCACAAGATTTCGATCGTCCAGCGCGGATTCGGCGCGCTCGGCTACACGATGCAGCTGCCGCTCGAGGATCGCTATCTGATGCAGCGCAAGGATCTCGAGAGCCAGCTCGCGGTGCTGCTCGGCGGCCGGACCGCCGAAGAGATCGCGCTCGGTGAAATCTCGACCGGCGCGCAGAACGATCTCCAGCGCGCCACCGACATCGCGCGCGCCATGGTCACCGAGTTCGGGATGAGCGACGCGCTCGGCGCGGTCAACTACGACGGCAACAAACGCGGGCGGTTCCTCGAGGTTCAGCTGGGCAACGATCGCGGCCAGTACGCCGAAGAAACCGCTGAAAAGATCGACCACGAGATCAAACGGATCCTGACCGAGGCGCACAACACGGCGCGCGACGTCCTCAGCAGCCATCGCGACAAGCTCGAACGCGTGACGCGGCGGCTCCTCGAAGTCGAAGTCATGGAAGGCGACGAGCTCCGCGAGCTCCTCGGCCTCGTCCCCCCGCCGGCCACGGCGTAAACACGGCGGCCCACGTCAAGGCACCGGCTCCATCTCGTACGACAATCGCCCGGCGCTGCCGTGCCAACACGCCATCGCGATCGCCGTGCCGGTCATCTGCACCGTGACAATGAGCGCGACGCACGCGCGCCAGCCGCCCAGACTCCACAGCGCGGCGGGCAGCGCGCCGCCGACGCTGCCACCAATGTAATAGAAGGTGGAGTACATCCCGACCGCGAGCGCGCGATCGCGCGTCGTCACGGCGCCGATGTAGCTGCTCGTCGAGGCCTGCGCCACGAAGACGCCGGTCGAGCACAGCGCAAGGCCGGCGGCGACGACGGGAAGCGACGGAACGAGCGTCAGGAGCGCACCGGCGGCGCCGATCGCCATCGCCGCGCCGAGCCCGACACGATGACCGTAGCGATCGATCCATCGGCCGGCGAACGGCACCACGATCGCGCCGACGATGTAAACGACGAACAACCAGCCGAGCGCGGCCGTGCTCAATCCGAACGGCGGCGCCGCCAGGTAAAACGTCACATACGTGAACATCGCGACCTGCGTGAAGAGGACGCAGAAGCCGATCGCATAGGTAGCCAGGAGCTGACCGTTGCGGAGGTGCTCGACGACGGAGCTGCCGCGAAGGTGATGGTCGTGCGCGTGGGCCCGCCGCTGCTCCGGAGGGAGCCAGACCACGAGCGCGAGCGCCACGGCCAGGTTGAGCAGGGCGAGGACGATGAACGACGCGTGCCAGTTCACGTCTGCGGCCACGAGTCCGGCCACGGCGCGGCCGGTGAAGCCGCCGATGATCGTGCCGGTCATGTAGGCGGCGGTGGCGCGCCCCGCACGCGAGGCCGGCCACTCCTCGTGAATGTAGGCGACGGTCCCCGCAAAAATTCCCGGAGTCATCAGCCCTTGCATCAGCCGCCAGAAGATCAACTGCCGCAGCGTCGCAGCCGTGGCGGCCAGCGCGGTTGCGATCGTCAGCAGAAAAGCTGAGCCGACGATGACGCGGCGCAGGCCGGCGCGGTCTGCCAACCTGCCGATGAACGGGGCGAAGATCGCGACGGCGATCGTCGGCGCCGTGATGGTCAGGCCGACGTCGAACGCCGACGCCCGAAAGGTCCGTGCAAGCAGCGGCAACAGCGGCTGCGTCGCGTAGAGCTCGAGGAAGGCCGCCGAACCCGCGAGCACAACTCCGACAGTCGGTGCACGCCGCATTGCACTATATTGTTGCCCATGAAACTGCATCGCCTGGCCGCGTTTTCAGGTCTCGCCGCCGCGATCGCGATCGCGGCATCCCTCACCAGCGTCACCGTGCCCGCGCAGGCGCCCGGTGGCGTCAAGGCGTTCACCGGCGCGCGCGTCATCGACGGGACCGACCGCGCGCCGATCGACAACGCCACCATCGTCGTCCGCGGCGGCCGCGTCGTCGCGGTCGGACCGTCCTCGAGCGTCAACGTGCCCGCCGGTGCGGAGCGTGTGTCGCTGACCGGCAAGACCGTCATTCCCGGTCTGATCAACGCGCACGGACACGTCGGCAACACCGTCGGCCTTCAGCAGGGCCAGTACTCCGCCCAGAACGTGATGCGCGACCTGAAGACCTACGCCGCCTACGGCGTGACGACGGTCTTCTCGCTCGGCGACGACCAGGAGGCGGGCTTCAAAGCCCGCGACGCGCAGAACGTGCCGACGCTCGATCGGGCGCGCCTTTACGTCGCCGGGCCGGTACTCGCGCCGAAGACGCCCGAGGAAGCGCGCAAGCAGGTCGACGAGGTCGCGGCGATGAAGTCCGACATCGTCAAGATTCGCGTCGACGACAACCTCGGCACGACGCAGAAGATGCAGCCGGAGATCTACAAGGCCGTGATCGACGAGTCGCACAAGAAGGGCATGCGGACCGCGGTGCACCTCTTCTACCTCGAGGACGCGAAGAGCGTGCTCGACGCCGGCGCCGACTTCATCGCCCACAGCATCCGCGACAAGGACGTCGACGATGCGGTCATCGCGATGCTGAAGCGCCGGGATGTGTGCGTCTGCCCGACGCTGACGCGCGAGGTATCGACCTTCGTCTACGAATCGACGCCGTCGTGGTTCAGCGATCCGCTGTTCGTCAAATACGTCGACCCGAAGACGATCGAGCAGTTGAAAGAACCGGCGCGGCAGGAACAGATGAAGAACAGCAAGTCGGCGCAGCGCTACAAGGTGGCGCTGGAGCAGGCGAGCAAGAACGTGAAGAAGCTGTCCGACAACGGCGTCAAGCTCGCGATGGGCACCGACACCGGTCCCCCGGCGCGGTTCCAGGGGTACTTCGAGCTCATGGAGCTGGATCTGATGGCGAAAGCGGGGCTGACGCCGAAGCAGGTGCTCATCTCGGCGACGCGCGACGCGGCGCGCTGCCAGAAACTGGATCGCGACCTCGGGACGCTCGAAGCCAACAAGTGGGCGGACTTCGTCGTGCTCAACCGAGACCCGCTCGCGGACATCAAGGCGACGCGTGAGATCGCCGACGTGTATATCGCCGGCAACAAGGTGGCGCGGTAGGAATCGCTGGAGCGTTTGAAATCGTCGTCGCGCGGGGCCTGATCAGGCCCCGCGTGGCGCGGCCTGAAAAGGCCGCCCTGCGAGAGCGGCGATTTCCCTTCTACTGAGCGGGTTTGTCCACGCTCCCAGGCACAGCGGCCTCGGCGGCCTGGAATCCCGTCCTCGAATGCGTGCCGTCGCAGAACGGCTTGTTCGTCGATCCGCCGCACCGGCAGAGCGCGAACGGACGCTTCGGGATCGTGTACTCCGCGCCGTTCCAGTCGATCAGCGTGACATCGTCGCCCTCGACGAGATACGGCCCGTTCTGTCGCACCTTGATCGTCGCCATCGGCTAGCTCATTTTCTGCATGGAAGCGAGGAAGTCGCTGTTGGTGCGGGTCTTCGACATCTTGTCGAGGAGCAGCTCCATGGCCTCGGTGGGCGACAGCGGGTTGAGAACCTTGCGCAGAACCCAGATGCGATTGAGATCTTCCTTCGGGATGAGGAGCTCTTCCTTGCGCGTGCCGCTCTTCTGGACGTCGATCGACGGGAAGACGCGCTTGTCGGTGAGCTTCCGGTCGAGATGAATCTCCATGTTGCCGGTGCCCTTGAACTCCTCGAAGATCACGTCGTCCATGCGCGAGCCGGTGTCGATGAGCGCCGTCGCCATGATCGTGAGCGATCCGCCCTCTTCGATGTTGCGCGCGGCGCCGAAGAAGCGCTTCGGCTTCTGGAGCGCGTTGCTGTCGAGACCGCCTGAGAGCACTTTGCCCGAGGGCGGGATGACGGTGTTGTAGGCGCGCGCGAGGCGCGTGATCGAGTCGAGCAGGATCAGCACGTCTTTCTTGTGCTCGACGAGCCGTTTCGCTTTTTCGATCACCATCTCCGCGACCTGGACGTGGCGCTGCGCCGGCTCGTCGAACGTCGAGGAGATGACCTCGCCGTCCACCGACCGCTGCATGTCGGTGACTTCCTCGGGCCGCTCGTCGATCAGCAGGACGATCAGATAGACCTCGGGATGGTTCTTCGATACCGACTGCGCGATGCTCTGAAGCAGCATCGTCTTGCCGGTGCGCGGCGGCGCGACGATCAGGCCGCGCTGCCCCTTTCCGATCGGCGTCCAGAGATCCATCACGCGCGCCGACAGACTCTCCGGCGTCTCGAGCGTGATCCGCTCCTGCGGATAGAGCGGCGTCAAGTTTTCGAAAAAGAGCTTGTCGCGCGCCTGTTCGGGCGCCTCGAAGTTGACCGCCTCGACCTTGATGAGCGCGAAGTAGCGCTCGCCTTCTTTGGGCGGGCGAATCTGGCCGGAGACGGTGTCGCCGGTCTGCAGATCGAATTTACGAATCTGTGACGGCGAGACGTAGATATCGTCGGGGCCGGGCAGATAGTTGTAGTCGGGCGCGCGCAGGAAGCCGAATCCATCGGGAAGCACCTCGAGGACGCCTTCCGAAAAGATGAATCCGCTCTGCTCGGTCTGCGCCTTCAGGATTTGGAAGATCAGCTCCTGCTTGCGCATTCCGGTCGCGCCGCCGACGTTCAGGTCCTTGGCGATCTGCGTGAGCTTCTGGATGCTCATGTCCTTCAGATCGGTGATGTTCAGCCCGCGCTGCTGCTGCGGTTGTGGCTGCTGCTGGGGCGGCGCTGCTGGAGGACTCTGTGTCTGCGCGGCGACTTTCGTTGGTTGTTCGGGGGTGGCGGTGTCGGCGGGTGCGGGGGGATCGGAAGTGGCCGGTCCATTCGCGGTCCGCGCCGGAGCATGGCGCTTATGGTTGCTGGGCATGAAAACTCGCGTGAAGGATAGTGGTGTGGGGATTATAGCGCGTACGGGTTCTGTCCAATCGCGACGATGCTGCAGGCGACGATCGGCTGAATCTGCAGCGTCCGCGCGCGTTCGATCAGCGCGTCGCTTTCCGCGCCGGGATTGAGCCACACTTCCGCAATCCCTTTTCGCGCGACCTCGTCGATCACACGCTCGCCCACTTCGGGCTGCACGTAGAACGACGCCATGTCGATGGTGCCCGGTACGTCGAGTACCGAGGCGTACGTTTTGAGTCCCTCGACCTCCGCCTCGTTCGGATTGATCGGGATGACGGTGTAGCCTTGCTGCCGGAACGCACGCAGGGCCCGGTTGCCGAACTTCCGCCGATCGCTCGAGGCGCCGATGACCGCCACTACCTTAGGCATATGCCGCCGACGAATGCAATCAGCTCGCCGCGACCTCTCGCACTTGATGAGTACGGACGAATTCGAGGAGGCGCGCGCTGCCTTCGCGCAGGTTCTCCATCGACGTCGCGTATGAGATGCGAATGAACCCGGGCGCGTCGAACGCTTCGCCCGGCGTCACCGCCACGCGCGATTCCGCGAGCAGCGCGTCGGCGAAGTCCAGCGACGTGCGGAAACCATCGAGCGAAAGCAGATCGCTGATGTCGATGAACATGTAGAACGCACCGGCCGGCTTCTGGCAGCGCAGCCGCGGATCGGCGGCAAGCCACGCGCACAACTGATCGCGCCGCCTGCGGTACTCATCGAGCATCACTTGCACCGGCGCCTGCGATCCGGTCAGCGCGGCGACCGCCGCCTTCTGCGTGATCGACGAAACGTTCGACGTCGCGTGACTCTGAATCGCACTCGACGCGGCAATCACCGGCGCCGGACCGAGCGCCCACCCACAGCGCCAGCCGGTCATCGCGTACGCCTTCGAGGCCGATCCGCAGAGCACCGTCAGATCGCGGCACTTTGCGGCGAGGACGCCGGGCAGATTATGCGGCACCGCGTCGTAGATCAGTTTCTCGTAACACAAGTCGAGGACGATCCAGATCCCCTGGCGCGCCGCGAGCTCCGCAATCTCGGCGAGATCGGTTTCCGCAATCAGCGCCCCCGTGGGATTGCACGGCGAGTTGAGGATGATGCCGCGCGTGCGCGGCGTCACGGCGTCGAGGATGGCGCGCGCGCGAATCGCGAAGCCCTCCTCCGCATGGGTCCGGGCCAGTACCGGCGTCGCCTCGCTGAGCTTGATCTGCTCGGTCAGCGTCGGCCAGTACGGCGCGTGCGTGATGACCTCGTCGCCCGGCCCCCAGAGCGTGAGCGCCGTGTTGTAGAGCGCCTGCTTGCCTCCCGCCGTGACGATGACCTCGGATTCCTTGTAGTCGATCCCGTAGTCGGCGCGATACCGATCGCAAATCGCACGTTTCAACTCGACGATGCCGGGCACCGGTGTGTAGCGCGTGAAGTTCTGATCGATCGCCTGATGGCCTGCGGCCTTGACGGCGTCGGGGGTGGGAAAATCGGGCTCACCGGCGCCGAAGTCGATGACCTCCACCCCTTCGCGCCTCAGCCGATCGACGGTCGCCGTCACTTTCATCGTCGGTGAACTGGAGATACGCGTCGTGCGATCCGCTAATTTCATTGCTCTCCCTTCGATTAGGCGTCTCGTGTCGCGAGAACTTTTTCCCGCAGGCGTTCTTCGACGAGCTCCGGCACCAGGCCGTGCACCCGTCCACCGAGCGAGAAGACTTCCTTGATCAGCCGCGAGCTGATGTAGGTGTATTGCTCCGCCGGCATCATGAACACCGTCTCGATGTGCGGATTCAACCGCTGGTTCATCAACCCCATCTGGAACTCGAACTCGAAATCCGACACGGCGCGCAGCCCGCGCACGATCACCTGCGCCTGGCGCCGCTCCACGTAGTCGACGAGCAGGCCGGCGAAGGTGTCGACCTCGACGTTCCGCTGCTGTTTGAACACCGCGCGCGCGATTTCCACCCGCTCGTCAGTGGTGAAGAGCGGCTGCTTCTCGGCGTTCTTCAGAATCGCGACCACGATGCGATCGAACAGACGGGCGCCGCGCGAGATGATGTCGACGTGTCCGTTGGTGAGCGGGTCGAACGATCCGGGATAGATGGCTAGCGTGCCCATGAGTAGAACGAGAGCGTGGAGTCGCCCGAGATCACCTGCCGCGTGCGGACGAGCGCGCCGGCCGATTCGGGCGCGGGGCGGCGGCGCGCATGCTCGAGCACCAGGACCCCCTCTGCGGCGAGCCGGTCGCCGGCGGCGGCGAGGATGTCGTCAGGTAGCTGTGTGTACGGCGGATCAAAGACCATGATGTCGAATGACGCGGGTTGGAGATCGCCGAGCGCGCGGGAAACGCTCGCGCGAATCATAGCATAGCCGTCCGCGACGCCGCAGTGGGCGAGGTTGTCGGCGATGAGCGCCTGCGCGCGCCGATCGCGTTCGATAAACGTCACGTGCGCGGCCCCGCGGCTGAGCGCCTCGATGCCGACGGCGCCGGTGCCGGCGTAGGCGTCGAGCACTCGCGCGCCCTCGATCCGCGGTGCGAGGATGTTGAACAGCGTCTCGCGCAGCTTGTCCGAGGTCGGGCGGAGTCCGTCCCACGTCGGAGCCTTGAGGCGACGGCCTTTCAATGATCCCGCGATGACTCGCATGGCGCCGGGCAGGCGCAAAGGCCTGCGCTACCGGAAAGTACTCGTCGTTAGGCCCTTTCAGGCCGCCATTACCCGACCTCGATCAACTTGAAACGTGTTTCCCAGCTATGCAGCAGCTTTTCGACGGCGGCCGGCGCCGGGGTCATATCGTCGAACCACGCGATCGCTTCGCGCTGCGCCAGTTCGAGTATCGCGCCATCGCGCTCGATATTCACCATCCGGAACGTCGGCGTGCCGGCCTGGCGCGTGCCGAACACGTCGCCGAAGCCGCGCAGACGCATGTCGCGCTCGGCGATCTCGAAGCCGTCGGTGGTTTCGGCCATCGTATGGAGCCGCTCGCGCGCGTCGTCCGACAGCGGCGACTGGTACAAGAGGAAGCAGTACGACTGATGACGATCGCGGCCGACGCGGCCGCGCAACTGGTGGAGCTGTGACAGACCGAACCGCTCCGCATGCTCGACGAGCATCACCGTGGCGTTGGGGACATCCACGCCGACTTCCACGACCGTCGTCGACACGAGGATGTGCAGTTCGCCGGCGGCGAACGCCTTCATCACCCGTTCCTTGCCGTCCGCCTTCAGACGTCCGTGCAGCAGGCCCACGCGATACTGGGGAAAGACGTCGGTCGCGAGATGGTCGGCCATCTCGGTCGCCGCCTTCAGATCGACCTTCGCCGACTCCTCGACGAGTGGATAGACGACGTAGGCCTGGCGCCCGGCGTCGAGTTGTTCGCGGACGAACGCATACACGTCGTCGCGGCGCGATTCAGGTCTCGCCGTCGTCTTGACCGGCAGGCGTCCGGGCGGCGCGTCGCGGATGATCGACACGTCGAGATCGCCGTAGATCGTCAGGGCGAGCGTTCGCGGAATCGGCGTGGCGGTCATGACGAGCACGTCGGGACGCAGGCCTTTCGCCCGCAGGGTGGCGCGCTGCACCACGCCGAAGCGATGCTGCTCGTCGATGATGGCGAGGCCGAGATGCTTGAAATTCACGTCGCCCTGCACGAGCGCGTGCGTGCCGATGACCATCCGGATCGTGCCGGCCTCGACTTCGGCAAGGTGCTCACGCCTCGCCGCGCTCGTCGTCGAGCCCGTGAGCAGCGCCACGCGGAAGGGGGACGCCTGCAGCAGGCGCGAGATGTTGAAGAAGTGCTGCTCGGCGAGAATTTCAGTCGGCGCCATGAACGC
>Ga0075435_100001875_pt1 | contig 13678 bp, 9 predicted proteins | sample RhiMethybrSRZTD4_FD_75302 | JGI IMG/M metagenome (GOLD analysis project Ga0075435, IMG submission 75302) | Populus rhizosphere microbial communities from Tennessee, USA - Rhizosphere MetaG P. TD hybrid SRZTD4 | ecosystem: Host-associated > Plants > Roots > Rhizosphere > Soil | place: USA...
TTGCCCAGCGATCGACCCAGCTCAGGCAGCTTGCGCGGTCCGAAAATGATCAACGCGATCACGAAGATCACGATTAGCTCCGGCATTCCAACTGAACCCAACATATAGACTCCTTTGCTGACCGCGAACATGTCTCCCCTTGGCATCTTCGACTCCTGCAACTGGGGCGGACCTCTCCGCTGAAATCTCTCGTCGTTGGTTTGGTCGACACGCAGCGGCGTCTGAGCCTAACCGAGCGGCGACGCCGATGTGCCATTGACTCGATCTCACCGTCGACCAACACGCTCGTTCCGGCCTGCCATGTGTTCCCGCGCCTCTTGAATAATGTTCAAAAAGCGGCGTGTCAGTTCGGTGATCCAATGCGCGTCGCGCTGTTGAACCGCTTGTTTTGGCACCAATTCCGCGCCTACGCCAATCGCAACCGCGCCAGCGCCGATGAACTCTGCGGCGGTCTGTTGGTTAACGCCGCCGGCTGCCATAAACAGCACGTCTGGAAACGGGGCCTTCAGTGCATGGATGTAGCTCGCGCCGCCAACATGAGCAGAGGGAAAGATTTTTATGATGTCTGCACTGGCCAGCCAGGCTGCCGTCACCTCGGTCGGCGTCAGCGCCCCTGGGACGGCGAGAATGTCGTGGCTCAACGCAAACTCTACGATCGTGAGATCGAGACCGGGACTGGTGATGAACCGCGCACCGGCCTCGACACAGAGACGAGCCGTTTTCAAATCGAACACGGTGCCTGCGCCGACCACGAGATCAGGCATGCGACGAGCCAGGTCGCCGATGACGTCGAGCGCATGTGGCACGGTCATCGTGATTTCGACTATCGGAATGCCCGCATCTGCCACAGTCTCGGCGGCGAATCGTGCGTCTTCGGCGGACGATGTGCGAACTGACGGAACGATGCCGACATCCACGATACGTGCGCGAACCGCGTCTCTGGTCATCGCTCCACTCACTCTGCCTCGGTGAGATCTGCATCGGGCGGTGGCAAGGGGTCGCCATCGCGAGCAATCCAAACATAGAGGCACGGCAACAGGAAGATGCTCATGGCCAGTACGGCCATGAGTCCGCCGACGATCACGATGGCAAAGGGCCGCTGCGAATCTGATCCGATTCCGTGTGAGATCGCGGCCGGCACCAATCCGAGTGACGCCACGAGCATCGTCATCAGGATCGGTCGGAAGCGCTGAATCGCGCCGTGCTTCGCGGCATCGAGAATCGGTTGACCGCGCGAGCGCAACTGGTTGATGTATTCCACCATGATGACGCCGGTCTGGACGGAGACGCCGAAGAGCGCCAGGAAGCCAATACCAGACGAGACGCTGAAGTTCGTCCCGGTCGCGAACAACGCCAGCAGCCCGCCAACTGGTGCCATCGCGACCGTGACGAGAATTAAGCCCGCCCATTTCATCGAGCCGAACATCGAATAGAGAATCATGAAAATGACAAGCAGCGTCAGCGGGATGACGATCGCCAGCCGGCGCTGCGCGCGCTGCTGACTGGCGTATTCGCCGGCCCAATCGATGCGATACCCGGTAGGCAACTTCACCTGCTGGCTGACTTTCGCAATGGCTTCCTCGACGGCGCTGCCGAGATCTCGTCCGCGGACGCCGTACTTGATGGCGACGTAGCGCTGATTGCCTTCGCGGTAGACCTCCGACGCGCCGTCGGCCGGTTCGACTTTGCACAATTGCGCGAGCGAGACTCGTTCGCCCGATGATGCGACGAGCCGCGTGTGCTCGATTGCCTCGCGCGTATTGCGGTAGGTCGGGAGGTATCGCATGACGAGGTCGTAGCGCTGTTCACCTTTGAGCACTTGGGTCAATGCGTTGCCGCCGACCGCAGTCTGAATCGCGTCTTGAACGTCGGCGGCATTGATTTGATAGCGGGCCGCGGCATCGCGATCGACGGTGAAGTTGAGATTCGGTTGCCCGAGCACACGAAAGAGTCCCAGGTCCTGAATGCCCGGGATCGCGCGCATGACGCCGACAATTCGCTCCCCGGTGTCTTCAAGCACCCGCAAATCGTCGCCGTACAACTTGATCGCCAGCTCTCCCTTGACACCGCTGACCGCCTCTTCCATGTTGTCGGCGATCGGCTGCGAGAAGTTCCAGAGCACACCCGGAATCTTGTCGAGCTCGCGATTCATCGCGGCGATCAGCTCCTCCTTGTTTTCGTCGAAGACCGCTCTCCATTCCTCCTTCGGCTTCAGATTGACGAAGTATTCGGTGTTGAAGAAGCCCGTGGTATCGGTTCCATCATCGGGACGCCCGACCTGACTGGTCACCACGGTGACTTCGGGGAACGAGGCCAGCATCACCCGCACCTGGTTGGCGACTCGAATGCCCTCGGTCGGTCCCGTGCTCGGCGCGAGGGTACCGCGGACCCAGATCGCCCCTTCGTCCAGATGTGGGAGGAACTCAGACCCGATGACCCGAGTCAAGAGGTAGGTGCCCGCGAGCACCAGCGCCGCGACGGTGACGGTCACCCAACGCCAGTCGATGGCGAGCGTCAAGGCTCGCGCGTACGCCCGGGTGAACATGTTCATGAGGGGGTTGTGCCACTCCCGCGTGCCTTTCGGATAGACCAAGCTGGCGAGCACCGGGCCGACGACCATCGAGAACAGCAGGCCGCCGAGCAGCGCGAACGCGACGGTCCACGCCATCGGCTTGAACAATCGACCCTCGACCGCCTGCAGCGTGAAGATCGGCAGATAGGCGACGATGATGATGGCGATCGAGAAAAAGACCGGCCGCTGTACTTCGTGCGCGGCCGCACCAATCTGCCGCGCCACCGTGGTCGCGTCCCTGTCACGATGCGACAGCGTCCGCACGATGTTCTCGGTCATGACGATGGCGCCTTCGACAATCATCCCGAAGTCGAGCGCCCCCAACGATAGGAGGTTCGCCGGGATATGACGCAGGTTGAGGCAGATGGCGGCAAACAGCAACGAAAACGGGATCGTCAGCGTGACGATCAACGCGCCGCGGATGTTGCCAAGGAACACGAACAAGATGATCGACACGAGGATGATGCCTTCCGTCAGGTTGTGCATCACCGTGTGCGTCGTCAGATGGAGGAGATCGCTGCGATCCAGGTGCGGCACGATTTTCACGCCAGGGGGCAGCAGGTGATCGTTCAACTCCTGCACCTTCGCGTGAATCGCTTCGAGCGTGGCGTCGGCGTTGGCGCCTTTGCGTAACAGCACAATGCCGGCGACGACATCGTCACTGTCGAGAACGTGTCTGTCCGTCCGGTGAATCGCTTTGCCGAACTGCCCCAGTCGGATCTTGGCGCCCTGCTCAACGGTGGCGATGTCCCTCACGCGGAGTGCGGTGCCGTTCTTCGTCGTCAGGACCGTTCGGGCGATGTCGTCAATCGTTTTGACCTGACCAACTGCGCGCACGTTAATCTGTTGAAGCCCGGCTTCGATGAAACTTCCGCCGCCGTTGACGTTGTTGTTCGACAGCTGCTGCTCGATCTGGCCCAGGTTGAGCCCGTAGGCGACGAGTTTGTTCGGATCGACGCGCACCTGATACTCGCGAGTCGGCCCGCCGAAGCTGGCCACGCCGACGACATCGGGCACGGACTTGAACTGCTTCTCGATCGTCCAGTCCTCCAGAGACTTCAGCTCCATCACGTCGTACGCGGGATTCGTACTGTGCAGCGTGAAGAAGTAGATCTGGCCGACCGGACTGTAGTCCATCCCCATCTGAGGCTGGATGCCGGGCGGTAGCGTCACCTGCGACAATCGCTCGATCACCTTGACGCGGTTCCAGTCGTTCTCGGATTCGTCGTCGAAGATCAGCATCACGCTGGACAGCCCGAAGAGCGTGGTCGACCGCAGGTGCTCCAGGTGCGGCAGACCGTTCATCGCGATCTCGAGCGGAATCGTCACCTGTTGTTCGACCTGCTCGGCGGAGATTCCTGGCCATTGCGTGATGACCTGCACGTAGTTGTTGGCGACGTCCGGGTACGCCTCGACTGGCAGGTTGCGAAACGAGATGACTCCCCAAATGAACAGGAGCACCGCCACCGCGAGCACGAGGAGGCGATTGCCGAGTGAAAAATCGACTAACGCGCGGAGCATCGGGCCGGTCTCCGTCGTGTCATTGTTCGACGGTGTTCTGGAACACGAGCGCGTTGGCGACGACGCGCTCGCCTGGCCGGAGACCGGATCGCAGCTCCTGCCTGTTGTCGGCGAGCATCTGGCCGCCGATCACTTCCCTGCGCTCAAACCGGCTATCCCCGACCGGTACGTACACCCAATCGCGATCGTGCAGGTGCAGGACGGCGGCGGCCGGCACGACGGCTCGCATCTCCATCGAGCGCCCGTGGAACGTCGCGGTCACGAACATGCCGATCCGCAGGAGACCGGGATTCGCGACTTCGATGCGCACTTTCGCGGTACGAATCGTCGGATCCAACATCGCTCCAATGTTGTTGATGCGTCCCTTCAATACTCGGTCAGGGTAGGCTGTCAGATGGATGTCGGCTGTATCACCGACGCCCACGGCCGGGAGATCGTTTTCGTAGACATCGCAGACGATCCAGACGCGCGAGAGGTCGGAGATCGTGAACAGGTTCGGTGAATTATCAAGCGACTTCACACCGGCGGCATTCGTGACGTTCTGTTCAGTGATCACGCCAGACGCTGGCGCTACGACGTCGACGATCGGGGTTGGCGGCCGGCTTGCGTCGATCCCGAGGACCCGAAGACGCTCGGTTGCATTCTCGACATCGACGCGGGCTTTGGCGGCGGCATCCTGCGCGACCTCCTGGTCCTTCTTGGCGATGGCTCCGCGGTCGAGGAGCGCTTGCGCGCGCTCCAGTTGGCTTTCCGCCAAGGCTCGATCGACGACGGCTTTTCGATAGTCGGAGAAGGCGGCCGCCACGTCGGCGCTCTGAATCCGGAGCAACAACTGCCCCTTGTCCACCCGATCGCCCAGGCGCGCGCGAACATCGACCACACGGCCAGAGGCCAAAGACACGACCGGGACTGCCCGGGCCACATCAGGGCTGACGACACCGGTCACGCTCAACTCGGGTGCGGCGTCATGGGCGGTGGCCGTCGAGAGCGGAAAATGTTCCGGATGATCCACACGGATGGCGCTGGAGTCTTCGTTGTGGTCGACGATTGCTGGAGGCGGAGAACCCGACGCGCTGTCCGTGCTTCCCCGCGCCGTACAGGCGCCAAGGAGGCTCGCCAAGACAGGAATCGATGCGAGCCCAATCATTCGATAACCACATCCGCGCTTCATTGGATCACCTCTCGACCAACAGCGAGATTCAATTGATTCACCCCATTCAAGAAGGCCGCAACGAGGTTGACGTAGCTGACCTGGACGGCCCGGTACTCCTGTTGCGCCTGGAGAAAGTCCACGAGTGAGACGCCGCCACGCTGATACGAAAACGTGACCGTTTCCCGTACGCGTGTAGCTTGATTCAGATAGCGATCTTTGTACGGCTGCAACAGTGCGACAGTGCTCATCACACTGGCGTACGCGGTGTCGACATCGCCGAAGACCTGGAGTCTGGCTGCGTCCGCGAGTCGCTCGTTCCGTGTGATATCGAGCTGCGTTCGGAGCTTCTCACCTTGATTCCGATCAAATAGGCGCAGCGGCACGCCGACGCCGACGCCGACATACTGACGCAGAGGAGGCTGATAGCTGAGAAACGCTTGCGATATCGACGGAAAACCCGCATCGACGCTGATAGTGGGATCGGTCGATCCGTTGGCGAATGCGAGCCGATAATCTGTCCGCGCCTTTTCAATACCTTGCAGGGCGGCTCGCAAGTCGGGCCGCACGTCGAAGGCAATTCGCCGGAACTCGTCGAGCGGTTGCGCTGGCGGAACGAAATCGAACGGTCCTGACACCTCGAACTGTTCCACCGCCGTCCTCTGATCGTTGAGTAGCCGGAGGAGCTGAATCTTGGCCGTCCGCAGGTTCACCTCGGCCGTCTGGACGTCGGACTCGTATGTGACCCGTTGCAGTTCCAGACGATCGAGATCGATCTGCGCGATGTCGCCGGCTTGAAGCCGATCCCGACTCAGGCCGAGGACCTGGTCGTAGTTGGAAAGATTGTCTTGCGCCAACGTGCGAAAAGCCTTGGCCTGCAGCACCTGGACGAACGCAGACCGAAGCGTGAACAGCAGATTGCGCTCCAAGTCAGCCTGCGCCGACACCGCAATCGCCGTCGCGCCCTGCGCACTGTCGCGCCGCAGTTCACGCTTATGCTCGCGTTCATAGAGATAACTGCAGTTGCTGTACAGGTTCGATGCCGAGAAGATGCTCCCCGGGTTGTCTCCGCTGGTGACTGTGTTGCCGATCTGATCGAACGCGACCGCGCACAGAGGATTCGGTCGCAAGAACGCTGTGACTGCGCTCGCCTTGGACTCGTCAATCCCAATCTGGCCCGCCTGCAACGTCGGGTTCGTGGCTCGAAACCGGTCGCGAATCTCCGACCACGTCAGAGCCGTCTGGGGTGTCTGCGCGGTAGCGCGTGCTGCCAGACAGCTCACGAGCACACAGCCAATGAACGTACGCCACACGAGGCGCATGTCGTCTCCTCCGAAAACGCGTCCTCAGGACCGCGCGTTGCGGCCTGATCTTCGAGAAGCTGAAAACGTAAACTAGGAGTTGGGGGGAGCGCGAGGCGAGCGGGATAGCAGTAGGGTCGGCGCCTTAGGTTCCACGTCAGGGGCGACGAGGCGCAGAGATGGTGACGGGGGAGCATGGACCGTCACAGGCGGGCGAGGGAGGCCGCCCGATGTCGACAGACCGACGCAACCCTCGTCGGTCGATGCGATGTGTGTCGCGCGGACGGAGGTCTCCGACTCGAACGGATCCGTCAGCCGGGCAAGATGAGTGGCGTCGCTCTGATGAACATCCAGCAGAGAGTGGCTTGGGATTTCGGAGCGCTTCAGTGAATAGGTTCGCTTAGAAAAGACCGGTCGGCCGTCGCGGAACAACACGAGCAGATCAGCCGTGCCGTCGTAGTCGATATCGACGACCGACTTCGTCTGTCGATGCGTCTCGGCATCGAATTCTTCGATGAGATCTGCCTGCCCGTTGAAATCCCGGTCCGATTCGCGTCGAACGAGGACACCCCCTTCGTAATACTCTTCGACGTCAGGCTGTCCATCGAAATTGCTGTCAACATCGACTTCGGCGAGCTGGCCCCGATTATCGTAGTGGCGCCAAATGTCCGGCCGGCCGTCGCCGTTCTGGTCAGCTTCGCGCACGCTTCGAGCCGCGTGCCAGATCTCGACTGCCGCGACAGTCACAGAGGACATGACACACAGCACGGCCACGAGGCGGGCGGACAAATGCTTCACTAGTTGTCACTCAGAATACCAGCAGCAGCTGGATGCTGGCAACGACGCGTCGCCGCGCGTTTACGGACGCCTTACGCATCGTCCTGAAGTCGTCTGCGTCTGGCGTACATTTGTCGCGCGAGTATGGTGTCCATTCGTCGGTGCTGTGCCTCGCTCGTATTCGCAACGTTGCTCGCGGTTCGGCCCGCTGCGGGGCAGCAACGGCCGTTGAACACGCAAGACCCCGAACCGATTGGTGTGGGTCGCGTACTCGTCGAGGGCGGCGTGACGTACGCGCACGATGAGTTCTATCCACTCTCGGGTCTGCAGGGAAACCTGTGGCAACTGCCGGTTCTCGGATTCATCGTCGGTCTCAGTCCGATCGCTGACTTCGAGCTAACCGGAGGACCGTACAATAGGCTTGCGATCGCCGGTCGTCGCCCTGCGCCGCTAGCTGATCTCGTCGTCGCGACAGGTCAGACGACACACGCGGTTGAGGACATCGTGATCGGGACGAAGATCCGTCTCGCGCCGGAAACCGTCCGGCGTCCGAGCGTCGGATTTCGGTTCACGGTACGCCTGCCCAACGCGAAACACGAGAGCGGCATGGGACAAGACACCACCGATTTTTCCGCATCACTGTTGGCTGGAAAAACCGTGGCGTCGGTGCGCGTGGTCGGGAACGCGGGCCTCACCATCATGAGCGAGCCGCTTGACGCCGCGAAGCAAAACGACGTCGTGACGTATGGCATCTACGTCGCTCGCGTGCTGTCAGGTCAGACGGAACTTGTCGGAGAAGTCAACGGACGGTGGTCGACGCGCAACGGCATCGCGCCGATCGGAACGGAAAGCCGCGGCATTGCGAAAGTGGGTGGACGTTACAGTCTCGGTTCGATTCGGCTGGATGCGGCAATCCAGTTCGGCGTCACGTCGATCGATCCGTCCATCGGTGTGACAGCCGGTGTCACGTACATCTTCAGGGCGTTCTCCTTACCGAACTAGGTTCCGCACCGGCCGGCGTCGACCGAAAGATAGCACGCACTTCCGAAAGAGAGTGGCGCGAGGCGTATCCGAAAGATAGCTAGATCAGGCGTCGCTTCGTTTGCGATACTGTGCTGACGTTTTTGCGAGTTGTACGTGTTGCCTGGACTGAAGTCTCTGCATAAACGAATGCCACGTCTCACCTTCCGTTTGGCGTTGGCTGCCGCCACGCTTTGGGCTGCGTTTTTTCTCCCGAAGGCGCCAGACGTATTCGCGCCCTTTGTGCCGCAGGTGCCTCCGCAACGTGCACTGGGTGATTTCGACGGCGATGGTCGAGTCGACTCCGCACTCATTCAAGGTGCGGGCGAGCGTCGTATTTCGGTCCAGCTATCCGGTTCGCCGTCCGCAATTCAACTCGAGGCGGACGTCAGCGGCGTGATCGAAGACGACATCGATTACGACGGCGACCTCGATCTCGTCGCTTCCACGCCGGATGGCGACGTGTTGATCTGGCTCAACGACGGTCATGGTCGTTTCACGCGACAGGCCCGCTCTCGAACGCGCGGCGTTTCCAGCGAGCCGGTCTTCGCTCAAACGGCTTGGCCCGACTCCGTAGCAATCGGCATCGGAGCGCCGGTCCTGCCTTCACCCACTCGCGGTGAAACGGCCGTCATGGTCGCGCGGGTCCGCGCACCGACTGCCGATGTTCCCCGCGACGGCCGCAGCCAGATCCTTCCTTCTCTTCGCGCACCGCCGCCGTCTCTCGCCTAGCTTCACGTTCATCCACTACATTGGGAACGGAACAGGCGTCGGCGCATGCCCCGCGGTCCGGCTGTATAGGCAGCCGCTCGGTGCAAGCGCTTCGTAGAAGGACCGATCGAGCCATGTCGCAATGGGGTGTGCAGCTGGTGATCGGCAAATTGGTGACAGATGAAGTCTTTCGGCAGCGCTTCGAAGCGGAAGCGCAGGAGTCGCTGTCAAAGCTGTGCGAGCAAGGGATCGATTTGGACGACACAGAAGTCGCGGCCTTCCTCGACACCGATTCACGATTATGGTCGACCATCGCGACGCAAATCGACCGCCGGTTGCGGCGCGCTCGTGTGTCCAGGACATCAAAGACATCGGCTCAGAAGGCGCGTTCGCTAACCGAGCGTGAGCGACACGTCCTTCGCGGAATCTTCGAAGGGCAGACGAACAAACAGATTGCCATGGATATCGGTGTCTCCGAAAGCGCCGTCAAAGCGACCCTTCAACAGCTATTCCGCAAGACGCAGGTCCGAACGCGGGCCCAACTCGTGCGGATTGTCATCGAAGGATCGTTAGGCACGGCGCAGAGCAGTCGATGATGGATATCTCCCGGAACCGGCACAGGAGCACGCGTTGATGTAACCAATTCTTGACGACTCAGCGGAGGTGGCCACCTCCGATCCGCGTGAGACCCGTGCGGTGTCTGAGTCGACAAGGGTCGCGGAAGGAAAGGGTCGTCTGCTGGTGATGCGTCATGCGCATCGCGGTGGTCGGCCTTTTCTTTTTGCGGCCCGCAGACTGATCGCGTTGAGGACGAAGACATCTATGATCCGACGCCTTGTCGATTTCGCGCTGAATAACCGGTTTCTCATCCTCGCATTGGGGCTGCTTCTGATCGTCTGGGGCGTCATCTCTTTTCATACCCTGCCGGTCGAGGCGTATCCGGACGTGGCCAACAACTACGTCAACATCATCACGCAGTGGCCTGGCCGAGCCGCGGAGGAGGTTGAGCAACAGGTCACGATTCCCATCGAAACGGTGATGAACGGCCTCCCTCACCTCGAGCACCTGCGATCGACGTCGCTCTTTGGTCTCTCGAGCGTGATGCTGATCTTCGACGACGAATCGGAGAACGATTGGAATCGACAGAAGGTGCTTGAACGGGTGTCGCAAGTCAGTCTGCCTCAAAACCTGCAACCGGTCATGGGTACCGACTGGAGTCCCGTCGGCCAAATTTATTTTTTCACGCTGCACAGTACGAATCCGGTCTACGACGTGATGGAGCTCAAGGCGCTCGAGGACTGGGTCCTCGAGAAGCAGTTCAAGTCGGTGCCCAATGTCGTGGATGTGTCAAGTCTCGGTGGGATGACGAAGGAGTACCAAGTGCGCGTGGATCCCAACAAGCTGGTGGCTTATGGCATGAATATCGGACAAGTCGAGCAGCAGCTCGCGGCGAACAATGTGAATGCCGGCGGGAGCTTCATTCAGGAAGGATTGCAGCAGGTCAACGTGCGGGCACTCGGCCTCGTCGGCAACGTTCACGACATCGAGCAAACGGTGATCAAGACCCAGAACGGCACGGCCCTGCGCGTGCGAGATATCGCGATGGTCACGCAGGGCCCCAAGATCCGTTTAGGACGGAATGGCAAGGCTATCCATCGCCAGGACGGCCGGATTGTCGACGACGACGACGTGGTCGAAGGCATCGTTTTGTTACGGAAAGGTGCGGAAGCCGATGCCACACTGAAAGGCATCGAGGCCAAGGTTCGGGAGCTCAACGACCGTCTTTTGCCCTCGGGCGTCAAGATCGTGCCGTTTCTCGATCGCAGCGACCTGGTTCATTACACGACGCACACCGTCCTGCAGAACCTGAGCGAGGGCATTGTCCTCGTGGTGATCGTGTTATTCCTCTTTCTCGGCAACGCGCGTGGCGCGTTGATCGTTGCACTGACTATTCCAGTCTCTCTGCTGTTCGCGGCCATTTGCCTCGATCTCACACACATTCCCGCCAATCTGCTGTCGTTGGGAGCGCTCGATTTCGGCATGGTGGTCGACGGCGCCGTCGTCATGGTCGAGAACATAGTTCGACATCTGGGACGCCGAGCTGTGCGAGCTTCTCCGATGAGCCAGATCCGTGAGGCGGCGCACGAAGTGCAACGGCCGGTGTTCTACGCGATTGCGATCATCATCACGGCCTACTTACCGATCTTCACCCTCCAGGCCGTCGAGGGTCGCCTCTTCAAGCCGATGGCATGGACGGTGGCCTTCGCACTCCTGGGAGCGCTGCTGTTTTCGATGCTGATCGCGCCAGTCGTCGCGAGCCTACTCTTTCGGAGCGGCGCCGGCGAGTGGCGGAATCCAGTCATGACTTGGGTGACCCGACATTATCGACAGGCGCTCCGGCGCGCCATCGATCGTCGGTTTGTGACGGTCGGCGTGGCCGTCATGAGCCTGGGGGGCGCCCTGTTCCTGGCGTTTAGTGGCGTGATCGGCTCCGAGTTCTTGCCGCACCTTGATGAAGGCGCCCTCTGGGTGCGAGGCACGCTCGCGCCAAGTACGGGACTCGACGAGGGCATCCGCGTCGCAAACCAGGCTCGCGTCCTTTTGGCTTCGTTTCCAGAAGTGACAGTCGCGACGAGTCAAGTGGGTCGGCCGGATGACGGCACGGACACGACGGGGTTCTTCAACACCGAATACTTCGTCGATCTCAAGCCAAAGGAGCAGTGGCGTCCGGTCTTTCACCAGGACAAAGACGAGCTCATCGCGGCGATAGATCGCGAGCTTCAGAAGATCATTGGCATCAGCTGGGGGTTCTCACAACCGATCGCCGACAACATGGAAGAGGCCGTCAGCGGCGTGAAGGGTCAGCTCGCCCTCAAGATCTATGGCGATGATCTGCGGACGCTCGAAGCGAAAGGCGACGAGATTCTCCGTATCATGCACGGAATTCGCGGGGTTGAAGACCTCGGCCTGTTCCGCGTCATCGGCCAACCAAATCTGAACATCACGGTCGAGCGGGACCGAGCGGCTCGCCACCAACTCAACGTCGCCGACGTCCAGGATGCCGTTCAGACCGCCGTCGGCGGAACCACGATTACTCAGGTCCTTCAAGGCGAGCGGCGGTATGACCTCGTGATGCGGTATCTGGAACCGTATCGTGACACAAAGGAAGCCATCGAACGTATTCGGCTGGTGGCGCCCTCCGGTGAACGCGTGTCGCTGGCACAGCTCGCGTCATTCCACACCACGGATGGCGCCAACCGGGTTTATCGCGAACGGAACACGCGATACGTCGCCATCAAGTACAGCGTGCGCGGACGCGACCTGGGGAGCACGGTGCAGGAAGCGATCGCGAAGGTGAGCGAAGGAGTCACGCTCCCCGTTGGGTATCGCGTCGACTGGGCCGGCGAGTATGCGAGCCAGCAGCGCGCACAACGACGACTCGCGATCATCGTGCCGCTGACCATCCTGATCATCTTGATCATCCTCTACACCATGTTCAGATCGTTCAAATGGGCGCAGTTGATGCTCGCCAACATAGCCATGGCGCCATTCGGCGGGCTTCTGACGCTGCTTGTGACCGGCACTCACTTCAGCGTTTCGTCGGGCGTCGGGTTTCTGGCCCTTTTCGGCGTGTCGGTCCAGACGGGCGTCATCATGCTCGAGTACATCAACCAACTGCGGGCGCGAGGCCATTCAGTCGTCGACGCGGCCGTCGAGGGCGCGATTCTGAGGTTGCGACCGATCATGATGACCACGCTCGTCGCCACGCTGGGTCTTCTCCCGGCGGCGTTGTCGCATGGCATTGGATCTGACTCGCAGCGTCCGTTCGCGATCGTCATCGTCGGTGGCTTAATGGTCGCGATGGTCATCAACATCTTTTTGCTGCCCACGCTATATGTCTGGGTTGCATGTGATCGCGACACTCTACCGGCTCCTGATAGTGAGTTCGACGAGAGCGAGTGATGACACGAGGAAGTCGGTGACTACGATCAAGTCATATGCTCCTCGAGCGTTGACTCGGGCGCGTCGCCGCAGCTGTGTGTGCGTCGTCGCAGTCCTGTCAGCGTGTGGCCACGTTGATCCACCTGACGCGCACGACGTGGCGTCTCTCTATCTGACGTGTACACCCGCTTCTCGTGGGGTGCACTGTAGACTTCTGGCACTTTCTCGTGACGCCAGCCGGCCGGCGCGCGACGTCACCGCGAAAGCATCGTGGTGCGTGTCCGGGATCGTTGGGGCGCGGATTTCAGATGATGGCACCGTCGACGCGCCAGCCAGCGGCGACGTGGAAATCACTGCGCAATTCGAGGGGCGTTGCGTCGAGGCGCGCATCGGGCTTGTGCGGGACCGTCCCGGTCGGATGCTCGCAACCGTGCGCGGGCACGTCTATGCCGAGACACACGGTATCCTGCGCCCGATTGCTGATGCACGTGTGGAGGTGGTTGGCGGACCTAGCGCGGGTCTCGCAACGACGACGTGCGACGATGGAAGCTTCGAGTTAGCTGGCGTCGTTCCGGGGAAAATCGAGATCCGGGCGGCCAAGATCGGTTACGACGCGGGAGAAAGCTCGACCCAGCTCCATCCTGGCGACAATCGGCTCAGCGTACTGATCGATGCTTTGCCGTC
>Ga0075435_100001876_pt1 | contig 13673 bp, 11 predicted proteins | sample RhiMethybrSRZTD4_FD_75302 | JGI IMG/M metagenome (GOLD analysis project Ga0075435, IMG submission 75302) | Populus rhizosphere microbial communities from Tennessee, USA - Rhizosphere MetaG P. TD hybrid SRZTD4 | ecosystem: Host-associated > Plants > Roots > Rhizosphere > Soil | place: USA...
AAACGGTGCACGTGGCGGCCGCTGTTCGACGCTTCACGACATTCCTTTCGGCTCGAATGCTCGAGGCGCGGTACGATACGCCGGCCGCGCGTGGCGCACAACCTTTCGTCACCGGTAGCCGTCTAATCGTGACGGGGTTCCTGCGTCGCATGGCTGCGGAGGTCCGATGAACACCCTGTTGGGCGATATCCGCTACGGCGTTCGGATTCTTTTCAAACGTCCCGGCCTCAGTGCGCTTGCCATCATCGCGCTCGCCGTCGGCATCGGTCTGACGACCACGATGTTCAGCATCGTGTATGCGGCGGCGCTCAAAGGGTTGCCGTACGAGCGATCCGATCGCCTCGTCGCCATCTTCCGAAATCGGCCCGCGCAGGGCATTCAGTTCATGCAGGTGAGTATTCACGACTTCATGGATTGGCGCGAGCAGCAGAAGAGTTTCGAAGCCATCGCCGCGTTCTACGCGGAAACCGTCAACGTCAGCGGCAGCGAGGGACGGCCAATCCGGTACTTGGGCGCGTACGTCACCGCGAACCTGTTCGACATCCTGCGCGTCCGTCCGATTGTCGGCCGTTCGTTCCGGCCCGACGAGGAGAAGCCGTCCGAGCCGCCGGTCATCATTCTCAGTTACCGCGCGTGGCAGGACCGCTTCAACGGCGATCCGCAAATCGTCGGCCGTCAGGTGCGAGCCAACGCCGAGATCTCGACCATCGTCGGCGTCATGCCGCCGCAGTTCGATTTTCCCGGACAACTCGACGCGTGGCTGCCGCTGCGGATCGATCCGCTGGCGTATCGCCGCGGCTCCGGTCCCGCGCTCGAGAGCACGCAGCTCAGCGCCGTGGGGCGGCTGAGAGACGGCGTGCCGTTCGAAGCCGCGCAGACGGAGATGTCGCTCATCGCGAATCGAATCGCGGCCGCGCATCCGGAATCGAACGAGGGAATCGGCGTCACGCTGATACCGGAGAACGACACGTGGATTGGCCCGGACGCGCGTGCGATGCTGCTCACGATGCTCGCGATCGTGTTCGGCGTGCTGCTCATCGCGTGCGCCAACGTCGCGAATCTGCTCCTGGCGCGAACGGCGCTCCGCACGAGGGAGATTGCAATCAGAATGGCGCTCGGCGCCGGCCGCGCGCGCACGATTTCACAGCTGCTCGCGGAAACGCTCGTGCTCGCGATCGCCGGCGGAGCGGCGGGTCTGCTCGTCGCAAAGGCCGGCATCGATCTGTTCGATGCGTCGACGACGAGTCTGGACCTTCCGCTCTGGCTCAGAGCGCAGTTCGATCCGGCGGTGGCGCTGTTCGTCGTCGGGGTGACGCTCGTCGCCGCGATTCTTGCCGGCACGCTGCCGGCACTGCGCGCGTCGAAGGGCGACGTCAGCGAGATCCTCAACGATGAGACGCGCGGATCGTCCGGCCTGCGTGTCGGCCGCGTCAGCCGGGTGCTCGTCGTGGCGCAGCTCTCGTTGTCGTGCGGACTTCTCGTGTGCGCCGGGCTGATGATCAGGACCATCGTCAACGTCGCGCGATTCGATTACGGGTTCAACACGGCAAACGTCTACACGGCAAGGCTCGGGCTCTTTGCGAAGGACTATCCGACGCCGGCCGCGGAGATGCAGTTCTACGATCGCGCGCGGCAGCGGATCGAGAGCCTGCCGGGCGTTCGAACGGTCGCGTACACGTCCGATATGCCGGCGCGCGGGTCGTCGCAGATGCAGCGGCTCTCCGTCGACGGCGCGGCCTATCCCGCGGACCAGGATCATCCGCGCGCCCGGCGCATCGTCATCACGCCGGCGTACTTCGACGTGTTCGATACGAAGCCAGTCGCCGGTCGAACCTTCACGGACGTCGATCGCGAGGGCGGCCTTCCGGTCGCGATCGTCACACAGCGCTTCGTGCAGCGATTCCTCGGCGGCGGCGATCCGCTCGGCAGGCGCATCCGGCTCGGAGACGATGCGGCGCCGTGGCGGACCATCGTCGGCGTAGTGCCCGACATGCACGTCGGCGGCGCGTTCAATCAGCTCGACGTCCACGACGAAGCCGTCTATCTGCCGCTCGCGCAGAACGTGATCAATTTCATGAGTCTCATCGTGCGAACCGAACGCGATCCGATGACGTACGCGACGGCGATTCAAAGCGAAGTGAACAAAATCGATCCGGCGCTGCCGCTCTACTGGGTGCGATCGCTCGAACAGCAGTACGGATACGACACGTGGTTCTTCCGCGCGTCGGGTACGCTGTTCATGACGTTCGGGTTCGCGGCGCTTGCGCTTGCTGTCGTCGGGCTGTACGGAGTGGTTTCGTTCTCCGTCACGCAACGGACGCGCGAGATCGGCGTCCGCATGGCGCTCGGTGCGCAGGCGCGGCGGATCCTGCAACTCGTGCTTGGTCAGGCCGGCCTGCAGCTCGGAATCGGCCTTCTGCTCGGCCTGGTCCTGGCAGCCATCCTCTCGCGCGCGCTGCAGGCCATGCTGTTCGGCGTGAACCCGTGGGATCCCGGCGTCTTCGCACTCGTCATCGCGACGCTGAGCCTGTCGGCGATCGCCGCGTGCCTCATTCCCGCCGCGCGTGCGACGCGGCTGGATCCGGTCGACGCCTTACGCTATGAATGACGGCTGAATGCCGGACCGCGCGGTCATCGTCGTCGATTACGACCGAGAGTAACAGCGAACGCGCATCGTACGCGCAAGAACGCTACGAAAGAAACGCGGCCCTCGCGACACCGAACAGCAACAACAGAATTGGAATGACGAGACTCAGCGAGTTGGCGAATAAACCAGCGACAACGACCTTGCCGGCATGACTCGGATCGCTGTTCGCCCGGATGGCCGCGCGAATGCCAACAGTCGAGAGTCCGACAACGACAAGGCCGAAGAACGGCAGCGCCCAGATGATGTCGCTGCCTCCTTTGCCGAAAGGAGGGAGCTCCATCAGCGACAGAAAGACCAGCGCTTCAGTGCCCAGCGCGAGAATTCCTGTCGCGAGCGAGAAATACTTCCTCAATCCGGAAATTGTTCTCTGGCGGTATTCAGCGGCCCTTTTCGCTCGCGCGAGCGCCCGCGAACATGTCGTGGAGGATTTCGTAATTGCCCTCGTGGCAGGCGTACTCGAACAGGCGCTCGGCGCTGCGCTTGAGCCGGATGACCGCCGTCCACGGCGCCGTCCACGTCGTCGGGTCGTCGATCGTGATTGCGTAATCGATTCGATCGGGCGAGACGGGCGTGAAGCGTTCGACGAGATGCAGGTGATCGGACGAGCCCATGAAGTCGTTCTTCGTCGAGAAGTTGGTTGTGTCGACGACGAGCGCCCGACCTTCCCAGTGTCCTCGAGAGTCGCCTTGCCACCCGCGAAGCGAGGCGGGCAGGTGCGGACGCCCGTCCAGATTGATGATGCGCGCTTCGTGCACCGCCTCGAGGAACAGCACGACGTACGACGGCGTCTGGACGATCTGGTAATAGCCGAGCGGTCCCGCGCCGGTGTTGGTGCTGCTCAGCCTTGGCACGCCGTACGTGAGGCAGCGCTCGACGTGATTGAGATCTTCGGGTCCTTCGGGCGGCCGCCGACGCTTCTCGGCCGCCGCCGCCCTTCGCTGCTGCCCTTCGGCGGTCAGTTGAGGAATGCGCCCGTCGGGCGGATCGACGATCAACGACGTGCGATTGTCGAATTCGCGTTCGATCATCTCGAAGGTCGTGCCCGTCGCGTTTGCGCTCTTGAAGTGATCGATGTTGGCAAGAGCGGCGAGAAAGACAGCATCCCCTGCGGCGAAGTCGGCGTTGGTATTCTTGAACAGGCGATCGGCCCGCTTCCGCAACTCGGCGACTTCGTCGTCGGTGAGAGACTGCCGTCCTTCGAGCGCCTTCGGACGTTCGACCGGCGTCGCGCTGTTGTTCAGCCAGACGCCTTGCAGATCGGGATGACCGTCAGGACCGAGCGGAGGCGTCCATTGAGCGGGCGCCTGTGCGGCAATGGATGCCGCGCACGCCACCACGGCGGCGGGAATCAGGAGCCACGCGAGAAATCGCCGGTTCATGCCGACCTCCGGTCATCAGCCCACCGAAAGGTTCGCCGCGCGCCCGATTTGGAGCTGTCGAAGAGATTCTAGCGCGAGGCAGGGACGAGTTGGGTGTCGGTGAAGCCGGCGCGCGCGAGGCGTTGTTTCGCGTCCTGCGCCTGCGCCGACGACGCGTATGGACCGGCAAGCACCTGCTGCCACCCTTCCACGGTGCGCTTGCGAACCGGCTGGCCGAGCGCAGCGACGTCAGCGGCGACGCTGTTCGCACGCGCAGTCGTTCGAAACGACGCCACGACGATCTCGAACGCACCGCCGGTCGTCTGAGGTACGGGCGCAGCGGCCGCCGCGGGTGCGACCGGCGTTGGCTGCGACGTCGCCTCGCGCTGCGCTGGAACTGGCGCCGCAGGTGGCGGTGTGGGCGCCGGTTGCTCTACCGCCTGCGGGGCGGTGGATTCGGCATGGCCGGCCCGATTTATCGCGCGTCCGACCAGCCAGAGACCGCCGACCACGAGTACAAGCGACGCCGCGGCGATGATCAGATTCCGGTTGATCGCGGTTGCCATCGGGAGCGGTTCGGCCGACGCGGGAACAGCCGTGCTCACGAGCTGCGGCCACACGAACGACGCGGCTGCGACCGGTTCGGGCGCGACGGCGAGCCCCAGGTGTTGCGCCGCACTGTGGATGGTCGACGGGTCGACGGATTTGAGTTGTCGCTCGTACGCGCCTTCGAGCGCGCGGTCGCAGAGCAGGTTCACCATGCGCGGAATCCCGCGCGACAGCTGCGCCACGGCGCGAACGGCGTCGGGAGTGAACGTCGGGTCCGAGTGCTGCCGGTCCCATTCCGCGAGCTCGTGCTCCAGCTCCTGCGCGCCTGGAATGTTCGACGCGGTCTGCCGCTCGCTCGCGATTGCCAGACGATGATCGATGTACTGCGCGACTTCCGCGGCGCTCAGCGCGTCGAGTTTCACGCGCCGCGTCACGCGCTGCTTCAACTGCTGCAGCTCCGGCCGCGATAACAGCGGCTCGAGATCCATCTGACCTACGAGGATGATCTGCAGCATCGTGCCGCGATCGTCCTGCACGTTGGAGACGAGGCGGATCTGTTCGAGCACCGCCGGCTGCAGGTGCTGCGCCTCGTCGATGATCACCACGGCGTGGGCCTGCAGCGGTACGAGCGAGGCGAGAAAATCCTGCAGCGCGCGAATCAGATCGTGGCGGCTCGTCGCCGTCAGCTTCGTCCGATCTTTCGAGATGACGCCGAAGTCCTGCAGCATCTGCTTGAGCAGATCGTCGCGACCGAGCAGCGGATCGTCGATGGTCGACAGAAACGTTTTGCGCTCCAGCCGCTCGACGACCGTCCGGCAGAGCAGCGTCTTGCCGGTGCCGATCTCGCCCGTCACGACAACGACCGGCTCGCGCCGCTGAAGCGCATACGTCACCTGGTCGAGGGCCGCCGCGTGCGACGCGCTCTGAAACCGAAAACGCGTGTTCGGCGCCAGGCTGAACGGCGGCTGATAGAACCCGAAGAACTCTTCGTAGCCGATCGCCTGTTCGGGAAGGGAGTCCTGATTCACGCGGCGATTGTACCGAACGTCAAGCCGAAGTACGAGCGGTTCATTCGACCGGGCGCCCGCGGGCGACGCTTATGGCTGAGCGCGCCTCGATCCTGGCCGTAACGTCCCGCCAGACTCTATCGGACTCGATCCGCTGTCCCACGTAATTCGCTCGGTCGTCTTTGGATGAGAGAAGAACAGATTCGGTGCGATCGTTCAGCCGCACGGGTCATCGTCCGAGCCTGCGCTCGGTGAATCGCGGGTGACCGTCGGTCTCGAGAAACTCGACGATCTCCGCCGCCGGCGCGGCCGGGGGAACGAGCGTTCCGCGCGCTGCGAAATCGCGGAACAATCCACCCCACGGATACTCCGCCAGCGGGCGCGACCGTGCGGCCGCCTGCATCGCTGTATCGACCGTGCCCGGCTCGTAACTGAGAATGGCGGCGTCGCCGCGGGCAGGGGCGGTGCGCAGCGGCGAGTCGAGCTCCTCCGCGGTCACCATGCCGGTCATCCGCAGCGCCGCTTTGCTGCCGCAGTAATCGGCGAGGCCCGGAAAGGCGCGGACCGCGGCGCCCGACGAGACGTTGACGATGCGAAGAGACGCGTCGGGTTGCGTGCGCCCGAGCATGAATCCGATCAGCCACGTCGGCGCGACCCAGTTGACGGCGGCGAGATGGACCAGGTCGACCGGATCGATCGTTTCGATCGGGCCGAGCACGCCGCTGGCCGCCGCGTTGTTGACGAGCCCGATCCGCCGCCATCGCGTGTCCGATACGACCGACCCGAGTTCATGCTCGATCGTGTCGGTAAGCGCCGCCCAATCTTCGAGATCGAAGACGAGATGACGATAGCGCGCGTCTTCGATCGAAGGCCGATGCCGCGCGATGCCAATCACGTCCCACCGCCGCGCGAGGAGCCGCTCCGCGACCGCTGCGCCAATCCCGCGGGAGGTTCCGGTGACGATCGCGAGCCGATTGCCGTCGGACGTGGCGTCCAGGTTCACCTCGCGATTGTGGCATACGCGAACATGAGCAACGATGACAACTGCTTGCTGCCGACCCGTCTCGCCATCGGCGCCTCAAGGGCACTGGGAAGGCGCTGCTGAAGAGTCGAGCACGCCGAGCCATTCAGGTTTGATCGCGATCCGGATCATCGTGAATCTGTCGTGGCGCGATTGTGATAGGCTCCGCGCGAGTTTCCTCCACGTCGCGCAAGAAGCAAGCGAGGTTCTATGAACATCCGACGTCGAGAGTTCATCGGCACGGCTTCAGCGTTCGTGGCGTCAATCACGACGCGAACCATCGCGCAGCAGGAAGGCGGGAAGACGCCCACCATTCCCACACGTCCTGCGAAAGTCGAGCGGCTGTTCAAAGCGCCCGACCTCCATCCGAACGCGCTCGAAGCGGCACCGGATGGTCTGTGGATTGGCGATCAGGTATCGGAGAAAGTGTTCAAGGTCGACTGGCAGACGGGCAAGGTGCTGCACGAGGTGCAGACCGAATCGCACAACACGAGCGGCCTGGCCGTCGGCGCGGGCTACCTGTGGCTCGGCGCGAACGGCGGCGTCAGCGACCGACGTCCGCCACGTCCCACCGACAAGCCGTACGGCGAGGTGATTCAAGCCGATCTGAACACCGGCAAGACGGTGAAGATCCATCAATTGATCTGGGGCGGCGGCGTGCACGGGATCACGTTCGTCCCGCAGACGCAGACGCTGTGGGTGACGGCCTTGAGCATCCAGGCCGTTGCCGAAGTGGATCCGAAGGACTTTCGCGTGTTGCGCATCCGTCCCGCGCGCGGCGATCGGCCGCACGGCCTCGACTGGGACAACGGCGCGCTGTGGGTGCTGATTGCAGGCGATCACCTTGTGCAGAAGATCGATCCCGATTCCGGCAAAGTGCTCGAGGTCGTCACGATCTCGCGGACGTCCGATCCGGATCCGCACGGCATGTGCATTCACGACGGCTACATGTATTACTGCGACGCCGGACTGACAGCGCCTGGTCCGGGCAGCGAACCGGCGCAAGTGTGCCGATTCAAGATGACATGATCGCACGGTGAATCCTTTCGTGCCTGCGCCGGTGAAACCGGCCGTCCCATTGTCGGTTCTCGAGTCCGTCGATATTCGACTCGGAACGATTACCGCGGTCGCCGACGTGACCGGTTCGCGAAAGCTGGTGACGTTGACCGTCGATTTCGGCGACCACTCACGTCGGATTGTCGTCGGGATGAAGCAGGAGCGGCCGAACGTCGCCGATATTGTCGGCCGTCAGACGCTGTTCGTCATCAATCTGGAGCCGAAACGGATTGCAGGCGCAGTATCCGAAGGGATGCTCCTGGATATCGGCTACGCCGACGGTCTTCTGCCGGCGCTCGCGATGCCTGAACGGCAGCTGCCCAACGGCGCACGCGCGGGATGAGTGAGCACGATCGACGCAGAATTCGCAGTGTACGCCGAGAATTGAAAGTGCTCTGCGCGTTCCGCGTCTGCGGCGTTGCGCGCGCGGAGGGCAGGCTGAAAAAAATACCGTCGTGAATCACGACGCGGGCGATCCGATGGCTCGAGTTTCATCGAAATTTGTCGAGCGCGGTGCGGATCCGGATTTGCTCTCGAGATCGAATCCATGGTCTGGCTGATTCCGCTGACGATTTTGTTCCTTGGTGCGGGTGCGCTCATGCGCGCACGCCGCCGCGGGAGCCGGTCCAGGTCGCTGACGAGCCAACCGGTCAGCGGCGAGTGGCTCGCGCAAGCCAGATCGCGCGACGAACATCATTGGTGAGTTCGACCACGCTCTCAGTCGGCCGACGATATATCAACTCGTGATATAGTCGCCGCCGTGAGCCTCCCGCTCCCGGTTCTCCACATCCTCGTCGCGCTCGCCGACGGCGACCGGCACGGCTACGCCATCATGCAGGAGGTCGCTGCGCGCACCGACGGTGCCGTGCGGCTGGGTCCCGGCACGCTCTACGGATCGATCAAGCGGATGCTGCACGACGGCTTGATCGAAGAGCTCGACGAGCGGCCCGACTCGGACGAGGACGATGTCCGGCGACGCTACTATCGGATCACGCCGCGCGGGCGGACGCTCGCGCGGGAAGAGATCGGACGTCTCGCCGCCCTGGTACGCCACGCGCGCGCCGCCGGCCTCACGCCAAAAACCGGTTGACGCGCGATGAATGCCTTCGATCGACTCTATCGAATCCTCCTGCGTTTGTATCCGGCTGAATTCCGCGACGAGTACGGCCGCGAGATGACGCAGCTGCTGCGCGACCGCAGCCTGCACGAGCCGCGTATGCGCGTCTACGCCGACGTCGCGCGCGATCTGATCGCCACGGTCCCCAAGGAGCAGAGCCGCGTGCTGCTGAACGATCTTCGATATGCCGTCCGCATGATCCGCAGGACGCCGGGCTTCTCGGCTGCCGTCGTCCTGACGGTCGCCCTGGCCATTGCCGCCAACACCGCGATGTTCAGCGTCGTCAACGCGGTGCTGCTGCGTCCGTTGCCGTTCGGCAATCCGAGCCGCCTCGTGCAGGTCGCCGAGAAGAACGACAGGCTCAACCTGCCGAACTTCGGTGCGTCGGTCCTGAACTTCGTGTCGTGGCGCGAGCAGACGCACGCGTTCGAACAGCTCGCGGCCATTGGATTCGCGAGCTTCAATCTGAGCGGCGACGGCGGAGAACCGGAGCAGTTGGTCGGCAACAGAATCAGCCCGGCGCTGTTGAACGTGCTCGGCATCGCACCGGTTGCGGGACGCAACTTTACCGACGCGGAGGAGAACCCCGGCGCTCCTGCAGTGGCGATGATCGGCGAACGTGTGTGGGCGCGGCGGTTCGGACGCGATCCGTCGATCGTGGGCCGTTCCATCACGATCAACGGTGCGCGGACGACCGTTGTCGGCATCGCGCCCGCTGCGCTGAATCTGTTCTCCGGCGGCGACGTCTACGTGCCGCTCACGATCGATCCCGCGAAGGAAATCCGCCTCAATCACGTCATCTTCGTGACCGGCCGGTTGAAGCCGGACGTCACGATTCAGGCGGCGCAAGCCGAATGCGACACCGTCGCCGCGGCGATGGGACGCACGTATCCCGAGATCCGGGACTGGGGCATCCGTCTCCTCAGCTTCTTCGACACGTTCGTCAGCGCGCAGCTCGAGACGTCGCTGCTCGTCCTGCTCGCGGCGGTCGGGTTCGTGCTGCTCATCGCGTGCGCGAACATCGCCAACCTGCTGCTCGCGCGCGCGACGGCACGCGAGAAAGAAATCGCCGTTCGCACGGCACTCGGCGCGTCGCGCACGCGGCTCCTTCACCAACTGCTCGTGGAGAGCGTCACGCTGTCCGCGATCGGCGGCGCAGCCGGAATCGTTGCCGCCATATGGGCGGTTCGGGTGATCAACGCGTCGCTGCCGCCGAACCTGCTGCCGATTCCAGACGTGCACATCGACGCGACAGTACTGATCTTCGCCGTCGGACTGACGCTCGCGACCGGCCTCGTGTTCGGAATCGCTCCCGCGTCGTACGCGGCGAGGACCGACGTCAGCGAGATGCTCAAGACGACGGCGCGCGGTGCGGGACGCGGCCGCGTGCGGCTGCGCAGCGGCCTCGCCGCGGCGGAGCTGGCGCTCGCGACCGTGCTGCTCATCGGTGCAGGACTCCTCATTCAAACCTTCGTCAACCTGCAGCGCGCGCGGCTGGGATTCGAAACGAAGGGACTGCTCACGTTCCAGCTCGCGCCGCCGACTGCAGCCTATCCGCTCACCGACAGAGCCCCGTTGTTCTATCGAGCGTTGCTCGATTCGCTGCAGGCCGTGCCCGGCGTGCGGAGCGCGGCGGTTTCGAGCGGCATCCCGTTCGGACAGGGCAACTACACGACGTCGCCGGTCGTCACGTCCGGACCGTCGGCGCTGCCGCCCGACACACCCGTGCCAATCGATTGGCGCATCGTCAGTCCTGGATATTTCAGGACGATGTCGATCCCGCTGCTGCGCGGTCGTGACTTCTCCGATCGTGACGGTCCGAACGCGCCGCTGGTGACGATCGTCAGCCAGGCGACCGCACGCAAGTTCTGGGGCGACATGGATCCGATCGGGCGAACACTGCACCGCAACGCCGATTCGCGCGCGGTCACCGTCGTCGGCGTAGTCGGCGACGTGCGCAGCACGACGCTCAATCAGGAATCGCCCGCGCTCTACTATCCGATGGCCGCGCGCGTCTGGCCGCTGATGGATGTCGTCGTGCGGACCGACTCGTCGCCCGAAGCGCTGTTGCCGATGGTGCGCCAGAAAGTTCGCGAGCTCGACGCAGGACTGCCGGTCGCGACGGTCCGGACGATGGACGAGTGGGTATCGAACTCGGCGACGCAGCCGCGGCTCAGTGCCGCGCTGGTCGGCGTGTTCGCGGCGGTCGCCGTCCTGATTGCCGCGATTGGAATCTACGGCGTGCTGGCGTACTCGGTGAACCAGCGAACACGTGAGATTGGATTGCGCATCGCGCTCGGCGCGCGAGCCGACGGCGTGGTGCGGCTGATCGTGAAGGAAGGCATGGCGGTCTCGATCGCCGGAATCGTCGCCGGCGTCGTGACCGCCATGATTCTCGGTCGAGCCGTCAGCAGTCTCGTCTACGGGATCCGTCCGGACGATCCGCTGACGTTCGCAGCTGTCGGGGTCCTTCTTGCCGTCGTCGCGCTCGCCGCCTGCTCGCTGCCCGCGCGGCGCGCCGCACGAGTGGATCCGATGGTGGCACTGCGCGAGGAGTAGCGGCTCATCGCTCGTCCTGAGCCCGTCGACTTCTAGCGCGTTTTCCATGTTGATGTAGCGCGGGGCTTTCAGCCCCGCTACACGCATCTGGAAACTGCGCTAGCTGCCTGGAATCATGAGACGCGCGGTCGACGTGCCCGCGTTCATGATCCAGATGCCGCCTTGTCTGGGATTGTCCGGCAGGCCGAGCGATATTTAGAGCGCCTCGCTACGCCCGAATGGAAACCGCGCTAGCTGCCGGGAATCATGAGATGCGCGGTCGACGTGCCCGCGTTCATGATCCAGATGCCGCCTTGTCTGGGATTGTCCGGCAGGCCGAGCGACTGGCTCGTCGCGCCCGGCACGGCAACGGTCGTATGGATGCGGGCGTGATCCTTGTCCGGCCCGTTCATCGTGAGCCACACGGATCCGAATTCCGGTTTCACGCGCGTTCCGTCCTTCTCCGCCTCGTCGATTGCCTTCTGTCTCGCGTCTTTGTCGGTCATGGCTTCGAACTTCCGGTTCTGGGCCACGCGATCGAGATTCGCGATGCTGGTGCACTGCACGGCAAACGGCTGGCGACCCGGCTCGCCCGATCGGTCGTAGCACACCAGACGGTTCGTGCCTTTTCGCAAGGTTTCATAAGTATTGTCGGCCTTCCACTTGACGACCGTCGCGCCGTCTTTCATCTGACGGGGCGCCGCGGCCAGCGCGCGATCCAAGCTTTCGTCGTTCGACTGTTGCGCGAACGGGACGATCGAAAGCGACAACACGCCGAGAACGATTAGGACTGAACGTCTCATTCGGGCCTCCATTTCGATCCACATAAGACGTAAATGCAACGCGTCTCGTTTCGGACGTGATTCACGCCGGCCGGATGTTCTGATTCATGTGGAAGAAATTCGTCGGATCGTACTTCGCTTTCAACTGCCGGAGCCGCGTGTAGTTCGGACCGTATGCCTGCGCCACGGGATCGCCGCTCTCGTCGTCGTCCAGGTAATTCACGTATCGTCCTGACGCGACAAACGGCTGCATCGCCGCGTAACTCTCGCGCGTCCACGCGATGCAGCGATCCGTGTCCGACGCGTTCGTCCATTGCGTGAGGAACAACAGATTGTATCCAGTGCGGCGATGAGGGAACGCGGTGTCGCTGACACCGATGCGCGTCATCGCGCCGTGCGCATGCTCGAGGATGAGCGCGGCCATCGGTGACGGCACGCGCGAATAGCAGTCCACTATCGTGTCGATGGCCTCATCGCTCAGCGCGGAGAGAAAGCTCGATTTCCAGTAGTTGAGCGCTCCGCGCGGGAAGCCGCCGTCGAGCATCTGGTTGATTGCGGTGTACGGCATCGGGCCGACGTTGTCCACCACCGGCGGACCGAATCGCTTCAGCGGTTCGAGTGACGCCCCGGCGTGCGCGGGATCGCCGCAGTGGCTCGGGATCAATCCCGCGAGCGGCGTCCCGTCCGGTCCATGCAGCAGTCCCGCGAAGATCGTCAACTCGTCGGGCAGCGACGATGTGGCGTCGCGGAAGAAGCGCAGGACGTCGCGCGCGCGCGCGACCGGATGCAGCAGCAATCCCCCCGTGATCGTCGGGCCGACGTAATGGACGTCGAACTCGAGCGACGTCGCGACGCCGAAGTTTGCGCCGGCGCCGCGGACCGCCCAGAACAGATCCGCGTTCTCGTTCGCGCTTGCGGTGACGACGCGGCCGTCCGCGAGGACGAGCTGCACCGACCGCAGGTTGTCGATAGCGAGACCGTACTTCGACTGCAGCCATCCGAGTCCGCCGCCGAGCGTGAGGCCTCCCACGCCGGTCGTCGAGATGACGCCGCCGGTACTCGCCAGACCGTGAAGCTGCGTCTCGCGATTGTATTCGCGCCACGTCCCGCCACCCTGCACGCGCGCGGTGTGCGTCTCGGAGTCGACGTAAATGCCTTTCATCAGCGAGAGATCGATCATCACGCCGCCGTCGATCGTCGCGCGGCCGGCTGCGTTGTGGCCGCCGCCCTTGATGGCGACTTCGAGGTTGTACTCGCGAGCGAGCCGAACGGCGTCGGCGACATCGGCAGGGTTGCGGCAGCGCGCGATCAGGAACGGTCGCTTGTCGATGAGCCCGTTGTGGACGCGCCGCGCGTCCTCGTAACCCGCGTCGAGCGGCTGTAGCAGCTCTCCAGAAAAACGAGTCGCGAGATCGTTCAGGGCGTCGGAGACGGCGGTCTGCGGCATCGGAGCCTCCAGAAAGGTGAGGCGCCCACTTTATCTCAAGTCGCAGCGAGCGGCCGAAAGAGCCTGCGTACGGATACTTGATTCGACGCATTAGAGCAAAAGCAACCGCAGAGGACGCTGAGAACGCGGAGTCTTTTGAACAAAAGATCTG
>Ga0075435_100001880_pt1 | contig 13659 bp, 13 predicted proteins | sample RhiMethybrSRZTD4_FD_75302 | JGI IMG/M metagenome (GOLD analysis project Ga0075435, IMG submission 75302) | Populus rhizosphere microbial communities from Tennessee, USA - Rhizosphere MetaG P. TD hybrid SRZTD4 | ecosystem: Host-associated > Plants > Roots > Rhizosphere > Soil | place: USA...
CGCGGCCGCGCCGCCGCCTGCGCGAGCAGCAGGTTGGCGACGTTGGCGCAGGCGATGAGCAGCACGAGCCCGACGGCGGCAAGGAAGATCGCCAGCGAGGTGCCGACCTCGCCGACCAGGGATTCCTGCAGCGGCACGAGCCGGACGTCGTGAACCCGCCGCTCATCGGGCTGCGCCGATTCGTTGCGCGCGATCACCGCGCGGAAGGCCGCCAGCCCCTGCGAGAGCGACACGCCGTGGCCGAGCCGCGCCACGACCTGGAGCGTGGAGTTGCGCCGGGTCACGGCGATGTCGGCCGGCACCCACGCCTCGGCGCGATCGGGGAAGGCGAAGCCGTCCGGCATGACGCCGACCACCAGCGTCGGCGCGCTGTCGACGCGGATGGTGCGGCCGACGACGCCCGGATCGCCCAGGAACCGCCGGCGCCACAGCGACGCGCCGAGGATGACGGCGGTGTTGCGCCGCGACGCATCGACGATCCCCGACTCGCTGTGCGGCACTTCATCGGGGAGGAAGGTGCGTCCCAGCGCGGGCTGCACGCCGAGAGTGTTGAAGAAGGACGGCGTCACCCGCCCGACCAGCACGCGCTCGGGGCCGGCGCCGCCGGCGATCGTGCTGGGCCACTGCGTGAACGCCGCGAGGCCGGCGCAGGCGCGGCAGCCGGCCTGCCATTCCAGGAAGTCCGGTCCGGGCACCGCCTGGATCTCGGCGCCGCTCGACACCGTCACGAGCTGCGACGGATCGGGGAAGGGAAGCGGCCGCAGCAGCGCCGCGTTGACGGCGGTGAACATCGCGGTGGTGGCGCCGATGCCGAGCGCCAGCGTGCCGACGATCGTCAGCGTCAGCGGCGCGTCCTTGCGCATCGCGCGCAGCGAGAAGCGCAGGTCCGCCTGCAGATCGTCGAGCAGCGTCAGGCGCCGCGCATCGCGGCACCGATCGCGATAGACGGCCGCGTTGCCGAACTCGAGGCGCGCCTGCCGCGCCGCGGCATCGGCAGGAACGCCCCGCCGGATCAGATCCGCGGTGCGGCTCTCGACATGGAACCGCAGCTCGTCGTGCATGTCGCGCTCGAATGCGGCGCGGCCGGTGGCGGCCCCCCAGAACGAGCGAAGCCTCCTCAGCATGATCGGGTCTCAGCTCTCGGACGGGCGGGCTTTCAGGGCCAGCGACATGGCGCCGACCAGCCGATTCCAGCTGTCGGTCTCTTCACGCAGCCGCCGGCGCCCGGCCGCGGTCAGCGCGTAGTACTTGGCGCGGCGGTTGTTGTCGGAGGTCCCCCACTCCGAATCGAGCAGCCCCTGGTGCTCGAGGCGATACAACGCGGGATAGAGCGCCCCCTGCTCGACGAGCAGCGCGCCGTGGGTGATCTGCTCGATGCGCAGCAGCACGCCGTAGCCGTGCAGCGCGCCGAGCGACACGGCTTTCAGGATCAGCAGGTCGAGCGTGCCGGGAAGGAGGTCCGCCTGGTCGGCCATGAGTCTCTCCTAAATACGTTAGGCATAATCCGGCGGTTCTCCTAAGTTGTCAAGGGGAGCGCCGCCGCGGCAAGCCCGGCCGTGGATCGTCGGCCCGTCTCAGCCGTCGCCGCCGCGGGCACGAAAGATGCTCTACCCGGGGAGTACCTGTACGGATTGGTGTGCTGATGAGAAGGAGTCTGGCAATGTTGAGGAAACTGAGCGTCTTGTTTTGCGGCGCGGCAGTCGTGTGTATGACAGCGGGCGCGGCTACGGCCCAGTCGGCCACGCAAGAGGCAAAGGACAAGACCGCATCGGCGGCCAAGAAGACCGGCCAGGTGATCACTGACGCGGAAATCACCACGGCCGTCAAGACCAAGTTCCTCGCCGACTCGAAGGTCGGCGGGCTGAAGATCGACGTCGATACCGATCACGGCATCGTCACGTTGACCGGCCCGGTGAACAGCGTCGCCGAGAAGAACGAAGCGGTCCGGCTCGCGAAAACGACGGCCGGCGTGAAGAGCGTGGTCAGCAAGCTGACGGTGGAAACGGCGGCCACGACGGGCCACACCGACACTACCGACAAGGTCAAGAAGGAAACCAAGGAAGCCGCGAAGGACACGAAGGACGCGACCAAGGACGCGGCGAAGGCCACCAAGGAGAAGACCAAGGACGCGGCCAAGCAGACCAAGGAAAAGTCCATCGACGCCAAGGAAGCGACCACCGACGCCAGCATCACCGGGGCGGTGAAATCGAAGCTCCTGGGCGACACCAAGGTCGGCGGGCTCGACATCAACGTCGACACCAAGGACAACGTCGTCACGCTGACCGGCAAGGTGCACAGCGCGGCGGAGAAGAACGAAGCCGTGCGGCTCGCGAAGACGACGACGGGCGTCAAGCGGGTCGTCGACCACCTCACGATTGAACCGAAACACTGAACTATGAAAAACCTGACTCTGGCAGCGGCGGCATTCGCGGCGCTGGCGATCGCGGTTCCCGCGATCGCCCAGGACAAGCCGCAGGAAAAACCGAAGGAAACCACGATCGTCATCAAGGACGACACCACCCCCAAGGTGAAGAAGGGGGCCAAGGCGGTCACCGACACGTCGATCACGACCGCGGTGAACACGCGGCTGACGAAGGAGAAGCTCTCGAAAGACAAGTCGATCATCGTGCACACGAAGAACGGCGTGGTCACGCTGACCGGCCTGGTCCCGACCGAGGCGGACAAGGCTCACGCCGCCGAGATCGCGGAACACACGACCGGCGTGAAGAGCGTCGTCAACAACCTGACGGTGAAATAAATCGACTCAGGCGTCGCGGTGTACTGTCGTCGGCGAAAACGCCGGCAGGCACACCGCGACGTACTCGGCGCCATCCGGGCCCGGCGTGCTGTAGCGCACCCACTCGCCGGCCGTGGTCACCACCGCCTGCCCGGCGTGGACGTCGAGCGACCCCTTCTCGTGCTCGACCCGCAGCGTTCCCCTCAACACCACGGTGATCTCCTCGAACTCGGGCCGCTGCCCGGGCTCCGCCCAGCCGCTCGGCGAGATCATGCGGGCCACACTGACGCCCGCATGCCCCGAATTCACCCGCCCCGCGAACTCCTGGATCTGTTTCGGCTTCGTCCCGACGCAGTCGATCACCGTCGGCTTCTCAATCAGTTTCGGCATCCGTGTTTATCCGTGTGTATCCGTGGCGTTCTTCCGTGGCGTTCTGTATCAGTGAAATCAGTGGCCGCCGCCGCCGCGCTGCGGCGGCAGAGGCGGCATCTTGTCGGCGGCAAACCGCGGCAGCGGCTCGTCGCGCATCGCCAGCTGGTAGAGCGTGGCCGCGACGATGACCGACGCGTCGCGGACGTCCTGCTCGATGATCCGCTCGTAGGTGTCGAGGTTGGTGTGGTGCGTGTGGCTGTTGTACTGGATCGAATCCTGGTTGAAGCCGATCCCCGGCAGCCCCGCGTTGCTGAATGACGTGCTGTCGGTGCCGCCGACGGCGCGGCTGGTGCTCGCGGTGGCGCCGCCGACCTTGAGATCCTTGAACGGCGCGAGGACGTCGCGCAGGATCTTCGCCGCCTCCGGCGGACCGAACACCGACGCGCCGCGCAGGCGCCCGGTCCCGGTGTCGATGTTCAGGTAGCCGTTGAACTTGGCGAACTCCGGCAGTTTCGGGCTCTCGGCCGAGCCGAAGTGCTGCTTCACGTAGGCGAGCGATCCGAGCAGCCCTTCTTCTTCACCGCTCCACAGCGCGATCCGGATGGTACGGCGCGGCTGCACGTTGAGCGCCTTCAGGATGCGCGCCGCCTCCATCATGATCGCGCAGCCGATCGCGTTGTCGGTGGCGCCGGTGGCCGAGTGCCACGAGTCGAGGTGTCCGCCCGCCATCACCACTTCGTCCTTCTTGTCGGTGCCCGGGATCTCGGCGACGGCGTTGTACGACGGGCCGGTCGGATACGTCTTGTTGACGATCGTCGCCTCGATCTCGACCGGCGTGCCGTCGGCGAGCACGCGCGCGATGCGGCCGTAGTCCTCGTTGCGCATGACGACGGTGGGGACGGCCTTCATGATGTCGTAGGAGCTGTTGTCGAAGGCGACGATCTGCCCGTGCTCGCGGCCGGCGTCGTTGATGCGCAGCGCCGCCTTGTTGTCGACCAGGAACTGGTCCACGCGCTGCCCGACCTGTCGCGCGGTCAGGCGATCGCTCGGCGGCTGCGGGCCCCGTCCGCCGCCACCACCGCCGAAGCCGCGTCCGCCCCGGCCCTGGTTCGCGCAGGCCGGATCGTTCTCGGCGGCCCCTTCGTCGTAGCGGCAGTGCACGGCGAGATCGGTCTGGCGCCCCGGCGGCGCGTCGAGGTTGACCGGGACGAAGACCGGCTTGCCGACGAGGACCGCGGCGCCGTGCACCTTGTCCTTCACCGAGTCGAGATACGCGGTGAGCTCGGCCTCGGTCGGGCCGAGGCGGGCCGGCCCGCGGCCGCCGCGTCCCTGCGCATTCGCATCCGCGTCCGGATTGGCGAGCGGCCCTTCAGGCGTGACGAGGTTGAACGCCTTCGCCTTGACCGTGCCGTTGGTGCCCGGCGTCCAGGCGAGCGCTTCGACGACGAGCGCGTCCTTGAACGGCGCCGTCGCGTGGACGGCCAGGAACTCGTTGACCCAGCCGGGGTGGTTCCAGTCCCACGGCTCGAGCGTGCCGTTGGTCATGCCCCACGAGGTCATCGTCTTCACCGCCCACTCGGCCGCCGCCTTGTGATTCGGCGAGCCGGTCAGGCGCGGCCCGTACACGTCGGTGAGGAAGTGCTCGGTCCGCATGACCTGCGAGTGGTCGGCCTCTTCCTTCCGGATCTTGTCGTTGATCGAGGGATCGATGGCCGACTGCGCGAGCGGCACCGCCGCCACCAGCGCAGTTAGGAGAGCAACCGCAAATGTTCGGTACTTCATAACGCCGCATTATATGCGGCGTCGGCCATGGGTCCTCGACATCGGACTACGCGCTGCACTCTCCATCCATTACTTCGGGCGTGAATGCATGGTCCTCGGCGAGATCGATGAAATCCTCCGGCCGGGCGTCGGCCTCGGTGAGACGCTCGAGATCGCCGAGCAGGTCCTTGACGCGCGCGACGTCGACGCGGCGCAGGCAGTCGGCCAGCCGTTCGCCGTCATGCCGCTCCTGTTGAAAGAGCGCGACGAGGCGCTCGACGGCTTCGGGCGCGCGCCGCGCGGGAATCTTGGCCGCGACACGGCCGAAACTGGCGCCGTCGGCGTCCACACCGCCGCCGACCATGACGAAGTACTGCGGCACGGCGCGCTCGCCGAGCCTGCGGATGCTGCCCTGGAAGCCGATCGCGGCAACGTGATGCTGGCCGCATCCGTTCGGGCAGCCGCTGATCTTGATGTCGCCGGGACCGGCGGCATCGGCGACCTCGGGGCGCGCGCGCAGGTGCTCGCCGAGCAGGTGGCCGAGGCCGCGCGATTGCGTCACCGCGATCCGGCAGGTCTCCGCGCCCGGGCAGCTGGTGACGTCGGCAATCGAGCCCTGCCCCGAATGGGAGAGCCGCGCCGCCGCGATCGAGACATAGAAGGCGTGCAGCCGATCCGTCTTCACCCAGCGGAAGAGCAGGTTCTGATCGACGGTGACGCGCACGGCGCCGTCGCTGTAGGCCGTTGACAGATCGGCGATGATGCGAAACTGCGGCGCGGTGAGGTCGCCGAGCGGGACGGTCACGATGGCGGTGGAATAGCCGCGCTGCTTCTGCGGGATCACGTTGGTGCGCAGCCACCGCTCTTCGGAGTCGTCGGTCACCGGCAGCAGCGATGGACGCGTCCCCGCCCCGCGCAGCTGCGCCGAGGCCGCGCGCGCCTCGATCGCGACCGGCTCCGGGTCCGGCGGCGACGGCCAGTCGGGCGGCACGTCGACGCTGCAGCGATCGGGGTTGAACGGCCGTTCGCGCCGCGGCTCGCCGCGGACTCCTTCGAGGGCACTGTAGTACTCGTGGAGCCAGCGCTCCCAGCCCATGCTCTTGATCAGGAACTTGAGGCGGTTGCGCTGCTTGTGCTGGTAGTCGCCGAATGCGGCGAACACGCGCAGCACTGCGTCCGCGACGTCGTAGATTTCCGCGGTCGGGACGAACTCGTGCAGGACGGCGCCGCTGCGGCAGAGGATGGCCGTGCCGCCGCCGACGGTGATGCGGAAACCGCGCGCCCCCTCCTCCGACGTCGTCGCCCTGAAGCCGAGGTCGTTGATCGCGACCTTGGTGTGATCCTCGGCGCAGCCCTCGAAGCCGATCTTGAACTTGCGCGGCAGCTTCGAGCTGAGCGGGTGCCGCAGCAGGTACCGCGTCAACGCTTCGGCGTACGGCGTCACGTCGAACACTTCGTCGGCGGCGACGCCGGCGAACGGGCAGGCGGTGATGTTGCGCACCGAATTGCCGCACGCCTCGCGCGTGGTCAGCCCCGCTTCGGCGAGCCGCCGCATCGCCGGCTCGACGTCGTGCAGCTTCATGAAGTGGAACTGCACGTTCTGCCGCGTCGTGATGTGGCCGAAGCCGCGCGAGTAGAGGTCGGCGACGTCGGCCAGCGCCTCGAGCTGGGCGCCGCTCAGCACCCCCTGCGGGATCTTCACCCGCATCATCTGCGCGTCCTCCGCCTGCCGCTGGCCGTAGGTGCCGCGCACCAGCCGGAAGGCGCGCCACTGGTCGGGCCCGATCTCGCCGCGCTCGAACTGGCCGAGCACCGCCGCGAACTCGTCGATCTCCGCCGTGTCGGCGAAGCCGAGGCGCGTGCGTCCGTAAACTTTCGGATCGTCAATGACAGACATGGCCCGTTCCTTCCTGTGGCTTCCGCCTTGAGGCGGAAGTCTCCGCGCCGAACTTCCGGCTAAAGCCGGAAGCCACACGAGCGCGGGTTCAATATTTCGGCTGCGTCGGATCGATCCGATCGATCCACTCGAGGATGCCGCCCTTCAGGTTCTGCACGCGCGTGAAGCCCTTGTCGACGAGCTGCCGGACCGCCTTGGCACTGCGGCCGCCCATCTTGCAGTGGACGACGATGTCGGGGGCGTCGGCGCCGGTCGGCAGCTCGTCGAGCCGTTTCGGCAGCTCGCCGAGCGGGATCAGCGTCGAGCCGGCGATGCGGCAGATCTGGAACTCGTTGGGCTCGCGCACGTCGAGCACGAACACGCGATCGCCGCGATCGAGCCGCGCCTTCAGATCCTGCACGGTCGTCTCCGGGATCGCCGGGGCCGGGGCGGACGCGGGCGCCACGCCGCAGAACTGGTCGTAGTCGATCAGCGCGCGCACGGTCGGGTGATCGCCGCAGACCGGGCACGCCGGATCCCGGCGCAGCTTCAGCTCGCGGAAGCGCATGGTCAACGCGTCGTAGAGCAGCAGGCGTCCGACCAGTGGCTGGCCGATGCCGAGGACCAGCTTGATCGCCTCGGTCGCCTGGATCGTGCCGATGACGCCGGGCAGCACGCCGAGGACGCCTCCTTCGGCGCAGCTCGGCACGAGTCCCGGCGGCGGCGGCTCTGGATAGAGGCAGCGGTAACACGGCCCGCCGGGGGCCGCGAACACCGAGGCCTGCCCCTCGAAGCGGAAGATGCTGCCGTAGGCGTTCGGCTTGCCGAGCAGCACGCACGCGTCGTTGACCAGATACCGGGTGGGGAAGTTGTCGGTGCCGTCGAGGATCACGTCGTAGTCGCGGAAGAGATCGAGCGCGTTCTTCGACGTCAGCGTGGTCTCGTAGGTCTGGACATCGATCTCGGGATTGATCGCGGTGAGCCGGTCGCGCGCCGACTGCAGCTTCGGCCGTCCGACATCGGGCGTGCCGTGCAGGATCTGCCGGTGCAGGTTGCTGAAGTCGACGGCGTCGAAGTCGACGATGCCGAGGCGGCCGACGCCGGCGGCGGCGAGATAGAGCGCGGCGGGGGAGCCGAGGCCGCCCGCGCCGATGCACAGCACGCTTGCCGCCTTCAGCCGCCGCTGACCGTCGACGCCCACCTCCGGCATGATCAGGTGCCGGCTGTAGCGCTTGATTTCCTCGGGCGTCAGCTCGGGCGCGGCGACCGTCTCGCCGACCGGTGCACCGCCGGCCACCGACGGAATGATGCTGACCACATCGCCCGGCTTGAGCGGCGTCGCTTCCTTCTGCAGGTAGCGGATGTCCTCGTCGTTCACGTAGACGTTGACGAAGCTGCGCAGGCGCCCTTCCGGCGTGAAGAGGTGCTGCCGCAAATCGGCGAAGCGGGCGGTGAGATCGGACAGCGCCTCGGCGATGGTGCCGCCGGACGCGTCGACGGCGTCCTGCCGATCGGTGTAGGCGCGCAGCGGAGTGGGAATCAGGATGCGTGTCATGTCTCGAGTCTCCTCTTCGAACGCCGATCGGTCCGGCCGCAGTCGCCACGAGCGCACGGCCTCCGGCTCGCCGCCGCGGACGGCGACGATGACGTAGCTGAAATTCGGCCAGGCGTGATCCAGGTCGTACTGCGACGGCACGGCGGGATGATCCGGGTGCGAGTGATAGAAGCCGACGAGCTCCGCGCCGGCCTCCGTCGCGTGGCGCTCGGCAGCCCGGTAGTCGGCGGCGCTGATGCGGAAGCGCCGCCGCGGCCCCTCGTCGGTCACGTTGTCGAGCGGCCGTGCCTCGACGACGTCGGTGTGTCCGTCGCGGGCGACGCCGACGAGCGCGCCGCAGCATTCATGGGGATAGGCGGCCGCGCCATGATCGCGAATCGTGGCGAGTGCCGACGAGCTCAGGGCGAGCCTTGCCCCGCCGGAGCCCTGGCGAAGGCCGGTCACAGGTCACCCTCCCAGAAGCGATCCGACAGGTAACGCGCGCCGCCGTCCGGGAAGATCGTCACGATCACGGCGTCGCGCGCGCGCGCCGCGACGCGCAGCACCGCGGCCAGCGCGGCGCCGCTCGACACGCCGGCCAGCAGGCCGTGGCGCGCCGCGAGCCGCCGCGTCAGCTCGTGCGCCTCCTCGGTCGAGATCCGCAGGTCGTCGTCGGCAATCGCGGCGTCGTAGATGCCGGGCACGATCGACGAGGCCATGTGCTTCAGTCCCTCGACGGCGTGCAGCGCGCTGTCGGGCTGCACCGAGATCAGGGCGACGGCCGGGTTCAGCTCCCGGAGCCGCCGCGCGGTGCCGACGAACGTGCCGCTGGTGCCGAGGCCGGCGACCAGGTGCGTCACGCGCCCGCCGGTCTGCGCCCAGATTTCCGGCGCGGTCGTCTCGTAGTGCGCGCGCCAGTTGGCGGGGTTGTTGTACTGGTCGGGATAGAAGAGCGACGGATCCGCGTCGTGCAGCCGGCGCGCCTCGCGGATGGCGCCGTCGGATCCGTCCATGGGATCGGTCAGCACGACGTCGGCGCCGTAGGCGCGCAGCATGCGCAGCCGCTCCGGCGTGACATTGGCCGGCACGCAGAGGCGCACGCGATAGCCGAGCGCGGCACCGAGCATCGCGTAGGCGATGCCGGTGTTGCCCGACGTCGCGTCGAGGATCGTGCCGCCGGGCTGGAGCGCGCCCGAGCGCTCACCCTCGGCGATCATCCGCCACGCCGCGCGATCCTTCACCGAGCCGCCGGGGTTCTGCCACTCGGCCTTGGCGTAGATCTCGACGCCCGGGCCGATCTCCGCCTCGAATCCGGTCAGGCGCAGCAGCGGCGTGTTGCCGATGAGCGCGAGGAGCGAGGAGCGGCCCGCCTCCGCGCGCGCGTGATTCGGCGCGGGCTTCGGCGAGGCCTCGCCGGAGCCGCTTCGCGGCGAAGGCGGGGGTGCGGGGTGCGGGGTGCGAGGTGCGAGGTGCGGGGTGCGAGGTGCGGGGTGCGAGGTGCGAGGCCCGTCGTCCGAGGTGCGAGGTCCGTCGTCCGAGGTGCGGGGTGCGAGGTTCACGGTCCGATGGTCGATGGACGATGACCGATGGGTGCTCATCGGGCCGCCTCCGCTTTCGCGGCGGGCATCTCGAACCTGCTCGCGCCCGCGTGGACGTGCAGGTGCGCGGCGACGGTGACCACGTCGCCGACGACGATCAGGCCGGGGCGCTCCGCGTCTGCGATCCCGTCGCCGCGGGCGAGGGACTCGAGGGTGCCGATGCGGGTGTCCGCGTCCTCGCGAGACGCGGCGAACACCACCGCCGCCGGCGTGGAGGCGCGCCAGCCGCGTGCCACGAGCGCCGCCGCGATGTCACGCTGCCGCGCGATCGACATGAGGAAGACCAGCGTGATGGCGCCGGGTGCGATGGCGTCGAGCACGGGCTCGTAGCTGGCGGGCGCGTGGCCGGCGATGACGGTGAAGGCCGATGCCACGCCGCGATGGGTGACCGGGATCCCCGAGAGCGCCGGCGCCGCGATCGCCGAGCTGACGCCGGGAATGACGTCGAAGGGGATGCCGGCGGCGCGCAGGGCGAGCGCTTCCTCGCCGCCGCGGCCGAAGACGAACGGATCGCCCCCCTTCAACCGCACGACGCGCTGCCCGCGGCGCGCCGCCCGAATCATCAGCGCGTGGATCGTCTCCTGCGCCATGCTCGGGCGTCCCGCGCGCTTGCCGACCGGGAAGCGGCGGGCGCGGCGCGCCAGCGCGACGACGTCGGGGTTCACGAGCGCGTCGAAGAGGACGAGATCGGCGCGCCGCAGGCGCGCCAGCGCCGCGCGCGTGAGCAGCCCGGGATCGCCGGGGCCCGCCCCGACCAGTGACACCAGTGCGTTCATGGATACAGACCCTTCAGGGCTTCGATGAGGAGCGGACGCCGTTCCGCCATGGGGACGGCGTGCGCTTTCCACCCGGCACGCAGGGATCGCGCGCACGTCGACCAGCGCTCGAGATCCGCGGGAAGCAGCGCATCGATGCCTTCGCGGAGCACGCCGGCCAGCGCCGGCGCCTCGCCGCTCGTCGAGATCGCGATCGTGACACCCGCGCGCCGGATGACTCCGCCGAGGTAGGCCGACGCGTTGGGCGGATCGTCCACGGCGTTGACGAAGATCCGCCGCGCCTCCGCCTCGCGCGACACCTCGGCATTGACGGCCGGGGTGGCGGCGGCAACTGCCAGCCACACCCCGTCCAGATCGGTGGTGGTGAACGGCCGCTCGAGCACGCGGACACCCGCGGCGCGGATGGAGGCGTGCACCAGCGGGGCGACGACCGTCACGTCCGCGCCCGCGTGCCGCAGCGCGTCCAGTTTCGACGCGGCGACCGGGCCGCCGCCGACGACCAGCACGCGTCGCCCGCCAAGCTTGAGAAAGACCGGTAACAGGTCCATGAAAAAACAAAGGGCCCGGAAGTCGTCTGACTTCCGGGCCCTGAAAATCTGCGTTCGGATGTGCGGGTCTAGCGGTTCCCCTCACAGCGTGCGCGGACGCCTGCCTGGAAGTCGGCAATGGTCCGACAACAACAGGAGCAGGTGCACGCGCTCGCGAAGAACGTCACTGGCTCCACTTCTACATGAACGCCGTGCGGCTGTCAACCGGCCCGGGCCGGGCCGCGGGGATACGGATGACGCACCGTTTCTTGAACATGGATCGCCGAGGAGGTCAGGACTCATGAATCGAGACGAAATCGACGGCAAGGTGGACCAGGTCAAGGGCAAGGTCAAGCAGGCGGCGGGTGATCTCTCGGACGATCAGCGCCTTCACGACGAAGGCGTGGCCGACGAGGCCTCGGGCGACGTCCAGGAAGGCTTCGGCAAGGCGCGCCGCAAGCTCGGCGACGCTCTCCACGACGTGGCGCACAAGATCAAGGACTAGTCGCTTCGCTCCCTGTCGGGCTGAGGAAGAAGGGCTTAGGGATAGGGCCGAGGTGGGCCTTGCCCTTTGCCCTCTTTCTCTGCCCTATCCCTAGGCCCTCTTTACTGAGCCCGACAGTAGCCACCCGCCCGCTTGCACCAGTATTTCCACTCTGCTAGACTCAGTGGGTTCTGGTCGGCGCTAGGACACCCTATCTAGAGCCGAGTCCCAAACAGGCCGCCTCCCTGTGAGGCGAACCTCGACGTGCCCCGACACGGGGCAACGCAACATAAACCGAATAGGGTAAGCCAGTTCCAGGTGCCGGGCCGCGCGTGCGGTGCCCTAGGCCTGGGGCAACGAGACCTTTGAAAAAGGGGCGTATCCCCTTTTTCGCTGTCGTCATTTTTTTTGACGGAGTACCTGTGCCGACGATCAGTCAGCTTGTGCGCAAGGGGCGCGAAAAGGTCCTCACGAAGACCAAGAGTCCCGCGCTGCAGAACAGCCCGCAGAAGCGCGGCGTCTGCGTCCGCGTCTTCACGCAGACCCCGAAGAAGCCGAACTCGGCGCTGCGCAAGGTGGCGCGCGTGCGACTGACCAACGGGATCGAGGTCACGACCTACATCCCCGGCGTCGGCCACAACCTGCAGGAGCACTCGCTGGTGCTCATTCGCGGCGGCCGCGTCAAGGACCTGCCGGGCGTGCGCTACCACGTCGTCCGCGGCACGCTCGACGCCGTCGGCGTGCAGGGGCGGAAGCAGGGTCGTTCGAAGTACGGCGCCAAGCGTCCCAAGTCGTAGGAACTTTTTATGCCGAGACGTCGAGAAATCCCGAAGCGCGAAGTCCCCCTCGACCCGATCTACAGCAGCTCGCTGGTGACCAAGTTCATCAGCACGCTGATGCGGGACGGCAAGCGCAGCACCGCCGAGCAGATCATGTACGGCTCGCTGTCGTCCATCCAGGAGAAGACCGGCGACGATCCGCTCAAGGTCTTCAAGAAGGCGGTCGAGAACGTCAAGCCGGCGCTGGAAGTGAAGTCGCGCCGCGTCGGCGGCTCGAACTACCAGGTGCCGGTCGAGGTCAACCCGAACCGCCGCCTGTCGCTCAGCATCCGCTGGCTGGTCGGCTACGCGCGCGAGCGCGGCGACGGCAAGACGATGCAGGAGAAGCTCGCCAACGAGCTCATGGACGCGGCCAACCTCCGCGGCGGCGCGGTGAAGAAACGCGAAGACGTTCACCGTATGGCCGAGGCAAACAAGGCCTTCGCGCACTATCGCTGGTAACTCGCAATGCCACGGGAAACACCGCTCGCACGCACGCGCAACATCGGCATCATGGCGCACATCGATGCCGGCAAGACCACCACGACCGAGCGCATCCTCTTCTACACCGGCATCACCTACAAGATCGGTGAGGTCCACGAGGGGACGGCGGTCATGGACTGGATGGAGCAGGAACAGGAGCGCGGCATCACGATCACGTCGGCCGCGACGACCTGCTTCTGGCGCGAGCACCGCGTCAACATCATCGACACGCCGGGCCACGTCGACTTCACCGCCGAAGTCGAGCGCTCGCTGCGCGTGCTCGACGGCGCGGTCGCCGTGTTCGACTCGGTCGCCGGCGTCGAGCCGCAGTCCGAGACGGTGTGGCGCCAGGCCGACAAGTACCGCGTGCCGCGGATCTGCTTCGTCAACAAGATGGACCGCATCGGCGCGGACTTCAAGCGGACCTTCGAGCAGATCGTCACCAAGCTCGGGGGCAACCCGGTGGCGATCCAGCTGCCCATCGGCGCCGAGGACAAGTTCATCGGCGTGGTCGATCTCATCAAGATGAAGTCGATCACCTACAAGGACGAGACCATGGGCGCGGACTACATCGTCGGCGAGATCCCGGCCGACATGATGGAAGACGCGAAGCACTTCCGCGAGCAGCTGATCGAGAAGGTCAGCGAGGCCGACGACAAGATCCTCGAGAAGTACCTGCACGGCGAAGAGATC
>Ga0075435_100001883_pt1 | contig 13646 bp, 11 predicted proteins | sample RhiMethybrSRZTD4_FD_75302 | JGI IMG/M metagenome (GOLD analysis project Ga0075435, IMG submission 75302) | Populus rhizosphere microbial communities from Tennessee, USA - Rhizosphere MetaG P. TD hybrid SRZTD4 | ecosystem: Host-associated > Plants > Roots > Rhizosphere > Soil | place: USA...
CTCTCGCTCAATGCCCCGGTGACCGGCTTTGCCGCGCCGCCGAAGGGCACGACCACCCCCACGCCGCCGGCGCTGACGGTGCTGCGCTCGACGCTCGGCCTGACCAGCTCGAGCCCGACCGGCAAGGGCATCGGCGTCGCGATCATCGACACCGGCGTGGAATCGTCGTCCGATTTCCAGGGACGCTTCACCGCGTTCTATGACTTCGTCAACAACGGCGGACGGTTCACCACCGCCTACGACGACAACGGCCACGGCACGCACCTCGCCGGGCTGATTGCCGGCAACGGGTCGCTCGGCAGCGCCTACACCGGCGTCGCGCCCGACGCGCGCATCATCGTGCTGAAGGCGCTCAACGCGCAGGGGTCGGGCAAGACCAGCGACGTGATCAACGCGATCTACTTCGCGATCACCAACAAGGCGCTGCTCGGCATCGACGTCCTCAACCTCTCGCTCGGCCATCCGATCTACGAGCCGGCCGCCACCGACCCGCTGGTGCAGGCGGTCGAGGCCGCGTCGCGCGCCGGCATCATCGTGGTGACCGCGGCGGGCAACGTCGGCCAGAACCCGTTGACCGGGCAGCCGGGCTACGCGGGGATCACGTCGCCGGGCAACGCGCCGTCGGCGATCACCGCGGGCGCGTTCGATCACAAGGGCACCGTCGGCCGCGGCGACGATCGGATCGCGCCGTACAGCTCGGCCGGCCCGACGTGGTACGACGGCCAGGTGAAGCCCGACATTCTCGCGCCGGGGCATCGGCTCGGGTCCGACGTGTCGCGCGCGACGCTCTACAACAGCTATCCGACGCTGCGGCTCGACACCAATCACATGGTGCTGAGCGGCACGAGCATGGCCGCGGCGGTGACCAGCGGCGCCATCGCGGTGATGCTCGAGGCGAACCGCACCGCCAACGGCTATCCCGCGCACCCGTCGCTGACGCCCAACGCCGTCAAGGCGCTGCTGCAGTACTCGGCGCTGCGCATGCACGACGACCTGGGCGTGACCTACGACACGCTGCGGCAGGGGGCAGGGGCGCTCAACGTCGCCGGCGCGATCGACCTGGCGAAGGCGGTCGACACGTCGGCGCCGGTCGGCAGCTGGTGGCTCACCAGCGGCGTCAACACCTTCACGACCATCGACGGCCAGGCGCTCGCGTGGGCCCAGAACATCGTCTGGGGCACCAACATCGTCTGGGGCACGACGGTGTTCACCAACGAGCCGGCCTGGGCGCTGAACATCGTCTGGGGCACGATGCGCGAGAGCGATAACATCGTGTGGGGCACCGGGGCGCTCGAGGGGGATAACATCGTCTGGGGCACCGCGGCGCTCGAAGGGGACAACATCGTCTGGGGCACGAACATCGTGTGGGGTACCGGGCTCATCGGGTTCACTGACGGCATGAACATCGTCTGGGGCACCGCCGGACCGAATCAGACCAGCACCACGTGGGGCAGCCTCTCGGCGACCAACATCGTCTGGGGCACCAACCTGGTCTGGGGCGCGACCGTTCTTCAGTGAGTCTGGGAAAGCCGACCATGCATGTAGCCGTTCGGTCCACGACGAGTACGACTAACGACTGGCGGGTCAGCCTGCCGGTGCTCGCCGCCGGCAGCGCGACGCTGCGCCAGCTGCGCGCGTCGGACGCGCCGTCGCTGCTCGCGTCGCTCTCGACCGAAGAGGTGACGCGCTTCATTTCGCCGCCGCCGACGACCGCCGCCGGCTTCGAGCGGTTCATCGAGTGGACGGCGCGCGAGCAGGCCGCGGGCCGCTACGTGTGTTACGGCATCGTCCCCGAAGGCCACGACCATGCGATCGGGATTATCCAGGTGAGGCAGCTCGATCCCACCTTCGCGACCGGTGAGTGGGGTTTCGCGCTGGCCAGCGAGCACTGGGGCACGGGCCTCTTCCAGGCGAGCGCGTGCGCGGTGCTGTACTTCGCGTTCGAGCAGGTCGGCGTGCATCGCCTGGAAGCGCGCGCCGCGGTGGCCAACGGCCGGGGCAACGCGGCGCTGCGGAAGCTGGGCGCCGTCACTGAAGGCGTCCTGCGTCGCTCGTTTTTGAAGGACGGTCAGTACCTCGACCAGGTCCTCTGGGGAATTGTCGCGGCGGAGTGGATTCCGGCTCGTTCGGCGTCAGCGCTCCCTCGCGTACACTGAGTTATGGTCGCGCTGCTCGCGACGGGCGTCGCCCTGCTTGCCGTCCTCGTCATGGTCGGAGGCTGGGTGCTGTACGGACTTCTCCGACAGAACGGACGGATGCTGCTGCGGATCGACGCGCTCGAAGCGGCGCTCGATCACGGCGCGGAGCGTCCGGCCGGGCGCGTGTTCGCCGATCGTTCGCTGGCCAAGAGCCGCATCAACCGCGCCGGGCTCGCCAAGGGCACGGCCGCTCCCGCGTTCCGGCTGCCGATGCTCGACGGCAGCGAGACCGCGCTGTCCGATTACGCGGGACGGCGGCTGCTGCTGGTATTCTCGGATCCGGCGTGCGCCCCGTGCACGGCGCTGCTGCCGAAGCTCGAAGCGGCGGCGCGCCGGTGGGACGTCGCGGTTCTGGTGATCAGCCGCGGCGGCGTCGACGAGAACCGCCGCAAGCTGGCCGAATGCAAGGTCGCGCTGCCCGTCGCGCTGCAGGCACATTGGGAGATCTCTCGGTTGTACGCGAAGTTCGTCACGCCCGTCGCGTATCTGATCGATGAGCAGGGCCGGATCGCTGCGGATCCGGCAGAGGGGGGCACAGCGATCTTGACGCTGGTGTCCACGGCAGGGACGGACATGCGGGAGCCGCCGCTATTCGGACACGGTCCGGGCAGCCGGCTGACGCACTGAGGGCGATGATGGCTATGGATTCGTGGTTCGACAATCTTGCCAGGGACTCGGCAAGCAAGCTTTCGCGGCGACAGGTGTTCACGCGCATTGCGGGGGGCGTGGGCCTGGCGGTGTTCACGGTGTTCGGCCTGAACGGGCTGGCGAAGGAAAAGGACATTTGCGGGAAGCTCTGCGAAGAGTGCTGCCGCAACCAGTTCCCTGACGGCGGCCGCGAGTTCGGCCAGTGCGTCGCCGCCTGCCACCACGGCGAAGGGCTCTGCGGCCCGATCGTCTGCCCCGACGGCGGAAAATAATCCGTGGCTTCCGCCTTCAGGCGGAAGTCATTCGTACCTGAGCGCGACCATCGGGTCGACCCTGGAGGCGCGTCGCGCCGGCAGATAGCCGGCGAGCGCCGAGACCGACACCATGACGAGGATCGCCGTACCGATGCTGAGCGCATCGGTCGGCGGCAGCCCGAAGAGCAGCGTCTTCACCAGCCCGCCGGCGGCGATTGCCGCACCAAGCCCCACGACGACACCGATCGCCACCAGGATCATCGACTCCCGCAGCACCAGCCGCAGCACGTCCTGACGCTGCGCGCCGAGCGCCATCCGCACGCCGATCTCGTTGGTGCGCCGCGCCACGCTGTACGACATCAGGCCGAAGAGCCCGATCGAGGCCAGCACGAGCGCCAGCGCGCCGAACAGCGTATAGGCCTGCGCGAACAGCTTCTCCTGTAGGAAGCGTTGCTCGACGTACTCGATCTGCGTGGACACGTCGGTGACCGGGAGATTCGAGTCGATCTGGCGGATGATTTCGCGCACGCCGCTCGTGACGCTCGCCGGGGTGCCCGCAGTGCGCAGTTCGAAGATCGCGCTGCCCAGCCGCGTCTGCGGGTACGGCACGTAGAGCGTCGGCGGCGCCGAGTCGCGCACGCTGTCGTACTTGGCGTCGCGCAGCACGCCCACGACCTCGATCTGCGAGCTGTTCTCCGGGTTCGAGCCGAAGCGGTGCCCGAGCGGGTTCTCGTTCGGGAAGAACTTGCGGACCGCGGCCTCGTTGATGACCGCCACCTTCGGCGCTTCCGCGGTGTCCCGATCGCTGAGCCCGCGCCCCATGACGACCGGAATCCCCATCACGTCGAAGAAGCCCGGGGAGATCACGACCCGGTTGATGCTGTTGCCGTCACCCTGCGGCCGTCCGGGCGGGTACACGCGCCCTTTGATGTAGATACTGGTGCTGTTGACCGAGCCCGAGAGCAGCGCCGGCTGCGACATCGCCGCCCCCTTCACGCCCGGGACCGCGGCGAGGCGCTCCAGCACGTCGCGATAGAACGCCACCATCCGCTTCTCGTCGTAGCGGTTCAACTGCGGATTGACGCGGAAGAGCAGCAGGTTCTCCGGGTTGAACCCGACGTCGACGTGGCGCAGGTTGCTCAGCGTGCGCAGGAAGAGCCCGGATCCAATCAGCAGGACGAGCGAGATCGCCACCTGCACGACGAGCAGCGACCGTCCCAGCATGCTGCGCGATCCGATGACGCCGCGGCTCGTCTCCTTGAGCGCCGAGCTGACGTTCATGCTGGTCCCGCGCAGCGCGGGCGCGATGCCGAAGACGATCCCCGTCAGGCAGCTGATCGCCGCGACGAACGCCAGGATCCGCCAGTCGATCGCCGGCATCTGCCCCTGCCGCCCCGGCAGCAGCTGGCGTCCCCAGTAAGCCACCAGAATGCCCAGCGCTCCGCCCATCGCGGCGAGCAGCAGGCTTTCGGTGAGCAGCTGGCGAATGAGGCGGCTGCGGGTGGCGCCGAGCGACAGCCGCACCGAGAGCTCCTTGTGCCGTGTCGTCGCCCGCGACAGCAGCAGGTTGGCGACATTGGCGCAGACGATCAGCAGGACCAGCGCGACGACGGCGCTGAGAATCGTGACCGAGCGGAGGTCGGTCGTGCTGACGTCGTAGATGCCGCGCGCGCCGGGCTGCACCATCAGCGCCGGCACCTGCGTCCGATCGCGGTTGTAGGAGGCGTTGCGCTCTGTGTCTGCGAGCCCCTTGAGATAGCTGTCCAGCCCCGCGCGCGCGGTCGCCTGGAACACTCCGGCAAGATTGCCCTGGACCTGCGCGGCCGACGCTCCCGGATTCAGCCGCCCCATCACCTGCAGCCACCAGTAGGTCGGCTGCGTCAGCCGCGAGGCGGCGGCGCTGGGATCGAGCTGCGGCTGCAGCGCGAGCGGCAGCGAGATGTCGGGCGGCTCCGCGATCGGCTGCTGAATCCCCGTGAACTCCGGCGGCAGGATGCCGACGATGGTGACCGGCACGTTGTTGACCTTGATGGCGCGGCCGATCGTCGCCGCATCGGTGCCGAACCGTGTGTGCCAGTAGCGCGAGCTGATGACGGCGACCGGCGGCGCGTCGGCGCGATCGTCGTCGGGAAGGATGGTGCGCCCGGCGCGCGCGCGCACGCCGAGCACCTGGAAGTAGTTCCCTGACACGATGAAGGCCGTGTCGAGCTGCGCCTGCCCGTCGACGACGACGTTGACGCGCCCGAACGGCGCGCACGCCAGGAGATCCTTCAGCGTCCGGTTGTCGGCGACGAACTGCTGGAACATCGGATAGGAGAACGTGGAGCGCACGTTCTGCCCATCCGCCGTCTTGTTCATGAAGCCGTAGTCGCTCGAGCTGGTGACCATGTCGTTCCGCCCGGCATAGCGGAAGCGCACCAGCGTGTCCGGGTCGGCGACCGGGATCTTCGTCAGCAGCATGCCGTTCACGGCGGTGAAGAGCGCCGTGTTGGCCCCGATCCCGAGCGCGAGCGACAGCACGACGACGGCCGTCCAGCCTCGCGCCGCGATGAGCAGCCGTACCGCGTGGCGAAGATCTCTCAGCATGCGGGCTCCCCGGTCGCCGGCATTCTACAGCGCGGCGGCGCCTCGCATGCCGGCCGCTTGTCGGCGCCGGAGGATGCCGGCCGATACCAGCGCGACGACCACCCCGACCGGGAACGGCTCAATGAACGTGTAGGCGGCGTTGATCAGGGGGTTGTCGAGCGACTGTTTCAACTCCCTCATTTGACGGGCGGTTTCGTCGATGGTTTGCTGCGTCGCGCCCGACGCGCGCGCGTGCTCGATGGCGTAGGCCGAGTACTTGTCCCAGAAGTCCGGCATCAGGTTGAAATACACGAACTCCCAGGTCACGACGTAGCACAGGCTCGAGATGATCGCGATCAGCAGCCCGACGCCGAACGCCCGCCCGAACGTCACGGTCCCTCCCGCCACGTTGTCGCGATACGAGCGGATCCCGAAGTACACGAATAGGAATGACAGGACGATGCCCGTGTAGCCGACGACGAGGCCGTAATCGAAGCCGATGCGGTGCATGAACGGCACCGTCATCAGCATCAGCGCCGCCGACACCGCGCCCGACAGCAGCCCGAAGACCAGTACGACTTTTCTCATGCGAAACACCTCCTGGGCAGCGAAACTAGCCGCCCGGGGCGGCCGATGTCGTCATGCTTTCGGGTGATTCTGCCATTTCGGCGCGGAAATCATGCGTTCAGGGGATGAGCCCGAGCCGCTTCCCCTCGACGATCGCCTGCGTCCGACGGCTGACATTCAGCTTGTCGAAGAGGCGGCTGGCATGCGTCTTGACCGTGTTCTCGCTGACGAACAGCGCGGCGGCGATCTCGCGGGTGCTCTTGCCGGTCGCGATGTGCTCCAGGATCTCCATCTCGCGCGGCGTGATGCCCAGCTGCGAGACCGTGGCGACGTTGCGGACGAACGGCGTCTGCGCCGGAACCGGCACCTCGCGCACGACGACGACTTCTTCTTTCCGCGTCAGCGTCAGCCCGAGCCAGATCCCGACCGTCGCGAAGACGATGGCCACCAGCCCGCCGTAGATTTCAAGGGAATGCTCGACGACCAGGAACCGGTACTCGATGTATTTGAGCCCGGCGATCAACAGGCCGCCGCAGAGACCGTAGAGAAGAACCGCGCGTTTCATGTGCTCGCTGCCGTCGCCGTATGGTCCGATGCCCGGACCAGCCTGTCAACGGCAGCGAGTCTTCGTACCCTTATCCGTGTTTATCCGTGTTTATCTGTGGCGTTTATCCGTGGCCTTAGTCGCAGGAGGCGGACATGCGGCGGACGCTTTTCGCCTTCATCTCGCGCCCGGTCAGCGTGCCGGTGACGCTCACGCGGCGGCCGACGTAGTCGGTCAACGCGATCGCGTGCGTGGGATCGCTGATGTCGAGCGACGCCGACCCCTTCTTCATGAACCCGGACTTCCAGCTGCGCGCCTTCGGCGCGTCGGCGCCGGTGGTGTCCTTCAGGCGGAAGCCGTCGTTGTTGCGCTCGAGGCAGCCCGCGACCGTCACGAACGGCGTCTTCGGCGCGACGGCGGTCTCGCCGTCGACCGGGACCGTCGCGGACGTCTTCTTCATGCCGCTGGCCGCACCGCTCTTCGCGCCGTCAGGCGCCAGCACGGTGTCGGTGCCGACAGTGCCGACGACGTCGTCTTTGATCTCCTTCGAGGGACGCAGGCGATCGCCCATTGCCAGGCCGCCGGCCAGCACCACGATCACGAGGGCCGTGGTCGCCTTCGGGCCGATGGCGCTCGTCAAGCCGCGTTTCCGCTCGCCGCGCTTGGCAGCCTTCTTCGGACGCACCGGTTTCTTCGTCGCCATGTGAATGCAGGCTCCTTCCCCGCAGCGGGGGAAGGAGCAAAGGGGGTGCCCGGGACGTAGAGCCGTAACTCGTTGTCCCTACTGGAGTTGGCATGGCGTCCCGTTCTCGCGGGACGCCCCGTCTTGTCAGCCGCGCGCCAAATGCGTGATCGCGGCCCTGCCTACGGCTGGTTGCAGTAGGACTGGCCGCGGGCCTGGCCGGACCCGCCAGCCGGCGCGTTCTTCGGCCACACGTTGTCGGCCGGATCGTGATCGGGGAAGCGGCAGCCGGGGTCGAGCACGATGCGATCGATCGTGCGCCCGCCGAAATCGAGCGTCGCCTGGAACGTGCGGTTGCCGATGAACCAGACGTCCACCGGCCACGTCAGGATCGCGGTCTTGTCGTCGACGATCTTCGCGTTCGCCATCGGCTTGATCGGCGGGCCCGACTCGGCGAACTGCACCTTCAGCACCACCGGCGACGGCATCTGTCCGTCCTGCCGCACCGTCACCGTCGTCTTCGTTCCCGACGTGCTGACGTTGGCGATCGATCCGTCCACCGACTCGGTCGTCCACAGCCAGTAGTACCAGAACCAGCCGAGGTCGCGGCCGAGCGTCTTGTCCATGAAGAAGATGTAGTCCCACGGCGACGGATGCTTGAACGCCCACGTCTTCGCGTACTCGCTCATCGCCCGCTGCACTTCGGCGTCGCCGACGATGCCGCCGAGCATCGACAGCATCAGCGGCGTCTTCGCGTAGGTCTGGAAGCCGTACATGCTGCCGGCGTTGTTGGCGGCCCACATCATCGGCGGCTCGTTCTCGTCGCCGCTGGTGCGGCCGTAGCTCTGGCCGAGCCCGTCCAGGCGCGGCGCGGCGCCGCTGGCGTCGGCGTCGGAGAGGATGTTCATGTATTGATTGAAGCCCTCGTCCATCCAGCCGTACCAGGTCTCGTTGTTGCCGACCATCATCGGCCACCACTGGTGGCCGGTCTCGTGATCCGCCGCCCCCTGGTTCGAGTTGATGACCATCGGGTATTCCATCCCGGCGCTCGGGCCGTCCTGCAGCGTGAGCTGCGGGAAGGGATACGGCGCCCACAGCTTCGAGTAGAACTCGAGCGCGTGCCGCGCGATCGGCCCCGCGTTGGCGTAGAGGTTCGCGTGGTCGGGCGTGTGGACCATGTAGATCGGGATCGGCCCCTTGCCGGGGATCGTCGCGCGCGTGGCGCGCCACACGTAGTTCTTCGCCGTCGCCCAGGCGAAATCGTTGACCTTGTCGGCGAGGAAATGCCAGACCAGGCGATCGCCGGGAGCGGTGGCGCGGCCGGGGCCGCTTTCGTCCTCGCCGACGATCGTGATCACTTCGTCCGACTCGAGCACGTGCGTGAGCCGCTCACGCGCCGTGTCGGTCAGCACCTCGCGCGGGTTCTGCAGCACGCCGGTGCCGCTGACGATCCAGCCGCCCGGCACGTCGAGCCTGACGTCGAAGCGGCCGAAGTTGTTGTAGAACTCCGCCGGCCCCAGATACAGGCTCGTGTCCCACCCGCGCAGGTCGTCGTACTTCGCGACGCGCGGGTACCACTGCGTCGGCTGGAACAGCGTGTCGCCGATCCGCTGCGTCATGCGATGGCCGCGGCCGTCGGGCCCGCCCGGCAGCTTCGTGTGCCACGCGATCTCGACCTTCGCCACGGTCTTCGACGGCACCGGCGTCGCCAGCGACACGCGCGCGACCGTCTGATCGAGGCCCGACGCCGTCAGGCGCCGCGGCCCATTCGATCCACGTCCGCGTTCGCCGCCACCACCACCGCCGCCGCCGCGCCCGGGGCTCGCGAGATCCACGGCGTCGCCGTTGACGCTGAGGCTCGTCACGATCATGCCGTCGGTGTTCTCGGCGGGAAACGACGTGCCTCGCGGGACCAGGCCCCTGAAGATGTTGTGATCGAGGCGCAGGACGATCTCGGTGAGCTCCTGCGGGCTCTCGTTGTGCAGCGCGATGGTCTCGTTGCCGGTGATGGTCTGCGTCTCGGGATCGAGCTTCGCGTCGATGGTGTAGTCGGTCTGCAGCTGCCAGTAGTTCGGGCCCGGCCGTCCCGACTTGTCGCGCGTGCCCGCCTCCCAGGCGCGCCGGATCGAGTTGGTCATCGGCACGTCGCGGCGCACGGCGCGCGGCGTCGCCGACGCCACCGGCGGGGGTTGCTGCCCCTGAAGGGCGACCGAGCCCAGTAGGAATAAGACGATCGAGGTGCGTCGGAACATGACGTGATTCTAGCCGACGCCGTCACGGCCTTCGTCCCGAAGCCGTTGAATGCCGGCACGCGCGCGCCTACGCTGGGGCCATGCCGATCCTCCACGTGCTTGCGGCGTTCGTCCTCATTGGGGCCTGGGCTGCCGCCGATCCCGCGGACTGGCCCGGTCTCTGGGGTGCGTCTCGGAACGGCGAAGCGGCCGCACCACCGGCGAGCCTCCCCGCGGCGGCGAAGGAACTGTGGCGCCGGCCCGTCACGGGAGGCTACTCCGAGGTCGCGATCGCCGGCGGGCGCGCCGTGTCGATGGAGCTGCGCGACGGGCAGGACTTCGTCGTCGCGCTCGACGCCGCGACCGGCCGCGAGCAGTGGAGCGCGCGCGTCGCGCCGACCTACCAGGGGCACGACGGATCCGACGACGGGCCGATCGCCACGCCGGCGATCGACGGCGCCGACGTGTTCGCCGTCGGACCGAAGGGACATCTCGTCGCCCTCGACGCGGCCACGGGAAAAGAACGCTGGCGCCACGATCTCGTCGCCGAGTTCGACGCCGAGATTCCCGGCTGGGGCTTCGGCTCCTCGCCGCTCGTCGAAGGCACGCTCGTCATCGTGCCGACCGGCGGCGGGAAGAGCCGCGGGCTGCTCGCCTTCGAGCGATCGACCGGCCGCCTGGCCTGGCAGACGCCGCATCACAAGACGCCGGCCTATTCGTCTGCCGTCGCGGCGACGATCGCCGGCGTTCACCAGATCGTGGTTGCCGCCGGCGATCGCGTCTATGCGGTGTCGCCCGGGGACGGACGGCTGCTGTGGAGCATCGACGGCCTCGGCGCGAGCGTCGCCATCGCCACGAGCCCGATCGTGCTGCCGGGGGACCGCGTCCTGTACGGTTCGTGGGATGAAACCGTGATGGTGAAGGTGTCGAAGGAGCAGAGCGTGCTGCGCGCGGCGGAAGTCTGGCGCACGCCGCGGCTGCGCGCCTACAACGGTCCCGTGATTCACCGCAGCGGCCTGCTGTTCGCCGTCGTGGGGCCGCAGCTCGTCTGTGCGGACGCGGCGACGGGCGAGGTGCGGTGGCGCGAGCGCACCGGCGAGGGAACGCTCGTCGGCTTCGGCGAGCACCTGCTGTGGCTGGGGCAGTCCTCTGGCGAGCTGCGCATCGTCCGGGCTTCCGCGGAGGGCTACGCCGAACGATTCAAGGCCCAGGTCTTCAGGCCCGGCGTGACGTCAGTTACCGGGCCGTCATACGCGGACGGGCGCCTGTACGTGCGCAACCTGCGCGAGATGGCCGCCTTCGCGCTGACGCGCTGACGAGATTCCCACTTGCGTTGCTGAAATCGATTGCCTAGGCTGGCAGGCCAGGCCATGGAGCACCATCAACGCCTTGCCATTCTCGTGGGCGGGGGGCCCGCCCCCGGCATCAACAGCGTCATCGCCGCCGCCACCATCCGCGCGCGCCTCGAAGGGCTCGACGTGGTCGGCATCCGCGACGGCTTCGAGTGGCTGATGCAGGGGGACGTCGACCACGTCACGCCGCTGACCATCGAGACGGTCAGCCGCATCCACTTCCGCGGCGGGTCGCACATCGGCATCGCCCGCGCCAACCCGACGGCCGACGTGGCGCTGCTCGACCGCACGGTCAACTCGCTGCTGCGCCTCAACGTCACCCAGCTCATCACCATCGGCGGCGACGACACCGCCTTCTCGGCGATGCGGGTCGAGCGGCAGGCGCGCGGCGCGATCCGCGTCGTCCACGTGCCGAAGACCATCGACAACGACCTCGATCTGCCGGCGCACATCGACACGTTCGGCTACCAGACGGCGCGCCATTACGGCGTCGAGATCGTCAAGAACCTGATGGTGGACGCGAAGACCACGTCGCGCTGGTACTTCGTCGTCGCGATGGGGCGGAAGACCGGCCACCTCGCGCTCGGGATCGGCAAGTCCGCGGGGGCCACGCTGACGCTCTGCGCCGAGGAGTTCGCGTCGCCAACGCCGCTCAAGACCGTCGTCGACACGCTCGCCGGCGCGATCATCAAGCGCCTGAGTTACGGCCGGCGCGACGGCGTCGCGGTGATCGCCGAGGGGGTGGTCCTCGGCATCACGCCCGAGGACCTCGCCGGCCTCGAGTCGGTCGAGCGCGACGCGCACGGGCACATCCGCATCGACGACGTGTCGCTCGGCGAGATCCTCAAGACGCAAGTCACGTCGCGCCTGCGCCAGCTCGGCATCAAGACCACGATCGCCGCGAAGAACATCGGCTACGAGCTGCGCTGCGCCGACCCGATTCCCTTCGACATGGAATACACGCGCGACCTCGGCTACTGCGCGGCAGGGTATCTGCTGGCGGGGCAGGGGTCGTCGATGATCTCGATCCAGGGCGGACGCTTCGTGCCGATCCCGTTCGACTCGATGATCGACGCCGACACCGGGCGGACGCGGGTTCGTTCGGTGGACGTCCACTCGACGCGCTACGCCATCGCGCGCCGCTACATGCTGCGGCTGCGCCGCGAGGATTTCGACGATCCGCACGACCTGGCCAAGCTCGCCGCGACCGCCAATCTCAGCATCGACGACTTCCGCGGCCAGTTCGCCTACGTGACCGATCGCGAGCCGGCAGCCGCCGCGACCTCGAAGGCGCCGGTCGGCTGATCAGTTGACGGTTGCCAGTTACCGGTTTTCGGGGAGGAGTGATGCGCTCGCTGATCGCCGCGTTCGTCGCCGCATGCATGGCCGTGCCGCTCGCCGCAGACGCCCAGGGTGGGGGCGCGCAGGGACCGGCCGTGGTCTCGCCGGAAGTGAACCCCGATCGCTCGGTCACCGTGCGCCTGCTCGCGCCGAAGGCGAGCGAAGTGCTCCTGACCGGCGAGATTCTCAACGGCAAGCCGCCGCTCGCGCTGTCGAAAAACGACGAAGGCGTCTGGAGCATCACGACGCCATCGGTCCCGCCGGACGTCTATCTCTATGCCTTCCGCGTCGACGGTGTGAACACCCCGGACCCGCGCAACCCGTGGGTCAAGCTCGTCTCCGGCGCGGGCCTCGCCTCGCAGGTCGAAGTGCCCGGCGACGGTCCGCAGTACTACGACGTGAAGCCCGTGCCGCACGGGCTGATCCAGATCCTGACCTACGAGTCGGCATCCGCGGGCGCGACCCGGCAGGCGTGGGTCTACACGCCACCCGATTACGGCGCGACCACGAAACGCTATCCCGTCCTGTACCTGTTGCATGGGGGCGGCGATCTCGATCCGGGCTGGACGCTGACCGGCCGCGCGCCGATCATCATGGACAACCTGATCGCCGAGAAGAAGGCCGTGCCGATGATCGTGGTGATGCCGCTGGCGCGCGGCGGCGGCAGCCTCGGGCTTGGCCCTGCCGGCATGTCGCCGGGCATCGCCGCGTCCGGCAATCTCGCGCCGCCCGCCCGTGGCGGTACACCTGCGCCCGGCGGTGGCCGCGCGGCGCTCGACGGCGTCACGACGGGAACGCAGGGACCCGCGCCGCCGCAGGCCTTCGCGAAGGATTTCGTCGGCGATCTGCTGCCGGCGGTGGAGCGCACTTTCCGGGTCTCGCCGCGCGCCGAGGATCGGGCGATCGGCGGCCTCTCGATGGGCGGCGCGGCGACGATCAACGCGTCGTTCACGCGGCCCGATCTGTTCCGCTACGTCATCGTGCTGAGCGCCGGGGGCGGGCAGAACCTCGACACCGCGTACCCGAGATTCTTCGGCAACGGCGCCGCCGCCGCCAAGCAGATGAAGTTGATCTGGATCGCCGCCGGCGACGGCGACTTCGCGCTCGACGGCGCGAAGGCGCTCGATGCCACGCTGACCGCACATGGCGTCAACCACGTCTTCAAGATCACGCCCGGCCGCCACGAATGGCGGCTCTGGCGGCCGCACCTCTACGAGTTCGCGCAGCTGTTGTTCAGACCGGTAGCCAGTAGCCAGTAGCCAGT
>Ga0075435_100001885_pt1 | contig 13640 bp, 16 predicted proteins | sample RhiMethybrSRZTD4_FD_75302 | JGI IMG/M metagenome (GOLD analysis project Ga0075435, IMG submission 75302) | Populus rhizosphere microbial communities from Tennessee, USA - Rhizosphere MetaG P. TD hybrid SRZTD4 | ecosystem: Host-associated > Plants > Roots > Rhizosphere > Soil | place: USA...
ACCCTCTTTCGAGATGAGATACACCTTACAGGGCTTTCCCGGCGTGGCTCCGGAAAACGCAATCTGCTGCCCGTCCGGAGACCAATGGGCCAAAGCGGCTCGCATCGCTGGGTAAGTAAGCTGGACGCGAGCGCTGCCGTCTACCTTGCTGCGCCAGAGCGTGTAATCCGGAATGCTCACATAGGTCACCCACTGGCCATCGCGGGAGAAGTCAACATCGCCAGCCGAGATGCCACCGAGATACGGTACAAAGTCAGCGGCTTTCGAGTCGTAGCGCATCAGTTCCGCCCGCGGCTGCATCCCGATCACAAACAGTTTCTTTCCATCCTTGCTGGGGAGCGGATTGCCAAACAGCAATGGGCCAGTCGTAAGCTGTACTGGTTGAGGCGAAACTTTTTTCCACCAGTCAGAATGGTCAGGCATTATCCAGATATCGGTTGCGCCTTCGCGAGTGCTTTGGAAAACGTAATACTTGCCGTCGGAGGTCCAGAAACCACAGCACTCTGAAGGCGGCTGATTCCAGCCCGGAAGCACCTCGTGCATGCCGCTGCCGTTGGCACGCGCTTCCCAGATACTGGAGATATTGTTCGTCAGGTCTGAGACGGTAAACCGGAAGCGTGTGCCATCGGGAGAAAAGCTGAGACTGTTGGGCAGGTTTGACGTGGTAGCAATCTTGTGAGGATTAGCGCCATCGTGGTCGGCGAGATAGATATCCTTTGCATCGGCGAACAGAAGCTTTCCGTTCGGCGCCCAGATTGCGGCTTGTCCGTGAACATTCCCCAGCCTGCGAGGCGACCCTGCGGGCAAAGGCAACGAATAATAGGGTCCGCCGAATTCCCCTGACTGGTTCACCAACAGCTCTGATTTTTCCAGCGATACATCAGCCACGACGGGATCTGAAAAGGGCACACTAAGCGAGGCCGCTTCCCCGCCACCCGTGGAGATTTGCGCAATGGCCAGGCCAGTGGCGGGGGCCTCTGTGAAGTAGACGCGGTTCCCGTCGGTCACCAGGGAGATTTTAGGAAGCGCATCGTTGGTGATCTGTTTCGATCCTAGTATCCGCGGCGGCGCAAGCGGAGGCCGCAGCCAAAAGCTGAACAATCCGGCAAGGCCAAGAAGAATAATTGCAACTCCGATCCACCTTAACCGACGATTTTCACTTCGTGTGCCGGCGAGGACGACGGGCGCGACAGCGGTCGAAGTGGCGGACGAGCCCGGCCTTGGCAGTTCTACGTTTGTCGAGCCTGACGGATTCGGAGATTCCTGTCCTGCGGGCGCCGCTACAGCAGTTGATGCAATCGCGGGGGAACTTTTTCCCGACTCAATTTCTCGCCTCAGCCTCTTCAGATCGGTTCTCATCTCAGAAGCGACCTGATAGCGATAGTCTCTGTCTTTCTCGAGTGCCTTATTGATGATGCGTTCCAATTCGGCTGGCAGATTCGGATTCAACCGCACGGGCGCCGTCGGTGTCCGATTGAGGATTGCCTCGAAGATTACCGCCGATGTGCCGCCCACGAAAGGCTGCCGACTCGTGGCCATTTCATATAAGACAGCCCCAAAGGAAAACAGATCCGTACGCGCATCCAACTCTTCGCCGCGCGCTTGCTCCGGCGACATGTAAGCCACAGTTCCGACCGCACTTCCCGGGCTGGTCAGATTAGTGGGGTCCACGGCCATGGTGGGCAGAGATGCGCCTGCCACGGCCAATTGCGACATTGGCCGTGCTGCGACTTTGGCCAGACCGAAGTCTAAAATCTTGGCTTGCCCTCTGCGGGTCAAAAACAAGTTCGCCGGTTTTATATCGCGGTGGACAATACCCGCCGCGTGCGCTACGTCGAGCGCATCCGCAACCTGGGCCCCAAACTCCAGCACTTGTGGCATCGAAAGAGGGGTGACCTCGATGCGCTGCTTCAACGTTACGCCGTCCAAAAACTCCATGGCGATGAAGGACTCCTCGCCACTCTTGCCAATGTCGTAGATCGTGCAGATATTGGGATGGTTGAGGGCGGAGGCGGCGCGTGCTTCGCGGCGGAAACGTTCCAATGTTTGCGGGTCGCGGGAAACATCTTCTGGAAGGAATTTGAGCGCAACAAAACGACCAAGTTCGGTGTCCTCGGCCTTGTACACCACACCCATGCCGCCACCACCGAGCTTATCCACGATGCGATAGCGCGCTATGGTTTGACCGATCACTGCGGACGAATCTTACGTCCGTAAAACTGGGCAGTCAATGAAAGGGAGCGGATCAAGCGCATCCAATAGGAGGGAAACGAGCAGGCGCGGATGCCTCAGTAAGGGGTGGGCAGCGCACGGCAGGTCACCCGGACAAATTAGAATCAGCATTCTTCAACTCTGCATCCTCATCACGGTGCCCCAATTGACCTTGCATACTGGTATTGCCACCTTGGTTCTGCGAATCCTGTTCCGTCGCGCCCTTGCCCCGATCTTGATCTCTCGATTTGTCCATGGAGGTTTTCTCGCCTCGCCCAACTATAGCACTCTCTACACGACTAGGGGATGGCTTCCGCCCCTCTGAGGACAACACGGCTATCTCAGCAAGGTTCGCCTGGAATGTAGAGAAATGACGGCAGCAGCGTGCGTTCCGCGACTTCGTTGGGATTCACGAGCTGCGGAATACTACGGACGTCGATGCCGCTTTCGTCTTCGGCCACGGCGGCGTCGCCGCGCGCCAGCGCGGAGTTCGTGGTCCCGACGAGCATCTATGCCCTTTCGAGTTCAGGTGATTTGCTCGGGTTCACCTGCCCGCTAACGCGTATTGAAGTCAAAGTCGTCACGGCCTACGCGCAGTCTCGATCGAGGGCAGACGGCAAACCTGCAGGTCCACGGTAGCCCATTAAATGCTCGCTGCAAGCAGGTACTTCCGCCGCGAGCGACTCCCGCATAAATTCTCTCCAACATCGGGCACCGAAACGGCAGTACCGGGCGAGCCTTGCAGTACCGAGACGACAACGACGAACAGAATGATCGTTGGTGATAAACTGCCGCCCATGCCATCCAATAAAAAGAAGATTAAGAGGAAGCAGAGCACTTCAAAAGGCAAACTCGCGGTGTCAAAGAAGGAGACGGCTCACAGCAAGCGGGTTGTGACGGCGAAAATTCCTAAAAATGTGACGAAGAAACCGAACGCTCCGAAAAAGATGACGTCAGCAACAGTTGCCAGCCCCAACAAGAGAACCTCCGTGAGCGCCGAAAGGGAGATCAAGGAAGAGATTAAGAATAGAAATCTCACTACCGCCGGGTCGGCGTCAGGCCGGCAATCGGGCGACCTGCAGGGCTTGTCGCGGGCGGAGCAGGCTAACTCGGAAAGCGTTGATGAGTTGGTGGAGGAAGGGAACCTCTTTGAAGCCGGCGCAGTTGCCGGCGTGGAGGAGGCTGACAGCGCGGACGAAAGAGAAGTGCACACGCATGAGTTGCCGGAGGACGATGTTCCACAGGAGTATCTAGACAAGGAGTAGGCACTACGAAGAACACATCGTTCTAGATTTGTTCGCTATGATCTCGCGGGCTTTTGCTGTGATTGCTCAACTCGCATCTACTCATCGGAACCGGTTCAGCTAACCCTACGGTGTAACGCAGCGTGACATTCAGAACATAGTGTGATGAGGTTCTGTTCTAGATCTTCGCCTGACCGGCTGCGATATCGTTGATGGTGGACCGTCAGGTTCATCACAGAACCACACAGCTGGCAACGCCAGCCATCTCGTTGTAGTACTTCCTCACGCAACTCGCAGTAATGTTTACCATGGAGCCTGACGGTGGCCTTTTCCATAAGGACCGTCTCATTGGACCTGCTGACTGATGCTTTGAAGAATTGCCGTTGGCTGGCGGGCAGGAAGTCGAAGGAGCGAGAAAGCGCATGGAGCAGCACGTCCGGATCGCCGTCGTTTAGATTTGCTCCGGCCAGAAAGTCTGCGCAAATCATCTCGAGGCAGTAGCCACGAGACTTATCGCTTCCGAGCATCAAAGCGGCGGTCTCGAGTGCCTGCTCAATCACTGTCTCCCGAATCGCACGATGGCCAGGGAATCCTTTTGTCCATTTCGAGGCGAACGCTTCCAGCGCGCTGTTCTAACCGGCTCAAGTTCGGACAATTCGGACATCAACTCAGTTAACCTAAGGAGTAAAAACCTCTCCATTTGCCTTCCTCAAACATTGGAAACGGCCGAGACCGCTTCCATCCTCTCTCCGCTTTAAGCGGTCAGAGCGGCAATTTGCGCGTGTTCTAGCGCAATGGCGCTTGCCGGCACGCGGGGATTGGCTCAGTTGTGGTTGCCGCTACCATTCCTTCCCGGGCTGGCCAAGACCGACGCAGCCTCGGCAGCTTCCGCCTCACCGGTTCCATCCCCACTCGCTTGCTTCTTTTCCATGTTGGCAGAGAGAAAATCAGGGTTCTTGCCGGTCCCCATCTCCGCCTCTGCGAGTTGTTGTCGAAGCCTGCACAGTTCGTTTTCGAGTATCGCCGTCGGATGCATCTTCAAGAGTAAATTGCACAGCTGAGAAACCGCCGTTGCGTCCTTCGCACTTAAGTCGCCGGCTATCAGCTTCCGCAGAGCGGCTTCAACCAGGTTGCACAGATCGGTCAGGGCCAAAGTACCTTCTGGAATTTCCAGATCAACGCTGCTACGGCGATTCTGTTTGCCTCCCAAAGTGCCCGGCGCTTTGGCGCGCTCCGGATCTTCATGCATGGAGCAAAGGCCTGTGGCCCCTGCGGCTGCCTTGCAGGCAGTTCCCTTCTTTGTTACAGCTCGACAAACTTGCATTACTTTGCTCTCCAATCGATTGCATCTTCTTGCAAAATTGATTCATCTGGACTGCCGTCTGAAACCTTGTCATCGAACGGCTTCCCGCACCGCTCAAAAACCGTGGTGTCGTCATATTTCACCTTGATGTCCTGAACTCCCTCCCTCGTGCGCAGCAGCTGCTTCTGTTCGTACGCGAGGGCCCTTTTCAAGGCAGCCAAATTACGAAACAACTTTGTAAGTGGCGGCAGTTTCGTGCAGCGCACGGCAACGCGCTCTTCCGCCTGCTGCGTGAGTTCCAGCAAGGAGTCGATCTCCAAAATGAGATCAAGGAGGAGGAGAAATGAAAAAGGCAGTCTTAGCCTTTCTGGGGTTGGTGGTGATTCTGACGATTTGTAATCAAGCTTGCAATGGCGACAAATCAGATGCTAATGGAAACTACAAAACAATTAAGGTTGATAATGGAGCGGTTTCAATTGGCGATCCAGTGGAAGCGGACGTAGTTTCGTGGCTTTCAACGTATCAGGATTTGAGCAAAACAACTGAAGAATGGCAGCTGCCAGACGGAAGTTACGGTCATAAGGTCTATTACACGTTGAACGGAAAATCTTGTTGTGTGAAGTTTGAGGAAAAGAAGGTGACCAGCATTCACTGCGACAAAAAGGAAAAATGAACTCTAAAGTGATTATGGAGGCTGCCCTACACATTGACCTGAAGGAAGCTGCACAGGTCGTTTACGAGGCTGTGTGGTCGGACCCGTCCGACCCCAGTAAGACTTACCAGAACGCGGCGCAGGCACTACTAACAGAACTGCGCAAGCGGTCGGGCATCACGCGATCCACGTACGTGTAATCTGAACATTATTAAGCGTGCCGAAGAATGCTTGTTGTTGACACACAGGATCGTGTGAGTGTGGGCCAACAGCGCGAGGCCGGGGTTCGGTAGTCACATACCCCGGAGAACCCCTCGACACCCATGTCTGGAAGCATGCTTCTGAAGGCTCATTAGGGTACCGAGTTTCCTATAAGGGAGTCCACGCCTCCCCGTCCATCTCGTGAATAATTCGTGCGGAGAGCAGGCTATGCTAGTCTGAGCCTACAGCTAACAAGGAATGGGCTAGCTCCAAGTGGGCAGCCCTTTCCTTTTTTCTCTGTTCACGTAGACAACGCCTTGTTGCGACCGACGCTCATCAGAGAGCGCGAAGAGCCGAGTGCGGGGGACTTGTGGCAACGCACTTCATCTTTTCGCTTATCGAGCGTCCATGCTCAAACTGCACTCTGAACAGAACGCCCTCAAAACTGGTAGTCAAGTGGTCAGGCACAGCATCTCCTGCGAGAACGTCGAGCCTTCATTATGCTCTCCGCTTTTGGCTCAGTGCTCGATTCGCACTGCTACCAAGTACGCTGCGACGTTCAAACGTTTCCTCTTGAATCTTGAGAGGCAAGTTATGGTAACCTTCCGCGCCGAAGCCCTACGCTACGCGGCGACGTGAGCGTTAGTGGCTAGGAGAGGGCCGAGTGACCAGCTGTGGCCCTTTCGCCATCTTGCCTCGAGACAAAGCACGACTGCTTATGTCTGCTTGTTCCGCCGCATTCCAACACTTACGCGGAGTCGCTACGCTTCTGCTCTTCTTGTTCTCTCCTCCATTGCTGCTCCGCTAGCCGCAAGTCCTGGCAATACGGACAATTTGGGTCTGAACAATAGACATCATCATCATGGGAGTCTGGTTGGCTAGGCTGAGGAAACACCATATGGCCTCCTTGAAGGGAACCACAGGAGAGGGATTTCTAGGGTTTAAGGCAGGGGGAGCCTAAAACGGTGGCCCCAAAGTGTACTTACCTTAAGTATGCCCCAAAGGAGTGCGAAGAAACAATAAAATTTTCACACTTTTGAGGAGCCGCGATATCCTGCAACCAGCTTCTAGCGCGGCTTTTGGGGCAACTTACCGCTTGAACTCGTCTGAAGATGTTGCGCTCTCAACGTGCATTTCGGGGAAGCTTGCTGTCTGAGATTCTTTGGTATTCCTCAGCCAGATTAGTGGGTCACTGTGTGGGGAAAGCAACGAAAGAAGAACTACCCTTCCGCGGCCAGATCCAGTGGCTCACATTTGACGCTCATCTGTGTTGAGTGAAGTACCACGCCACCAAAGCGGGAGGGATCACGGCGGAACGCAGGCACACCAGACAAGATACGCTTTCAGCTTGACACGTGGCGCAAAGTCACGCGTTAATCTGCGAGTAAACTGGACTTCTTCCTCTTTCCCGACTGTTTTCTCCCTGTTCTGAGGCGCGGGGACGTGCGGGCGAACTTCTTCCTCTTGGTCTTCATTATTTACAGGCGCTAGGCACTCGGTGCGGGTCCTTCATGACTCGCCATACTAGGGGCCGGGGTCCGCACAGGGCATGGCTTCAATCCGCAGAGTGGCTGAAAGCGGACGCAGGTGCCTCCCCTCGAACTTGCTTACTGAAGATGAATTGTGCCGGCGGTTCGGGAATGACGCCGTGGTTCTTTACATGATTGTCCACGTAGCTACGCTTATGCGACCGCCGATACTTGCGCTTCCGTGGTTGCCCTCACGCTCATCGTTTCCGGAACTTCCAACTCCGAAATCCGGCCCACAGCATTCTGGCCGCGCTGATGGCTGGCATGGAAGATTAACTGTGCGAAAGTCTGCCTTGGGTGAGCCCAGGACGCGGGCGACGATCTCCTTGGCCTCATGCAGATCATTCGAAACGAACGGCAGATACGAGACTGCCTGAGGACTGCCTGTTCTGAGGCAGTCGTGAGTGTTGCTCAAGTGGTAATTTTGGGCCTAGAGTTCGGCCTGTTTTTAGTGGAAATCACTGCGAGGAAATTGGATATCCTGACGAGTACCGCAGAACACCTTTCTGCCTCCTGGACGCATCTAACCCTAAGAGAATAGACAATCCAGTCGCATTCAATTTAATCCTTTTCTCCTTGGGAACCGAAGATGGCACAAATTAAGTTCCGAATGGCCTCTATTGCTGTTGTTTTGGCATTCTTGGGGCTGATCACTCAATCAGAATCCGCGACGTGCCAAACAGAGAAAGAGATACGAGGCCTGCCGAATTTCGGCCGCGTTACAGATACTCTTTTCCGTGGTGGCCAGCCAACTTCAGCGGGATTCAACACCCTGCGAGACATGGGAGTGGGGCTTGTAATCAACTTTCGCGACGAGCGTGCAGAGATGGCGATGGAGAAGCGCGAAGTTGAATCCCTTGGAATCAAGTACGTCGGGATTCCCTGGAGTGGACACGACGAGCCCTCGAATGCTCAGGTTGTCGAATTTCTCGATTTGATTCGCGCGAACCGGAACACCAAAATCTTTGTTCATTGCAAGCGCGGTGCGGATCGCACCGGAGTAATGGTCGCGGCGTATCGCATTGCTGTCGAACATGAACCAGTTTCGCAGGCTATCTCTGAAATGTACCAATTCCACTATGCAGGATTTTGGCTTCCGCAACTGAAGCGTTACGTAGAATCTGTTCCTGCGCTGTTACAAAAAGGCGTCCGGCTCAGTGCCTACAATTCAGCTCCAAGTTCTCCGCTAGCAACAGGCGACCGGATTGTCGCGCCGATGGCCACGGCTACACCAAACGGTACAAGATGAAGTTAATGTCGTTAACCGGGAATATGTGGACTTCAACGTTCCCAACGGAATCACAACAAGTTAGCTGCCTTGTCCTGTTGGGCTCATAACCCAAAGGTCAGTGGTTCAAATCACCCCCGCAACCAGCCTCATCATAGAGTTACGAGCAAAGCTACTTTTGCCTCAAGGGCTTCGACTACAACCCATTGGGGTAGTGAACTAGCCAGGAGTGTGGTTATTTATGGCTCGCGCCACCGATGTAAACCAGCATGGCATTCTATACATAAGGTGATCAGGTTTGCTTCCAGATCATCGCCTCCCTTGCTGCGAAATTGTTGGTGGTGAACTTCAAGATTGGAAAGGCTCCCACACACTTGGCATTTCCAATTACCGCGGCGCAGGACCCGCCTTGCGAAACTCGTCGTAGGCGCTCGCTGAGAGGCGAACACGAGATCTTCTTTCCATATTCAAGCTGCGGTTCCTGTGACCTGGTGCAAGAATTCGCTCTTTTGCTCAGCGGGCAGAAATTGGAAAACGGCATGCGCGCTGGTGCAAAAACGCAACCAGCGAGTTGAATCTTCCTTTCTTATGGGGCTCCTTGTTCCGCTCCTAGTAAGATAATTGGATTGTTGAGCTTCAGCGTCTCCGCCACGCTGCCGCTATCTAGGTCTATGCCAAGGATCTGTTCAGTGTTTGCACTTCCGGGCGTGGTTATCACTTTCACTACGTAGAAACGTCGGCGCACACTGTCGATAGCCGACAGGAAAGCATCAAACGCAGTGCTGGCATCGCCCACAGTCTCTTTCACCTGAACACCGCCGGTTACCGGATCGATGCTTACGAAATCATTGCCTTCCAACCCGTAAAGCAGATTGTTGGACGAGTCCCATTGCATCACGAATGGCGCTGGTGAGTTCAACGGGAATTGCTTCTGAATTTCTCCAGAGGAAACATTTACGCCCAGCAAAGTTGCCTCATTGCTGGACGAAAAACGTATGCAATAGAAAAGTCCGGCTTTCGAATCAAACGAGGAAGCATTGCTAAAACTAACGCTTAAATCACCTAGTTGCAGAATGGGCGTCACAACTAGGCTTGAGGGATCCACGACGACGAGGTCGTTTGTGGTGTGATCAGAGCTTAGGGTAGTAATCGCAAGAAGTCTTTTTGAAGTTGCATCCCATTGCCAATCGAATCCGCCAGGAATTGATAGCGTCTGTGTGCTGATCAAATCTCCCGTCTGTGTGTCCAGCGTTAGAAGGGACCAAATGTTGTTTGTAGCATCCAGCCGAGGAACATAGAAATGATGGTTTTCTGCGTCCGTAGCTGAACCGAAGAATCCTGAGAGCTCGTTTCCAATCGAGTGCACGATGCTGAACTGTTCTAGGCTGGTTGTCAGTAGCAGAAATTGATTTGGACAGCAACTGCTCACACCAAAAAGCTTGGTAACCTCAATATCCGTCGAGCTCTTCGCTTGTTGATAGGTCGCTGTGATAACGGTAGATCCGGCGCCTGCTCCGGTGAGCAGTCCGCTCATGCTTACAGTGGCCACAGCATCCGATGACGAAGACCAGATCGCTTTCGTGGTTACATCCCTGGTAGATCCATTTGCATCTTTTACAACTGCCGAGAGCTGTTGTGATGCCCCCGCTTGCATGGCACTTTGGGGTGCGATTACCTGAAGGGTAGCTGCACCTGTTCTCTGCGATGACCCACCGCATGCCGCTGCTCCCATCAGAGAACCGAATGCCACAAATGCACCCGTTATGCTGAGGACTCGCATACTGTATCAAGCGCGTGCTAACGCTATCACATCACTGTGATGGTCGTGTTAGTGGAGTCTTGAGTGGCTGCCGAAATTCCTGTGACCGTGACCGTGTACAAGCCGGGGGTGTACCGCCTGTCGTGTGATGGTCGGTGTTCCGACCACAACCAACGTCCAAAAGTACGCCAACCTGAACACCGATAGCATGGTCGGCTCAAGCCTGAGTGGAATCGCTTTCCATGTGTCGTCTCACTGGATCTGTTCACTGATACTTTGAAGGAATGCTTGCTGCTGATTGGCAGGCAGGAAGTGGAACGAGCGGGAAAGTGCCCGCAGGAGGACGTCCGAATCTCCGTCGGTCAAATTAGCTCCGGCCAAAAAGTCCGCGCAAATCATCTCCAGACAGTAGCCGCGGGACTTATCATTTCCGAGCATCAAGGCCGCGGTTTCGAGTGCCTGCTAGATCACCGGGATCTGGCTTTTGTACAGCTTTCCACCTCCCGCCGGAACTGCTCCTTGGGCATTTCGCGAGCTTTGTGCAACCAGGTTGCACAATCGAAGTTCTGACCATCCCTCCGGCGCGCCAGCTTGGCCAATTCCAGCCCTTTGCTCCAGCCCACCTGCTTCAACTCTCGCTTCACTTCTGGCGGCAGATGCTCATGAATGGACATCATTGATACGGCTTGTTTTTCGGACAAGGCTCCGCCAGAACTGCAGGCGGAAACGAAATTCGAGGAGGCCGAGGAAAGATTAGCCGGTGTTGAAAGCCAGCGCCGCGTTGTGGAACAGAGCTTGAAACGGCCAGCCGGTAGCGAGGTGAACGCGGATGCAGCGGGCAGTCTGGCGGATGCGGGCACCGATTTTGAACAGCTGGGCGCGCAGAGTTTCGATCTGGGCCGAGCGCCAAGGTTGCGGCAACTGGTGACGGAAGAAGTTGACCAGGTTGTAGGCGGCTCCGTGCAGCAGCAGACGGAAGGCGTTGGCCAGGAAGCGATGACAACTCAGGCGGTCGGCGCAGAAGCTGTTCTTGAATTCCTCGATGCGGTTCTCGCACTCGCCGCGGTCGTTGTAAAAGGCAAACACCTGCCAAGCACGTCCTGAGCCGTTGGTCACGACAAAACGCAGGTTGGTTCCGGCAGCGGAGTGTTCGGCCTTGTAACAGATGCGGCGCTGACGGGACCAGCTGCGGGCGCGGTCGTGAAAGCTGGAAAAGCTGCGCTGCGGCACTTGAGTACGGCGATACCGCCGCTTTAACTGTTTTTGCCGCGGTTGGGCGCGCTGTTGGAAGACCCAGTCCCGATGGCGTACTCGATGTGGAAGAACTCGCAGAACTGGTAGAGAAGTGGAAAAGCGAAGCCGGCGTCGCCGCGCAGCTGGATCTTCACGCCGGGAAAAGCGGACTGCATTCGTGGCACCAAGCGCAGCAGCATGGGCACGATGCGGGCATGGCTGGAGGCGTTTCCCGGACGCAGTCGCGCCGCCAGCAAGCATCCGCTGTGGCGCTCGAAAATCAGCATGGGGTGATACATGTGCTGGCCGTAAGCGCCGTTGAAGAAGCTGAGTTGCTGCTGGCCGTGGGTGGGATCGTCGGTGGAGTCGAGGTCGAGCAGAATCTCGCCGCGCGAGCGGACTTGATCGCCGCAGAGACGGATGAACTGCTCGCATCAGGTGTCGCTCAGGCGAACCAGGTCGCGGCCGGAAGGCGCATTCTCCCAGCGGCTGAGCGTGGGCTGCGAGCCCAGCGCGTCGCCCAGTTTCTGGTCGGCGATGATCTGCAGCAGCGGATCGTCGCGCAGACGGTCGGCGTCGTTGGCATCTTCGTAGCCGGCGACGATCTGATAGATACGCTGCCGCAGCAAGGTCTGCGAGTCGTGACGCACGCGATCCTCTTGCCCGGATCGCTGAGCCCAGCGGCCAGCTCACGAGTCAGATGATGACGCTGATCGAAGGCACGCAAGGGCAATAGACCGGCATCACTGGTGATCTGGCCGCCAGAAAAATCGGCGCGGATGGGTTGATGGCGGTAGAAGGAGAAGTTCAGTTGTGGTAGAGCACTTTGTGTCAAGCGATGGATGCTCCGGAGGGAATGCTGGGTCCTCGAAACCCAGTGTTCATCAACCTTTTAGAGCATCCTTTGTTTTTTGGCTAGAGACTTCGTGAATAATCCAGGCTAGGCCAACAGAGAACCGAATGTTGAACGCCTCAGAATACGTGTAGCCCACAAGACCTTAGAGGCGTGCTTGAACCAGATTGACTCGACCCGGCTGACAGCCTACTATGCTGTCGCATCGCTGTGGGCGTGGGCAGACGGGGCATTCCCCGAGACAGTTCACTTCCGCCCGCGCGTGCTACAATGCGCCCTTGGTGCGAGGTATTCGCAGTGTTTCACCCTACTCTTCGCAAGTCTCTGAATTTTGTTCTGCCGCTTTTAGTCGTTGCCCTCATTGCGGAAAACATCATTTTGTTACGCCAGAATCATCGCCTAAAGACCGAGTTGCCCTTACCTTCCGCATTGGCCGTACATCGCGAGGAACCGCTGCGCGATATCGGGGGCGTCGGTTTCGATGGCAGGTTCCATACCGTTGAAATGCCTCGCTCCGCTGCTGAGCACCTACTGGTCTTCACCTTCGGACCGCGATGTCCCGAGTGCGTCTTGAGCGAATCACTCGACGCAGGTTTGAGCGAGCAGGCCAAGAAACTGGGGTGGCGCACCGTGTGGATCAGCCGCGGCAGTCTTGAGGAAACCCGCGCATTCTGCAACGCAAGCGGCATCCCTCTGGAGGAAACACTCGTGAATCCCCCCTATCCCACTTACCTCAGGCTCGGGCTCGCTGCCGTTCCTCAGCTTGTGGCCGTCGGCGAAAATGGCAAGGTTGACGAAGTCTGGTTAGGACGCCTCACAGCCGAGTCCGCGAAATCAGCGGCGCAGTTCTTGTCGGACCACCCCGGCGTGCAAGCCAGCAACAGCGCACGCACATCGTCGCCTTGACGCACTTCTAGCATGCCATTCCAATCTCTGGTCGAACTTCACACAAAGGAGAAATGAACGATGCAAACCATCACAAGAGCAGTCCTCGCTGTTGGCCTGTTCGCCTGCGTCGTCGTGAGCGCAGTGCAGGCCAAATCCAAACCTCCACACGTGGGATGCACAATCAGCAACGGAGCATGCGTGTCGGTGAACTGCCCGGAGTGTGGCCCAGCCTTTCCAGCCACCTGTACATGTTTACGCTAGCAAGGACCATAGGCGAAGCGCCGCCGCACGAAACTCTAACTCGGTTTTCACAACCAAATGAGGCGATGCCCTCGTCGTGAGCGAGGGCATTTTCATTGGCCTACATTCAGATTGAAGCGCGCGGTGAGCAGACGCGTTGTTTGCAGTCTCGAAATCTGCCGGGTTAGTTAGATCTCGGATCGTTCAGGATTCTGCAATAAACAGGCCGGCACTTTGAGTGTCGGGCTGGATAAAAAAATTGCAATCTCTGCGGCTATGCGTTCACGGCTTTTTTCTTG
>Ga0075435_100001889_pt1 | contig 13630 bp, 8 predicted proteins | sample RhiMethybrSRZTD4_FD_75302 | JGI IMG/M metagenome (GOLD analysis project Ga0075435, IMG submission 75302) | Populus rhizosphere microbial communities from Tennessee, USA - Rhizosphere MetaG P. TD hybrid SRZTD4 | ecosystem: Host-associated > Plants > Roots > Rhizosphere > Soil | place: USA...
CTCGAGAGGATGAAATCAGTCGGCGACTGATTGAGGCTGCCGACGCAGCCGCTGAGCGTGATCGTTTGCGCGGCGTTCGACGCCGCTGTGGTTTGCGAGGTGGGTTGAGAGACGGCTCCCCCTGGCAGTTGAGCCGATGCTGGCCACGCGCACAACATCGCACCGAGACACACGAGGCTGAGCTTCATATTCACTCCTGTGCAGGTGCCGAGGTGCAAGCGCACCGCCACCGCGGTGTGTGGCCGTCCTCTAGCGCTGACGCAATCGCATCCACGCACATGGGTGTAATGCGGGGCGCTGTTGCATGACTTCTGAACGCAGCAGAACACGTCCGCGCGGAAGCCGGCGCTTTTACATGAGCATGGGATCGCTTTTTTGACTGATCAGCGGCACGCCGCTTGGATTGCGCCAGGACGCGTTCTCCTCAAGGAGTGTGCGCGACGCGATATTTCCTGCCGACGATCCGCCTCCGCGGGATGTTCGCCATTACGCCTTTTCGCGCCGAACGTCATTCAGCATGACCGGCTGCGTGGCGTAGTTCTCGAGAACGATCGTCTTGGTGTCTTTGTTGCCGATGATCTTCGTGGCAATCGACATCTTCCCTTCGCCTTTGCCGTCGCCGTCGATGTGCAACTCGATCACGGTGAACGGATAGTCGATCGTCCGCGGCCGGTTCGCCGCTTCCCAGAAGTTGATGTAGCGATCGGTGATGAGCACGACCTGCTCGCCGTGATCGGGAAGGTCGGTGCGCTGCGAGTAATGGAGGTCGTAGCCGATGCTGTTCGGCGTCCGGAAGTAGCCGACCCGCGGCAGTTTCTGGAGCGCGTCGAGCAGCTTCTCGGGTCCCTTCTCGAACAAGTCGTTCAACAGCCGATCGCGGTCGGCGCGCGGCGACCACCGCTCGACGACGATGTCGACGCGGTCGGTGAAGGCGCGGCCGGGAGTGCCCATGTTGACGGCGACCGCAGTGAATCGCTCCGGCGAACCATTGGTTTGGGCGGCCGGCCGGCCACTGAGCAGTATCGCGACGCCGACCAGCGCAATCGCGCCCTTCGAAATGACGACGTTCACTCTCATCGCTGGCTCCTCTTAGTGCAGCCGGTGCAAGAGAGTCGCCGCCTTCTTCAGGACGCCGCGACGTGCATAAGCACGCACATCTCGGCCGTGGAACGCGCTGCCCTCGTGGATCATCCTGTTACGATCGACGAGGCGCTGACAGCGCAGCGCGATATTCGATCAGAGGGATCTTCACGAGCGAAGCCGTGACACACTATGCCATGCGTTTTCGGCCGGCATCGCTCCTCATCGTCGTCGCGTTGATCGTCCTGGGCGCGCACATCGCTCGCACCAGCGCGCAGGAGCCGCCGTCGGTCTGGAATGGCGTCTTCACGACCGAGCAGGCCGAGCGCGGCAAAGCCGCGTATACGAAGCACTGCAGCCGCTGTCATGGCGACGATCTGGCCGGACGGCGCGACTATCCGCTGAGCGGCGAGCGGTTCATCGATCACTGGGAAGCGCACACGCTCGATCATCTGTTCAGGCTCATTCGCGACAGCATGCCGCCGGACGCCGTCAACGCTATCGACGCGACGGACAAGCGCGACATCGTGGCCTACCTGCTTCAGCAGAACGGCTTCCCTGCCGGCACGACCGAGTTGTCTCTCGACGACGACGTGCTGGCGACGTTCGAGATTTCGCGAAAGAACGGCCCCGGGCCGGTGAGAGCCGGCGCGCTCGTGCGCGTCACCGGCTGCCTCAGGGCGCGCGGCAACGAGTGGCAGCTTGCCAACGCCACCGAACCGGAAAAGACCGCGCTGCCGACGCCAGGCAGCGCGACGCCGTCGGCCGCACCCGCGTCGGGGACACGAACGATCGGGTTGTCGAATGTGTTTCCGAGCCCGGCCGCGCATCTCGGTCACACGATGGCCGCGATCGGGTTCCTGATGAAGAGGGACGACGGCGACGCGATCAACGTCGTGTCGCTGGAGATGGTCGCCGCGAGTTGTAAGAACTAGCGGCCTAGGAATTCACTTCGTCGCGCCGCTGATCACTTTTTCAGGCTCGACGACCGTCGACACGCCCTCGGCGGTCATGATCTTCGCAAGCACCTCCGCCGTCGGTTTCGAGAACCTGAAGTTCATCCCGCGATGCACGCCGACCGCGATGCGAAGCGGCGTCCATCCCTGCTTGTTCTTGGTGTTCCAGAGATCGACGGCGGCGCCCTGATCGACGAGGTACTGCACGACGCTCGGGAACTGTTTGTACGCCGCGCCGTGCATCGCCGTATCGCCGTTCTTGTCGATGGCGTTCACGTCGCCGCCGAGCGCGACGGCGACCTTCACGGCTGCGAGCGCTTCAGCCTCGGTGCCGGCATCCTCACCGGGCGAATGGACGCCAAGGCCCGCGGCGGCCATCAACGGCGTCGTTCCGTCTTCGTTGGTGAGCAGCGGATCGGCGCCGAGCTCCGCGAGCAGGCGCATCAGCGGCGCATCCGCAGTCCGCGCCGCCATGAGGAAGGGCGTCGCGCCGATCATGTTCAAGTCGGTCGTGCCCGCCTGGGCGCGCCGTGTCATGCGCGTGTTCGGATCCGCGCCGTGCGCGACGAGTCGTCTGACCAGTTCGAGCGAATCCATGTTGCCCGAGCCGGTCGGTCCCGGTCCGTTGCTCCCCTGACCTGGTTTGCGCATCCACGTGATCTGATGAAGCGCGGTGTAGCCCGGACCGGAAAGATTCGGATTGGCGCCGAGATCGAGCAGACGCGCGGCGAGCTCGTAATGATTGCTGCCGACGGCGAGCATCAACGCGCTCGGTCCTCCCGTTGGCGACTGCGCACGCGCCGCACCACCACCACCGCCGCCGCCGTTGCCGCGGCCGCGGCCTCCTCCGGCCGGCGGCTGTTGCTCCTCGTTCACGTTCGCGCCGGCGTCGACGAGCGCACGCACGGCGTCGGCCTGACCTTCGCGCGCGGCGAACAACAGCGCCGTCCAACCACCCTTCGACCGCGCTTTCAGATCGGCGCCGCCGGCGACGAGGATCTTGATCGCGTCGGCATGTCCCTCGCCCGCCGCCCACATCAGCGCCGTCTGCCCGCGGCCGTTGTCCTTCGCGTTCACGTCGGCGCCGCGCTTGATCAGGGCGGAGACGACGGCGGGCACGCCGGTACGAGCCGCCGTCATCAGCACCGTTTCACCCTGTGACGTGACTGCGTTGGCATTCGCCGACGCGGCGAGGAGCGCTTCGGTGACCGGCGCGCTGCCGTTCACGGCGGCCAGCGCGAGCGGCGACACGCCGTACCGGTTCGCGGCGTTGACGTCCGCGCCGGCGGCGATGAGCAGCTTTACGGTCTCGAGGTCGTTATTCTCGGCGGCAAAGAAGAGTGCCGTGCTGCCGTCGGCGGTGGCGGCGTTCACGTCGGCGTGCTGCTGCAGCAACGTGCGAATCGCGCTGCGGTCGCGCGCTTTGACCGCGTCAACCAACCGATTCTGATCGGCGACGCCGCGGCCAGCCGCCGCCGCGACCAGCACGATCGCGACGCCAATCACTGATTTCGTCGAGCGCATCAGGTCAACCTCTTCACAATGACAACGGTTCGACGAGTTCCTGGACGCGGCCCGTGCTGTCGGCGAACGAATCGCTCTCGATGCCCGCCTTGTTCAACATCGTCAGGAGCAGGTTCGACAAGGGCGTCGGCTCGGCGTAGTTGATGTGGCGTCCACCCGACAGGTTTCCACCCGCGACGAGAATCGGCAGTTTGCTGTGATCGTGCACGTCCGGATTGCCCATGCCGCTGCCGAAGAGATACATCGTGTGGTCGAGCAAGGTGCCGTCGCCGTCCTTCGTCGTCTTCAGCTTCTCGAGCAGGTAGCCGAACAGCGTCACGTGGTACTGGTTGATCTTGGCGAGCTTCGCCAGTTTCTCAGGATCGTTCTGGTGATGCGACGTCGGATGATGCGCTTCGGGGACGCCGATCTGCGGATAGGTTCGCGTGCTCACCTCGCGCGCGAGCTGGAACGAGATGACGCGGGTGATGTCGGCCTGGAAGGCGAGCACCTGCAGATCGAACATCAGCTTGACGTGATCCTCCCACGCCTGCGGCGCGCCGACGGGGCGCTCGATCGCGGAGGTCGGATCGGTCGCCGACACTTTTTCCGCACGCTGAATCCGGCGCTCGATTTCGCGCAGCGAGTCCAGGTACTCGTCGACCTTCGCGCGATCGCCCGGGCCGAGCTTCCGCTGCAGCTGTGCCATGTCGCCGAGCACCCAGTCGAGGATGCTGCCGCTCTTGCGCAGCTCGGCCTGGCGCTCGGCGGACGTGCCGCCGTCGCCGAACATGCGCTCGAAGACGACGCGCGGATCGGCTTCGGTGGGCAGCGGCGTCGTCGGCGACGACCACGACAACGTGTTCATGTACACGCACGCGTACCCGTTGTCGCAGTTGCCGACGACGTAGTTGAAGTCGGTGGCGAGCTCGAGAGACGGCAGCAGCGTGTCGCGTCCGAGCTGCCTGGCGGCAATCTGATCGACGGTGATGCCCATTTCGTAGTCGCTGCCGTCGGTGAACTTCGCGCGCACGCCGCTCAGGAACGTGCAGTTCGCCGTCGCATGGTTGCCGGCCGCGTACGCGTTCTTGTGCTCCAGGTTCGAGAGGACGGTGATCTGATTGAGGTGCGGCGTCAGCGGATTGAGAATCGGCGACAGCTCGGCGATCGCACCTTCGCCCTTCGGCGACCACTGGCCGGGGGCGGCGCCCATCGGCAGATAGACGAAGCCGAGGCGCTTGACCGGCGTGGCCGGCGTCTTCGCGGCCGCCGAAAGCGCCGGAATCATGGCATCGAGCAGCGGCAGCGCCAGCGTCGCGCCCACTCCTCGCAGGAATGTTCTCCGCGGGAGCGCCATCTTCGTCACGATCATTGCGATCTCCTCATCCGGAACGGCGTGCTGTTGACGATGCCGAGCACGATCGAAGAAAACTTGTAGTCGCTCGCCCGCGCGTCGCGAAGGATTCCGCGAATCGCGGGCTCGTCGTAATAATCCAGGCCCCTGCCCAACGCGTAGGTCATCAGCTTCGCGGTCATCGTCGAGACGAATACGTCGGGTTTCTCGAGCAGCGCCTGCTTCAACCCGATCACGCCATCGAAGGTGCTGCCGTCCGGCAGTCCGCCCGACGCATCGACCGGCTCGCCCGATTCGCTCTTGACGCGCCAGCGGCCGACGGCGTCGAAGTTCTCCGTCGACAGACCGATCGGATCCATCAACCGGTGGCACGACGCGCAGGCAGGATTCGCGCGGTGCTCTTCCATGCGCTCGCGCATCGACAGGACCTTGCCGGCCGCCGCGGCGTCCTTCAGCGGCGGCACGCCCGGCGGTGGCGGCGGCGGCGGCATGGCCATCAGGTTCTCGAGTACCCATTTACCGCGCTGCACCGGCGAGGTGCGGTTGCCGTACGACGTCACGGTCAGGATGCTGGCCTGACCGAGCAGCCCGCCGCGCGGACTGCCCTCCGGGAGCTCGACGCGCCGGAAGTGACTGCCGTAGATGTAAGGAATGCCGTAATGCCTGGCGAGGCGTTCGTTCACGAACGTGTAGTTCGCGCGCAGCAGGTCGAGCACGCTGCGGTCTTCGTTCTTGATGCTCTCGAAGAACAGCTCGGTCTCGCGGCGGAACGCCTGCCGCATGTTGTCGTCGAAGTCCGGGAAGAGCCGCACGTCGGGGCTCGCCGCGCGCAGGTTGCGAAGGTACAGCCACTGCTCCGCGAAGTTGGTGACGAGTGTCTCCGACCGCCGATCGGCCAGCATGCGCCGCACTTGCTGCTCGAGCGTTGCCGGATCGCTCAACTTGCCGCGCGCCGCGAGATCGATCAGCGTGTCGTCGGGGATGCTGCTCCAGAGGAAGAACGACAACCGTGAGGCGAGGAGATCGTCGCTCAGACGATAGACGGTGTTCGGCGCGATGCCCGCGGGATCGCGCTCGATGCGGAACAGGAAGTCGGGGCTCGCGAGCACGGCGCGAACGGCCATCTCGATGCCGTCCTCGAACGTGCCGCCATCGGCGCGACCTTCTTTGTAGAACTTGAGCAGCTCCTGGACGTCTTCGTTGGTCGGCGCGCGGCGATAGGCGCGACGGGCGAGCGAGGTCACAATCATCTTCGCGCACGCGGCATCGTCCGCCGGCTTCGAAGGGCGGCATTCGAACAGGCGCCTGCGGCTCGGCGTGTCACCCGAGCCGGCCGGATTGTACGGACCCGCGACAGCGACGGAGAAGATCGCCGCCTGCGTTCGACCGTTGTAGTCGGCCTTGAACGGCTGACGCGTCGCTTCGCTCAGCACATTCGCCTTCTTGATGAACGCCGCTGACACGACGTGCGGACCGGCCTTGACCGGTACGCTGATCACCATGCCTGCATCGGCCGGCGCGTCGCGCTCGGGATCCTCCTGGCCGCGCGGCTGTCGCGCCGCGATCGGAAACAGCTGCAGCCGCGCGCCATCCAGGGCGAGCTCGACTTCCTGCGGCTCGCTCAATCCTTCGAAATTCTCGTTGCGATCGCGCGTCAGGTGGATCTGGAACCGGTACTCAGCGTCGAGCGGGAACGTATGGTGGAACGTCGTCCCGCCGCGCGTCCCGTACGGCAGATCGTCGAAGTGATCGTCCTGCGTCAGATCGGCCGGCAGCACGACGGTGATCGCGCCGGGCGATCGCACCGGACCACCGACCGCGAGGCGCGATACTTTCTGCGCCGCTGACAAGTACCGATCGAGCAGCGTCGGCGAGAGCGCGCCGACGTTGACGTTGTCGAAGCCGTGACTCGCATCGTCAGCCGGCAGCATCGACGCGGCGTCGACCTCGAGCGCGAGCAGATCGCGGATGGCGTTCTGATATTCCGTGCGGTTCAGGCGATGGAACGTATCGTTGCGGCCGGGATCCGGCGCCGCGGCGGCGGCGCGATCCAGCGAGGTCTCGAGGTACGACTCGAACGCGGAATAGGTCGCTTCGTCCGGCCGCTGGCGTCCCGGACCGGCCGGCGGCATCGCGCGCGCGCGAATCTTGCGGACGACTTTCTCCCAAATCTCGGGATGGGCCGCGACGTTCTCGACGTCGACCTTTTCGAGCACGAGCCCGCCGCTCTTCATGCGCTCGCTGTGACAGCTGACGCAGTAGCGTGCGACCACGGCGCCAGGCGCCGTCGCCGCCCTGGCGGCGGGCTGACTGGCGGGCGGCTGCCCCGAAGCGGCCGCACCGATATCGGCAAGCCACGGCGACGCGACGAGGAGCGCGGCAGAGACACCAATCGCGGCCGTGGCCGCGTTCACGCGCATCGGACCTCCGAAAAAAACCGTAAGTAAGTTACCACGCCTTAGAAGCTTAGCCGCACCCCCACTTGCCCCGTTCGCATCGTGGCTGCGCCCGTAATCCGGCCGAAATCGGGCGAGATGAAGTTGCCGTTCGGATTATTGAGGTTCACGTGGTTGAGCACGTTGAACGCATCAGCTCGGAACTGAAGCCTCGTGTGGCCCAGCGGGATGTTCTTCGCGATCGTCATGTCCACCGTCCAGAACATGGGCCCGCGGACGAGATCGGGCGGTGCGTTGCCGGGACGCAGCGTCGACGTGGTGATCGAACTGGTCGGCACCAGCGTGAACGCCGCCTTGTTCAAGTACAGGAGCGTCGACGACCAGTCCGCCAGCACGGGGTCGGCGCCCGCGACGTAATCGGGACGGCTGTTCGCCATGCCTGACGGCTGCGTGATCAGCACCGCCGTCCCCGAGCGCGCGGAGAAAATTCCCGACAGCTGCCAGCCGCCGAGAATCTTCGACGCGGCGCTGGATCCGTCCTTCAGCCATGGCAGCTGATAGATGACATCGCCGACGAAGCGGTGGCGGACGTCGCCGGTGACGACGGTACGATCCGCCTCGGGATTGTTGAAGTCCTGGATGTTGCCGACATCGGCGAGATAGTAGGCCTGGAGATCGCCGCCCTGCGTCGCCGTCCCTTTCGACAAGGTGTAGTTGCCTTCGAACTGGAGCGCGCTCGAGGACCGCTTTCTCACCGACACCTGCAGGCCGTCGTAGTCCATCGTCTGCGAGCTGTCGACGTAGTAGCCGCCGGGCGATCCGAGCGTCCACCCCGCAGGCCGCGCGCCGGTTTGTCGATCGAAGATCATCGACAGCAGACGCTGCAGCGGAAAGTCCCGGCCGTCGGTGCGGATGTAGCCCACTTCCGCCATCAACGTCGAGCCCAACGCTTTCTGAAGGCTGATCATCGACTGCACGGTGTACGGATTGGACAGGTTCGTATCGAGGATCGAGAAGACGGCCGGCTTGCCGCCGCCGTCGGTCAGCGCGACCTGACGCAGGTCGACGGTGTACATCGGCCACACGAGCGAACGCGCCGTCGCTTCGGGCTTCGCCCACGTGCTGCGGAACGGCACGAGCGGATCGGCGGCGCCCTGACGAACCGTCGCCGGCAGATGCGGGCTGAAGAGTACGCCGCTGCCGCCGCGCAGCACCATGTCGCCGGCGCGGTTCAGCGTCCACGCAAAGCCGGCACGAGGACCAAAATTCCTGCCGTCCGCGTTGTACGGATTCATCGGATCGCGCAGCGTCTTCCAGTCCGCAGCCTGGAGGCTGGTCGGCGGCTCCATGTTGACGATCTCGACGCTGGCATCGGTGGTCGGCTCGACGATGATCGTCGAGTAGTAGTCGTAGCGAAGTCCGAGGTTGAAGACGAGGCGCGACGTGGCGCGCCAGTCGTCCTGGATGAAGAGGCCGAACTCGTCGAGATGCGACTTGTGCGGCGGCGCGCCGAAGTTGCCGATCACCTGGTTGGGAATGTTCGCGAGCGCGTCCGCCTTGTTCTGATAGCGGAAGCTCGGGTTCTGCGGGTTCTCACGGTCGCCGCCCTGACGCACCCAGCGGCCGCCGACCTTGATCAAATGTTTGGCGAACAGCCGGCTGAACTTCTGCTCCGCGCTGTAGGCCACGCCCGACAGATCGTAGATCTCGGCGCTCGGCGTGCTGAACAGCCCCGAGATGTTGATCAGCCCGACGCGCCGGTCGTAAATCTGTGCCTCGTCTCCCGTCGTCGCACCCGGCTGCATGACGCTGAAAAATCCGTCGAGGCGCGCGAGGTCCGTCTTGTTCCAGCCGAAGCGGCTCTCCGAGATGAACGATCCGTGGGCGAGCACGAACTGCGCCGCCAGGCGATCCTGTTTGTTCGGATAATCGCGATCGTTGATGCCGTCGACGGTCGCCGTCGGCGTCCGCGTGAACGGACGCATCCGTGTATAGGTGACCGAGAGGTTGCCGCTCGGGACGACCGTCACATCGCTTTTCGCGACGATGTGATTCTCGTGGCGCAGCCTCGTGCCGACGCCGTTGAATCGTCCGACGTCGGCGCTGATCGGCTCGTTGGGCAGCGGCAGCGCGTCGAGCGCGATCTTCGTCTCCGGGAACGGCAGCGCGGCGAGCACCTGATTTCGCAGCGCCGGCGTCGGCACGGTGCCGATCACGCGGATGCCGGCGTTCTCCTGATAGCCTTCATAGGTCGTGAAGAAGAACGCTTTGTTCTTCTGAATCGGACCGCCCGCCGATCCGCCGTACTGATTGAATCGCACCGACGGTTTCGGCAGGTTCGCCGCGAGGAACCGGTCGCGCGCGTAGAACATGTCGCCCTGGTAGTTCTCGAACATCGATCCGCGAAACGCGTTGGTGCCCGATCGGCTGATCAGGTTCACCTGGCCGCCGGTCACGCCGCCGTACTCCGCCGGCAGAATGCCCTTGACCACCTGCACTTCCGCCACCGATTCGATGCTCATCACGTCGATCTGGTTCTGTCCGCCGTACTGCGCCATCGAGCGCCCTTCGGGATTCGAGTTCGCCTCGGTGCCGTCGACGGTGATGCCGGTGCCGCCCGCCGCCACGCCGTTCAAGCGGACGTTGCCGGCGTTGACGTCGGCGCCGGGCGCGAGCGTGAGCATGCCGGTGACGTTGCGCCGCTGGAGGGGCAGGTCGGAGACTTCCTGCGTGCCGTGTGAGAGCACCTGCTTCGACGACGCCGTGTCGATGAGCGGCACGGCCGCCTGCACCGTCACCGACTCCTCGACTCCGCCAAGCTGGATCTGAAATGTCTGACGCGAGGTCTGGCCGGGACTCAGTTGCAGTCCGCGGTTGGTCAGCGTCTTGAATCCGGTGAGCGCGATCGTGAGTGTGTAGGATCCGGCCGGCAGCGCGCTGATGACGAATTCGCCGCCGACATCGGTGACGATCTCCCGCACGAGGCCGGTGCCTTCATGCGTCATGGTGACGTTCGCGCCCGGCAGCGCCGCGCCGGTCGTGTCGCGGACGATGCCGAACAGCGTCGCGGTCGTCACTTGCGCGCGCAGCCGCGTCGCTGGCGCAACGATGGCGGAGACGGCAAAGAGGAAAACGATCGGGACCCGCGCGTATCGCATGCTGACCTCGCAATAGAAGCCCACGAGACGGAAATCGCACGGAGGACGCCGTGCGACGTGGCGCTACTATTGCGCGGGACGCGCGATGGTCAAGTAATCGTAAGTCTCTGATGCGTAAAAATGCGGAAACGAAGTCGTCTCGCTTCCGATTTTTGGAGAACCCTTCCGAGTTTTTTATCAGCGCGCCGGCGCCGTGCCGGCTGATTCCGGAACCAGCGTCCGGATCATGCCGTCCTGTCTCGACGTCAGGAACAACTCGCCGTCGCGGTTGCGGCTGATGTGCAGATCGGCGCGCGTTGCCGTCGCGCCGTTCGCAAGCTCAACGAGCTCGCGGAACGTCACGTAGGTGCGGTTGCCGCGCGCGTCGCGCGTGTACAACTGCACTTCTTCAACCGGCGCGACGGTCTGCGGAATGCCGTCGTCGGCTTTCTTCATCGCGGCAAGATCGGCCACGAACACGCGCCCGCGCACGATGTCGCCGAAGACGAACTTGCCGCGCAGCGCGGCGATGCGTCCGTAGTACGCATAACCGCCGGTCACCGCCTGCCCTTCGCTGTGGTCGTACATCGCGACCGGATAGGTGAACTCGTCCTTCCGCCGGCCGTCGAGGATGTCCGCCGGCAGCGGATACAACTGATTGAGCGCGCCGCCAGGTCGGGTCACGCCGTTCTCGAACAGCCCCTCACGTTTCATCCATCCGTAGTTGCGGCCCTCATGGATGATGTTGATCTCCTCGACGTTGTTCATCCCGATGTCCGACCCGAACATCGTGCCGTCGTTGAGATCCCACGACAGCCGGTGCGTGTTGCGGAATCCGTAGGCGTAGATCTCGCCGAGCGTCTTCGGATCGCCGTCCGCGGCGAACTTGTTGATCGCCGGAATCGTGTAGTCGCCGAGGCCTTTCGTGCCTTTGGACACCGACGGGCTGCGCGGATCGATGCGAAGAATCGCGCCGATGACCGTGTCGAGGCGCTGCGTCTGACTCGGATTGCTCGCGTGCGGACCGCCGCCGTTGCTGAATCCGAGATCGCTGCCGCTCGTGTAGAGCAGACCGTAATCGGGCGAGCCCGGCTTCGCGGTCGGGTTGAACTCGACGTCGCCGAACGGGTGCGTGAGGTTGGCTACGACGTGGCCGACGCGAAGCAGCTCGCGCCTGGTGCCCTCGAAGGTGTTCGCCGCCGGGTTCGTCGTGTGCCACTCCGTGATGACGTTGTGGTAGGTCACATCGGCTTTGGTGAATCCCGGCGGGATGAAGTTCGGCGTCGCTGGATTGTCCGCCGCACGCTCGCCGTGCACCGTGTAGAAGAGTCCGTTCCGCGCGAACTCCGGATGGAAGTCGAATCCGATGAACCCGCTCTCGAGCCGGTTGTAGATGGCGAACGGAAACGCGGCGCCGACGTTCGCGTACACCGACGGCTGGTTGTTGCGATCGAGGACGTAGAGAAATCCGCGCGAGTCGTTGACGAATCGCCGGCCGTCGGGAAGATCGCGGACGAAGCTGATGCGCGCCCATCCGGCCGGCACGACGTCCTGGTCGGGCGGCCGAAGGCCGCGCGTCTCCGGCAGGCGGACGACGTCGCGAATCTCGACGGCCAGTCCGCCTTTCGTGATCGGCGCCGGAATCGGATTACTGGTGATCGGACCGCCGCTCTGGGCGCCGATCGCCGCGACGATGCCGGCGCAGAACACGAATGGGCGCACGAGCGATCTCCTTAGCGTGACGACGTTGTGGCCGGCGCGTGCGGCAGATGGATCGACATCAGGACGATCGTGCCGTCGACCTGCGAGAACCAGTGCGGCGTCTTCTCCGGCACCATCACCCAATCACCCTTGGCGATCTTGCGCGTCGTGCCGCCCTCGACGCCGGAGCCGGTCAGGTTCTCCGCGTTCGTCCGCTTCTCTTCGAGGAGCTTGCCGCCGGTGACCAGCGTGCCAGACCCTTCGACGACGTAGAACATCTCCGCTTCGCGCTCGTGGACCGACGCGGGCGCCTTGACGCCGGCGACGCGATGCTCGAGGTTCGCCGTGTACGGCGCGAGCGCGACGATCGGCTGAATGAAGTTCGGCTGATCCGGCTTCCGTTCGGCCTTCGCCTTCGCAATCATCGCCGTCACGTCAGCGGACGAGGCGAACGACTTCGGCGCGGGCGGCGGGTTTTGCGCCGCCAGTTGTCGAACCAGCACCGCCGTGACGACCAGGGTCAGAATCGTGCAGATGACGCGTACGCGCATGAATCCCTCCTGTGCGCGCCGATTATAGCGTCCGTGTATCATCCGCGCATGCGCAGCATCATCGCTATTTTTTCCGCGCTTTTTGCGTGTGTCGGCGGCGGCGCACAGCCGCCGGCTGATTCGGCGGCGCGCGACGCGCTTGCGGCGCTGACCGCGGCGGACCATCAGCAGATGATGGCTCAGCTTGGAATCCGGAGGCTGCGTCCCGGGCCGAGCGGCAACGAATCGGCCCCGAACCATGCCAACTACGACGAGGCGACCGCGAATCCGTTTCCAAATCTCCCCGACCCGTTGACCTTGAAGAACGGGACGAAAGTCACGTCAGCCGACGTCTGGTGGAAAGAACGTCGTCCGGAGATCGTCGAAGACTTCGAGCGCGAGGTGCTCGGACGCGTACCGCGAAACGTGCCGGCGATCGCGTGGAGCCTGACCAGCACGGAACAGTGGTCCGCCGGCGCGCATCCGGTGGTCGGCCGTCAACTCGTCGGCCATGTGGACAACTCGTCGTCGCCTTCCGTCAACGTCGACATTCAGATGACGCTGGTTCTTCCCGCCGCAGCCAAGCAGCCGATGCCGGTGATGATCATGTTCGGCAATGGACTGCTGCCGTCGGCCGCCGCCGGCCGCGGGCGAGCCGGTCCACCGCCAGCGGCGACGAACGACCCACCGGCGACCGAGCAACTGATCGCGAACGGGTGGGGCTACGTGTCACTCAGTCCGACGAGCGTGCAGGCCGACAACGGCGCCGGCCTCACGAAGGGCATCATCGGCCTCGTCAACAACGGTGAGCGGCGGAAGCCAGACGACTGGGGAGCGCTGCGCGCGTGGGCGTGGGGCGCATCGCGCGCCCTCGACTATCTCGAGAGCGACAAATCCGTGGACGCCAGGCGCGTCGGCATCGAAGGAGTCTCGCGTTATGGAAAGGCCGCACTCGTGGCGATGGCGTTCGATC
>Ga0075435_100001890_pt1 | contig 13628 bp, 10 predicted proteins | sample RhiMethybrSRZTD4_FD_75302 | JGI IMG/M metagenome (GOLD analysis project Ga0075435, IMG submission 75302) | Populus rhizosphere microbial communities from Tennessee, USA - Rhizosphere MetaG P. TD hybrid SRZTD4 | ecosystem: Host-associated > Plants > Roots > Rhizosphere > Soil | place: USA...
TTCAACCCGTTCACGACGACGCCGGTGCAGGGCACCAACTGGGCGCTCGGCCCGAACTTCGGCACCGCGCTCAATCGCTTCGCATACACCACCCCGCGCCAGATCCGCGTCTCGTTCGGGGTTCGCTTCTAACGCAGTCGGTCGGGCAGGTCGGGCAGGTCGGAAAACGTGCGATTCGAGATCCTGTGGGTAAACCCGCAGGGGTCACCGGAGATCGTAGGAATGGGTGGCCGTTCGACCAGCCCGGCCTGCTTGACCTGCCCGTCCTACCCGGCCCAACCGGCCTACCCGGCCTGACCCGCCGGCTCCCCACCTCGTCGCATGACCCACCAGATCACTGCCGCGAACGCGGCGGCAACGGCGACGAACGTCATCCCGAAGAGCCACAACGTGGTGTAGAGAATCGAGCGCGTGTCCATGCGCGCTTCGATCGTCAGCGGAGCGCCGCGCAGCCGATCGGCGAGCGGCTGCTCCCAGGCAAGGATGTTGCCGCGGCTCTCGACGCCGTGCGTGTTGTGATAGCGGATCTTGCTCGGCAGGTGCAGGCGGAAGGCGACCAGTTCGCGGCCGTTCCATCCCGGATTGCCGACGATCGTGCCGCCCGCCGCGCCGACGTTCTGCACGTAGATGTACTGATCGTCTTTCTGGCCGAACTGATACGTCGACCACGCGAACGGCGGCGTCGACCCGAGGCGGCGAATGTCGTCGACGTCCATGCGGACGCTGACGAAGCGGCGGCTGTTGCGGCGGAACGGGCTGACGCGGACGACCTGTGTGTCGGCGGTCGTGTAGTACGCGCGTACCGCATCCGTATCGACGCGCGTCGCCGGGTTGGCGTCCAGCGTCGTTCCGCGCAGCGCGTTCAGCGCCACGATTGAGCTATTGACGTACACCGTCGCGGTGCCGTCGAGCGCGAGGTAGACGTCCTCCTCGTATTCGTACTGCCGGAACAAACTGGATCCGCCGCACGATGCGCAGAGAGCGCAGAGGAGGCAGAGAGCGCAGAGCGCGGAGAGAGCCCGCGCGCGAAGCCGCATCACCCGCGATGATATAGTAAAAATTTGTGCTCTATTTGATCGACGGCTCCTCGCAGATGTACCGCGCGTATCATGCGCCGGTGCGGACCGCGGACGGCGGACTGCTGCGCAACGCGCAGGGGACGCCGACCAACGCGGTCTATATTTTCGTGACGATGCTGCGCAAACTGCTCACCGAGCATCGCCCGGAGTACATCGCGGCGTCGTTCGATCTTCCCGGCCGCACCTTCCGCGACGACCTGGTCAGCGACTACAAGGCCAACCGCGCGCCGATGCCGGATGAGCTCGCGCAGCAGATCCCGATGGTCCACGCCGCGTGCGAAGCGCTCGGCGTCCCGATTCTCACCTCGGAACGCTACGAGGCCGACGATGTGATCGGCACCCTGGCGGAGAAGGCGTCGGCGGCCGGGTTCGAAGTGACGATCGTGACCGGTGACAAGGATTTCTTTCAGCTGGTCCGCGACGGCATCAAGGTGTTCAACCCGAAAGAGGAGGGCACCTGGTACGACGCTGAAGGCGTGAAGGAAAAGTTCGGCGTCCCGCCCGGCCTCGTCGTCGACGTGCTGGCGCTGATGGGCGACACCATCGACAACATCAAAGGCGTTCCGGGGATTGGCGAGAAGGGCGCGCGCGAGCTGATTGCGCAGTACGGCTCGCTCGAGGCGCTCATCGAGCACGCGCCCGAGGTCAAGAACAAGCGCTACCGCGAAGGCCTGCTGGCCAACATCGACAACGCGCGCCAGAGCCGCGAACTGGCGCGCATCCGCACCGACGTGCCGGTCGAATTCGACGCCGGCGCGGTTCGCTTCCGCGGCGGATCGCGCGAGGCCAGCTTCCGGATCTTCAACGAGCTCGGTTTCCGCGCGTTTGCGAAGGAGTACGCGCCGGACGCGAAAACCACCGCGAAAAACTACCGGACCATCGTCGACGACGCGGCGCTCCAGGCGCTGGTGGCGAAATTGCGAGCCGCCGGCCGGTTTGCGCTGCGCGTGCTGCCCGACCGGGCGACGGCGATGCGCGCCGCGATTGTCGGGATCGCCTTCGCCACAGCGCCGCGCGACGCCGATTATGTCCCGCTCGGCCACCGTTCGCTCGCGGCGACGCCGACGCTGCCGCTCGATGCGGTGATCGCCGCGCTGCGGCCGCTGCTCGAGGACGAGGCGGTGAAGAAGGCGGGCCACGATTTGAAGTTCGACGCCATCGTGCTGGCTCGCCACGGCATCACCCTGCGCGGCCTCGAAACCGACACCATGCTCGCGAGTTTCCTCCTCGACGCCAGCCGCGCCGAGCATCGGCTCGAGGATCTGTCGCTCGAGCACACCAGCTACAAGGCACTGAGCGAAGAAGACGTCTGCGGCCGCGGCGTCAAGGCGCTGTCGCTCGCGGACGTGCCGGTCGAAGCGGCACTGGACTATGCCGGCGAGCGTGCCGACCTGGTCGTTCAGCTCGCGCCGCGGTTCGCCGAGCTGCTCGACGAGGAGCAGCTCACCGACGTCTACACGACGATCGAACGGCCGCTGATTCCGGTGCTGGTCGCGATGGAGCGGGCCGGCGTGCGCATCGACGGCGCGGCGCTGGCGGCGCAATCGCAGAAAATCGAGCAGGACCTCGCGCAGCGCACGGCGCAGATCTTCGAGGCGGCCGGCGGCGAGTTCAACATCAACTCGCCGAAGCAGCTCGCGGAAATCCTCTTCGACAAACTGCAGCTGCCGGTGCTGAAACGGACCGGCACGTCGCGCGCGCCGTCAACCGCCGTGGAGGTGCTCGAGGAACTCGCGCTGTCGCACGATCTGCCGCGGCAGATTCTCGAGTGGCGCGCCCTGATGAAGCTGAAGGGCACCTACATCGACGCGCTGCCGCAGCTGGTGAACCCGGAGACCGGCCGCGTCCATACGTGCCTGAACCAGGCCGGCGCGGCGACCGGGCGGTTGAGCAGCAGCGACCCGAACCTGCAGAACATCCCGATCAAAACCGCGCTCGGCCGCGAGATCCGGCGCGCCTTCATCGCCGACAGCGGCCACGTCCTGATCTCGGCCGACTACTCGCAGATCGAGTTTCGCGTGCTGGCGCACATGTCGGGTGATCCGGTGCTGGTCGACGCGTTCCGCGAAGGCGCCGACTTCCACGAGCGCACGGCGCTGAAGATCTTCGGCGCCAACTCGGGGCGCGACCCGCACCAGCTGCGCAGCATCGCCAAGATGGTCAACTACGCGCTGCTCTACGGCAAGAGCGCGTTCACGCTGTCGAAGGACATCGGCGTCACGCAGCAGGAGGCGCAGGCCTTCATCGAGGGCTACTTCGCCGGCTTTCCGAGCGTCCGCGGCTTCATCGACCGCACGCTCGCCGATGCACGCATCACCGGCGCCGTGAAGACGATCTTCGGCCGGCGCCGTCTCGTCCCGGATCTCAACAGCCGCAACGGTCAGCTCCGAATGGCCGCCGAACGCATGGCCGTCAACATGCCGATCCAGGGCACCGCCGCCGACATCATGAAGCGCGCGATGATCGACGTCCACGCCGCGCTGCAACCCTACAGCGACGCCCGGATGATTCTCACCGTCCACGACGAACTGCTGTTCGAAGTGCCGAAGGACAAGGCCGAGGAGTACGGCAATCTGGTCCGCGACAAGATGCAGAACGCCGTCACGCTGAACGTCCCGCTGACGGTCGATGTCGGCGTCGGCGAGAACTGGAAAGACGCCAAAGACTGAATTTGGAATTTGGAATTTGGAATGCGTACTCGGCGGCGACGACTTCTACGAATTCCAAATTCCAAATTCCTAATTCTTGATTGCAGCCTCCGGCCGCCAGCGCTCCTTGAACTGCTCCCACTGCGCGCGCAGCACCTCCGGCGGCTGCGCCGTGGCGCGTGCCCGGTCGGGAACGATGCCGCGGACGACGAGGCGATCGAGATCGGCGCGCAGCGCGGCGCCGCGATCGGCTCCGGCAAGCGCCGATCGGACCCAGCCGGCCTGCGCCGAATCCCACGCCGACTGATGATCGCCCTGGGCGCGCGCCGCGGCGGCGAGCCAGTACGCGGCCGTTCCGCTCACCGGGCGCAGCGCGAGTTCTTCCTCCATTCGCGCTCGGATCCGCAGGTAGACCGACTGGCGATCCATGTCGGGCCGCGGCTTCGCTTCGCGATCGAGCGCCGATGCCCACCAGTCGAGCACGCGCTCGCGCGCATCCGCGCCCGTCTGATCGTGGTTCTGCAGCACCGAGTCGAACACTGTCGCCGCCGCGCCGTAGGCTTCGTCGAAGTAGAGCGCTTCGCCGAGCCCGACGACGTACTCCATCCGTTCGCGCGGCTGGAACCGCTGCGGATCGATTCGGCGCAGGCGGTCGCGCGCGTTGGTCAGATCGTCCGAGGTCTGGCTGGCGCGGTAGCGCTCGAGATACGCGCGTGCGGCCACGAGATCGGCGGCGTCGGCGCGCGCCGGCGTCGCCCGTGCCTGCTCGGCTGCCGTCACCGCGGCCTCGAACTGTTTCTGGTTGTAGAGCGACCGCGCGCGGGCGAGCGGATCGTCAGCGAAGGCTGGCCGTGACGCCGCGGCGAGAAGGGCGAGAGTCGTGAAGGCGCGGTGGGCGGCGCGACGCATGCCTCATCCTAGCACACCCGAAATTTCGGCCTAAGTTACTGGACATCAAGCGCTTAGGGCGCATTTACTGGCTCTTTGGTACAATGCGGGCGATGGTCGAGCCGAGGATCATTCCGCGCGAGGAGCACCCGCTCTCGCGGCGCGATATTGATCCCGATGCGCTGAAGGTCCTTTATCGGCTCCGTCAATTCGAGCACACCGCATATCTGGTCGGCGGTTCGGTCCGCGACCTGCTCCTCGGGCGCCGGCCAAAGGATTTCGACATCGGCACCTCCGCGCACCCCTACCAGGTCAAGAAACTTTTCCGTAACTGCTGGATCATCGGCCGCCGCTTTCGTCTCGCCCACGTCAAGTTCGGGCAGAAAGTGATCGAGGTCGCGACGTTCCGCCGCCAGGTCGCGCCGGGTGAAGAGGTGGTGCAGGACGGCGTGCCGGCGCCCGATCCGACCACCCCCGAGGGCGAGCACCTGATCCATCGCGACAACACGTTCGGCACGCCGGAAGAGGACGCCTTCCGCCGCGACTTCACCATCAACGCGCTGTTCTACGACATCGCCACCTTCTCGGTGATCGACTACGTCGGCGGCCTCGACGACCTGCGCGCCGGCATCGTCCGCTCGATTGGCGATCCCGACGTGCGGCTGCGCGAGGACCCGGTGCGGATGCTCCGCGCCATCGCGCTCGCCTCGCGGCTGGATTTCACCATCGAGCCGACGCTCCTCCAGTCGATCCGCACGCATCGCCACGAAATCGCGAAGAGCGCGCTGCCGCGGCTGCTCGAGGAGTACTACAAGATTCTGCGGGCGGGATCGGCGGAGAAGACCTTCCGCATGCTCGCCGGCGTCGGGCTGCTCGAACCGATCTCGTCGGAGCTGCACCACGGCGCCGACGACGACCTGTGGCGGTCACTGGCCGCGCTCGACGCGTACAGGCGGCAGTTCGAATCGACACCGGAGACGCTGACCAATCCGCTCCTGTTGGGATCGCTGCTCATCCCGCTGGGCATCTCGCTGCATCCGGGCGCCAGGCACGTAGCGGGCAACAGCCCGCCGCCGCAAGGTGGCAGGCACGTCGCAGGGACATCGGCGCCGCGCCGGCCGCCGATTCCACGGCTCGGCGACCTGCCGCTCGCACGGCGCGACGTCGAGCGATTGCGGCAAATCATCGGGCTGCAGCGGCGGATGAAAGACTCGAGCGCGAGCCCGCGCGCCCAGCGCGCGCTTGCGCACCGCAGCATCTTCCGCGAAGCGCTCACCTGGCTCGAGATCCACGGCGGCTCGTCCGAACTCGTCGAACATTGGAAGGCCATAGTGGCCGAGTTCGGCGCGGCGCCGCACGAACCCTCAGTCGAAGGCGTGGAAGAACAGCCGCAGGGACAGTTCCGGCGGCGAAGACGCCGGAGGAGACGTCGGCGGCGGTTTCCCGGACCGACGCCGCATTAAATCAAGCGGCCACTTCTTCGATGGTCTTGTACGGTTTGGCCAGCCGAAGCGCGACCAGCACGCGGATGATCGGCCATGCCGGGTCGAACTCGCTCGCGCGCCAGCTGAATTTCGGGCTGCGCGGGTAACCGTGATGATTGTTGTGGAGACCTTCGCCGCCGGTGAGCAGCGCGAGCAGCCGGATGTTGGTTGCAGTGTTGTTGAAGTTCTTGTAGCCGACCTGGTGGCAGAGACCGTTGATCGACGACGACAGCACGAAGACATACATCACCGCGTGAATCGCCGCGGCCGCGAGCGCCCAGTAGACGCCGGTGACGCCCCACGCGAGCCCCATCACGATGCACAGCGCCGTCGTCCCGACGCCGAGCCCAAGCAGGCCGAATCTGAAGACGTTGCGATCCCACCAGCCTTCTTTGATGTCGCGGGCGTAGCGCGCGACGACGTCGGTGTTCTTCACTTCGCGCATGTAGTAGTAGACGTTGCCGAGCTGAACCTTCCAGAACCCGAGCAGCGCCGGGCTGTGCGGATCGCCTTCTTCGTCGGTGAACGCGTGGTGCTTGCGGTGCACCGCGACCCATTCCTTGGTCAAGATCCCCGTCGTCAGCCATAAGGCGAACTTGAACGACCACTCCACACTCGGGTGCAGCACCAGCGCCTTATGCGTGGCCGTGCGGTGTAAGAAGATCGTGGTGCTGAAGACGGCCACCTGGATCAGGATGGCGGACACAACAAGCGTGAGAAGAAGCGACGCAAGCACTACGCAGTCCTCCGTAAGCGAAATCGCCGGGACAGGCTAACCTGTGTAAACAGAAGATGATAGCACACGACTATCCCCTGTTCCGCTCGAATTCCTTCATGAACGAGACGAGCGCGTCCACCCCGTCTTCGGGAAACGCGTTGTAGATCGACGCTCTCATCCCCCCAACCGAGCGATGGCCCTTCAGGCCGTCGAGCCCAGCGGCGGTCGATTCCTTGATGAACTGCTTTTCAAGCTCTTCGGTTCCGAGCCGGAAGGTGACGTTCATCAACGACCGATCTCGTTTATCGGCCGTTCCGCGGTAGAACCCCGTGCGATCGATTTCGGCGTACAACTTTCCCGCCTTGCGCTCGTTGGCGGCGGCAATCGCCGGCAACCCACCCTGGCCGAGCAGCCACTTCATCACCAGGCCAAGGGCGTACACGGCGAAGGCCGGCGGCGTGTTGTACAGCGAGTTGTTCTCGGCATGCACGGCGTAGTTCAGCATTGTCGGCAGCGCTTTGTGCGAGCGCTGCAGCATGTCGTCGCGAATGATCACGACGGTCACGCCGGCCGGTCCCATGTTTTTCTGCGCGCCGGCATAGATCAGCGCGTGTCTGGCGACGTCGATCGGCCGGCTGAACATGTTCGACGAGGTGTCGCTGACGAGCGGGACGTCACCGACCGACGGCAGCGTCTTGTACTCCGTGCCCTCGATCGTGTTGTTCGACGTCATGTGCACGTAGGCGGCGCCAGGCGTCAGCTTCAACTCGGCCTGGCGCGGCAGGCGCGAGTAGTTCTCGCCCTTCGTCGTCGCGGCGACGTTGACGGTGCCGACCTTCTTCGCTTCCTTGATCGCTTTCTCCGCCCACGATCCGCCGTCGATGTAATCCGCCGTCGCGCCGGCGGTGAGCAGGTTCATCGGCACCATCGAAAACTGAAGGCTCGCGCCGCCCTGGAGGAACAGGACCTTGTAGTCGGAGGGGATGGCGGCAAGCGTGCGGATGCTGTGCTCCGCTTCGGCCAGGATCTTCTCGAACGGCGCCGAACGATGGCTGATCTCGAGGATCGACATGCCGACGCCCGGGAGCGACACGAGATCGCGCTGAATCTCTTCGAGCACCGGCAGCGGCAGCACCGCGGGGCCGGCTGAGAAGTTGTAGACGCGTTGGACAGTAGCCATAGGTTCAGATGCTCACGACGTGTAAGTCGAGGATGTCGCTGTTGCCGGAATAGATTTCGCGAAGCAGCCCGTCGGGCGGCTTGCCATCGAGATTGATGCGCGCCACCGCCGCCTGCGCGCCCTCGAAGATGACGTTCTCGGTTTCCTGCACGTTGATCGCGCCGCTGCGCAGCCGATCGAACACGTGCGCGAGCACGCCTGGACGATCGACATGACGGACCACGAGCACGTGCGTGGCCGGCGTTTTCTTTGCCAGGTTGACGACGTTCGCGACCTTGCCGCTGTCCTTGTAGCTGGTGATGATCCGTACGGTCTCGGCGGCGATCGCGTCCTGCGCCTGATCGGTCGAGGCGCCGATGTGGTGCGTCCCGTAGACGTTCGCGAGCGACGTCATCGCGTCGGCGAACGCGCCGGTGGCGTCCTTCGGCTCGTTCGCGAACACGTCGAGGCCGACGCGGAGGTCGCGCTCGCGCACCGCCTGCTCGAGTGCAGCCTGATCCACGACCTCGGCGCGCGCCGTGTTGAGGAAGTACGCCCCGGGCCGCAGCTTCCCGAGCACCGCCGCGTTCACCAGCCCGCGGGTGTCGGCGGCGAGCGCGAGATGGACGCTCAGGACGTCGCTCTTCTCCGCGACCTCCTCCGGCGATTTCGCGAGCGTCAGCGGGATCGGTTCGCTGGCGACATTGTCCTTGCCGGTCGCGAAGCGGCGGCTCCAGACGACGATCGGCATCCCGAACGCGTGCGCACGCCTGGCCATCTCCTGGCCGATGTTGCCGTAGCCGAGCAGCCCGAGGGTACGCCCATAGAGGCCGCGCGCCTTCGAATACTCCTTCTTGTTCCACTTGCCGGCGCGCAGATCGGCAACGTTGTCCGGCACGCGGCGATCGAGCGCCAGCAGCAATGCGAACGCCAGTTCGGCGACGGCAATGGCATTCTTGCCGGGGCAGTTGGACACGTAGATGCCGCGCTTCGACGCGGTGGCGACGTCGATCGTGTTATAGCCGGCGCCGGCGCGGACCACCAGCGACAACGAGCCCGCTTCGAGCATCGGCGCCGTAACCGTGGTGCTGCGCACGACGAGCACATCCGCCGTCGTGTCGCGGATCGCCACGGTCAACGCGTCGTCTTTGAGGTCTGGCTGATAGACGACCTCGCAGCCGGCCGCTTTCAGGCCATCGAGGCCGCTCTTCTCGAACTTGTCGGCGATGAGGACTTTCATATCAGGTGGATCAACAATCCGTCTCTCAACTTCGGCTCGAACCACGTGGACTTTGGCGGCATGATCTCGCCGGCATCCGAGACGGCCATCAGGTCGGCCACGCGCACCGGGTACAGCGAGAACCCCACGGCCGCCTCGCCGGAATCGACGAGTGCTTCGAGTGCCTTCGTGCCGCGCGCGCCGCCGACGAAATCGATGCGCTTGTCGGTCCGCACGTCGGCGATCTTCAGGATCGGCGCGAGCAGTTGCTCCTGCAGCACGCTGACGTCCAATCCGGCGATCGGGTCGTCGGCCGCCGCTGTCGCGCGCGAGCGAAGGGTATGCCATTTCCGCTGGAAGTACATCGCGATCTCGCCGCGCGTTGCCGGCGCGGCCGGCCCGGGCGCGACGTCGAAGCGCTCGCGGACGGCGGCCATGAAGGGATCAGGCGACAGGGCGCCGAGGTCCTTGACGATGCGGTTGTACGGCAGGATCTGCACCTGGTCGTGCGGAAACGCGACTGCAAGCATCGTCGCCGAGTCCGCCGCGTCGCCGAGGTCGGTGCCGCGCGTGCCGCTCGCGCGCAGTTCGGCGCGGGCCCGCGCGGCGCTCGCGGCGCGATGATGACCATCCGCGATGTAGAGGGTCGGGATCCGAGTGAAGGCGCCGACCAGCGCATCGCGGTCGGCGCCGGTGACGCGCCAGATTGTGTGCTGCACGCCGTCGGGCGCGGTGATGTCGATGAGCGGCGCCGCGCGCGTCGCGCGCGCCGCAATTCGATCCACGTCCTCGGACCCTTTGTAGGTCAGGAACACTGGACCGGTCTGCGCGCCAAGCGCGATCATGTGGCGCGTCCGATCGTCTTCCTTGTCGCGGCGCGTCCGCTCGTGCTTCTTGATTACGTCGCGGTCGTACTCGTCGATCGAGAAGCAGGCCGCCAGCCCGGTCTGGACGTGGCTGCCCATCCGCAGGCGGTAGAAATACAGCGACGGTTCGTCTTCGACGATCAGCGACTTGTCGCGCAGCGCGGCAAAATTCTTCGCTGCACGCGCGTAAACCGCGTCCGAATACGGGTCGGTGTCGTCCGATAACTCGATCTCGGCACGGGAAACGCGCAGAAAACTCAGCGGGTTGTCGTCGGCAAGCGCCCGCGCTTCGTCGGTGCTGACGACGTCGTAGGGCACCGCGGCGATGCTGGCGGCAGTATCCGGCGTGGGCCGCAACGCCCGGAACGGATGGAGCGTGGCCATGAACCCTGCATTATGCCACGCGAGTTACGGGCGACAAACGCGTCGGAGCGCGAAGGCTTCAGCCGAGCGATCAGCCGCACGCTCGGCTGAAGCCTTCGCGCTCCAAGTCTCAGAGATCCGCTTTCGTGAACTTGTCGCGCAGCCACTTCAGGCGGAGATGATCGAGCACATGATCGGCGCCGCGCGGAGTCGGCTCGGGGAAGACGCGCGGTGTCGGACGCGACGTCTCCCTCACGGCTTTCGACTTGGTCACCGCCGGGCGCTTCGCGACGGTCACGGAGCGGGCCGGCGCGCGGCGCGCGGCTGCCGCCGGCTGGATCCGAGCCGTGCTGTTGGGTGCCGCCGGCGATACGCCATCACGGACGGCGGTGTAGGTTCCCAGCTGGCTCACTGGTTGTGGAACGCTCGAGGTGTCGGCGGGCGCGGCCACCGGCGCCGATGCGGCCACGGCGGTGGTCCCGCCGCCGGCCTGGGCGCGGTAAATGAACTCGCCGGTGATCATCAGCAGCGCACCGGCGGCGACGCCGGCGAGCGCCGCGCCGACGCTGCGGGTGCGCTGCGGCCGCGACGTCATGGTCACAGATTGCAGCGCCGCCGTTTGCAGATACAGACGCGCGTCCGCCTCGCGCAGGGCGCGCCGCAATTCGGTGGCACGCACGTGGCGGCGGCGCTCGACGATCGCCGCAGGGACGAGGCTCCGCGACGCCGCGAACCGCTCCAGCAGCCGGACGACGAGCTGCTCGCGCACGCCGCGCTCGTAGCGCGACAGCGTTTCGGAGAGCTCATCGAGAGAGTCGAACGGCGCGACGTCGACGTCGAGAAGCGCGCGCGCGATCGTGTAGCGCAGACCGCCGGGCACGCGCGCGGGCGCCGGCGGCAGCAGCGCTTCGAGCAGTCTCGCGACTTCCGATACCGCCGGCGTCGCATCGCAGCCGCGACACGTCACCGATCCGTCGTCGCACAGCACGACGCGGTCGGGCGTCGGCGGACCAAACGGCGGCTCGGCGAAATCGGCGCAGGCGCCGCCGCGGATCGCGGCGATCAACTGCTGCGCAATCGCGACGGCTTCCTCCGGTTCGATTGTCACGCCGCCCTGCAGAATGTCAGCCGCAGAGGCATACATCGTCATGCGTGGTGATGCTGCCAAACGTGCGCCACTTTGCCGTCACAATTGCGTGGCATTTGTGGCGCAATTTCCTTCAATTTTTTCGATGAGTTGTCCACGTCAGGTACCGATGAGGAAGCAGCCGAGGCGTTATTGCACGGTGCCGTTCCGTTTGCCGACACGGTCCGCCGGAGTCTGCTAGAGTCCAGCTTCGGGAGGCTTCTCGTCCATGCACTACCGCCGCACGTTCGCCCTCACCGTGCTCGTCGCCGTCGTCGCGTCGCTGCCGCTCGCGGCGCAGTGGTCCACCACCGAGAAAATCGATCTCGACGCCGTGTACCGCCTCAAGGACGAAGGGCTGCAGCGATCGAAGGTGATGGAGATCGAGAGCTATCTCACCGACGTCTACGGTCCGCGCCTCACCGGGTCGCCGAACATCCGCGAAGCCGCCGACTGGGCGCAAAAGACGATGAAGGAGTGGGGCCTCGCGAACGTGCACACCGAGACGTGGCCATTCGGCCGCGGTTGGCAGAACCAGCGGTTCGTCGCCAACGCTCTCACCCCGCGCGCGTACCCGCTCATCGCGTACCCGAAAGCCTGGACGCCGGGGACCAACGGCCCCGTCAGCGGCGAGGCGACGATCGCGGTGATCGCGAACGAAAAAGACTTCGACACCTATCGCGGCAAGCTGCGCGGCAAGTTCGTGCTCGGCACGGCGATGCGCGACGTGCCGGCACACTTCGAAGCAGCGGGGCATCGCTACAGTGACACGGAGCTCGTCGACCTCGCGAAGCAGCCCGAAGCGGGCGGCGGCCGGGGACGCGGGAATTTCCAGGCGGCGCAGGCTTTCAACGCGAAGCGGAACCAGTTCTTCCTCGACGAGGGCGTCGCAGCCGTGCTCGACATCAGCCGCGGCGACGGCGGCACGCTGTTCGTCCAGGGCGGCGGACCGCGGGATCCGAAGGAACCGCCGGTACCCGTGCAGGTCGTCGTCGCCGTCGAGCAGTACGGCCGCATCTGGCGAACGCTCGAAAAGAAGATCCCGGTCACGCTCACGATGGACATCGACAACAAGTTCTTCGACGGCGACCAGAACGGTTTCAACATCGCCGGCGAGATTCCCGGCACCGACAAGGCGGACGAGCTCGTGATGCTCGGCGCGCACTTCGACTCATGGCACACCGGCACCGGCGCCACCGACAACGCCGCCGGATCGGCGGTGATGATGGAGGCCATGCGGCTTTTGAAGGTGAGCGGCGTGAAACTGCGCCGCACCGTGCGCATCGGGCTGTGGGGCGGCGAAGAAGAAGGGTTGCTCGGCTCGAAGGAGTACGTGAAGGCACACTTCGCCGATCCGGCGACGATGCAGCTGAAGCCGGAGCACGCGAAGCTCGCCGGCTACTTCAACGTCGACAATGGCACCGGGCTGATTCGCGGCGTCTACCTGCAGGGCAACGAGGCGGTCGCGCCGATCTTCCAGCAGTGGATGGAGCCGTTCAAGAACCTCGGCATGACGACGCTGACGATCAGGAACACGGGCGGCACCGATCACCTGTCGTACGACGCCGTCGGCCTGCCGGGATTCCAGTTCGTGCAGGACGAAGTCGAATACAACTCGCGGACGCACCACTCGAACATGGACGTCTACGAGCGCATTCAGCCAACCGACATGATGCGCAACGCGGTGATCGTCGCGGCCTTCGTCTACAACACCGCGAATCGTGATGAGAAGCTGCCGCGGAAACCGCTACCGAAGCCCGCCGCGCCCGCGGGGCGCGGGACGGCTTCGCCGTTCTGAGCGCGCTGTCGCTGTCACTGTCAATGGCTGAATGCTGATGGCTGTGGTCGATGGGTTATGGCTATGGTCTATGAGTTCTGGTCTTTAGCCATCCGTCATAGCCATCAGGAAATCAGCCATTGACAGGGCCGCGCGCGTGTCGACGCGCCCACTCGCGCAAGCGTGCCTGCACCTCGCGGGCCTTTCCTTCGGCGTCGAGCGTGTCCACCGGCCACGGCAAACGGTAGGTCCAGTTGTTTTCGCTGACTGTAGCCGGCTCGTTGACGCGATCGCGCCAGCC
>Ga0075435_100001892_pt1 | contig 13621 bp, 12 predicted proteins | sample RhiMethybrSRZTD4_FD_75302 | JGI IMG/M metagenome (GOLD analysis project Ga0075435, IMG submission 75302) | Populus rhizosphere microbial communities from Tennessee, USA - Rhizosphere MetaG P. TD hybrid SRZTD4 | ecosystem: Host-associated > Plants > Roots > Rhizosphere > Soil | place: USA...
GACGTCGTTGGCCAGCAGAAGACGGTGCTCAAGGAGATCGAGCAGCCCTTCAACCTCGGCACCTACGGCGTCACCGTCGCCTACGACGCCAGTGCCGCCGCCGACGCGCACCGGCAGGTAGAGACCTTCCTGGCCCGCGTGCTCAAGGGCGGCCCGCCGCGGTGACGCCGAGTCCTCGTTGCCCTCTCACAGGGCGGCGTGCTAGCGTGAGCGACTGACCCATGGACGCCTCCGTCGAGCTCGTCAAGCGACTCCTCCCCGTGGTGGTGCACATCCACACCCAGGTTCCCTCCGAGCATCCCTCGACGCGCATGCTGGGCGACGAGCGGATGGGCACGGGCACGGTCATCGACCCGAGCGGCCTCATCCTCACCGTCAACTACGTGGTGATGGGAGGCGAGACCATACAGGTGAGCTTCGCCAAGGGGCGCTCGCAGCGGGCGGAGATCGTCGCCCAGGACTTCGAGCTTGGCCTGGCCCTCCTGAAGGTGAAGCGAACGGGGCTGGCCGCGGTGCCCGTCATCTCGTCGGAGGATCTCGATCGCGGCGAGCCGGTGTTCGCCGTGGCGACCACGGGCCCGCGCGAGCGCCGCGTGTCGGGCGGGCTCCTCACCTACCTCGGCGAGTTCGAGGCGTACTGGGAGTACATGCTGGAGCGGAGCCTCGTCTCCACCGCATCCAATCCGGGTTTCGGGGGCGGGCCGCTCTTCACGCTGACGGGACGCATGGTCGGCGTGGTCTCCCTCAACCTGGGGGAGATCGTCCGCGCCTCCTTGGCCATTCCCGGCGAGTGCTATCTGGGCAACCGCGAGGAGTACCTGCGTCACGGGCGCGCGGTGAGCCGGGCGCCACGGGCCTGGCTCGGCGTCTTCGCGCATCCGCTGGAGGAGGGCCTGGTGGTAGCGGGCCTGGTGCCGGGCGGCCCGGGGGCCAGGTGCGGCATCAAGGAGGGCGACGTCATCGTGTCCCTCGACGCGCTGCAGGTACCGACGCTCAAGGAGCTCTACCGCTCGCTGTGGCGCCGCGGCCCCGGCGAGCGTATCGAGCTCGAGGTGATGCGGGACAGCAAGCTCAAGCGCCTCGACGTGACGGGCGGCAATCGCGCGGACTTCTACAAGCAGATCTCCTGATCGGGAGGGCCTCCGTGGATCTGGGACTCCAGGGCAAGGTGGCGCTGGTGGTGGCAGCGAGCAAGGGCATGGGTAAGGCCTCGGCCATGGGCTTCGCGGCCGAGGGCGCGCGCGTGGCCATGTGCGCACGCGGCGAGGCGGACCTGAAAGCGGCCGCCGACGAGGTGCGCACGCGCACGGGCGCCGAGGTGCTCGCCGTGCCCGCCGACGCCAACAAGCTGGAGGACATCGAGCGCGTCGTCTCGAAGACGCGGGAGCAGTGGGGCGGTACCGACGTGCTCGTGGCCAACGTGGGCGGCCCCCCACCCGGTCCCTTCGAGCAGATGACCGACGAGCACTGGACGGCGGCCTTCCAACAGGTGCACCTCTCCGCCGTGCGCTTCATCCGGGCCGTGCTGCCCGACATGAAGAAGAGGAAGTGGGGACGCATCCTCGCCATCCAGTCGAGCTCGGTGAAGCAGCCAGTGGAGGGATTGATCCTCTCCAACGGCATCCGGCCGGGCATCGCGGGCATGTTCAAGACCCTCGCCGGCGACCTCGCCAAGGACGGGATCACCGTGAACATGGTCCTGCCCGGGCGCATCCAGACCGACCGCTTCATCGGCCATCAAAAAGATCTGGCGGCGCGGGCGGGCAAGTCGCTCGAGGAATGGATCGCCACGCGCTCCACCCCCGACATTCCCATGGGGCGCATCGGCCGCCCCGAGGAGTTCGCGGACATGGTGGTGTTCCTCGGCTCCGAGCGCGCCTCCTACGTCACGGGCTGCGTGGTGCAGGTGGACGGCGGCCTGATCAAGAGCGTGGTGTAGCGCAGCGGATGGTATGAGGGTTCTGCGCACGGCGGTCGCGAATTTTCGCGCCCACCGGGGGTTCTTCGCGGCCGCAGGTCTCGCCTTCAGCTTCCTCACCTGCCTCGTCCCCATTCTCTTCTTCATCGTGGCCCTGGCCGGTTTCGTCCTGAGCCGCCGGACCGCCTCCGAGCTCGTGCTCAACCAGCTCTCGGCCATCATTCCCGTGTACAAGGGTGAGCTCCACGAGGCCCTCGGGCAGATCATCCGGCGCCGCAGCCTCAGTGGGCTGCTCGGCACCGCGGTGCTCCTGCTGTTCGCCACTCAGCTCTTCGCCTCTCTCCGTCTCGTCCTCAACGGCATCTTCGGCTTCCACCGGGGGCCCGGGCTGCTGCGCGAGATCGGCAAGGACCTGATCCTCCTCTTCTGCATGGGCGTCCTCTTCCTGGGAAGCATCCTGATCTTCGATCTCTTCACCTGGGTGCGAATTCTCGTCCTCAGCCCGCGGCAGATGCCCCCCGAGTCGATCCGCTCGCTCTCCCTCGCCCTCGCGGTGGGCTTCAGCACCATGCTCTTTTTCATCATGTATCGTTACTTCCCGCACCAGCGCGTGCCCCCGGGCGCGGCCTTCGCGGGGGCGCTCCTCGCGGCCCTGCTCTGGGAGGTGGCCAAGCAGGCGTTCCGCTGGTACATCCTGCGCGTGGGCGTCTACGACAGGATCTACGGGCCCCTGGGCGCCCTCGTCGGCCTCGGCATGTTCGCGTACTACTCGGGCATCGTGTTCATCCTGGGCGCCGAGTTCACCGCCGCGCTCATGGGACGCCGCCGCGCCTAGTGCCGGGCGGAGGGCTGTGGTAGGTTGTGGCGGCCATGACTGACCCGCTCGTGCGGCCGCTCGACGGCGTCCGCGTCCTGGAACTGGCCCATCTCATCGCCGGCCCCACGGGCGGCATGTACCTCGCGGACATGGGCGCGGATGTCATCAAGGTCGAGTCCCGCGAGGCGCCCGATGCCTCGCGCAGCGTGTACGGCGTAGCCCGAGCGGGGGAGGGCATCCTCCATCTCACGGTGAACCGCAACAAGCGCGCGCTCTGCCTCGATCTGCAGAAGCCGGCGGGGCGCGAGGCCTTCTATCGCGTGGTCAAGACCGCGGACGTCGTCCTCGAGGGCTATCGCAACGGCGTGGCCGAAAAGCTCGGCATCGACTACGCCACCCTCGCGCCCATGAACCCGCGGCTCATCTACTGCTCCGTCTCCGCCTTCGGTCCCGTGGGTCCGTGGCGCGTGAAGCCCGGGTTGGACGCGCTCGCCCAGGCGGTGGGCGGGCTCATGGCGGTGACGGGAGAGGCGGACGGCGGGCCCGTCCTCGTCGGCGCGCCGGTGGTCGACACCATCGGCGGGCTCCTCGCCGCCCAGGGCATCCTCATGGCGATGATCGGCCGCGGGCGCACCGGCCAGGGGCAGCGCGTCGACGTCTCGCTCCTCGACGGCGTCCTCCTCTCCCACCTGGCCAGGCTGTCCGTTTTCCACGAGACGGGCGAGCCGCTGCCGCGCTACGGCAGCGGGCATCCGAATCTCGTGCCCTATCAGGCCTTCCAGGCCCGCGACGGCTGGATCTTCGTGGCGGTGTGGCGTGACGAGACGTGGGCGCCCTTCTGCACGGCGGCGGGCCATCCCGAGCTCGCGCGCGATCCGCGATTCGCCACCCGCGCAGACCGCGTGACGAACCGGAAGGAGCTGGGCACGCTCCTCGAAGGCATCCTGGCCCAACGCACCGTCGAGGAGTGGATGGCCGTGCTGGAGCCGCTCGACGTGCTCTGCGCGCCCGTCAACGACTACCCGCAGCTCGTCAAGCACCCCGCGGTGCGCGCCACCGGCATGATCGTGGAACAGGAGCATCCCCGGGCGGGCCGGTTCACCACCATGGCCACCCCCGTGAAGCTCGAGAAGACGCCAGGCACCATCCGTACGGGAGCGCCCGCTCTCGGCGAGCACTCGCGGGAGATCCTGCGGGAGGCGGGCTTGACCCCGGCGGAGATCGACGCCCTCGCCGCGGAGCGGATCATCTGAACACCTTCTCAACGAGGAGACCGTCCTGATGGAGACACCACAGATGCTCAAGGACAAGGTGGCGGTGGTCACGGGCGCCGCCCGCGGCATCGGGCGCGAGATCGCCCTTCTGATGGCCAAGTACGGGGCCAAGGTCGTGGTCAACGACTACGGCGGCGCCGCCGACGGCAAGGGCGCCGAGCGCGGGCCCGCCGACGAGGTGGTCAAGGAGATCGAGTCCAACGGCGGCAAGGCCGCCCCCAACTACGACTCGGTGGCGACCATGGCGGGCGGGCAGTCCATCGTGCAGACCGCGCTGGATCGCTTCGGGGGAGTCGACATCGTGGTGAACAACGCGGGCATCCTCCGCGACCGCATGATCTTCAACATGACGGAGGAGGAGTGGGACGGCGTCATCAACACGCATCTCAAGGGTTGCTTCGCGGTGACGCGTGCCGCCGTGCCGCACATGCGGGAGAAGAAGTGGGGGCGCATCGTCAACATGACCTCGACGTCGGGGCTAGTGGGCAACGTGGGCCAGGCCAACTACGCGGCGGCCAAGCTCGGCATCGTGGGCTTGACGAAGGTCACCGCCCTGGACATGGCGCGCTACAACGTCACCGCCAACTGCATCTCGCCCTTCGCGTGGACGCGCATGATCGGCACCATCCCCACCGAGACGGAGGCGCAAAAGACGCGCGTGGAGAAGATCAAGAAGATGGGGCCGGAGCACATCGCGCCCATGGCGGTGTTCCTCGCCACCGAGGCGGCCAAGGAGATCTCCGGCCAGGTCTTCGGGGTGCGAGGCAAGGAGATCATGCTCTTCAACCACATGCGCCCGATCCGCAACATCCATCACGATCAGGGATGGACGCCGGAGCGCCTGGCCGACATGTTCCCGGGCACCCTCAAGCATCATCTGGTCCCGCTCGAGACCTCCGGCCAGTACTTCAACTACGATCCGATGGTCTGAGAAGGAGGTCCGCATGGACCAGAGCCTCGTGCTGCCGAGTCTCACCGTGGGCCCGCAGGTCCTGCGCGCCCTCACCGCCGACGCCACGACCGAGCAGATCTGGGCCCCGCCCAAGCCGGGCGAGTGGTCCATGGGCGACGTCGCCCGGCACCTGGTCGCCGCCGAGCAGCGGGTGTTCCTCCCGCGTATCCACCGCATGCTCACGGAGGCACGCCCCACCTTCGCCTCGGTGGAGGACGTGCTCGTGCCCGGCCGCGAGCTCGCGCCGCTCCTCGACGCGTTCGCAGCCGATCGGAAGCGGCTGGTGGAGCTCCTCGGGCCCGTGACCGCGGAAGGCTGGCAGCGCGAAGGCGTCATCCCCCGCGGCCCGGTGACGGTCGCCGCGTACGCGAACATCGTCGCCGAGCACGACATCGAGCATCGCCGACAGATCCACGACATCCGCGAGGGCCTCGGCCTCAATCCCAAGCGGGCGGAGGCGAAGCGGACGCTGCCCATGCTCGAGATCATCACGGCCATCGCGGGGGCGCCCGAGGAGGTACGCCGCGCGGCAGCGGGGATGACGCCCGCCCTCATGCGGCAGCGGCCGCCGGACGGCGGCTGGTCGGTGAAGGAGGTCATGGCCCACCTCCTGAAGGTCGAGCGCGATCTCTTCCAGGCGCGCCTCAACCTGATCGTCTCCGCGGAGCGTCCCTCGTTCCCCTCCTTCGACGCGGACGCGTGGGCACGCGAGCGCGATCATCGCGAGGGGGATTTCGAGGCGGAGTGGCAGGCTTTCAAGGCGGCCCGCGCGGAGACTATCGCGCTCCTCCAGCGCCTGCCCGCCTCGGCGGAATCGCGCATCGGGCTCTCCGGCTACTTCGGCCCCGTCACCCTCCTGGAATACGCCACGCACGTGGTCGACCACGACCGGGAGCACATCGCGCAGATCGCCGCCACGCGCACCGCCGTGGGCGGCTGAGCCTCAGTCTCCGAGCGTCGCGAAGAAGGCCACCGCGGCCGCCGTCATGACCGCGGTGGCCGTCCAGCCGAGCAGGGAGAGCCAGAAGCCGTTCACGTGCTCGCCCATGATCTTCCGGTTCCCTCCCACCAGCATGACCAGGACCATGAGAGGCGGCGCGAGGAGGCCGTTGAGCACCGCGGAGAGGAAGAGGATGCGCATGGGATTGGTGTCGAAGAGGCCCAGGACGATGCCGCCGGCCATGGCACCCGTGAAGACGAGGTAGAAGCGCGGCGCGCGGTGCGGCGCCAAGTCCAGGCCGGCGCGCCAGGAGAAGAGCTCGGCCACCGCGAAGGAGGCGGACCCCGCCAGCACGGGGATGGCGAGGAGACCGGTGCCGATGAGTCCGATGCCGAAGAGCACGTAGGCGGCATCGCCGGCCAGGGGCCGGAGCGCCTCCGCGGCCTGCGCGGCGGTCTGGATGTCGCGCTGGCCTGCGCGGTGGAGGGTGGACGCGGTGGCGAGGATGATGAAGTACATCACGATATTGGAAAAGAACATGCCGGTGTTGACGTCGAGGCGGGCATCCGCCAGCTCGTGCGGGCTGGCGCCTCGGCGCTCCGCCACCGTCTTCCGTCCCATGCTCTTCTCCTCCTCCACCTCCTGGGTCGCCTGCCAGAAGAAGAGATAGGGCGAGATCGTGGTGCCGAGGATGCCCACGAGGGTGGCGATCGAGTCGCGGCTCCAGCGCAGGTCGGGCACGAGGGTCGCCCGCAGCACACCGGACCAGTGCGGGCGCGCCATGAAGGCGGCCACGATGTAGGCGAAGAGGACTGCGGTGAGCCACTTGAGGCTCTGGGCGAACGTCGGGTAGCTCATGTAGATCGTCACCACGGTGATGCCGAGGCCGAAGACGAGCACGAGCGGAAGCGCGGGCAGGCCGGTGAGCATCGCGGCTGCCTCCGCCATGCCCCCCAGATCCGCCGCGATGTTGAAGATGTTGGCCACGAGCAGGATGAAGCAGGCGCCCATGATGAGGGGTCGCGGGTAGTGCCGGCGCACCGCGCCTGCCAGCCCGCGTCCGGAGACGAGGCCGATGCGCGCGCACACGAGCTGTATCGCGGCCATGAGCGGGAAGGTCACCACCGCGGCCCACAGGAACCGCGGGCCGTGCGCCGCTCCCGCGATCGAGTAGGTGGCGATGCCGCTCGGATCGTCGTCGGAGGCGCCGGTGACGAGGCCGGGGCCGAGGATGCGGAAGTAGCGGACGAGCGGGTTGTGGGAGTGGCGTGCGTCGTCCGTCCTGGAGTCCATCACTTCCGATCATGCGGCGCGCCCCGCCGCCCCACAATCTGTTTCGCGCCCGCGAGCACCAGCAGGGCCGCTGCGAGCGCAGAGACCAGGACGCCCAGTCGCTCAGCCGTGCCTGGTCGGTGCCGGAGGATGACGTCCGTGACGCCAGCCGGCGCGTCGACCTCGAGCATGCCACTGACGTCGCGCCTGACGGGCAGCGGTCCACGGCTGTCGGCGGCCTTCCAGAGGGGGGAGTACGCGAATCCGACGGGTCGCCAGCCCGCCGGGCCCTCCGTTGTCACCCGCCACGTCTGGGGCCCGGACGCCTGAGGCAACACGGCGCCCCGACGCGCGATATAGACCCCGAAGGGGCCGATCATGCGTGGAGGTAGAAATCCGGTCCCCGTATCGAGAAACCCGACCTTGCCGGCATCCTCCTCCGAGGCGACCACGACGGACACGCCGAGCCGCTCGATCCACGGCGCGACCTCGCCGGCGGTGAGGGACTCGAGGGGCCGGCCGAAGAGGGTCGACCCGTCGCGTTCCTCGACCAGCCTGGTGATCGGTCGAGGCTCGGCGGAGCCGCTGTAGAGCAGGCCGGCCAGAGGCGCGGGGTGGGTGAACGTGCCGTTGACGATCCCGCGCCCGGTCTCGAGAGGGGTCAGCGACGTGATGTGGCTGTGAGGGCGCCACCACTCGGGGCGGAAGTCGAGCGGCACGCCGGAGCGCACGAAGAGGACGCGGCCGGGCGGGGCCTCGCGGATCGCCTGCCAGAGCGCATCGAGCCTGGCTCCCCGCACCACCTCGTCGTAGGTCGGCCAGCCGCCGCGTGAGGGCCAGAGGGTGAGCGCGGGCTCGGGCGAGCCGGGAGCGAGCAGCAGCGCCATCAGGATGAGCGCGCCCGCGATGCCGGCGGGTCCAAGGCGAGGAAACCGCGCGGCGAGCCGCGGTACGGCCAAGGACGCGCCGATGATCAGCGCGAGGAGAAAGCTGTCCACGAGGCGATCGGCAGGAAGCCAGAGCGCGCCGAGGGCCGGCGCGATGATGGCGTCCAGCGCGAGCGCGACGAGCAGGGCAGGGCTCTGAGCGTGGAGCCATCGCTCGACTTCGCGCCCATCACGCGCGCCTTGCATGGCAATCCACGCCGCGACCTGGGTGAGGGCGAGCACGGCGACGAGGGGGCGCGCGAGCTCCCGCAGCAGGCCGAGCGCGGAAGCGTCTCCCCAGGCGAGAGGCAGCGCCATGCAAAGATGCGCGAGGAGCGGCAGGAGCCACAGCGCGCACAGGCCCAGGGCGAGGGCGGCGACGGCGCCGGCTTCGACCACGCGGCGACGCCGATCTCCCGCGCCGAGCGACGCCCCGAGAGCGAGGAGTATCAGGGCCGCTGGCGCATGGGCGGGGTGGAGCAGCACGACGGCCGCGATCAGTGGCGCGGCGGCGAGAGGCATCCGGCGGGTGCCCTCGACCCATGCGACGAGCGAGAGCGCGACCAGCGGCAGCACGCCCCAGCCGAGGCGCGCGGCGATCAGTCCCCAGCGAAGCCCTTCCTCGACGCCGCTCCGCGAGCCGGCCGACAGCGTCAGCGTCACGAAAGCGCCGGGCAAGGCGAGCCAGCCGTTGCCGAGCACGCGCGTGAGGAGCGCAAAGGTCGCGATGCCCGGCAGCATCCACGCGATCCAGAGGACGGCCTGGTACGACCTCGCCGCGTCCAGCGCGCCGAGCGAGGCGGCGTGGAGCACGGCGCCGAGCCACGCCGCGCCCGGCGGATAGTATTGGAGCTCGGCGTAACCCGCCCACCATCCGGGATCGAAGCGCCACGGCGCCCAGCCCAGCGTGATCGCGTGGTGGAGGCGATAGAGCTGGCCGGGATGATCGTCGAAGACGAGGAGGCCGCGGCCCAGCGAGGCGAAGCCGAAGGCGACGGCGTAGCCGGCGAGCAGCAGGGCGGGGAGGAGCGTGCGGCTCACGCCTGCCCATGATACGGCACGGCTCGATTTTGGCTCGAAGTTCCGTTGACATTCACGGCATTCGCCTGTTTACTAAGGCGATTGCTGCTCGGTCGGTGATCCAGGCGCTGCGCATCTGGATCGCGGAATTCATTTCGGGGCTCAAATCCCCTACCGATGGAGAGGCCATGGAGCGATTAAAGGGTCTCAAGTGTCGTGAGTGCGGCCGCTACTATCCTTCCTCTCCCGTTCACGTCTGTGAGTTCTGCTTCGGTCCCCTCGAGGTCGACTACGACTACGAGGTGATTGGCAAGCAGATCAGCCGTCAGCGCATCGAGGCCGGCCCGCCCAGCATCTGGCGCTACGCGGATCTCCTCCCCCTGAACCTCGAGGAGGGGCAGGCCCACGTGGGAGAGGGGGTGGGCTTCACGCCGCTGATCCGGGCGCGAAACCTCGCCGACGAGCTCGGCGTGCGCGAGCTCTACGTGAAGAACGACTCCGTCTGTCATCCGACCTGGTCCTTCAAGGACCGCGTGGTGGCGGTGGCCATCAGCAAGGCCAAGGAGTTCGGCTTCGACACGGTCGCCTGCGCGTCCACGGGCAACCTCGCCAACTCCGTGGCCGCGCACTCGGCGGAGGCGCGGCTTCGGTCCTACATCTTCATCCCCGCCGATCTCGAGCGGGGCAAGGTCATCACCACCCTCGTCTACGGACCCACTCTCGTCGCGGTGGAAGGCACCTACGACGAGGTGAACCGGCTCTGCGCCGAGGTGGGCGATAAGTACCGCTGGGCCTTCGTCAACATCAACATCCGGCCGTACTACGCGGAGGGCTCCAAGACCTACGGCTACGAGATCGCCGAGCAGCTCGGCTGGCGCGCCCCCACGCACGTGGTCGTGCCCTGCGCGGGCGGCTCTCTCATCACCAAGATCCACAAGGCCTTCAAGGAGCTGCGCATGCTCGGCCTCATCCCCGAGGGGAAGACCAGCATGTACGCCGCGCAGGCGGGGGGCTGTGGCCCCATCGTGACCATGATCAAGAAGGACTCGGATGTGCTCGAGCCGGTGCGACCGAACACCATCGCCAAGTCGCTGGCCATCGGCAACCCCGCCGACGGCTACTACGCCTACCGCGTGGCCAAGGACACGGGAGGCCACGGCGAGCACGCGGAGGACGAGGAGATCATCGAGGGGATGCAGCTCCTCGCCCGCACCGAGGGCATCTTCACGGAGACGGCGGGCGGCGTCACCGTGGCTGCCACCCGGAAGCTCATCGAGTCGGGGCGCATCCCGCGCAACGAGCCCATCGTCATCTGCATCACGGGCAACGGGCTCAAGACCCCGGACGTCCTCTACGATCGCCTGTCCGTGGACGTGACCATCCGGCCGTCGCTTGCCGTGTTCGACCAGGCGCTGGCCGATCTGAAATCCAAGTCCGGCGCCTGAGCCGGGTACCCGAGGAGACGCGACATGGCCGTGCTCGTGCGAATTCCCACCCCGCTTCGCTCGCTCACCCGTGGCCAGGCCGAGGTGCAGGCCGCTGCCGACTCCGTGGGCGGGCTCATCGAGGATCTCGAGAAGCAGTACCCCGGGCTCAAGGAGCGCCTGGTGGACGAGGGCGGCGAGGTGCGCCGCTTCATCAACTTGTACGTGAACGAGGAGGACATCCGCTTCCTCCAGGGCGCCAAGACCGCGCTCAGGACGGGGGACCAGGTGTCCATCGTCCCCGCCATCGCCGGCGGGAGCTGAGCGGGCAGGCGTGGAGACCGGGCGCTGAGGCCATGGCGCGGCTGCGCGTCCGGCTCACCTATCCCACCGAACTCATCCAGCAGCCGATCGTCTATCACCTCGTGAAGGACTTCGCCATCGTGCCCAACATCCGGCGGGCCGACGTGCGGGAGGATCACGGCTGGATCATTCTCGAGCTGGAGGCGCCGCCCGAAAAGCTCGACGCGGGGGTGGCCTGGCTGCGCCAGCAGGGCATCAAGGTCGATCCCATCGAGCGCGACGTGGTGCTGCCATGATCTCCAAGCGCGTGCAGGGCTTCACCGAGTCCGTGATCCGGGAGATGACCCGGGTCAACAACCAGTACGACGGCATCAATCTCGCCCAGGGCATGCCCAACTTCCCGCCGCCCAAGGAGATCATCGAGGCGGCGCACCAGGCCATTGACGGCGACTTCCACCAATACGCCATCACCTGGGGCACGCCACACCTGCGCCAGGCCATCGCCGCCAAGTACCAGCGGTTCTACGGCATGGACGTGGATGCCGATCGCAACGTGACGGTGTGCTGCGGGTCGACCGAGACCATGCTCGCCACGTTGATGGCCGTCCTCAATCCGGACGACGAGGTCATCATCTTCGAGCCGTTCTACGAGAACTACGGGCCGGGCTGCATCATGTCCCAGGCCGAGCCCGTCTACGTGCCGTTGGAGCCGCCAGACTTCTCCTTCGATCCCGACCGGCTGCGCCGGGCCGTCTCCCCGCGCACCCGGGCGATCATCTTCAACAGCCCCAACAACCCCACGGGCAAGATCTTCTCGCGGGCCGAGCTCCAGGTCATCGCCGATGTCTGCCTCGAGTACGATCTCCTCGCCATCACGGACGAGATCTACGAGCACATCCTCTACGACGGGGCGACGCACACCCCCATCGCGACGCTGCCCGGCATGGCCGATCGCACCATCACCATCTCGGGCATCTCCAAGTCCTACTCGGTCACGGGCTGGCGGGTGGGCTTTGCGGTGGCGAGCCCGGAGCTGTCGCTCGGCATCCGGCGTGCCCACGACTTCATCACGGTGGGAGCGCCGCATCCGCTCCAGGAGGCGGCCGTCACCGCCCTCAATCTCCCCGACTCCTACTACGTCTACCTGCGGGAGAGCTATCAGGCGCGGCGGGACCTCCTCTACTCGAAGGTCGAGGCGGCGGGGTTCAAGGCCTTCAAGCCGCAGGGCGCGTACTACATCCTCACCGACGTCGCCCACTGGCTCCCCGAGTACCGCTGCGCGGACGATCACGAGTTCGCCCTGTTCCTCGTGAAGGAGATCGGCGTGGCCACCGTGCCGGGCTCGTCGTTCTACTCGACGAAGGAGCTCGGGCGCACCAAGATCCGCTTCTGCTTCCCCAAGACCGACGACATGCTGATCGAGGCGGGACGGCGGCTGCAAAAGCTCGCCCGTTGACCCTCCGGGAGTCCGCCCGCTCCATCTTCGATGCCGCGCTCGCCGCGGGCGACGTGCGCCCGCTGGTCACCCACGCCCTCCGCGAAATGCCCGAGCCGCCTGGTGGGCGCGTGCTCGTGGTGGGAGCGGGCAAGGCCTCGGGAGCCATGGCCGCCGCCGCGGAGGACGCCTGGGGCGATCGCATCGCGGCGGGCGTGGTCGCGGTGAAGGACGGGCACACCACTCCCACGCGGACGGTCCGGCTCCTCGAGGCGGGCCATCCCGTGCCCGACGAGCGCGGGGCCGCCGCGGCGCGCGAAATCCGCGCCCTCGCCGAGTCCGCGGGCGCCGGTGACCTGGTGCTGGTCCTCGTCTCTGGTGGCGGCTCCGCGCTGACTCCGGCGCCCGTGCCGCCCATCACCCTCGGCGACAAGCAGAGGATGACCCGCCTTCTCCTCGCGGCCGGCGCCACCATCAATCAGCTCAACGTCGTGCGGAAGCACTGCTCGCTGCTCAAGGGCGGCCAGCTCGCCCGTGCCGCCGCGCCCGCGCGCGTGGAGGCGCTCCTCCTGTCCGACGTCGTCGGCGACCCGCTCGACGTCATCGCCTCGGGCCCCACCACTCCGGACGTGTCCACCTTCGCGGAGGCTTTGGGCATCCTCGATCGCTTCGGTCTGCGCGACCGTGCGCCGCGGAGCATCGTCGAGCGACTAGAGCTCGGCGCGCGCGGCGAGCTGCCGGAGACGCCCAAGCCGGGTGACCCGATCTTCACGCGGGTGCGGAACACGGTGATCGGCAACAACGCGCTCGTGGTGGATGCGGCGGCCGCGCGGGCGCGCGCCCTCGGCTTCGCTCCCCACGTGCTCACGCGGTCGCTGGAAGGCGAGGCGCGCGAGGTCGCCCGGGAGCTGATCGCGCGGGGGCAGGCGATACGCGCGGGCCGCGGGCCAGTGGCGGCGCCCACCTGCCTGATCGCAGGCGGGGAGACCACCGTGATGGTTCGCGGGAATGGCAGGGGCGGGCGCTGTCAGGAGGCGGCCCTCGCAGCCGCGCTCTCCCTCCAGGATCAACGCGACATCGTCCTCCTCGCCGCGGGCACGGATGGGAGCGACGGGCCCACCGATGCCGCGGGCGCCATCGTGGACGGCGGGAGCGCGGAGCGTGCGCGGCGGCACGGCGCCGACCCGGTGCTCGGCCTCGAGGCGAACGACTCGAACCGCGTGCTCGGCTGCTCGGGAGATCTACTCGTGACCGGGCCCACCAATACGAACCTACTCGATCTCTACCTGGTCCTCGTGGACGCTTCGTCGAGCTAAGGGTGGGCACAAGGGGAGGGGGCC
>Ga0075435_100001895_pt1 | contig 13615 bp, 16 predicted proteins | sample RhiMethybrSRZTD4_FD_75302 | JGI IMG/M metagenome (GOLD analysis project Ga0075435, IMG submission 75302) | Populus rhizosphere microbial communities from Tennessee, USA - Rhizosphere MetaG P. TD hybrid SRZTD4 | ecosystem: Host-associated > Plants > Roots > Rhizosphere > Soil | place: USA...
CACGACCTGGGGTCGCTGCGGCTGCTGGGCTCGGTCGGCGAGCCGATCAACCCCGAGGCCTGGGTGTGGTACTGGAAGTACATCGGCGGCGAGCGCTGCCCGATCGTCGACACATGGTGGCAGACCGAAACCGGCGGCATCCTGATCTCGTCGCTCCCGGGCCTCGTGACCGCCAAGCCGGGCTCGGCCACGCGGCCGTTCCCCGGGATCCGGGCGGCGGTCGTCGACGAGGGCGGCAACGAGGTCGCGAAGGGCAGCGGCGGCTACCTGGTGATCACGCGGCCGTGGCCGGGGATGTTCCGCACGCTCTACCAGGACGACGAGCGCTACGTCTCGAACTACTTCGCGAAGTACGGCCCGAGCACGTACTTCCCCGGCGACGGCGCCCGCCAGGACGCGGACGGCGACTTCTGGCTGCTGGGCCGGGTCGACGACGTGATGAACGTCTCCGGGCACCGGCTCTCGACGATCGAGCTCGAGTCGACGCTGGTCGAGCACCCGGCGGTGGCCGAGGCGGCGGCGACGGCCGCGCCCGACCCGCTGACCGGGCAGACGCCGCTGTGCTTCGTGCTGCTGCGGGCCGGCCGCGAGCCGAGCGACGAGCTGGCGGCGGAGCTGCGCGAGTGGATCGGCCAGAAGATCGGCAAGATCGCCCGGCCGAAGGCCGTGATCATCGTCGACGACCTGCCGAAGACGCGCTCGGGCAAGATCATGCGCCGGCTGCTGAAGGACGTCGCCGAGGGCCACGAGCTGGGCGACACGACGACGCTGCGCGACCCGGCGGTCGTGGAAGACCTGAAGCGCCAGACCGACGCCGTCCTGCGTCCGCGCTGAAGCGGGGTCAGACCCCGAACGGAAGCGCAACGGAACTGCAACGGCCGGCGTTCGGGGTCTGACCCCGATTATTCGGCGGCCGGCTCGCGGAGCGCGCGCACCGCCAGCTGAACGGCGGTCACCACCAGCACCACCGCGAACAGGCGCTGGAGGGCGTCGTTGGGCAGGGAGTCGGCCACGATCTCGCCGAGCTTCGCCGTCGGCACCGAGGCGACGCCGATGATGGCCGCGTCGCGCCACGTCACCGAGCCGTAGCGCGTCTGCCGCCACGAGCCCATCAGCACGACGGGCACCATTGCGGCCAGCGACGTGGCGACGGCGACACGGGCGGATGCGCCCAGGAAGATCAGCGTCGGCACGAACACCACCCCGCCGCCCACGCCGAAGAGGGCCGACAGCGTGCCCGCCAGGAGGCCGAGCACGGCCGCGAGCACGTCGTGGCTCACAGGGCCAGCTTCCCGGCGCTCACGACGAGCAGGACGGAGAAGGCCAGCACCGCGCCGCGGGGCGCGATCCGCTGGTGCACCCAGGCGCCGAGCACTGCCCCCGCCGTCGCCGGCAGGCCGATCAGCGCGGCGTCCGACCAGTCGACGTTCCCGGCCTGCGCGTGGGACGCCGCCGCGGCCACCGCCGTGAACAGGATCGCCGCAAGCGACGTCGCCATCGCCCGTTTCGGCGCGTAGGCGACCAGGGCAACGAGGAGAGGCACGATGACGATGCCGCCACCGATGCCCAGCACCCCGGAGAGGAACCCCGCGGCCAATCCGATGCCCACCAGGGCCAGGGTTCGCCGCGACACGGCGGGTATTGTAAGCCCCGTGGACGGCAGCCTCGCCCGCCTCGTGGCGCCGCTTCGTGCGCAGCCGCGGCGCGGTGCGGTGCTCTGTGACATCGACGGCACGCTCGCGCCGATCGTGCCCGTGCCCGAGGATGCACGCGTGCTCCCGGAGGCGCTGGCCGCCCTCGAGCTCCTCGCGTCGCGCTACGCGCTCGTCGGCTGCGTGACCGGCCGGCCGGCCGCCGAGGCGCGCACGCTCATCCCCGTCGAGGCGATCGCGATCTCGGGCAACCACGGGCTCGAGGTGTGGCGCGACGGCGCGGTGCACCTCGCGCCGCAGGCCGAGAAGTACCTGCCGGCGATCCACGAGGCGCTCCAGGTCGTCCGCAACGACGGCCTCCTGCCCGAGCTCAGCTGCCACGTCGAGGACAAGGGCATCACGTTCACGATCCACTACCGCAACTCGCCCCGCGCCGACCACGCCCGCCGCTACCTCGAGACGCAGATCGTGCCCAAGCTCGAGCGGGCCGGCCTGGCCTACAACTTCGGCCGCATGGTGCTCGAGGTGCGGCCGCCGGTCGCCGTGGACAAGGGGGCGGCGGTCGTGCGCCTGAAGGGCCGCAAGCGCATCGACCACCTCCTCTTCGTCGGCGACGACCGCAGCGACCTGGATGCGTTCCGCGAGGCGACCATCCGCATCGCCGTCAACTCGGCGGAGGCGCCGCGGCAGCTGATCCAGGCCGCCGACGCCGTCGTGTCGGGGCCGCGCGAGGTGATCGCCCTGCTCGAACACCTTGCGGATGTGGGGTGAGAAACACCACCCAGCCGTCGCGTAGCTTCGCGACCGCCGCAGGCGTAGGCTCGAAGGGATGCGCGGCGACACCATCATGGTCGAGGTCGAGCCGGGGGAGCTCCGCGAGACGGAGCCCGGCATCGTCGACGTGTTCGACGCACTCGGCCGCCAGTTCTTCTGGGCCGACGTCGTGATGGTCGCGGCGCGCGATTCGGACGCGGACGTCCTCGTGGGCGAGGTCGTCTACACGCCGCCGCGCTAGCGGGATCCGGCCTTCAGCACGTTTCTGAGCTCGGGCCACGACCGCGTGTTCACGACGCGGGCGGGCCCGGCCCAGCCGCGACGCGCGTTCATGACGCCGTAGGGCATGTAGTCGATCGCGGCCACCGAGTGGGCGTCGGTGTCGATCGCGAGCAGCGCCCCTGCTTCGACGGCGAGGCGCACGTTGGCGTCGCTCAGGTCGAGCCGGTGCGGCTGCGAGCTGACCTCGAGCGCCGTGCCGGTCTCGACCGCCTTCGCCACGACGGCCTCCATGTCCATCGGGTTGGGCCGGCGGCGCCCGATCAGCCGCCCGGAGGGATGGCCGAGCACGTCGACGTACGGGTTCTCGAGCGCCGCGCACACCCGCTTCGTCTGATCGTCGGCCGAGAGCCGGTGCGACGCGTGGACGCTGGCGACGACGACGTCGAGCTGGGCCAGCAGCTCGTCGGAGTAGTCGAGCGAGCCGTCGCGGAGGATGTCCACCTCGGCGCCGGCCAGGAGAGTGAAGTCGGGCGCGAGCGTCTCGGCCAGGGCGTGCACGCGCTCGATCTGGGCATGCAGGCGGCCGGCGTCGAGGCCCATCCCGAAGCCGACCGACGGCGAATGGTCGGTGACGTTCATGTACTCGTACCCGCGCGCCCGGGCCGCCTCGACCATCTTCTCGAGCGTGGCCTTGCCGTCGCTCCAGTCGGTGTGCACGTGCAGGTCGCCGCGGATGTCCGCGATCTCGACGAGCTCCGGCATCCGGCCCCTGCGGGCGGCCTCGAGCTCGCCGCGGCCCTCGCGCAGCTCGGGCGGGATCCACGGCAGGCCGAGGTGCTCGTACACCTCGGCCTCATCATCGGAGCTCCACACCTCGCCGGACTCGACGTGCTCGATGCCGTACTCGCTCACCGAGAGCCCCTTGCGCACGGCCGCCTCGCGCAGGGCGACGTTGTGGGCCTTCGAGCCGGTCAGGTGCTGGAGCAGGTTGCCGTAGCAGCCCCCCGGCACCATCCGCAGCTCGACCACGGTGCCGTCGTGCGCGCTCGCGGTGATGCGGCTGTCGCCGCGCGAGACGACCTCGGCCACCCACTCGCCCGCCGTGAACGCGCCGGCCGCGGCGATCCGGTCGGAGACGGCGGCGACCACGTCGACGTCCTTGCTCGTCTCCTTGTAGCGGCGCACGCTCCCGGCCAGCTCGCAGCGGATGACGCCGTCGCACGCCCGCAGGTCTTCGAGCACCTTCTCGCCCAGCGTCCGCGCCCGGGCGATCGAGCGCCGCGGCACGGGCGCCGTCCCGTCGCCGCCGTCGGCGAGCCCCGCCAGGATGATCGCCTCGGTCTTCTCGCCCAGTCCGGAGAGCGCCCGGATGCGGCCGGCGTTCGCCGCCTCGCGGACGTCGTCGACGGTCTTCAGGTCGAGCTCGGCGAAGATGCGCTTGGCCGTCTTCGGCCCGACCCCCTGGAGCCGCATCACGGCGACGGCGCCGGGCGGGTTGCGGTCGACCAGGCGCGTCAGGGCGGCGATCTCGCCGGTCGCGAGCAGCTCGGCCACCTTGTCGGCGATGGTCTGGCCGACGCCCGGCAGGCTGGTCAGGCGCCCCTCGGCCGACAGCCGCGCCACCGACTCGGCCGTCTCCCGCAGCGTCGCGGCGGCCCGGCGGTAGGCGAGGATCCGGTAGACCACCGCCCCCTCGAGCTCGAGCAGGTCGCCCAGGAGCTCGAACCGCTCTGCTATGGCCACATTGGAGAGCGGCGGAGATTCCACGAGGCCAATGCTAGTGTGGCCGGGTGCCCAACAGGTTCGTGATCGTTCTCCCCACGTACAACGAGCGCGACAACCTGGAGCGGGCGGTCGGGGCGATCGGGGCCGAGCGCGCGCGCACCCCGTTCCCGGGCGACGTCCTGGTCGTCGACGACGCCTCCCCCGACGGCACCGGCGACGTGGCCGACGAGCTGGCCGCGCGGCGCGACTGGGTGCACGTCCTGCACCGGCCGGGCAAGCGCGGCCTCGGTCTGGCCTATGTCCACGGCTTCCGCTGGGCGCTCGAGCGCGACTACACCCACATCCTCGAGATGGACGCCGACCTCAGCCACCCGGCCGAGGCCATCCCGCGCCTGCTCGAGGCGGCCGCCGACGCCGACCTCGTGCTGGGATCGCGCTACGTCCCCGGCGGAGGGGTGGTCGGCTGGCCCGCGCACAGGCGGCTGATCTCGCGCGGCGGGTCGCTCTACGCCCGCACGCTGCTCGGCGTCTCGGTGCGCGACCTGACCGGCGGCTTCAAGTGCTTCCACCGGCGCGTGCTCGAGAACGCCGACCTGGACTCCGTGCACGGCCAGGGCTACGTCTTCCAGATCGAGCTCACCTACCGGACGCTGCGCATGGGCGGGCGGGTGCGCGAGGTGCCGATCACGTTCTGCGACCGGACGGCCGGCACGAGCAAGATGACCCTCGGCATCGTCTCGGAGGCGGTGTGGAAGGTGCCGGCCCTGCGCCTGCGCGGCGCGCGGGCCCCGCACGACCGCGAGCTCCAGCCCGGCGGCGTCACGTCGCTGGTCGCCTCACGCCCGCCGCTATAGTCAAAAGCTCCGGTTTCGAGACAGGAGCAGCGGGTCGTGAGCGAACAGCTGATCGAGGTTTCAGACTCCACCTGGGAGTCAGAGGTGATCGGGGCCGACGGGCCCGTCGTCGTCGATTTCTGGGCGCCCTGGTGCGGCCCGTGCCGGGTGATGGATCCCATCCTGGACGAGCTCGCCGAGACCCACGCCGGCCGGCTGAAGTTCACCAAGCTGAACGTCGACGACAACCTGCAGACGGCCACCCGCTACGACATCCTGTCGATCCCGACGCTGATGGTGTTCGCCGGCGGCGAGATCCAGAAGAAGCTGATCGGGGCGATCCCGCGGCGGCGGCTCGAAGACGAGCTGTCCGCCTGGACCGGCACCGCCGCCTAAGCCCTCAGGCCCGCAGCACCGCGAGCACGGTGACGCCGGTCACGATCACGACGGCGCCGGCGATCTGGCGCGGACCGATGCGCTCGCCGAACATCGCGAACGAGGCGATGGTCGCCACGGCGGCGAACTGCGAGCCGAGCACTGCCGGGATGGCCACGCCGTGGTGCGCGCCGGTGACGTAGCAGACGTAGCCGACCACCTCGGCCGTCGCCGAGAAGCAGACGAGCCACCAGGCCGCGCCGGGCAGCCGCAGCCGCCCCCGCAGGAGCAGCGGCAGGGCGATCATCGACACGCCGACGATGCGCGCGACGAAGATCGTCCAGAGCGCTCCGAGCGCGTCGCCGGCGCGGGCGCTCGCGACCAGGTTCACGCCGAAGAGGCAGGCTGCGCCGAGCGCGTAGAGCGACGGCCGCAGGTGCACGTCGGCGGCGTGGCCGCGCATGGTGACGACGACCACTCCGCAGGCGATCACGATCAGGCAGACGGCGACGCCCGCGGTCAGCGTCTCCCCGAGCGCGATCGAGAACACCGCCGCGAGCGCCCCCTCGGTCGAGGCGATCGGCGCGACGACGCCGACCTTGCCGAGGTGCACCGCCCGGTACATCATCGAGAGCCCGGCCGCCGAGCCGGCGCCGGCGAGCACCGCCCAGGCCCAGGCATGGCCGCTGGCGTGCTGCGGAACGCCGGAGGCCGGGGCGAGCACCGCCAGCGCGCCCAGGCCGAGCAGCATCACGTAGGCGAGCGCCTGCTGCGACCCGATCATGCGCGTCGAACGCGACGCGACCACCGTCGAGAGCCCCCAGGAGAGTGCGGCGCCGAGGCCGCCCAGGATCGCGATCACGCGAAGTGGTCCCAGCCCCGCAACGACCGCTCGCGCCCCTCGGCGTCGAGCAACCGCACCGCAGCGTCGCCGGTCAGCCTCCCCACCGCGGTGACCGGCACGGGCAGCTCCGCCCCGTCCGGCACGGCCGCCAGAAGCTCGTAGTCCTCGCCGCCGGCCGCCGCCTGCTCGACCGTCGCCCCCGGCGCGCGCGGGAGCCGGTCGAGCTCGACCACCGCGCCGGTGCCGGACGCGGCGGCCAGGCGGCCGGCGTCGGTGGCGATCCCGTCGGAGAGGTCGAGCATCGCCGTCGCGACTGCCGCGAGCGCCCGCCCCTCGGCGATCCGCGGCGTGACCCGGGCCATGTAGTTGCCGGCGGCCTGGCCGCCCAGCGTCCCGGTGACGACGAGCAGGTCGCCCGGGCGCCCGCCGGAGCGCAGCACGGGCCGCTCGGCGCGGCCGATGGCCGTCACCGCGACGAGCAGCCGGTCGCTGCGGGAGAGATCGCCGCCCGAGAGCGGGATGCCGTGCTCGGCCATCCCCGCCGCCAGCGCGCGCACGTCCTCGAAGCCCTCCGGCAGGCCGAAGGCCGCGAGCAGGCAGAGTGGCTCGGCACCCATCGCGGCCATGTCCGAGAGGCTCGCCGCAGCGGCCCGATGGCCGATGTCCGCCACGGTATGGCGGTCCGAGTCGAAGTGGACGCCGTCGACGAGGATGTCAGTCGAGGCCACGATGCCGCCGGCCAGGACGGCCGCGTCGTCGCCGATCCCCACGTCGACGCCGGCGCCCCCGGCCCCGGCGACCGCGGCGATCACGGCCACCAGGTCGTCCTCTGATAGCATGGCGGGCAATGTACCGCGCCCGGTCCACCTTCCCCTTTACCACCCCGCCCGGAGGCGTCTGAGCGCGTACGCGAAGCAGGTCGTGCCGTTTGGAAGCCTCCGCGAGATCGCGGGGGCTTTTTTCGTGATGGAGGAGCAATGCCGATGACCGTTGCCTATCCGGGCGAGGAGGGCGCATACGCCGCCGAGGCCGGCGCGCGGCTCTACCCCGACGCCGAGCTCGTGTCGCTCAAGTCGTGGGCGGACGTCGTGCGAGCCGTCGGCAAGGGCGACGCCGGTTACGGCGTGCTCCCGATCGAGAACTCCCTGGCGGGGCCGATCCCGGAGACCTACGACCTGCTCGCCCACGCCCCCCTCGCGATCGTGGCCGAGACGGTCATCCCGGTGCCGCACTGCCTGGTCGGGCTGGCCGGGACGAACATCGACGCGCTGACGCGGGTGCACTCGCACCCGGCCGCGCTGGCCCAGTGCCGCCGCTTCCTGTCGTCGCTCCCCGACACGCTGCCGGAGGTGGCGCCGTCGACGGCCACCGCCGCCCGCCGGGTCGCCGAGGCGGGCGACCGCCGCCAGGCGGCGCTCTCGTCGCGCCGGGCGGCCGAGCGGTTCGGCCTGGTCGTGCTTCTGAACGACGTCTCCGACCACGCCGAGAACTACACCCGCTTCGTCAGCGTCGCCAACCACACCCGCATCGACCGCGACGGCGTCCGCGTGTGGCACACCGCGGTGCGCTTCGTCACCCACCACCACCCGGGTGCGCTGCTCTCGGCCATCGAGCCGCTGGCCCGGTACGGCGTGAACATGGTCTCGCTGCAGTCGCGGCCGATCCCGGGCCGGCCCTGGAACTACCAGTTCTACGCCGACCTCGAGGGCCATCCCCTCGACGCCGCCGTCGCCACCGCCCTGCGCGCCCTCGAGGAGAACGTGGCCGAGATGGGCTACCTGGGATGCTACCCGGCGTTCGAACGCGGCTGACCGAGCCGCGCCAGGAGCCGGGCGACGGCGTCCGCGGGGTCGTCCGCCCGCTCGACGCCGCGGACGTCCCACCCGGCCAGCGCGACCACGGGACGGCCGAGCTTCCCGGCCAGGCCGATCTCCGACAGCGTGCCCCACTCGCCCCCGACCGCGATCATGCCGTCGCAGGTGGCGGCGAGCGCGACGTTGCGGGCCTGGCCGGTGCCGGTCGCGACGACGGTCGTCGCGTGGGCGGTCGCCCCGGCCCTCGACTCGCCCGGCACGATCGCGACCACCTGCCCGCCGGCGGCGGCGGCGCCGCGCGACGCGGCATCCATGACGCCGGTCAGCCCACCGGTGACCACCACGGCGCCGGCCTCGGCCAGCAGCCGCCCGACCTCCTCGGCCAGGGCCTCGACCTCGGCCGAGGCCCGTCCCGCTCCGGCGACCGCGACGTACACGACCGCGGACGCTACCGCAGCGGTGGTATGGTGGCGGCCCCGCGAGCGGTAAAGGGAAGCCGGTGAGAATCCGGCGCGGTCCCGCCGCTGTGAGGGCGTCCGTCCGGCGCACCATGTGGTGGCCACTGGCCGAGAGGCCGGGAAGGTCAGCCGGACGGCCCGGCGATCCCGGGAAGCCGCGCCCGAGCCAGAAGACCTGCCGCTCGCCGAAACGACGACGCCTCTCGAGGAAGGAGGACACGTTGGCGAGTACTCGCCTCCACCGCCTGGCCATCCTGGTGGCCGTATGGGCCGCCGCCGGCCTGGCCGCCGCCCAGACCGCGGCCGCAGCCACACCCGTCCACGTCAAGGTGCGGGTGGAAGGGCCCGCGCACACCATCACGCAGTCCCGGCAGGTGCCGATCACCGGGACGTTCGCCGGTCACAAGCTGTCCGGCCCCACGGCGCTCGGCGCGCTCCTGGCGGCCGGCCGGCACCGCCACTTCCCCGTCGGCCTCGAGTGGTTCGACTGCTGCGGGTTCTTCGTCAACTCCATCGCGAGCGTGCCCGGGGACGCGACCCACTTCTGGGCGTTCAAGGTCGGGCACACGCTGTCGACGGTCGGCGCCGGCGCGGTCACGGCCACGCCCGGGATGAGCACGCTCTTCTACTACACCACCTTCGACCCAGATACGGGGGCGACCGAGCCGACGCTCGGCCTCGACCCGGCCAACCGGACGATCGCCCGCGGCGGCACCGTGACGTTCACGGTCTCTGAGTGGGACGACGCCGGCCACGGCTCCGCCGCGGGCGGCGCCTGGGTGAACGTGAACGGCGTCGCGACGCGGGCCGACTCGACCGGCCACCTGACCGTGCAGTTCACGCACACGGGCACGTTCCCGGTGAAGGCGACGCTCGCCGGCACGATCCGCTCGCGCACGATATGGGTGCACGTCACGCGTTCGGGCTCGTCCTGACGGCCGCGGCGGTGGCCGCCTGCGGGACGTCTCTGGCGAAGGCGCCGAGCGGACCACGGGCCGCAACCGTCACGGTCACCAGCGGCTTCGGGCAGCGGACGCTCTCCGCTGCCCGGGCCGCCCCCGGCCAGTCGGCGCTCACGGCCCTGCGCCGCGTCTCGCACGTGTCGACCAGCTACGGCGGCCGCTTCGTGCGGGCGATCGACGGCCTTGCCGGCGACCAGTCCCGGGGCATGGCCTGGCTCTACTTCGTGAACGGCATCCAGGCGAACGTGGGCTCGGCCGACTACACGCTGCACCCGGGCGACCGGGAGTGGTGGGACTACCGCTACTGGAACGACCTGATCCAGGTGCCCGTCGCGATCGGCGCGTGGCCCGAGCCGTTCGTGCACGGGTACGGCGGCGACCGCCCGGCCGTGAGCGTCACCGGTCCGGCCTGCGCCGGGCAGATCCGGGCCGCCCTGCGCACGGACGGCGCCCACGTCGTGCGGTCGAGCTCGGCCTGGTCGGTGCGGGTGGAGACGTTCGCCCGGGCAGCGTCGGCGCTCTCGTCCGGCGTCTGGCAGGGCCGCGGCCTGACCGTCTCGCTCGACGGGGGCCGGGTCATGGTCTACCGTGGCCGCGCCGGCCTGCGCCCCGACCCGGCCGCGCACGCCGTGATCGCCGGCTGGCAGCCGGGCCCGGCGACCGGCAAGTCGGCGGAGGTCGTAGTTGCCGGCGACACCGAGGCAGCCGCGTGCGCCGCGGCGCACACCCTGGCGGCCGACCCGCGGGCGGTGCGCGATGCCTATGCCGTCGCACTGGACGCGTCCGGCCACGTGATCGCCTACGGTGGGAGACCGTGAAGCCGCTGCCCGCAGCGCTCGTCACAGGGCCGCCGCTGCTCGCCGCGATCGCGGCCTGGAGCCCGCTCTGGCTGGCCGCCGCCGCGATCGGCGCGGCCCTCCTGCTGGCCGCCGCGCCCCCGCCCCGGCGGCTGTACGCGGTGACGGCGATCGGCTCGGGCCTAGTGGTGTTCGTGATCAACCCGTTCGTCTCGGTGCAGGGCCTGACCGTGCTCTGGCAGGGGCCCCACATCCCGATCCTCGACACCCAGATCACGGTCGAGGAGGTGGCCTACGGCGCCGGCGCCGGCATGCGCGTGGCCGCCTCGGCCCTGGCGGTCGCCGCGTTCGTGCGCCTGGCAGACCCTGACCTCCTCCTGCGCGCGTTCTCCCGGGTGGCGCCGCGCTCGGCGATGATCGCCGCGCTCGCCACCCGGATGCTCCCGGCGCTCGAGCGCGACGCGGCCGGAATCGTCACCGCCGCCCGCACCCGCGCGGCCCGGCTGAGCAAGCCGCGCACCGCCGCCGGCCTGCTCGGCCCGCTGCTCGCGAGCTCGCTCGAGCGCTCGCTGTCGGTGGCCGAAGCGATGGAGGCGCGTGGATACGGCTCGCCGGCGCGGACGCGGGCGCCGGAGCGGGCGACGGCGGGCCGGGAGTGGGCGCTCGCCGGGCTGGGCGGGTGCGCGCTCGCGCTGGTCGTGGCAGCGCTGATCGGCGGCGTGACCGACTTTCGCTACTACGACACGCTCGGCGACCCGTGGCAGCCGGCCGCGATGGCCGGCGCCGGCCTGCTCCTGGCGCTCCTGGGCACGGCCGCGGCGGTGGTGCGATGGCCGCGCTGAGCTTCGAGCGCGTCTCCTACGCCTACCCGGGTGCCGGCCGGCCCGCGCTCGCCGGCATCGACCTCGAGATCGAGCCCGGGCAGCTCGTGCTCCTGGTGGGCGGGTCGGGATCGGGCAAGTCGACGCTCCTACGGGCGGCGCTGGGCCTCGTGCCCCACTTCCACGGCGGCGAGCTGCGGGGCCGCGTGCGCGTGGCCGGCCTCGACACGCGCGAGCACCGGCCGGGCGCCCTGGCCCGCCAGGTGGGGCTGGTGTTCCAGGACCCGGAGTCGCAGCTCGTGATGGGCAGGCCCGACCGCGAGGCGGCGTTCGGCCTCGAGAACCTGGGCTACCCCGCCGGCGAGATCGCCGTGCGCGCCCGCGAGGCGCTGGCCGCGGTGGGCGCCGCCGGGCTGGCCGGCCGGCCGGCGGCCGCCCTCTCGGGCGGCGAGGCCCAGCGGGTCGCCATCGCGTCGGTGCTCGCGATGGGGCAGCCGATCCTGCTCCTGGACGAGCCGACGAGCCAGCTCGACCCCGTCGCCGCCGAGGAGCTGCTCGGGCTGGTGGTGCGGATCAACCGCGACCGCGGCGTCACCGTCGTCCTGGCCGAGCACCGCACCGGCCGCCTGTTCGCCGAGGCCGACCGCGTGATCGCGATGGAGGACGGCCGGCTCACGGTCGACGCCGCGCCGCCGGTCGCGGCGCGGGCGCTGGCGACGAGCGCGCAGTGGATGCTCCCGCCGGTGACCCAGGCCTTCGCCCGCGCCGGCCGCGCCGAGCTGCCGCTGACGGTGCGGGCAGCCCGTGCGCTCATCACGGCCCCGCCTCGAGCTCCGACCACGCCACTGCCTGCGGCGGACGCGGCTGTCGGCGTGGCCAGGGCGCACAAGCGGCTCGGTGACGTCGATGCGCTCGCCGGCACGTCCACCGCCTTCGAGCGCGGCCGCGTCACCGCCCTGATCGGTGAGAACGGGGCCGGCAAGACGACGCTCGCGCGCGCCGTGTGCGGCCTGCTCGACCTCGACCGGGGTCGGGTCGAGCCCGTCCCCGCGCGGGCCGGCTACGTCGGCCAGGACCCGGCCCACTACCTGCTCCACGACACCGCCCGCGACGAGGTCGCCTACGCACTGCGCAATCTGGGCGTGCCCGGGCGGGAGCGCGACCGCCGGGTCGACGAGGCGCTCGCCCGGCTCGGCCTGGCCGCCTTCGGCGACCGCCATCCCCGCGACCTCTCGAGCGGCGAGCGCCAGCGGCTGGCGATCGCGGCGGTGACGGTGATGGAGCCCGAGCTGCTCGTCCTGGACGAGCCGACCCGCGGCGTCGACGGCCTGCGCAAGCTCGCCCTCGTCGAGCTGGCCCGGTCGCTCGCCGCCGACGGGGCGGCCGTCGTCGTCGTCACCCACGACATGGACTTCGCCGCCGAGGCCGCCGACAGCGTGACGAGCATGGCCGCGGGCCGCGTCCTCTCCGACCGGGCGCCGCGGACGCTGCTCGCGTCGGGCATCTTCTTCGTCTCCCAGCTCGGCCTCGCGCTGGGCCGGGCGTCGCAGGCGGACGCCGTTGCCTTCTTGACCGAGCCGCTCGAGGCTGCCCATGTCTAGCGATACCGTCGCGCTCGCCCTGCTGGCCGCGATCGCGCTCGGCCTCGTCGCCATCGAGACCGGCCCCAGCCGCAGCCGTGAGCTGGCGCTGGTCGCCGCCCTGGCCGCCGCGGCCGCCGGCGGCCGGGTGCTGTTCGCGGCCATCCCCAACGTCCAGCCGGTGACGATGATCGTGGCGGTGACCGGGATCAGCCTCGGCGCGCGGGCGGGCCTCGCGACCGGCGCGGCCGCGGCGCTGGCCTCGAACGCATTCCTCGGCCAGGGGCCGTGGACACCCTGGCAGATGGCCGGGTGGGCGCTCGTCGGCGTGGCCGCGGCGGGGCTCGGCCCGGCCCTGCGCAACCGGCCCGCGCTGGCCCTCTACGGCATCGTCGCGGCCTTCCTGTTCGACTGGCTGATGGACGTCTGGGCGTGGTCGTCGCTCGGCGGCGGCTCGACGTCGTTCATTGCCCTCGTCTCGACCGGGATCTGGTTCGACGTGGCCCACGCCGCCGGGAACGTCGTTCTCGCCGTCGTCGCCGGCCCGACCCTGATCCGCATGCTCGACCGCTACGCCCGCAAGCTGCACGGCACCTTCGTCCCACTGGAGCAGACATGAAGACCACAACGACCCTCATCCTCGCGCTCGCCCTCCTCCTCGCCACGGCCACGGCCGCGAGCGCCGCCACCGCCACCCACTACCTGCGGTCGCGACAGACCGCCTCGGGCGGGTTCGCGGAGTCCGGCAGCGGCACGCC
>Ga0075435_100001899_pt1 | contig 13598 bp, 14 predicted proteins | sample RhiMethybrSRZTD4_FD_75302 | JGI IMG/M metagenome (GOLD analysis project Ga0075435, IMG submission 75302) | Populus rhizosphere microbial communities from Tennessee, USA - Rhizosphere MetaG P. TD hybrid SRZTD4 | ecosystem: Host-associated > Plants > Roots > Rhizosphere > Soil | place: USA...
GATGACGCGGCCGTCGCGGTTCTTGGCGATGAGGCCGCAGCCCGACGGGCACTCGCGGCACACGGTCGAGAAGTAGGCGGGGATGCCCGGCACGATGTTGTCGGGCGGGACCACGTAGGGGATGAACTGCTCGGCCGATGGCCCGCAGCCCCCGGCGGCAGCGGCGGCGCCGGTGGTGGCCACGATCTTGAAGAACGACCGGCGATCCATCACGCTCATCCACTCCTCCGCCCTACTCGCAATGGCAGGCGACGCAGCCCAGCTGCTGGACGTTCTTCTCTACCGAGAGGCGCGCTGAGGATGAAGACCGGGGTGAATCGCGTGTTTCCGGGCTCCAGCCTTGTGAACCCTATCACGTGGAAAAACCGAGTGTCAATACTACTTCGCGGGCGCTCGACCTACTTCGCAGTCTCCATCGCGCTCCGGCAGGCTCGGGCCGCTTCGGCGAGGTCCGCGTCGCCATGGGCCAGCGAGACGAAGGCGGCCTCGAACTGCGAGGCGGCCAGGAAAACGCCGTTCTCCCGCATGGCGTGGAAGTAGCGGGCGTATCTCGCGGTGTCGGCGGCCTTGGCGGAAGCGTAATCGGTGACCGGACGGTCGGTGAAGAAGACGGTGAGCATCGAGCCGACCCGGTTGATCGTCACCGGCACGCCGCAGGCGGCGGCCGCCTCCGTCACGTCGCGCTCGACACGCGCGCCGAGGGCCTCGAGCCGCTCGTAGGTGCCGGTCCGCTCGAGCGCGCGCAGGGTGGCGAGTCCCGCGGCCACCGCGAGCGGATTGCCGGAGAGCGTGCCCGCCTGGTAGACGCCGCCCAGCGGGGCCACGCGCTCCATGAGCGCGCGCGAGCCTCCGTAGGCGCCCACCGGCAGGCCGCCGCCGATGATCTTGCCGAGGCACGTGAGATCGGGCCGCACGTCGTAGCGGGCCTGCGCCCCACCCCACGCCACCCGGAAGCCGGTGATCACCTCGTCGAAGATCAGGAGGCTGCCGTGTCTCGTGGCCAGCTCGCGCAGCCCGGCGAGGAAGCCGGGCGCGGGCGGCACCACGCCCATGTTGCCCGCCACCGGCTCCACGATGATCGCGGCCACCTCGCCCGGGTGCGCCTCGAGCTGGCGTCGGACCGCGTCCACGTCGTTGAACGGCACCGTGAGGGTGAGCGCGGCGAGCGCCTTCGGCACCCCCAGGCTGTCCGGCACCCCGAAGGTGGCGCCGCCCGATCCCGCCTTCACCAGCAGGCTGTCGGCGTGGCCGTGATAGCAGCCGTCGAACTTGATGATCGCGTCGCGCCCGGTGGCCCCGCGCGCGAGCCGGATCGCGCTCATCGACGCCTCGGTGCCCGAGGAGACGAGCCGCATCATCTCCATGCTCGGCACCGCGCGGCCGATCAGCTCGGCCATCTCCACCTCGCCCGCGGTGGGCGCCCCGTAGCTGGTGCCGCGCCGCACCGCCTCGCTCACCGCCTCCACCACCGGGCCGGCCGCGTGGCCCAGGATCAGCGGACCCCACGAGCCGAGGAAGTCGACGTAGGAGCGGCCGTCGACGTCGACCAGCCGGGCGCCCTCGGCGCGCGCCACGAAGAACGGGGCGCCCCCGACCCCGCGGAACGCGCGGACGGGGCTGTTGACGCCGCCCGGCATGAGACGCTGGGCCTGCTCGAAGAGCGCGTCGGAGTCGGCCAAGCGGTCAGGCCCTCTTGAGCTCGGTCGACACGAAGTCGCGCGCGGCCTCATCCCACGCGAAGGCACCCGCGTCGACCACCCGCCGCTCCACGACCGAGAGCACCACGTACACCGCGTCCGGATACGCCGGCTCGCCGTCGATCAGCGCGTTCTGGCGATCGGTGGGCGAGAAGTAGGCGCCGGTGTCGATGTGGGAGTGATAGATCGTGGCGACCCGGTAGCCCTGCCCCTCGCGCCGCCCGATCGTGAGCAGATCCTTGGGATCGATGAAGTACGCGGTCCGCGAGTCGCGCGGGTGGCGCTGTGGATCCTTCTCGTGCAGCTCGTCCTGGATGTTGCGGCACGGCAGGAGAAGCCGGTCGGGCGCGAGCCCGTCCCGCACCAGGAGCACGCCGCAGCACTCCGCCGGGTACTCGGCCACCGCCTGGGCGTGGACCCGGACCAGCTCGTCGGCGGTGAGGATCATCCCGCGCGGAGCGCCGCGCCGCCCGCGAGGGCTGGAATAATCGAGACCTCGTCCCCGTCCTGGAGCGTGGTGTCGAGCCCCTGCAGCGCCTCGATCGCCTCGTTGTTCACGTAGATGTTGACGTGGTGGTGCACCTCGCCCTGATCGTTGCGCACGAGGCCCTTCAGCGCGCCGAACTGATCCTCCAGCTCGTCGAGCAGCGCCTTCACGTCGGGTGCCTCGACCGAGACGCGATCCGCGTTCTTGGTGGCGCGGCGGAACGGGGTGGGAATGTAGACCTGGACACTCATGGCCGCTCTCCTAGAAGGTGACGCTCAGATAGCGCTCGCCAGTATCGCACAACACCGTGACCACGACCTGGCCGGCGGGGAGCGATTCGGCGACCCGGCACGCGGCCCACACGTTGGCCCCCGACGAGATCCCCACCAGCAGGCCCTCCTCGCGGGCGAGACGGCGGGCCGTCGTGGTGGCGTCCTCGTCGCGCACCGTCATGATCTCGTCGAGGACCGAGCGGTTGAGGATGCCGGGCACGAACGACGCCCCGATCCCCTGGATGCCGTGGGGCCGGAAGCGGCCGCCGGAGAGCACCGGCGAGCGGGCCGGCTCGACCGCCACGACCCGCAGCGCGGGCACGCGCTCCTTCAGGACCTCGCCGACTCCGGTCACGGTGCCGCCGGTGCCGACCGCGGCCACGAACACGTCGATCCGCTCGTCGGTGGCCTCGAGGATCTCGAGCGCGGTGGTCCGCCGGTGCACCTCCGGGTTGGCCGGGTTCTCGAACTGGAGCGGCATGAAGTAGTCCGGGTGCTCGCGGCAGATCTCCTGCGCCGCGAAGACCGCGCCGGTCATGCCCTCGATCGCGGGGGTGAGGTGGATCTCGGCTCCGTAGCGGGCGAGCAGGCGCTGCCGCTCCACGCTCATGTCGTCGGGCATGGTCAGGATCAGACGGTAGCCGCGCACCGCGCACACCATCGCGAGCCCGATGCCGGTGTTGCCGCTGGTGGGCTCCACCAGCGTGGCGCCCGGACCGAGGCGACCGCGGCGCTCCGCGTCCTCCACCATCGCGAGCGCGATCCGGTCCTTGACGCTGCCTCCCGGGTTGAGTGACTCCATCTTGGCCAGCACGGTGGCGCCGCCCGCCTTGGGGATGCGGTTGAGCCGCACCAGCGGGGTCGCGCCGATCAGCTCGAGGACCGAGCCGGCCAGCCGGGGTCGCGTGGGCGCGATCGCTTTCTTGGTGGTCATGGGCGAGTCCTGTCGGTGGGAACCGGTGTCGGGGGTGGAGTGGTCAGATGTGGTACATGGGGCGAGCCGCGCTGCGCCGCTCGTCGGCGCGACGGCGCAGATCCTCGAGCGAGGTGCGGTCGACCACGTCGGCCACCGCGCGATCGATCTCCCGCCACAGCTCGCCGAGCCCCGCCGAGTCCTCGGGGGCCGCGCCGCGCCCGCCGCGCCGGGGCGCCTCCGTCTCGGGCGACGGTCCCTCGACCGCCCGCAGCAGCGCGCCCACCGTGATCTGATCGGGCGGCCGGCTCAGCCGGTAGCCGCCCGAGGAGCCGCGCCGCGCGTAGAGGAAGCCGCTGCGCTTGAGCTGGAGCAGCACCTGCTCGAGGTAGCGCTGCGGGATCGACTGGCGGGCCGCGATGTCCTGGATGGGCTGGAGGTCCGGGCCGTCGTGCAGGGCCAGATCCACCATCGCCTTGATCGCGTACTCGCCCTTCGCGGAGATCCTCACGCCCGGCCCTGCTCGATGAGCCGGGCCGCATCCTTGGCGAAGTAGGTGATGATGATGTCGGCCCCCGCGCGGCGGATGCCGGTCAGGGCCTCGATCATCGCGCGCTCCTCGTCGAGCCAGCCGAGCTGGCCCGCCGCCTTGAGCATGGCGTACTCGCCGGACACGGAGTAGGCCGCGACCGGCAGGCCGAACTCGCCCTTCACGCGCGCGATGACGTCGAGATAGGGCAGCGCCGGCTTCACCATCACGATGTCGGCGCCCTCGTCCACGTCGAGGGCGACCTCCCGCATCGCCTCGAGCGCGTTGGCCGGATCCATCTGGTAGGAGCGGCGGTCGCCGAACTGGGGCGTGGAGTCGGCCGCCTCGCGGAAGGGCCCGTAGAACGCGGAGGCGTACTTGGCCGAGTAGGCCATGATCGGAGTTTCGGGGAACCCGGCCTCGTCGAGCCCCTCGCGGATGGCGGCCACCCGGCCGTCCATCATGTCGGAGGGCGCGACCATGTCCGCCCCCGCCTCCGCGTGGGAGATCGCGGTCCGCGCGATCAGCTCGAGCGAGGGGTCGTTCTTCACCCGCCCGTCCTCCACCACCCCGCAGTGACCGTGGCTCGTGTACTCGCACAGGCACACGTCGGTGATCACCAGGAGGTCGGGGATGGTGTCCTTCACCGCCCGCACCGCCTGCTGGATGATGCCGTCGTCCGCGTAGGCCTCGGTGCCGCGCGGGTCCTTGTCGCGCGGCAGCCCGAAGAGGAGCACCGCGGGGATCCCCATCGACGCGGCGTCCTTGCACTCCTTGAGCAGCTCGTCGATCGAGAGGCGGTACTGCCCCGGCATGGACCCGATGGGCTCGCGGATCCCGCGGCCGTGGACCGCGAAGAGCGGGTAGACGAAGTCGGCGGTGCGCAGCGTCGTCTCGCGCACCATCGAGCGCAGCAGCGGAGACTCCCGGAGGCGGCGGGGGCGGTAGATCGGGAACGGCATGCGCTAGCTCCTTGCGGGCTCGAAGTGGGCCACGATGGCGCGGGCGAGGCCCGGGATGGTGTACTCCGCCGGGACGATGCGGGGAACGAGCCCCCGGCCCTGCGCGGTGGCCCGGGTGATGGGCCCGATGCACGCGACGGTGACGCCGGCCATCAGCCGGGGCAGCTCGGCGGCCCCGAACAGGGCGCAGAAGCTCCGCACGGTGGACGAGCTGGTGAACGTGACCACGTCCACCCGGCTCGCCGCGAGCGCCTCGCGCAGGCCGGGCGCCACCTCGGTCGCGGAGCGCGTCTGATAGGCTGGCACCTCGGTCACCTCGGCGCCGAGCGCGGTCAGCTCGCGCACCAGCAGGTCGCGCGTCTCCGCCGCGCGTGGCAGGAGCACGCGCTCACCGGCCCGGATCGCGGGCCGCAGCCGCTCGACGAGGGCCTCCGCGACGTACTCGTCCGGCACCACCTCGGCGGTGAGCCCCCACTCGCGGAGCGCACCGGCGGTAGCGGGGCCGATCGCGGCGAGCCGGGCCCGCTCCAGGAGGGCGCGCCCCCGGCCGGTGGTCGCCACGCGGCGACGCACCATGGCGACGCCGTTCACGCTGGTGAAGACCGCCCAGCCGAAGTCGCCCTCGAGGGCCGCGTCGAGAGGAGCCCAGGAGTGAGGCGGCTCGATGGCGATGGTGGGGACCAGCAAGACACGGGCCCCGGCGGCCTCGAGGAGCTCGGCGAGCGCCCCGGCCTGCTCGCGAGCGCGAGTGACCAGGACAACCTTGCCGGTCAATGGTTTGGTCATCTCCGCTTCAGTCGCCACTTTGATCACTCGGGCCTCGCATCGAGCAGCGCCTTCGCTCCCCTGGCCAAGAGCTCCTCCGCCACCGCCGTGCCGAGGCGCTCGGCCTCGCGGGGCCCGCCGCTCGCCTGCCAGCGCAGGACCATTGCCCCGTCCAGGCTCGCCACGACGCCGGTGAGCGTCAGGGCGGCGCCATCTTGTCTGGCGTGGCCGGCGACAGGTGTGTGGCAGTCGGCCCCGAGCCGATCCAAGAACGCGCGCTCGGCGAGGGCCTCCGACCTGCTCCGAGTGTCGTCCAGCCGCTTCAGAAGTTCAAGCACTTCCCGGTCGGCTTCGCGGGCTTCGACGGCCAGGATTCCCTGCCCGACCGCGGGGACGAACTCGTCGACGGGGAGCGGGGTGCAATGCGGAGGATCGAGCCCGAGCCGGCGGAGGCCGGCGGCGGCTAAGATGGTGGCGTCACAGGCCCCGGCGCCGAGCTTCTCGATGCGCGTCTCCACGTTGCCCCGGATCGGCTCGGGCCGCAGGTCCGGCCGGCGCGCCAGCACGAGCGCCCGGCGGCGCAGGCTCGAGGTGCCGACGCGGGCGCCCCGCGGGAGCCCGTCCCAGCCGCCCGGCCCGCGGGTGAGCAGCACGTCGGCGGGATCCTCGCGGGCCGGGAACGCGGCGAGGGTGAGGCCGGCGGGCAGCGCGGCCGGCATGTCCTTCAGGCTGTGGACACCGACGTCGACCTGACCGGCGAGCAGCGCCTCCTCGATCTCCTTCACGAAGAGGGCCTTGCCCCCGAAGTCGGCGAGGGCGACCTGGGCCAGGCGGTCGCCGCTGGTGCGGATGACCACGATCTCGGCGCGGGCGCCGTGCGCGCGCAGCCCGGCCGCCACCTGCTCGCACTGGATCAGGGCGAGCCGGCTGCCCCGCGTCCCGAGGCGCACGTTCATTCCGATGGGCCGGGCCCGGATCCGCGCAGCCCGAACAGCTCCGAGATCATCTCCGTCCAGCGACGGCCGTGGCCCGCGCGCGAGGAGTCCTTGAGCTTGACCATGGGGGCGTGCAGCACCTTGTTCACGATCGCCTGGCTGAGCGCGTCCATCACCCGGCGCGTGTCCTCCGCCGCGCCGGGCAGGCGGGCGAGCGCGCGCTCGAGCTCCGCGCGGCGGATCGCCTCCAGCTTCTCGCGCAGCGAGACGATGGTAGGAACGACCTCGAGCTGCTGCAGGCGCCCCGCGAACTTGTCGACCTCGCGCTCGAGCAGGACCTGGGCGCGCTGCGCCTCGCGCTGGCGCTCCTTGAGATTGGACTCCACGACCGCGCGCAGGTCGTCGATGTCGTAGCAGAAGGCGCCCTCCAGATCGTTGACCGCGGGCTCCACGTTGCGCGGCACCGCGATGTCGATGAAGAAGAGCGGCCGCCCGCGGCGGGCGTGGAGCGCGGCCCGCACCTGCGCCGCGGTCACCACCGGCTCGGGAGCCGCGGTGGAGGTGATCACGATGTCCACCCGGGCCAGGGTGGCCTCGAGCTGATCGAAGGGCACCGGGACGCCGCCGAGCCCGCGGGCCAGCTCCTGGGCCCGGCTCCACGTCCGGTTGGCCACGTAGATCGGCAGCGCGCCGTGGTCGATCAGGTGCCGCGCGGCCAGCTCGCTCATCTCCCCCGCCCCGACCAGCAGCACCGCCTTGCCCTCGAGCCCCTCGAAGATCCGCCGCGCCAGCTCCACCGCCGCGTAGGAGATCGACACCGCGAGGCGGCCCACGAGGGTCTCCGACCGCACCCGCTTGGCCGCGCTGAACGCGTGGCTCATCAGGGCGTGGAGCACCGGTCCGGCGGTGCCCGCCGACTGGGCCAGCGCGAAGGCGTCCTTCACCTGCCCGAGGATCTGCGGCTCGCCCAGCACCATCGAGTCGAGGCTCGCGGCCACCCGGAAGGCGTGCAGCGCGGCCTCGTCGCCGGTCGCGGTGTAGAGCAGCGGCTCGAGCTCCCGCCAGGCCACGCCGCGGTGGCTGCCGAGCCGGCTGAACGCCTGCGAGCGCGCCTCGCCCGGCACCGCGGCGACCCCGTAGACCTCGACCCGGTTGCAGGTGGAGAGGATCATGACCTCCTGCAGGAGGCCGCGGCCCGACAGGTCGGCGAGGATCTCGCGGATCTTCTCCTCCTCGAAGGCGAGCTGCTCGCGCATCGCCACCGGCGCGGTGCGGTGGTTCATCCCCGCGACGAAGAGGAGACCGTCAGGAGCCATGGTGCCCGTGGAGGAACACGCCCGCGCTCAAGGTGACGAGCATCGCGCAGAAGCCGGCGATGGAGAAGTAGGCGGCCCGCCGGCCGCGCCAGTGCCCGAGCACGCGCCCCAGCAGCGTCGTGGCGTAGATGACCCACATCACGAGCGAGAAGAGGGCGAGCGGGTCGAAGGTCACCACGCTGCCCCACGCCCCGCGGGCCGAGAGGGCACCCAGCGCCAGGCCCACGGTGAGGAACGGGAACGCCACCGTGAGGGTGGCGATGGTGAGCCGGTCGAGCGCCTCGAGCGGGGGCAGGCGGTAGTAGGCGGTGCCCGGGCGCTTGGTCTTGAGCTGGCGCTCGACCAGCAGGTACATGAGCGCGCCGCCGAAGTTCAGCACCAGCGCGGCCAGCCCCACCAGCACCAGCGCGACGTGCACCACGATCCAGCCGCTCGGCGCCGGCGGTTCCAGCACGATCGAGCGAAGCCCGGTGGGCAGGCCGAGACCCAGCGCCAGCACCACCGGGAGCACGAAGGCGGCGAGCGGCCGGACGCGCCGGTGGCGCTCCACCCAGAAGTCGAGCAGGATCACCGCCCAGATCAGCAGGGAGACCATCTCGGCGAGGGTGGTGACCGGCAGCCGGCGCAGCTCGATGCCCCGCAGGATCACCGCGCCGGTGTGGCAGATCCAGCCGGCCTGGGTGAGCAGGAGCGCGATCCACGCGAGCTGGTCTCGTCGGCCGGCGAGGGAGGCGATCGCGGCCACCGCGGCCAGGATGTAGGCGGTCAGGGCCACGTCGAAGAGCACCGCGTTCACGGCGCGGCTCCCGGGTCCGGGGCGAGCCCGTCCGCGTCGAGCCCGTCGCCCGCGTAGAGGTTCAGGCCGTCGGGGCGCACGTAGCCGATCACGGTGATCCCGAGCTGCTCGGCCAGCCCCACCGCCATCTCGGTGGGCGAGGTGCGCGAGGCGATCACCGGCACCCCCATGCGCGCGGCCTTGAGCAGCATCTCGGAGGAGATCCGCCCGGTGGAGACCAGTAGGCGATCGGAGGTCGGGATGCCGCGGAGCATCGCCTCGCCCTTGACCTTGTCCACCGCGTTGTGGCGGCCCACGTCCTCCGCGATCACCAGCAGCCGCTCGCCGTCGGCCAGCGCGGCCCCGTGGATGCCCCGCGAGGCGCGGTAGTGGACCGCGCGGCCGTAGAGCTCCTTGAGCCGGGCCGCGATCTGCTCCGGGCGCACCCGCATCGACGAGCGCAGGCGCGGGAAGAGCCGCGGATCGATGCGGAACGTGATGCCGCCGCCGCAGCCCGAGGTGAGGATACGCTCGGTGGGCAGGGTCACCGGGCCGGTCAGGGTGACGTCGGCGCGGCCGTCGACCTCGGAAACGTCGATCCGGCTGATCTCGGACAGGTCCTCGATGACCTTCTCCATCCAGAGGTAACCCACCACCAGCGCCTCCAGCTGGAACGGCGAGCAGAGCAGCGTCACGAATCGCTCCCCGTTGACGTGGACGGTCAACGGCTGCTCGCGCACGACCTCGCCCTTGACCTCCTCGAGGTGGCCGCCCTTGACGCGAAAGTAGGTTCGCATGGTCCGCTGGCCGGCCGCCTCAGTATAAAGGAAAGAACGGCCGCCCTGGCATCACCGGTGCGGGCCCGGATCGGGCCCGTAGAGCACCCGGGCCAGGAAGAGGCCTTCCGGCGGCGCGGTGGGGCCGGCCCGGGTGCGGTCCCGCCCCTCGATCAGCTCCCCGATCCAGCCGGGCGGGCGGGCCCCTCGCCCGACCTCGACCAGGCTCCCCACGACGTTGCGGACCATGTGGTGCAGGAAGCTGTCGGCGGAGAGCGCCACCGCGACGAGGTGGCGCCGCGTGACCACGCGGGCCGAGCGCACCGTGCAGGTGGGGGTCCGCTCGCGGCCCGCGGCGGCGCAGAACGCGGAGAAGTCGTGCTTGCCGCGCACCGCCCGGAGCGCCGCGGTCATCGCCGCCGCGTCGAGTGCGAAGGGGACGTGCCAGGCGTGGCGACGGCGGAAGGGATCGGCCGGAAGCCCGCGGTCGATCACGTACACGTAGCGCTTGCCCCGGGCCCAGCGCCGCGCGTCGAAGCCGGCGGGGGCCTCGGTCGCGCGGGTCACCCGCACCGCCGCGGGCAGCAGCGCGTTGAGCGCGCGCGCGAGGGACGCGGCCGGCATCGGGGACGACGTGGCCAGGCTCGCCACCTGGCGGAGGGCGTGGACGCCCGCGTCGGTGCGGCTGGCCCCGGTGACCTTTACCGGCGCGCCCAGCACCCGCTCGGCGGCCGCGATCAGGAGCCCCTGCACGGTGGGCAGCCCGGGCTGCACCTGCCAGCCGTGCAGGTCGGTGCCGTCGTAGGCGAGGGTCAGGCGAACCGAGCGGACCGGGGTCAGCGGATCAGCAGCTCCGCGATCTGGATGCCGTTGAGCGCGGCGCCCTTGCGGAGCTGATCGCCCACCACCCAGAAGTTGAGCCCGTTCGGCAGGGAGAGGTCCTCGCGGACGCGTCCCACGTAGCAGTCGTCCTGGCCCTCCACCAGCACCGGCATCGGGTAGCGATTCTCGGCGGGCTCGTCCCAGAGCTTGAGGCCGGGGAAGCCCGCGAAGGCCTCGCGCGCCCGCTCGCGGCCGACCTTGCGCTCGGTCTCCGCGTTGACCGCCACCGAGTGGGCGGTGAAGACCGGCACCCGCACCGTAGTGGGCGAGACCGGCAGGTCGGGCAGCTCGAGGATCTTGCGCACCTCGTTGACCAGCTTCATCTCCTCGCCGGTGTAGCCGTCGGCCCCGAACTTGTCGACGTGGGGAATCACGTTGAAGGCGATCTGATGCTGGAAGAAGCGCGGGACGACGGCCTCGCCGCGCGCCCACGCGAGCGTCTGGCTCCGCAGCTCCTCCACCCCGTTGACCCCCGCGCCGGAGACCGCCTGGTAGCTGGTCGCCACCACCCGGCGCAGCCGGCCCGCGTCGTGCAGCGGCTTGAGCGGCATCACGGTGACGATCGTGGTGCAGTTCGGGCACGCGAGGATACCCCGGTGCCCCTTGACCGCGTGAGGATTGATCTCCGGCACCACCAGGGGCACCTGGGGATCCATGCGGAAGGCGTTGGACTTGTCGATCACGATCGCGCCCGCCCTCACCGCGAGCGGGGCGAGCTCCCTCGACTGGGCCGAGCCCGCCGAGAAGAGGGCGAGGTCCACGCCCTTGAACGAGTCCGGCCCCACCACCTCCACCCGGATCGCTTCGCCCTTGAAGGTGACGGTCTTGCCCGCGGAGCGCGCGGAGGCGAACGCGCGCAGCGCCCGGACCGGGAACTTGCGCTCCTGGAGGATCTTGAGGGTGGTCTGCCCGACCGCACCGGTCACGCCGACGACCGCCACCACCATCCCTGCCGCCATGGCTCCGCTCTCCTGTTTTTCGGGGACTAGTACGACTTCTCGACTTCCGAGACGATCAGATCGCCCATCTCGGTGGTGCCCACCAGCTTCGTGCCCGCGGAGTGGATGTCCCGCGTGCGGTGGCCCCGCTCGAGCACGCGCAGCACCGCGGCGTCGATCCGGTCCGCGTCGGCCCCGCGATCGAGCGAGTAGCGCAGCAGCATGCCGGCGGAGAGGATGGCCGCGATCGGGTTGGCGATCCCCTGGCCCGCGATGTCGGGCGCGGTGCCGTGCACCGGCTCGTAGAGGCCCTTCTTGCCGCCGGTCCCGCCGAGGCTGGCCGAGGGCAGCATGCCCATCGAGCCGGCGAGGATCGCGGCCTCGTCGGACAGGATGTCGCCGAAGGTGTTCTCGGTGACGATGGTGTCGAAGTGGGTCGGCTTGTGGACGAGGGCCATCGCGCAGTTGTCGACCAGCACGTGCTCGAGCGCCACCTGCGGATAGTCCTTGGCCACCCGGATCACGACCTCGCGCCACAGCTGCGAGACGATCAGCACGTTGGCCTTGTCGACCGAGGCGAGCCGCTTGCGCCGCTTCATGGCCACGTCGAAGGCGGCGCGGGCCACCCGCTCGATCTCGCGCGAGGTGTAGGCCATGGTGTTCACCGCGCGCGCCCCGCCGTCCGCGAAGTCCTCGCGGCCGCGCGGCTCGCCGAAGTAGAGGCCGCCGGTCAGCTCGCGGATGACCATCAGGTCGGTTCCCTCGACCACCGAGCGCTTGAGCGGCGAGGCGTCCACCAGCATCGGGAAGCACGTCGCGGGGCGGAGGTTGGCGAAGAGGTCGAGCTCCTTGCGGATGGCGAGGAGCCCTCGCTCGGGACGCTGCTCCTGGGGTAGGTTGTCCCACTTGGGCCCGCCCACCGAGCCGAACAGGATCGCGTGCGCGGCCTGGCAGAGGGCCAGGCTGGCCGGCGGCAGGGGCCGCCCGGTGGCGTCGATGGCAGAGCCGCCCACCAGCGCGGTCTCGAACTCGAATCCGATCCCGGTGGCCTTGGCAACCACCTGGAGCACGCGCTGCGCCTGGGGAGTGACCTCCTGCCCGATGCCGTCGCCCGGCAGTACCGCGATCTTGTACGTGGCCATGACGGGCCCTAGGGGCCGACCTCCTGGACGTCGCGCCCCTTGGCGGGGTGCACGAGGCGGTTCACCGCGTTGAGATACGCCCGCGCGCTCGCCTCGATCACGTCGGTCGAGGTGCCCTTGCCGAAGACGAGGGTGCCGTCGAAGTCGACCTTGACCGAGACCTCGCCCAGCGCGTCCTTGCCGGACGTGACCGCGCGCAGCTGGTAGTCCTGGAGCCGCCCCTTCACCCCGGTGATGGCGTCAATCGCGTTCAGCACCGCGTCCACCGGCCCGTCGCCCACCCCCGAGTCCTGGAAGACCTGCTCCTCCTTCTTGAGGCGCACCGTGGCGGACGGGATGATCCCGGTGCCGCTGATCGAGTGCAGGTAGTCGAGGGTGTAGGTCTCCGGCACCTGAGCGATGTCGTCCTTCACGATCGAGATCAGGTCGTCGTCGAAGATCTCCTTCTTCCGGTCGGCGAGGTCCTTGAAGCGCTTGAACGCCTTGCCGAGGGCGGCCTCGTCCAGCTCGAACCCCAAATCTTGTAACCGCGCCGCGAGGGCGTGGCGGCCGGAGTGCTTGCCCATCACGAGCTTGTTGGTGGCCCGCCCGATGTCCTGGGGCCGCATGATCTCGTAGGTGAGCTTCTCCTTGAGCACCCCGTCCTGGTGGATACCCGCCTCGTGGGCGAACGCGTTCTCGCCCACGATCGCCTTGTTGGGCTGTACGTGCACCCCGGTGACGTGGGAGAGCAGGCGCGAGGTCTTGAAGATCTCCTCGCTGCGCACCTGGGTCTCGACCCCGAAGTAGTCCCGCCGGGTGCGAAGCGTCATCACGATCTCTTCGAGCGAGGCGTTGCCGGCGCGCTCCCCGATGCCGTTGACCGCGCACTCCACCTGGCGCGCCCCCACCCGGATCGCGGCCACCGAGTTGGCCACCGCCTGGCCGAGGTCGTTGTGGCAGTGCACCGAGAGGACCGCCTTCGCGCTGTTCTTGACCCGTTCGCGGATACGGAGGATGCGCTGGGTCCACTCCTCGGGGATCGCGTAGCCGACGGTGTCCGGGATGTTGATGGTGCCGGCCCCCGCGTCGATCACCGCCTCCAGCACGTCGCACATGTAGTCGAAGTCGGAGCGGGAGGCGTCCTCGGGCGAGAACTCCACGTCCCCGCAGTAGGCGCGCGCGTGCTTCACCGCCGCCACCGCCGCCTTCAGCACCTCGGCCCGGCTC
>Ga0075435_100001901_pt1 | contig 13590 bp, 9 predicted proteins | sample RhiMethybrSRZTD4_FD_75302 | JGI IMG/M metagenome (GOLD analysis project Ga0075435, IMG submission 75302) | Populus rhizosphere microbial communities from Tennessee, USA - Rhizosphere MetaG P. TD hybrid SRZTD4 | ecosystem: Host-associated > Plants > Roots > Rhizosphere > Soil | place: USA...
GGCGGCTATTCGAAAGCGAACGGCGGGTACTCGTCGACCATCAGCAGCACATAGGCCTCGACGCGGATCAGCCAGCCGAGGACCGCGGCGCCGAAGTCGTAGAGGCCCTTCGGATAGTCTCCGGTGAACAGGATCAGGAGCCACGACACCAGCGAGGTCACCCACCACGCGCACACGAGGAAGAAGAGGACGATGAAGTGCGGGATGGCGAGGAGAAGCCGGAAGCCGACGGTCACGCGGTCGCGCGTCTCGGGCAAGGTCAGCGTGACCGTCGCCGGATACTTGCCGTCGCCGAAGGGCGGATACCGATCGACGAGCAGCATCATGTAGGCAAGCGCGCGCAGGCGCCAGCGCAGGTAGAAGCGGGTGTAGCGGCGAATGACGTTGATGTGGACGCCGGAGATCACGATCGTGAACCAGCTGACGATCGCCAGCAGCCAGGCGATGCCGCCAAGCAATCCGGTCTCGCCGCTGATGGACGTGAAGTCGCGCTGGCCGTTGCGCGCGGCGAAACTCAGGCCGACGGTGCCGACGAAAATCATGTGCGGGATCGCGAGCAGCAGCCGAAACGCGACGGTGAGACGATCGCGCCCGCGATACTGCGGCTCGATGCGCACGACGATCGGGTAAGGCACGGCACAGTGTGCCACGCACGGCGGGGGTTGGGGATTAGGGATTGGGGATTAGGGATTGGGGTGATTGGTGGGTGGGGATTGGGGTGGTTCGTGACCGGGGATTCCCGTTCCCAATCCCCTTTCACCCCAATCCCCAATCCCCAATCCCCAAGCCCCAAGCCCCAAGCCCCAAGCCCCAAGCCCTGACAGCGACGGCCTCGTAGCGTCACGCAAAGCCGGCGCTACGAGGTCTTCGTATACGTCATCGTCCGAGTTGTCGACTGGCCGCCGGATTCGAGGTCGCGGACGATCGTGAGCGTGCGGCCGTTCGCCGTCAGCATGTCGCGGCCCCAGTTCATGCCCTGCTTGTAGTGCAGGTGCAGCGTGGCACCGTCCCAGTGGCCGCGGGTTTTCAGCGCCATCACGTCGCCGGGCGGTGTTGACACGGTCTTGCCGTCGAACGTGTACTTCGCGGTCTTGCCGCCGATCTCGACCGACACCGCGTCGGCGGTCTGGGTGAGCGTCACCGCGGACGGCGCCTGTGCGAAGAGCGTGTCGGCGTAGGGACCGGCGATCCCACCGCCGCCCGGTCCGCCGCGGCCGCCGCGTCCGGCCGCAACCGGCGGATCCGCGTTCGACAGCGTCCACGTGCCGGCGAAGCTGGCGCCGCCGCCTTTGCTCGGCAGGTCGTTGGTCGGCGCCGCGATGCCGTTCTGTGTGGTCGTGGACGCCGCGCGCGCCATCAGCGGCTGCGGTTTGTAGACGTGTGTCGGATCGGCTCCCTGTCGCGGCCGGAATTTCTGCGAGCGGCCGCCGAAGACTTCGGCCGTGTAGAGGTTACCGTCGGTGTCGGCGCCGAACTCGTGGACCGCCCAGAACAATCCGGGCACCGTGCCGTGCGTGCCCCACGCGTACAGCAGATGTCCCTGCAGGTCGTACTTCAGCATCTTGTCGAGCGGCCCTGAGAAGACCCACAGGAACTGATCGTCGCTGATGCGGATGTTGTAGGGCTGCTGGATATTCGGGAACGCGTCGAGGTAGGTGCCGTTCTCGTCGAACACCTGGATCCGGTTGTTGGCGCGGTCGGACACGTAGACGCGGCGGTTGCGATCGATCGTAATCGAGTGCGGCGTATTGAACTGGCCTGGTCCGGTCCCGCGCGTGCCCCACGTCTTGATGAACTTGCCGTCCTTGTCGAACTTCGCGACGCGCGTGTTGCCGTAGCCGTCGCTGACGAAGAAGGTCCCATCGGGCAGCCACGCGATATCGGTCGGCCGCTTGAAATGCGCGCCGTCGCTACCCGCCTCGTCACGCGTGCCGAGCGTCATCAGCAGCTTCTTGCCGTCGTTCGTGAACTTGAAAATCTGGTGATGAATGTCGTCGACCACCCACACGTGATGGTCCGGATCGTACGGGCTCATCAACACCGAATGCGGACCGCGTCCGTCTTCGAACAAGTAATCCCACTGCGTCCACGACTCGATCGCCTTCCCCTCGCCGTTGACGACGACGATGCAGTTGCGAAACTCCGGCGTCGGGGTGGTCGCCTGCTCGTTGAAGGATCCCCAGAAGCCGGTGAAGCCGTTGGGCACCGTCGCCGGCAGCTTCAGCTCGCCGCGGTTGGCGATGAAAATGCGGTTCGGGCTCTCCGCGAAGATGCCGCCGGTCGAACCCCAGATGTACCCCGGTTTGGCGAACGCAAGCGGCTGCGGCCAGCCCGCCACGACGTCGTACGGGCCAGTACGGTCGTCGCCGCCCTTCTCCTGCAGCGGCGCGGCGGACGCGGTGAGGATTGCCAACGCCGCGAGGAGGGCGGTGAACGCTGCTCGCATGAAAACCTCCTTATGACCGATCCGGAATGTTGGAGAGCCGAGCCGCGATTTGCGCGCCGAGCATCTCACGAGGATTGACGGAACGCAACGGGGCGTATGATGCGCGCAACGGACCCCGGGTTTGTTCGCTAAGGAGGGAACCGATGGCGATCGAACGGCTTCTCCGGCGGGTTTTCGTTGGCGTATCTTTCATCCTCCTCCTGCCGGGCGGCGCCTACGCGCAGAGCGCGATCGCGGGCGTCGCCAGAGATACCACCGGCGCGGTCTTGCCCGGCGTCACCGTCGAAGTGGCCAGCCCCGCGCTGATCGAGCAGACGCGATCGGCGGTCACCGACGCGCAGGGCCAATACAAGATCATCGATTTGCGGCCGGGCACCTATAGCGTCACGTTCGCGCTGCCGGGATTTTCGACCGTGAAGCGCGACGGGGTCGAGCTGCCAGCGAACTTCACGGCGACGATCAACGGCGAACTGCGCGTCGGATCGCTCGAGGAAACCGTCACGGTGTCCGGCGCCTCACCGGTCGTCGACGTTCAGCAGGCCGTGACGCAGCAGGTGCTGCCGCAGGCGCTGCTCGACGCGGTGCCGACCGGCGGCCGCAACATCCAGTCGATTGGCGCGACGCTGGTCGGCGTGACCCAGTCGCAGCCCGACGTCGGCGGCGCGCAGGGCATGCAGCAGACCTATCTGGCCGCGCATGGCAGCGATCCCAAAGACAACTACATCATGGTCGACGGCATTCGCCTGAACGGCATGGAGGGCGACGGCGCGATCCAGCAGTACTTCAACGAGGGCATGTTCTCGGAGATGAGCTATCAGACCGGCGGCATCTCCGCGGAGTCGTCGGGCGGCGGCGTGCGGCTGAACATGATCCCGAAGGACGGTGGCAACACGTTCAAAGGCGACGTGTTCTTCTCGGCGACCGGGATCGATTTGCAGGCCAACGCGCTGACGCAGGATCTCGTCGATCAGGGGCTGCAGGCCGGCAACGCGCTCGAGAGCATCCACGATCTGAACGTCTCGGTCGGCGGGCCGATTGTCAAGAGCCGGCTCTGGTTCTTCGGCTCGACGCGCCACTGGGGCGTGAACCAGACGCTGTCCAACTCGTTCTATCCGGCGGTGCCGTTCACGCCGACCGATACCGGCTTCGTGCCGGATCAGACGAATCAGGCGGTGGACAACAACCTGATCAAGAGCTACATGACGCGCTTCACCTGGCAGGTGAGCCCGAAGAACAAGTTCTCGTTCTACTTCGACAAGCTGATCAAGTTCCGCGGCCACGAACAGAACAGCGCCGTCGCCGGCGGCGTGTCAGTGTGGTCGGAGGACACCTTCAGCACCCGTCAGCCGAAGCAGTACTACATGACCGAAGCGAAGTGGACCGGGGTCTGGTCGACGCGCCTGCTGTTCGAGGCCGGCATCGGCATCAACAACGAGTCGTACACGACGGGCGAGCTGCAGCCCGGCCTGGAGGATTGTCTCGCCGCCGGCACGTGCAACCCGATCCCGAAGTTCAACCTCACCGACGGCCAGGAGTGGGGCGCGCCGCCGACGCCATTCTACGTGCACCTGCCGGTGCGCGGCACGGCGATCACGTCGCTGTCCTACGTCACCGGGTCGCACGCCGTGAAGACCGGCTTCGAGCTGTCGCACGGCAAGAGCGGCTTGCAGCGGCGCTTCCAGAATCCGAACATCAACTTCTACCAGCGGTACCGGACCACTAACGGCGTGACCGCGCCCGTGCAGGTCACGATCTTCAATACGCCGACCGAGGAGTTCGACAACCTCAACGCCGACCTCGGCGTGTACGTGCAGGATACCTGGACGCTGAAGAAGCTGACCCTCACGCCAGGACTGCGCTGGGAGTACTTCAACGCCAGCTATCCGGACGAAGGCGTCTCGAAGGAATCGCAGGCGCTGATGCTCGCCGAGGGGTATCAGGAGCGCGTGCTCTTCCCCGGACAGACGATGCCGACGTTCAAGGATTTCGCGCCGCGCATCGGCGCATCGTACGACCTGTTCGGCGACGGCAAAACCGCGATCAAGGCGAGCGCGGCGCGCTACAACTCGGCGTTCTCGACCGTCACCTTCCCGCAGGTCTACAACCCGATGGTGCTGTCCACCGACACCCGCAACTGGCTGAACCCGGCGGCGACCAACAACGTGTTCGTCCCCGGCGTCAGCCAGCTCGGACCGTCGACCAACTCGTCGTTCGGTCTGATCACGCGCACGCCCGATCCAAACATCACGCGGCCCTACAACGTCGAGCTGACGGTGAGCGCGCAGCGCGAGATCCGGCCGGGCATGTCGGCGAGCTTCGGCTACTTCCATCGCCACTACTACAACCTGCTCTACACGGACAACACGGCGCTCGACGTGCCAGACGCCTTCACGCCGCTGACGATCCAGAATCCGTGCTACGCGCTGACCAACGGCGCGAAGCCGTGCGCCGGCGATCAGCCGCAGGCGCTGACCGTCTACAAGATCAACCCGTCGCTCATCGGCAAGGGCGCGCCGGTCATCGACAAGAACTCGCCGAACAACTTCCGGGTCTACAACGGCATCGAAGGGTCGTTCATGGCGCGGCTGCACGGCGGCGCGCAGGTGTTCGGCGGCTTCCTCACCGCGCGGCAGATCTCGAAGCTGTGCGATTCGACGGACGGCACCGGGACGATCGCCTTTGCGCAGGCGTCGAACCCGAACTACACGCTCAACTGCGATCAAACGCAGTTCGACATCCCGTTCCGCACGCAGTTCAAGCTGGGCGGCACCTATCCGCTGCCGTACGGCCTGAACGTCAGCGGCACGTTCCAGAGCTACCCCGGCGCGCGGAACTACGGATCGGGCGCGACGAACTTCGATTATCTCCAGCAGACCTATCTCGTGCCGACGGCGCTGCTCACGCCGGGCCAGGCGCAGGAGACGATCAACCTGAACACGCCGGGAAGTCTCTATCTGCCGCGGTGGAACCAGCTCGATCTGCGCTTCGCGCGCAAGTTCAAGCTGCCCGCCGGGAACGGCTATTGGCAACTCCAGGGCGATCTGTTCAACGCACTGAACGCGCATCCGCTGCTGGCGGTGACGACCAACTACGGCACCGCGCTCGGCAATGCGACACAGGCGCTGCAGCCGCGGATCCTGACAATCGGCGCGCAGCTGCATTTCTGAGGCTTCGCCGAGTTGGGGCTTGAGGCTTGGGGCTTGCTGTGTCACGTCTCAGCGAGCCCCCAGCCTCCAGCCCCGACTGCGACAGCGTCAGTGCTCGGCGTGAAAGTTCGTGCCGCGCGTTTCCGGCCCGAGCCACAGCATCACGATCACCAGCGTGCCTGAGCCGGCGATGCACGCAGCCATCGCCGTCGCCAGCGCAAAGCCGCGGTCCTGCATCATGCCGACGATGTACGGCGTTGACGAGCCGAGGCCGGCGCCGACGTGGTACGCGAAGCCGGCGCCGACGGCGCGCGCGATCGTCGGGAATCGTTCCGTCAGATAGCCAGGCACGACGCCGAAATTGCCGGCACCAAAAAATCCCATCGCCAGCGCGCCGCCGATCATCAGCGTCGGATTCTCCGTGAACACATAGAGCGGCAGCGAGAGGATGCCGACCACGGTCGCGATCGTGGCGGCGCCGCGCCGGCCCAGCCACCCCTCCGACAGGCGCCCGAACGCCAGCGCACCGGTGATGCCGCCAATGTTCAGCGCCGCCATGTAGGGCAGCGTCTGTCGGTGCATCTGGCCGAGCAAGGTCGGGTACCAGTAGGTGATCGAGTGGTACATGAACAGAAATGCCGCCATCAGGACCGAGGTGTGGAGCGTCGTGCCGATCAGATCGCGCCTGAACAGGCGCGGCAGCGACAGCGAGTCCTTCTGGTTGCTCGCCTGCAGATGCCGCTGCCGTTCGAGCCACACCGGGCTCTCCTTCACGCCGCGCATGATGAAGAAGACCAGAAACGCCGGCAGGATGCCGATCCACAGCATCACGCGCCAGCCCATGTCGCTACCGGCGCCGACCACGGGATAGACAAACTGGAAGACGAGCGAGGAGAGCAGGAACCCCATCGAGTAGCCGCTCTGCATCATCCCCGACGCGGTGCCGCGCAGATGCGCCGGCCAGTGCTCGAGCGTGAGCGGCATGCCGGCCGCCCAGACGCCGCCCATGCCGATGCCGAAGAGCGCGCGGATCGCGAACAGCATCCGGTACGAGGTCGAGAAGCCGCCAAGGAAGGAGAACAGCGAGTACCAGAGGATCGAGAACATCAGCGGGCCTTTGCGGCCCCAGCGATCCGCGGCGGTGCCGGCGCCGATGCCGCCGGCGACGCGGAAGATCAGCGTGATCGTCCCGAGCAGACCGGCGAGCGCGGCGTCGACCGTGAAACTGTGCCGGATGTCGACGAGCAGGAAGGTGATGATCGTGAAATCAAAGCCGTCGAGCACCCAGCCCATGTAGGCGCCGGCGAACGCCTTCCACTGCGTCGCGGTGACTTCGCGATACCACGCGGCCTTCGGGCGCGCGTTCGTGTCGAGAGAGACCTGAGGCATGCCGGCTGGGATCTTACTGCGCCGGCAAGGCAGGAAGGCATTCCTGCTTTCCTGCCTTTTTTAGATTCCAATGAAGATTCTGCGCCTCGACATCTCCACCACCACGATGGCCCAGAGCACGACGTACGCGATCGCATAGGCGAGCGACGCGGTTTCGGCGGGCCGCAGCCAGGGCGCGAACGTCGCGCGGTAGACGAACGTCTTCAGCGATTCGCCGCCGCCGATGCTCCAGCGGGTGAGGACACTGTCGAGGCCGACGGAAAAAAAGTACGCCGCCAGCGGATTGCGGCCGTAGGCGGCGAACGGACGCGACCACGTGCGCCAGCGCAGCGTCTCGATGCACCAGTGACAGAGCGCCAGGGTCTGGGCCGCGAGGCCGGCGCTGAAGATCGCGAACGAGCTGGTCCACAGGTTCTTGTTGATCGGCAGCAAGCGGCCCCACAGCATGCCGGCGAGGGTGGCCGCGACGCCGGCGAGCAGCAGCCACATCGACCGGTGCGGCGCGCGCTCTCGCAACCAGACGCCGGCGAAGACGCCGCAGAGCGCAGTGGCGATCGCCGGCACGGTGCCGAGCAGGCCCTCAGGATCGGAGAGCGGCGTCAGCAGGTGGCGCCCGAGCAGCGCGCGGTCGACGAACGAGGCGACATTGCCGGCCGGCGTCAGGACGCCAGCGCCGACGCCCGGCACCGGGACGAGGACGAGCACGGCCCAGTAGAGGACGAGCGCCGCCGCCGCAGCCGCCGCCTGCGTTCGCCACGTCATGCGCTCGGTAATGAGCGCGACCGCCGCGTAGACGATCGCGATCCGCTGCAGCACGCCGGGGATCCTGAAAGTCTCGAGATGCAGCGGTGGCGGCGTTTCGATGGCATTGAGGACGAGGCCAAGCAGGAACAGGATCGCCGCGCGACGCAGCACGTGGACGCGGACCCGCCGCGGATGGCCGCGGCGCCGCGCCAGGGCGAACGGCACCGCCGCGCCCATCGCGAAGAGCAGAAACGGGAAGACGAGGTCGGTGGGCGTCCAGCCGTTCCACGCCGCGTGATCGAGCGGCGGGTAGACCGCATTCCAGGTTCCGGGCGTGCTCACCAGTATCATCGCGGCGATCGTCAGACCGCGGAATACATCCAGAGACTCTAAACGCGCGGGAGCATCGCTCATTCGCGGCAACCGGAATTTGGAATTTGGAATTTGGAATGCGGACCTCTGTTCGCCGCGCTCGAAAGATCGACCGTCGTCCAATCTGTCCGAACGTACGGACGGAAGTACGAATTCCAAATTCCAAATTCCGAATTCCTAATTCTACGCGTCAGAAGTCACAGACGTCCCTCCGCAGCGGCAGCCTGACGCGTACGGCTGCCGGCCGCGAGAACACCTCGTTGGTGCGCGCGAAGCCGTCGAGGAACCAGTCCATCACGTGCATCTGCGTCACGTACTTGCGCAGCGCCGTGCGCTTGGTGCGGGTTTCGGCGGCGGTGAGCGGCAGCCGCAGCCATCCCGAGACGCCGCCGCGCAGGCCAGGCGGCGGCGGCAGGCGCGACTCCTCGTCCTCGAACGGCCACGAATAGAAGTGGACGATGTAGTTGAGCACGTCGGCGGAGTAGTCGGGGTGGACGCGGCGGACGTCGGTCAGCGCGTCGGCGAGGAAGAACCACGCGGCACAGTGATCGGCGTGCTGATCTTCCTTGCGCGGCACCACGATCATCGTCGGCTTGAAGTCGCCGATGATCAGCGCGAGTTCCTGCGACAGATCCTCGCCGCGATATTTCGTGTCGGGGACCACGATCTCCGATTTGGGCGGGCGGTCGAAGCGCGTGTACGGCGAGCGGTACGCGGCGCGGCGCTCCGACCAGTAGGCGCGCATCATCTTGGCGAGGCCGCCGTCGGGGAAACCGAGGAACGTGTACGAGGCCTTGTCGAGCCCGAGGGCGAGCAGCGCATTGCGCGCCTCGCGACGGCGGTGCCGTCCGTAGCCACGGTAGTCGACCGCATTCGGCGATTCGACGCGATCCTCGTTGCGGACGCCTTCGGGATAGCCGTCGCCGTCGGTCAGGTACACGACGTTCACTCGGCCGCCCGATTCGTGCACGCGTTCCATCAACCCGCCGGCGCCGAGCGTCTCGTCGTCCGGGTGCGGCGCGACAACGAGCAGGCGTGTCTGGAGCGGGACGTCGAGCGTCGGCGTCGGCCCACGATGGGTGGCGTGTTGTCGCCGCGCGGCGGCACCGACGTCCACCATTGGCCAGCCGGTTGCGACGATAAACGCGACAACCGCTGAGAACCTGCGGGCCGACCTCATTTCGCGGACGAGCTGAGCAAGCGGCGTGCCCGCTGGTCCAGTGCGGTCACGGCACGGCTCGCCTGCGACGTCGGCGCGCGATCGGACCCTTCGACGGCGTCGTAGGCGGTGGCCAGGTCGGCGTTTAACGCCTCGAGGTCCTCGCGGCGTCGCGAGTCCAGCGACTCCTGAAAGCTTCCGGCTTGAGGCTGAGGGCTTGGTCGCGGCTTGAGGCTGATGGCCGCCGCGTACGTTTGGTCCATCAGGTCGACAATTTTCGTCGCCAGCGTGAACTGCTGGGCGAGTTCGAGCGGCGTGATCGTCGTGCGCGGATCCATCTTCAAGGTTATCGGCTGCGTGAAGGTTTTTCCGTCGACGATCAGCTTCACCGTGTAGGTGCCCGGCACCGCCAGCACGCCGAGCGGCTCGAGCGGCGTATCGTGGACGACCGCGGAGATCGGAAAGTCGCGCTGCACCGCGCCGGGACGCGGGTAGCGCAGATCCCAGACGAAGCGGTGCATGCCTTTCGACCCCGGCAGCGCGCGCGGCGGCCGCGCCCAGTACATCGGCACGTTGATCGATTTCTCGTCGTACGGTTCCGGCGGGTCGGCGCTCGAGTAGCGACGCACGAGCCGCTCGGTTGAAGCCTTTCCGCCTCCGCTCGCGGAGCGAGCTGCGGCGGACGCGCCGGAGCCTTCGGCGAAGTTGGGCGCGCTCCGACTGTAGATCTCGAGCGTGACGGGGCCCTGCGCGTCGGCGGCGAGATAGTAGTCGATCATCGCGCCGTCCGGTGGATTCTGGCCGGCCGGCACTTCCGGCGGCAACGGCGTGTCGGTGTTCTGGTTGCGGCGCAAGCGATACGCGACGGCCGGCTTGAAGAGGATCGTCGATCGCTCGGCTAAAGCCTTCGCGCTACGTTCCGCTCTGTCCTGTTGGAGCGCGAACGCTTCAGCCGAGCGTACCAGTTGCCGCAGCGGCGTGATGTTGTCGAGGATCCAGAAGCCGCGGCCGTGCGTGGCGATCGCCACGTCGTCGCCGTGCACGATCAGATCGCGCACCGACGTGTGCGGCAGGTTCAGCGTGATCGGCTGCCAGCTGTCGCCCGCGTCGAACGAGACGTAGACGTCGCGCTCGCTGCCGGCGAAGAGCAGACCGCGGGTCTTCGGATCCTCGCGGACGACGTTGATCGAGGCGTTGTCGGCGAGCCCGTGGGTAATCTTCGTCCACGACTTGCCGCCGTCGCGAGTACGGAACACGAGCGGCGTCAGGTCGTCGATGCGGAAACGGGAGACGGAGATGTACGCGGTCGCCTGGTCGAAGTGCGACGCGTCGACCTGCGTCACCTTGCTCCATGCGGTCACCTCAGGCGGCGTCACGTCGGCCCAGCTGACGCCGCCGTCGCGCGTCACGCGCACCGCGCCGTCGTCGGAGCCGGTCCAGATGACGTTCACGTTCAGCGGCGACGGCCCAATCGCATAGATGACGCCGCGGTGCTCGCTCTTGGCGGCGTCGGCGGCGTAGACGCCGAGCGACGGCGGGACACCCGAAGCGGCGCGCGACAGGTCGCCGCTGATCTTCGTCCAGCTGCGGCCGCCGTTGACGGTCTTGTAGAGGAACTGCGTCGCGTAGAGCAGCACGTGCGGATCCGCCGCAGAAAAGAGAATCGGCGCCGTCCGCACGAACCGATCCTCGCCGTCGCGGACGACGATCGGACCGACCTGCTGCACGTCGCCGCTGCGCTCGTCGTAGCGCGTGACCTTGCCGCCGTAGATGATGCCGGGATGCAGCGGGTCGGGCGCGGCGTAGCCGTACTCCTCGACGCCGACCGGATGCCACTCGCGGAACGTGATCCCGCCGTAGTCGCTGCGCGAGGCGACGCCGGCCGATCCGCTTTCCTGCTGGCCGCCGTAAAGCCAGTAAGGAAAGCGGTTGTCGGCGGCGACGTGGAACATCTGAGCGGTCGGCTGGTTGTACCAGGAACTCCAGGTCTCGCCGCCGTTGACCGTGATCGTGGCGCCCTGATCCGCGGCGATCAGGATGATCCGCGGGTTGGCCGGGTTGATCCAGATCGTGTGGTAGTCGTCTCCGCCCGGCGCGCCCTTGATCGCCGTGAAGGTCCGTCCCCCGTCCGACGATCGATACGTCGACGTATTGGCGGCGTAGACGATGTCGGGGTTGGCGGGATCGACGCGGACGTTGGCGAAGTCGTCTCCACGTGACCATACGCGCGCTTCGGTATTCGTCCGGGTCCACGACGCGCCGGCGTCGTCGGAGCGATAGAGCCCGGACGTGCGCGCGGTGACCCATGCATAGATCCGCCGCGGCTCGCTCGGCGCGATGCCGATGCCGATGCGGCTCAGCCCGTCCGCGGCGCTCGGCAGCCCTTTCGTGAGCGGCTGCCAGGTCGAGCCACCGTCGCTCGATTTGAACAGGCCGCTCGTCGGACCCACGTACGCGTTGTTGTATTCCCACGGGCCCTGACGTGCCGCCCACATCGCCGCGTAGATCGTTTGCCCGTTCGCCGGATCGAGCGCGATGTCGATTGCACCGGTGTTCTCGTCTTTGTAGAGCACCTTGTCGAAGGTGCGGCCGCCGTCTGTCGACCGGAACACGCCGCGCTCGACGTTGGCGCCGTACGGATGGCCGAGCGCGGCGACAAACAGCCGATTCGCGTCGCGCGGATCGACGACCATCGCCGCAATCTGCCGCGCCTCGCGAAGCCCGAGGTGTTGCCAGGTGCGCCCCGCGTCGGTCGATTTGTAGACGCCGTCGCCGACCGAAAGATCCGGACGCTGCAGCCCTTCGCCGCTGCCGGCATAGACGATGTTCGGATCGGAGGGCGCGACCGCGACCGTGCCGATTGACTGCGTTCCCTGCTCGTCGAAGATCGGCGTCCAGGTCAGCCCGTAATCGGTCGTTTTCCACACGCCGCCGTTGTTCACGCCGATGTAAAAGACGTTCGGCTGCTGGACGACGCCCGCCGCGCCGACGGTGCGGCCGCCACGAAACGGCCCGACATGCCGCCATCGCAGGTCGCCGTACAGTGACGGGTCGACCAGCGGCTCGCTCTGTTCTCCTGTAATGTCCGGCTTCAGCCGGCCCGTAGTCGTGGCCGCCGCAAGGCGGATCGTGATCGCAAGCGCAGCGAGCGCGGCAAACCCGGCAACAACTTTGTTCACGCGGCGATTATGACAGCTAGCCCCCAGCCCCCAGCCCCTAGCCCCGACTGTGTTATCGTTCCGACCGAGGAGGCATATGAGGAAGGTGCTGCGATTGCTGCCGCTCGCGCTGGTCGCGGGCGCGCTCGTCGCCGGCCCGGCCGCCGCACAGAACGCCGAGCTCAAGGTCGGCGATCAGGCGCCGGATTTCACCCTTCAGGCCACCGACGGCAAGACCTACACCCTGAGCAAGGATCTGCGGGGCAAATGGGTCGTGCTGGGGTGGTTCCCGAAGGCGTTCACCGCCGGTTGAACCGCCGAATGCCAGTCGCTCCGTGAGAGCGGCGGACTGATTCGGAAATTCGACACCGCGTACTTCATGATCAGCGTCGACACGCTCGCCGACAACAAGGCGTTCGCTGAGAAAGAGCATGCGGACTTCCCGATGCTCGCCAACCCGGACAAGAAAGTGGCGATGGCGTATGGCGTGATTCCGGCCGATGCGCCGCCCGAACGTCAGTTCGCGCGCCGCTGGACGTTCTACATCGATCCGACCGGCAAGATCGCCGACATCGACAAGAGCGTGAAGCCGGCCACGTCAGGCCAGGACATCGTCACGCATCTCGAGCAGTTGAAGGTCCCGACGAAGTAGTTTGTCCGTAGCGCGAAGGCTTTAGCCGAGCGATCGCCGCTCGCCTGACGGCTTCGCGCTACGACTAGAAGCACTTTGCCGCGGCGATCTCCTCGCGCTTTTTCTTGAAGGCCGCCGCCCAATCGCCGACCGACCCCCCGCCTTCACCATTCAGGCCCGGCTTCTCGCCAAAGCGTGCCGCCGTGAACAGATCCTGAATCTGCCGGTCGGTGAGCTGGCCGAGCAGGTCGGCAAGAAACTGCCGCCCCGCTTCCGAGATGATCGGGTTGTTCAGGCTCCCGGTCTGCGACGGCGGCAGGTTGCCGACGCAGTGCTGCGCGTCCTTCCACATCGGCGTCCGCGACCACTCCTGCAGGTTGGCGCTGCTGCGCTGCTGGCTGTTCATCAACGTCGCGGTTCCGAAGGTGAGGCCGACGTCGTGGATCATCATGAACGTCGACGGACACGCCGCGAGGTTGTGCTTCGGCGTTTCCTTGTCGACGCACAACAGCTTCTGCTGATCGGCCTTGTTGTCCGTGTGCTGC
>Ga0075435_100001902_pt1 | contig 13589 bp, 9 predicted proteins | sample RhiMethybrSRZTD4_FD_75302 | JGI IMG/M metagenome (GOLD analysis project Ga0075435, IMG submission 75302) | Populus rhizosphere microbial communities from Tennessee, USA - Rhizosphere MetaG P. TD hybrid SRZTD4 | ecosystem: Host-associated > Plants > Roots > Rhizosphere > Soil | place: USA...
GCCCGAATCGAGCGCGCGCTTGAACGCCGCGAAGTTGTCCGCATGCGTGTGGGCGTCGATCAGTCCGGGCGCCACGTACTTTCCTTTCAGATCGACGACGCGCGTGCCCGACGGCGCCGCGCCCGCGCCGACCGACTCGATGCGGCCGTCGCGCATCACGATTGTGGCGTTTGCGGTCATGCGACCATCGCGTACGTTGATCACGTTCGCGTTCACGAGCGCGAGCGGCTCGTTGATCGGCGGCGACGCCGGCTGAGCCAGCATCAAGACGGGCAGACAGAGCACGGTAACGGCTGAGAAAAGGCGGATCATGCGCGCGATTTTATTCGCCTTCCGTTCCCGGGAGCTCTGCCCTGAGTGACCGCTCGGGAGCTCTTGGGCCCGTTCGCCCCCGCCTCCGGCCCGTTCGCTGAAAATGTAATTGCCGCAAGCCCCGTGTCTTCTACGATTTAGGGCATGCACAAGCCGATTAAATACGTCGAGAAGGGTTTGTCGGTGGCGGCCAACGGCGCGTGGGTGGTGTTCAACGGATTGAACAAGATCCATCAAAACCCATCGTTCACGCCCAAATGGTCCGACAAGCCGCTGCTGAAGTCGTATCAGAAGACAAAACCGCCGCTCGGCTGGCCGCGCGAGACCGACTCGCTGTGCCCGAAATGCGTGCGCGAGGCGCGTCAGGAAATTCTCGACGGCAAGAAAGATGTGAGCGTGCTCCTGAACGAGAAGGTCGGCGAGATCAAGGCGACCATCCTGGAGCGCGACGGCAAGATCATGATGGTGAAGGATTGCCCGATTCACGGCCACTTCGAGGACGTGATGGCGATCGACACCGACTTCTTCAAGCACCTCGAAGAGGTGTTTCCGGGACGCGACATCCGCGCGCACAACGACGAGACGCTGCACAACCACGGCAGCAGCACGATCAAGCACGGCCGCGGCGCCGTGCTGACCGTCGATCTGACGAACCGCTGCAACATGATGTGCGACCCGTGCTTCATGGACGCGAACCAGGTCGGCTTCGTCCACGAGCTGTCGTGGGACGACATCAAGATGGTGCTGGACAACGCGATCAGCATCAAGCCGCGGCGCCAGATGTCGGTGCAGTTCTCGGGCGGCGAGCCGACGATCTCGCCGTACTTCCTCGACGCGGTCCGCTACGCGCGCCAGGTCGGCTACAACAGCGTGCAGGCCGCGACCAACGGCATCGAGTTCGCGAAGAGCCCGGAGTTCGCGAAGGCGGCGGCCGAAGCCGGGCTGCGCTACGCGTACCTGCAGTTCGACGGCATCGGCAACGCCGCGAACTCGCACCGCCGCGTCGGCAACCTCTTCGACGTGAAGCTGCGCGCGATCGAGAACTTGTACAACGCGGGCGTCGACATCGTGCCGGTCATCACGATCGTCAACGGCGTGAACAACGAGCAGGTCGGCCGCGTCATCGAGTTCGCGCTCGACAACCCGAAGAAGATCAACTTCCTGTCGTTCCAGCCGGTCAGCTTCACGGGACGCGACGAGGAGATCACCGACGAGCGGCGGCAGGCGCAGCGCTACACGCTGTCGCATCTTGCGCACGACGTGAAGAGCCAGACTGGCCTCGGCGAGCCGACGCGCGACTGGTTCCCGATCTCGTTCATGGGCACGTTCACCGACTGGGCCGACGTCACGCACGGCGCCGAGAAGGAATTCGGTCAGCTGACGTGCGGCTGCCACCCGAACTGCGGCGTCGGCATGGCGGTGATGATCGACAAGGAGACGAAGGAAGCGGTGCCGGTCACCGCGTTCCTGAAGGCGGAGCAGCTCGCGAAGGACGTCGCGGCGGTCACCGATGCGGGGCGCGGCCGGTTCGTGTCGAACCTCGGGATGGCGCTCGCGTTGATCCGCAACTACGACTCGTTCAAGTCGCCGACCCACTTCAAGCTGACCGACCTGCTGAAGAAGTTCGACAAGACCTTCGGGGCGACGAAGTCGGCCGAGAAGGGCAAGTACGGACGCGTGGAAGGCGATCGCACGAGAGGCGACATCGACAAGCGGCGCGCCGATCGCTGGAACTTCCTCTTCATCGCCGGCATGTGGTTCCAGGATCTCTTCAACTACGACTTCCGCCGGACCGAGATGTGCATCATCCCGTATGCCACGCAGCAGGGCGAGATCTCCTTCTGCGCTTACAACACCGGCATCGGCTGGCGGAACATCATCGAGAAGATGCACATGACGGCCACGCTCACGAAGTGGTACGAGGAGCACGGCCGCCACGAGATCTTCGCGGGCAACAAGCACGTGCCGCTCGCGTCGAGCGAGCACTCACTCAAGCTGAACGAAGAAGCCGTCCGCGCCGGCGCGCAAACCGACCTCGACCAGAAGGGCATCGCGAAGAACGCGCGCGAGGAGAAGCTGAGGGCGCGTCAGAAGCACGACGAGGTGTACCACGAGGAAATGGCCAAGCTGTATCGCCAGCACGTCCTCAAGGAGCAGCCGACGCTGCAGATTCAGGGACTCGGCAGCAGCAAGAAGAAAACCGCAGAGCCCGCGCCGGTCCTCCACAAGCCGGTTATTTAAGGACGCCGGTAGCGCGAGCCTTTCAGGCGAGCGGGGGACGCTCGGCTGAAGGCCTCGCGCTACAAGCGTGGTGGTCGCTCGCCTGAAAGGCTCGCGCTACGATCGACAACGCCTGATCCCTATTCGCTGATCCCTACTAATCCCTAATCCCTAATCCCTAATCCCTAATCCCTAATCCCTAATCCCTAATCCCTCTAATCCCTAATCCCTGATCCCTGATCCCTGATCCCTGATCCCTCCCTCGTCCCTACGCCGCGCGCGCGCTTCTACTCGCGCGTCGCGGGCACGACGCGCGCACTCTCAGGAACGGCCGCGATCACTTCGATCTCGAGCATCAGGCCCGGCCTGGCGAGGCGCGCCACCTGCACGAGCGTGCTCGCCGGCGTCGTGTCGCCGAAATACCGCGCACGCACCTCGCGGACGGCGGGCGCCTGATCCATGTCGGTGATGTACGTGTTCATCTTCACGACGTCGGAGAACTTCGCGCCGGCCGCACCGAGCGCGGCCTGCAGGTTCCGGAACACCTGCTCCGCCTGCGCCTTCATGTTGCCTTCGCCGACCAGCTTGCCCTCGTGATCGAACGCAATCTGGCCCGCGATGTAGATCGTTTTCACGGCTCCGGTGACTTCGACGACGTGCGTGTAACCGGTCGGCGTCGAGAGCGTGTTCGGATTGGTTCGTTTGATGTGCGATCCCCTTCCCTGCGCGGCTGCAAAGGCCGATGCGAACACAAGCATCGCTGCAAGCACTCCTCTCGTCGTTCTTCCGCTCATTGTCCTCCCCTTCCGCCTCTTCGTCCCGTCGCGCCGGCCGGCTTTCTGGCTGGCGGCGCCGGATGATATTCGATGTTGACGTTGCTGATGTCCGCAATCGGCCGACCTGGCTGCGTGTACGTCGTCACGCCGTCGAGGCGTTCGACGAGCAGCTTTTCGCCGAGCAGGCTCACTTCGTCTTCCTCTTCGGGGATCGACACGGCCACGAGCTCGTTGCCGGTCGGCGCCACCGCTTTCACTCCGCCCGGCCCCGCGCCGCCGCCGACGCGATCGACGAGATCCGCAGCCGATCGGTACTCGCTCTGCACGACGGCGCGGCTGACGAGCGTGTTGTCCATCGTGAGAATGCCGATCGTCGCAGTGTAGCGTGCGTACGCGTGCGGGCCGCTCGCCTGTTCCTCCGAGTACAGATGCCGGTTGTGAAGGTTGAACGTGATCGTCACGGGTCCCTTGTGCGGCGGCAGCTTCACGCGGATGCCGGTCGCAGGATCGCGCCCGGTCAGCACGTCGCAGAACGTCAGCTTCGTCTTGACGCCGGCGCCGAGCGGCGTCGGACAGGTCATCTCCGGCGCTTCGGTCTTCAGCGGCGCCGGAGGCGGCGCCGGCTTGCGCGGCGGCGGCTTGCGCGTCTGCGCAGACGCGACGACCGAGCAGAACACCGACAACACCGAGCACAGGACAAGCGCGATCGCCTGACGCATGATCGAGTATCGCACGCGCCCGCTCTAGCTACTGCGACGGCGCGACCGTTGTCGCCTTGAGATTGGCATCGAAGAACTCCTCCACGCGATGCCAGGCGTCGCGCAGCACATGCTCGCGCGTGAAGTAGTGGAACTCGCCGGGATACACCATGAACGAGACGAGGTTGCCCTTTCCTTTCTTCAGCAGCTCGTCGACGAGCCGCACCGAGTGGAGGTACGGCACGTTCACGTCGGATGTGCCGTGCAGCACGAGCAGCGGCCGCTCGAGACGGCCGACGTGCGACAGCGGCGATGCCCGCGCGTACACGTCGGCATGCTCGTCCGGCGTCCCGATGCGGCTCGCGGTCCAGCCGCCGTGATACGGATCTTCGTAATACATCGCGTAGTCCGCCACGCCCGCGACGTCGACAGCGGCGCGAAACAGCTTCGGCTGATCGGTGACGGCGATGAGCGTGAAGAAGCCGCCGTAGCTCAGGCCCCACACCCCGACGCGATCCGCGTCGACGTAGCCGAGCGTCTTCAGATAGTTTGCCGCCATCCACGCGTCCTTCGCGTCGTTGCCGCCGACATCCATGTAGACGCCCTCGCGCCACGCGCGGCCGTAGCCGATGCTGCCGCGATAGTCCGGAGCGATGACGACGTAGCCTTTCTCGAGCAGATACTGGTGAAAGCTGTAGTAGACGGCGTAGTTCCGCTGGACGTGCCAGCCGTCGTAGTTCTGATTCACGCCGTCGCCGTGAATCCACACGATGGCGGGATGTTTTCTCGATCGATCGAGATTTTTCGGAACGAACAACCACGCGGGCACCTGCTGCCCGTCCGGCCCCGCGTATTTGATGGCCTGCGGCTCGACGAACTGCGATTTGTCCATCGACGCGGGCATCGAGTTCGTCAGTCGCGTCGGCGTTCCCGGCGCAGCGGCATCACTGACATCCACCATGTACAAATCAGCGGAGTTCTGCGGATCGGTGTGCTGATAGACGAGACGCGTTCCGTCGGGCGACCACATCGGCGCGATGTTCGTCCCGCGTCCGGAGGTGACGGCGGCAATCGTCGCGCGCTCGGGATCGGATCCGAGCGTCGCGATGTAAAGCTGGCGCGTCCCGTACGCGTCCGGTGCGTTCGCGTCGAACGCGATGCGCGTGCTGTCAGGAGACCACGCCGGACGCCAGGCTTCGAAGCGGCCTTTTGTGATTTGAATGGCGTCGGAGCGAGAGTCCGGATCGGCGGCGCGCGACGGAATCACGTAGAGATGATCCCAGCCGTCGCGATCGCTGACGAACGCGATCCACTTGCCATCGGGCGACGGCTGTGCGTTGGCGCCGGCATCCCCGGGGATGCTCCAGAACTTCTCCTCGACGTCTTCGTGCACGACCTCCGGCTCGCCGCCGCCGACGTCGACGACGCTCGTCGTGCGCCGCTTGTAATCGGACGACGTGCGATCGACGACGAAATGCCGCGCGTCGAGCCACCGGCGGGGACCGAATCCTCCCGCCGCCGACAGCTGACGCGGTTCGCCTCCCCCCGCGGCGACGACGAACGTGCGCCCGGGAACGTTCTCGTTGATCGTGTAGATGATTTTCGATCCGGAATAGTCCGGCGTCTGCTCGTGACGGATCGTCCGCGCGCCCGCGGTGAACACGATCCATTGGCCATCGGGCGACCAGCTGATCGCCGTGATGCCGTTCTCTGTTGCGATTTTCGTTTCGCGATCGTCGACGATCGAGCGCGTAAAGAGATCGTTGAGATCGCGGACGAACGCCACGCGCGTTCGGTCGGGCGAGGCGGCGAAACTCTGCTCCTGTGGCGGCGTCGTCCACACCGGTGCGGCCGGGGAGCCGTCGACCGGCACGCGCCACAGGTCGCCGCTGCGCGGCAGGAGCAGCGCCGCGCCGTCGGCGCTCCAGAACGCCCCCGTCAGCTGCGCGCCCGCGCCCGTCAGTTCGCGCGGAGCGCCCGACAGATCGGAGACGTACACCTTCGACACGCCCGCGCGATCCCACACGAACGCCACGTGTCGGCCGTCTGGCGACCACATCGGCGACGACGGATGGCGGATGTCGATCAGTTGTTCGACGGTCAGCGGCCGTCGACTGTGCGATGACTGCACCGCCGACATGGCCACGACGAGCACAACACATGCGGCGGCGACCGCGGCGGCCAGACAGGTTCGTTTCATGGGTGCAGTATAGGCGAACGGTTCGAATCCAACTTTCCGTACCGTAAGAAGCCTCTAGGTGGATGCGCGCGAAATCGCGTCGCCGCCCTCCTGCGGCTTTGATAAAGTCGCATGGAAATTCCCGCGAGAACTGCTCAGGAGGCAATTGATGACACGCATGTTGAAGGCGTTCGGAGTGCTGTTTGCGGTAGCTCTCGCCGCGCCTGCACTCGCGCAGGTGCAGACCGGCAGCATCCTCGTCAAGGCCATCGACGAGCAGGGTGCGGCGGTACCCGGCGTCACCATTACCATCAGCAGCCCCGTGCTCGTATCCGGCACCATGACCGGCCTCACCGACACGAGCGGCATTTACCGCTTTCCATCGCTCGTGCCGGGCACCTACTCCGTGAAGACCGAGCTATCCGGCTTCCAGACGATCAACCGCGAGAACATCGTCGTACTGGTCGGCCAGACCACGCCGGTTGATTTCGCGATGAAAGTGGCGAGCCTGGCGGAAAACATCACGGTGACCGGCGCGTCGCCCACGGTCGACACAACGAGCGCCAACGTCAACGTGAACCTGAGCGAGCAGCTCATTCAGGGTACGCCTGGCGGGCGCGACATCTGGGCGCTGGTCGAAGCCAAAGTGCCAGGCCTGGTCATCAGCCGACCCGACGTCGGCGGCACGTCGGGCGGTCTGCAGGGTACGTTCAGCGCGCGAGGCACGGCGAGCCAGCAGAACACCTCGTTCCTCAATGGCGTGAACGTCGGCGATCCCGCCGCGATTGGCGCCGCGGGGTTCTACTACGACTTCGACGCCTTCGACGACATCCAGGTATCGACGGGCGCGCACGACATCACCGTGCCGACGTCGGGCGTGTTCCTGAACATGATCACGAAGACCGGCGGAAGCAAGTGGAACGGCAGCACCACGTTCACCTGGACCGGCGACACGCTGCAGGCGCGCAACGACCACAATCCGGATCTTCAGAAGTACGGATTCCGGCCGGACGGCAATACATCTGATTTCGTATCGGATATCAACGTAACCGCGGGCGGTCCGCTGGTGCAGAACAAGCTGCGATTCTTCGGGTCGTTCCGCGACTGGCGCGTCCACCAGAACGTACCCGTGCAGAATTCGCAGTCGGTGCTGGATCAGACCAACATCACCTCGGGACTCGGGAACTTCACGTGGCAGGCGAATCAAAACAACCGACTTACAGGGTTCTACTCGCGCCAGCGATACAGCAAGCCGAATCGACTGTTGAACAGCGCCGCGATTACCGTGCCCGACTCGACCGTCGACGAGGAGGACATGTTCGATCTCGCGCAGGGCTTATGGAACTCCGTGCTGGGTAAGAACCTGTTTCTCGACGCGCGCGTCGGGCTGAACAAGATTCTGTTCCCCACGTACTTCAACGGTGGCGATCAGCAATCGGTGACGGACAATGCCACCGGAATCATCTACGGGAACAACCGCACGGAAGTGATCCGCAATCGCGATCGGTACCAGTCGAATGCCACGGCGCAGTACTACATCGACCAGGCGCTCGGCGGCCGGCACGAAATCCGGTTCGGATTCGATCACTCGCACGCCGTGACGAGGAACCAGAATCACCGCATCGACAACGTCGATCCGCGGTACGACAGTTCGACGGGACGGTCGGTGAGCGTCGAGCTGTTTGCAACACCGCAGAACGATGCGACGGCGCTCAATGTTACCGCCCTGTTCGCGCAGGACAGCTACACCGTGAAGCGGCTGACGTTGACGGGCGGCGTGCGGTGGGAGCGGCTCGAGGGGTATCTGCCGGCGCAGTCGAGCCCGCCCTCGCCATTCGCCGACGCGCACATCGGAAATTTCGCCGCGCAGCCGCGCAGCTTCGAGGAGGTGCGCGACGTGGTGCTGTGGCATACCGCGGGGCCGCGCATCAGCGCCGTGTACGACGTAACGGGCGACGGCCGAACGGCGGCAAAGGCGTCGGCCGGGCGGTACTACTACGTGTTGTCGACCGGCGGCGGCGGCGTTGGCCAGACCAATCAGAACGCCAACTACAGCGAACTCTACACGTGGAACGACGTGAACGGCGATCGCAAGTTCCAACTCGGCGAGCAGACCGGCACCCCGACGATCACCTCCGGCACGACGACGAGCATCGATCCGAACTTCGCGCGGCCGTACACCGACGAATACAGCTTCGGCGTTGACCGCGAGCTGATGCCGAGCGTGAAGCTGAGCGCGGTGTATACCTATCGTCGCGAGAAAAACACGCAGGCTTCGCTGAATCCGGACAATCCGTACGCGAGCACGCTGACGACGGCCCTGGATCCTGGGCCGGACGGGTTCCCGGGGACGGCGGACGATTCGACCTATGGGTTCTTTCAACGGCTGTCGGCGGCGAATCGGACCGTGATCACGAACGATGCGAACGTGCTCCAGAGCTACAAAGGTCTCGAGATCACGGTGACCAAGCGTTTCACTGACCGCTGGCAGATGCTGGCCGGCTACACGCGGTCCAGGAACCGGATCGAGAACGTCAGCGTGGACATCTCGCCGAATTTCCTGATCAACATGGACGGCAACATCAGCCCGGATGCCAGTACCGGCATCTCGGGTGGAACGAGCCGCTGCAGCGGCTGTGGCGCGTCGAACGCCGACAAGCCAAATCAGTTCAAGTTGACTGGCATGTACGTCGTGCCGTGGTACGACGTGATCATCAGCGGCAACTACAGCGGCGTAAGCGGCCCGCCGGTAACGCGGCAGATTACGCGCGCGCTCGCGATTGGCGGCAGCCAGACGATCAACCTGGAGCCGCTCGGCAGCCGTCGCCTCGATTTCCAGAACCGCATCGATCTGCGGGTCGGCAAGCTGTTCAAGTTCGCCAGCAGCCGCACGTTCGAGGCGACCGTCGATTTCGACAATCTGACCAACGCCGACTGGGTGTGGCAGGTGCGCTCGTTGACGCCCGCGACGGCGTTCACCGATCCAACGACCGGAACGCGGCAGACGTTGACGCAGTTCCTGTCGCCCACCGCGATTCTCCCGCCGCGAACGGTCGTGTTGCGCGGGGCATTCCGGTTCTAGACGGAAATTCAGAATTAGGAATTTGGAATTCAGAATGCGTACATGGAGCGAAAGTCTTCGCACGACTGCAGCGCTCGCTCGATCGAACGCATTCTGAATTCCAAGATGAGCAAACGAACAGCGCGGTGTTACCGGCGGCGCATCAATCGTCGATGCACGCGAGACCGGGGATCGGCGCCTCGCGGAACGAAGACGGGACGGTCCTCAGTTTGATCAGCTCGAGGAATTCCATGCGGGTGCGCGCGTTGTCGCGGAACGCGCCGTGCATGGCGCTCGTGACGGCGAACGAGTTCTGCTTCTCGACGCCGCGCATCGACATGCACAGGTGCGTCGCCTCCATGACGACGGCGACGCCGACCGGCGTGATCTTGTCGCGGATCGTGTCGGCAATCTGATTCGTCAACCGCTCCTGCACCTGCAGCCGCCGCGCGAACACATCGACGAGCCGCGGGATCTTGCTGAGGCCGATCACCTTGGTGCTGGGGATGTACGCGACGTGGCACTTGCCGAAGAACGGCAGCAGGTGATGCTCGCAGAGGCTGTAGAAGTCGATGTCCTTGACGATCACCATCTCGCTATAATCGACGGTGAACAGCGCGTTGTTCAGCACGCGATCGATGTCGGCGCTGTATCCGCTCGTCAGAAACCTGTACGCTTTTTCGACCCGCTTCGGCGTGTTCAGCAAACCCTCGCGCGCCGGATCCTCGCCGAGATCCGCCAGTATCCTTCTGATGAGATCCTGCATCCTTTTATTGTATATCTGCTCGTTTGCTGTCACGGCGCGCGCCGAGGTTGCAGACGACCTGTATGCGGACCGCGCGAACCTCGCGAGCGCGCGGCGCGCGGCCGACATGTGGTCGGCTGAACTCGCGCGCCGTCCGCAGCAGTTCGACGTCGCGTGGAAGCTCGCGCGCGCGGACTACTGGCTCGGCGGTCACGTGCCGGCAGGCGAGCGGCGCACGTTCTACGAGAACGGCATCGCCGCCGGTCAGAAGGCGATCGCGCTCCAGCCGATGCGCCCCGAAGGACACTTCTGGATGGCGGCGAACATGGGCGCGATGGCCGAATCGTTCGGCCTCCGCCAGGGACTGAAGTACCGCAAGCAGATCAAGGCGGAGCTCGAGACCGTCCTGAAGATCGATCCATCGTTTCAGCAGGGATCCGCGGATCGCGCCCTGGGCCGCTGGTACTTCAAAGTGCCGAGGCTGTTCGGCGGCAGCCGCGAGCAAGCCGAAGCGCATCTGCGCGCGTCGCTGAAGTACAACGGCCACAACGCCGCGTCGCACTTCTTCCTCGCCGAGCTCTACATCGACTGGGGACGCCCGACGGACGCGCGCGCCGAACTGCAGAACGTGATCGACGCGCCGATCGATCCGCAATGGAAGCCGGAGGACGAGGAGTTCAAAGGGCGCGCGCGAGAGATGCTAGTGGCCCGTCCACCAGGTCACGCCTTCGAGTAATCGTAGAATCCGCGGCCCGATTTCCTCCCGTGATAGCCGGCGAGCACCATGCGCTTCAGGAGCGGCGGCGGCGCGTACGCCGGCTCGCGGAACTCCTCGAACATGATGTTCGCGATGTAGTACGTCGTGTCGAGGCCGACGAAATCGAGGAGCGTGAACGGTCCCATCGGATAGCCGCATCCGAGCCTCATGCCGCTGTCGATGTCCTCGAGCGTGCCGAGGCCGTTCTCGTAGGCGCGGATCGCGTCGAGCAGATACGGAACGAGCAGGCGGTTGACGATGAAGCCAGGACGATCGGGAGCCGTGATCGGCTCCTTCCCGAGCGATTTGGCGAAGGCGAACAGCGTCTGATACGCCGCGTCGCTCGTCGTCAGCGCGCGAATCACTTCGACCAGCTTCATGATCGGGACCGGGTTGAAGAAGTGGAGTCCGCCAAAGCGATCGGGACGCCTGGTCGACGCGGCGAGCTCGGTGATGCAGAGCGACGACGTGTTCGACACGAACATCGCCTGCTCGCCGACGACTTTCTCCAGATTTGCGTAGGTCTGCTTCTTCTCGTCGAGGTTCTCGACGATCGCCTCGATGATCAAATCGCAGTCGCGGAGCGCATCGAAGCTCGTCGTGCCCGAGAGATTCGCGAGCGTCCTGTCACGGGCGTCCGCCGTCGACTTTGCTTTCGCGACGCCCTCGTCGAGAAACTTCTTGATGCGCTCGAGGCCCTTCCGGAGAAAGGTCTCGTCGACCTCGCGCACGATCGTTTTGTAGCCCGAGGCCGCGCATACCTGCGCGATGCCGGAACCCATCAACCCACACCCGAGCACACCCACTGTTCGAATCGCCATGAGCGTCCTTCCCGAATTAGAGCGCTTTGCGGTTGCGTCTAGCGACGCATCGTAGACACCGCTTCACATTTTTGTCCGCCATCACCTGTTCGGTCAGGAGAGCTGCATCGCCCTTGCAATGAAGTCGCCGGTTTCCTTCGTTCCCAACGATCCCCCGATTTCCTTCGTTCCATGTCCGGTGACGACGGCATCCTTGACCGCGGCTTCGATTGTCGCCGCCTCCTGGATGAGGCCCAGCGACTGCAGCATCAGCGCGGCGGACAGAATCGCGCCCATCGGGTTCGCGACGTTTTTGCCCGCGAGGGGCGGCGCCGATCCGTGCACCGGCTCGAACATCGACGTCCGCCCGGGATGCAGGTTGCCGGAGGCCGCGAGACCGAGGCCGCCCTGCAGCGCAGCGCCGAGATCGGTGATGATGTCGCCGAACAGATTGTTGGTGACGATGACCTCGAACTGCGCGGGATCCTGCACCATCAGCAATGCCAGCGCGTCGATGTAGAGGTGGCGCGCTTGGATCTCCGGAAACTGCGGCGCGAGCTCGCGGAACACGCGCTGCCACAGCGCGTGGCCCTGCGTCATTGCGTTGCTCTTGTCGGCCATGCACACCGTACGATGACCGTTCGCGCGCGCGAACTCGAACGCGTGACGGACGATCCGGTGAACGCCCTTGTAGGTGTTCACCTCTTCCTGGACCGCGACCTCGTCGTCCGTGCCCGCCTTGAATCGTCCGCCGATGTTCACATACAGGCCTTCGGTGTTCTCGCGGAATACGACGAAGTCGACGTCGGCCGCCTCGCGATCCTTCAGTGGACACAGGCGCGCGTCGAGCAGCCGCACCGGACGGTAGTTGACGTAGAGATCCAGCTCGAAGCGCGTGCCGAGGAGGATGTCGCGGGCGTGGCGATTGTCCGGCACACGCGGATCGCCGAGCGCGCCGATGAACACGGCGTCGAAATCGTCGCGCAGCATCGCGTAGCCGTTCGGCGGAATCGTCGTGCCGGTCTGAAGGTAGTAGTCGGCGCTCCACGGCAGCATCTCCAGATCGAACTGCCTGCCGAAGACCTCGCCCACGCGCCGGATGATCTTGACCGCTTCGGCCGTCACCTCGACGCCGATTCCGTCGCCTGGAATGACGGCTAGCCGCACTCAGATTCTTTCCACCGCGAGGGCCATGCCCATGCCGCCGCTGACGCACAGCGTGGCGAGGCCGCGTTTCGCGTCGCGCCGCTCGAGCTCGTGCAGCAGCGTGACGACGATGCGCGCGCCGGTGCAGCCGATCGGATGACCGAGCGCGATGGCGCCGCCGTTGACGTTGAGACGGTCGGACGAAATCGGCACGTCTCTGAGTACTGACAGCACCTGGGCGGCGAACGCTTCGTTCAGCTCCACGAGATCGAATTCGTCCGGCTTGATGCCGATGCGCGCGGTGAGCTTTTCGACGGCGGGCACCGGCCCGATCCCCATGATCCGCGGGTCGACGCCGGCGCTCGCCCAGCCGAGAATTCTCGCGCGTGGCTTCAGCCCCCGTGCGCGTGCGGCGTCGCTTGACGCGAGCACGAGCGCGGCGCCGCCGTCGGTGATTCCCGAGGACGACCCGGCGGTGATGATGCCCGGCTGCCCGTCGACCTCCCCAAACACCGGCGGAAGCGTCCGCAAACTCTCCATCGTCGTGTCGCCGCGGGGATGCTCGTCGCGATCGACGATGGTCGACTGCCCTTTCACCGTCACGGTGACCGGCGCGATCTCGCGCGTGAACCGGCCCTCGTCCATTGCCGCCCTGGCCTTGCGCTGACTCTCGAGCGCGAAGCAGTCCGACTGCTCGCGCGTGATCCCGTACTGCCGCGCGAGCACCTCGGCGGTCTCGCCCATGATCATGTTCGACAGCGGACACTGGAAGCCGTCGCGATACATGGCGTCGACGAGCGTGAAGTTGCCCATTCGATGACCCCAGCGCGCATCGATCGCATCGATCAAGTACGGCATGCGGCTCATCGACTCGATTCCGCCCGCGAGCACGACA
>Ga0075435_100001906_pt1 | contig 13571 bp, 16 predicted proteins | sample RhiMethybrSRZTD4_FD_75302 | JGI IMG/M metagenome (GOLD analysis project Ga0075435, IMG submission 75302) | Populus rhizosphere microbial communities from Tennessee, USA - Rhizosphere MetaG P. TD hybrid SRZTD4 | ecosystem: Host-associated > Plants > Roots > Rhizosphere > Soil | place: USA...
TGGGCACGTTTGCTGAACGGGTTGCGCGCAAGCGCTTCGCGACCAATGCGGGGAAATATCTTCTGCGGAGAATTTTGTTCCCGCTGGCGTTGTTCGTGCCGGTCGGATACTTCCTTCCCAAGCTTGCGCTCTTCTATGCGGTCTGCGGCCTCTACGATATCAGCCGCAACCACGGACTGAATGCCTCCACCTTCCGGCGGTATTTCATCGGCAACGGTTTCCTGACTTGGGTGATATCCCCGATCAACGTTTTGTTGGACCTGCTGTCGCTTCCATACATCAACAAGGGGGTCTATCGGCTGGAGGATCTCCCGGCCGATTATCAGGAGGAAGTGAAGCGCCTGATCGAAACGGCAGAACGGGAGAACCTCGTCGCGCGGCTGGAGGAGCGATCGAAGGAATTTCCCCGCACCATGATTTTCTTCAAATGGTACGGCGTCGACGTCGACACCTTCCTGGACATTCCCGCTTTCCGTCATGATTGGAAGTACATCCAGACGATTGGCGTCTCGGTGTTCAATAAGAAGGTGTCGACCTCAAAGCACTTCGGTTTTCTTCGAGCGAGTTTGCGGCTCCTGTACAACCTCAACGACATCACCGATCCTTCGGCCTATATCACCGTCGGGAACAAGACCAATTACTGGTGCGAGAACAAGCTGTTCATTTTCGACGATACGCTGTTGCATGAGTCGATCAATGAAACCGACCAGACGCGCTATTGCCTGTTTGTGGACATTATCCGGCCGTCGCCGTTCCCATGGATCATGCGCGGGGTCATCACGCTTGTGCGGCTGACTTCGCGCAGCCTGAATTGGATTTTCTATAAGCACTGGAAAGTCATCAATCGCTAGCCGCAAGCGGGAGTTTTCGCTTCGGGTCAGACTCGGAAGTAGCGGCGTGCAGCGCATTGAGTCTGCTTCAGACCGCGGTCAGCCCCGGCTCCCGGCGCCGGCGCCTTGATCCGGAGGAATGCGAATGGCCGATCACTGCACGCACCTCAAAAGTATTCGCGACGTCACCCCCAGCGCCCTCGGCTGCGAAGAATGCCTGAAGACCGGCGATGTCTGGGTGCACTTACGCATATGCCGCACCTGCGGCCATGTCGGTTGCTGTGACGATTCCCCCAATCGTCACGCCACCCGGCATTTTCACGCGACCCGGCACCCGATTATCGAGGGCTACGATCCGCCGGAAGGATGGGGCTGGTGTTATGTCGACGAAGTGATGCTGGATCTGACCGATCGCATGACGCCGCATAACGGCCCCATCCCGCGCTTTTATTGATCGGGTGAGCGCGTCCCCAACTCACGCGACTTGCACGGGCGCAAAACGTCCCGATTGCGGCCGACTTTCTTTGTCAGGCCGAGTTCAACACGGCTTCGCCCCGGCCCAGTCGGGCCGAACCGGCCCGGACACGTTCGCGAAGGCGCCATCGGCGAGTTCGGCCACCAGCACCCGCTCGGGATCGACCGGTCCCGGCAGCTTTACTAGCCCGCGCGGCACTTTCTTGAAGCCGAGGCGCCCGTAATAGGGCTCGTCGCCGACGAGCAGCACGAGCCGCGCGCCCGCCTTCTTCGCGGCGGCGAGCGAGGCCTCGATCAAGGCGGCGCCGATGCCGTGCTCGCGAAAGGGCGGCTCGACCGTCAGCGGCCCGAGCAACAGCGCCGGCGCCGCTCCGATGCGCACCGGCGTCAGCCGTACCGAGCCCACGAGCAGGGTGCCGATCCTCGCGGTGAAGGAAAGTTCGCGCCGGTGCGCGGCGATCTCGCGCAAGCGATAGGCCGTGCGCGCGAAGCGGCCGGGCCCGAAGGTGCGCTCGTAGAGCTTCTCGATCGCCGCATCGTCCTCGGCCTGCTCGGCCAGAATGGTGAGGGAAAGATCGGACAATGAAAGCTCCGCAGATCCGCCACGGCGTTAAGGCGCGCGCCGCATATCACGCTAGCGCCCCCGAATCCACCGCCGCTTCGCGCGCATGGCCGCCTTGTGCCGCTTCCGCTCGCTAAAACGCTCCCTACATGAGAGAAGTCGCGACAAGGAATCGAGCAATGGGTCTTCTGATCGACGGCGTCTGGCAGGACCAAGGGTACGACACGAAGTCGACCGGCGGCCGCTTTGTGCGCAAGGATTCGCATTTTCGCAATTGGGTGAGCGCCAACGGCGCGCCCGGCCCGAGCGGCGAAGGTGGCTTTCAAGCCGCGCCCGGCCGTTATCATCTCTACGTCTCGCTCGCCTGTCCCTGGGCGCACCGCACCTTGATCTTCCGCAAGCTCAAGAAGCTCGAAGGAATCGTCTCGCTCTCGATCGTCGATCCGCTGATGGGCGACGAAGGCTGGGTATTTTCGCGCTTTCCCGGCGCGATTCCCGACGCGGTGAACGGCAAAGCGCGCCTTTACGAAATCTACCGCCTCGCGGAGCCGCGCTATACCGGTCGCGTCACCGTGCCGGTGCTGTGGGACAAGGAGCAAAAGACGATCGTCAACAACGAATCGTCGGAAATCATCCGCATGTTCAATTCCGCCTTCGACCAATTCACCGACGCGCATGACGACTATTATCCGCAGGAATTGCGCGGCGAGATCGATGCGATCAACGAGCTCGTCTACAAGCACATCAACAACGGCGTCTATCGCGCGGGTTTCGCGACTACGCAGGAAGCCTACGCGGAGGCGTTCGGCGATCTGTTCGCGGCCCTCGATGAAGTCGAACGGCGGCTATCGCGCCGGCGTTACCTCGCGGGCGGCCGTCTGACCGAGGCCGATTGGCGGCTCTTCACCACGCTCGTGCGTTTCGATCCGGTCTATTTCGGCCATTTCAAGTGCAACCTGCGCCGCATCGCCGACTATCCGAATCTGTCGAACTATCTGCGCGACCTCTATCAGGTGCCCGGCGTCGCCGAGACGGTGAATTTCGAGCACATCAAGCGGCACTATTATATGAGCCATCCGCAGATCAATCCGAGCCGCATCGTGCCGCTCGGGCCCGAGATCAAGTTGGATGCCGCGCACGACCGCGCCCGCTTCGCGGTAAAGTCCTTACCAGGACGCGCTGATCGGCGCGCCGTATAAGATTTCCTCGAGCCTTCGCCGCGTGCCTTCGCTGGTCCCGTCGGGGAGCTTGTTCAAGGGGAAAAAGCCCGCTTGGGGAATTTCCCAGCTCGGGCGCGGCGGCGCCGGCCATTCGAACTCCCGCACCACGAATACCGCCACGTGATCGCGCCTGGACGCGCCGGCGTTGTGAAATACGCCGTGCAGCGGCGGCGCGCCGTGTATGCGGAGATTTCCCTCCTCCATCAATTCGCGCGCCAGCGCCTCGACGAGGCTCTCACCGGGCTCGACCCCGCCGCCGGGGAAGTGCCAGCCGGGCGCATAGCTATGGCGGACAAGAAACACCTTGCCGTCCGCGTTTAGCACCGCGCCGCGCACGCCGAGCGTCATGCCGCGCGAAAAACGCCAATAGAGGTGCAGGAACCTCCGGATCATTTGGCTTCCTTCGATTCGCCGCCCGATCCTATCGGCTTTGGCGTTTCCGCGTTATGAACGGATGTTTGGCCAGCCGCAAAAGCCGAGAGAAGCCAGCCATGAAACGTTTCGCCGATCTGACCGAGCAGGAGATCCTCGCGCTCGCGATTTCCAACGAGGAAGAGGACAGCCGCATCTATCGCGGCTTCGCCAACGGGCTCCGCGAACAATATCCCGCCTCCGCCAAGGTGTTCGACGAAATGGCGGAAGAAGAAATCCGCCACCGCGGCATGCTGTTCGACCTCTACCGCACGAAGTTCGGCGAGTATTTGCCGCTCGTCCGCCGCCAGGACGTGAAGGGCTTTGTGCGCCACAAGTCGTTGTGGCTCATGCATCCGCTCGGCCTCGACGAGGTGCGCAAATACGCGGCCAACATGGAATACGAGGCTGCGAATTTCTACCGCCAGGCGGCGAAATCCGCGCGCGACGCGACGGTACGCGAGCTGCTCGACAAGCTTGCCGAGATCGAGGACCAGCATGAGGATCTCGCCGAAAAGCTGAGCGAGGAAATTCTCACCCAAGACGCGCGCGGCAAGGAGGAAACGGCCGCGAAGCGCATGTTCATGCTGCAATACGTGCAGCCCGGACTCGCGGGCCTGATGGACGGCTCGGTCTCGACGCTCGCGCCGCTCTTCGCCGCGGCTTTTGCCACCCACAGTACCTGGCAGACCTTTCTCGTCGGCATGGCGGCCTCGCTCGGAGCGGGAATTTCCATGGCCTTCGCCGAGGCGCTCTCCGACGACGGCTCGCTCACCGGCCGCGGCGCGCCGGTGATCCGCGGTGTAGTCACCGGCGGCATGACCACGGTCGGCGGCCTCGGCCACACGCTGCCTTACCTCATTCCCCATTTCTGGACCGCGACGAGCGTTTCCTTCGGGGTGGTCGCAGTCGAACTCGCGGTGATCTCCTGGATCCGCTGGCGCTACATGGATACGACGCTGCTCGCCGCCTCGTTTCAGGTCCTCGTCGGCGGCGCGCTCGTCTTTATCGTGGGCATCCTGATCGGAAGCTCGTGAGTGCATGTTCGTCCTCGCGCATCTTTCCGATCCGCACATCCCGCCGCTACTGGAGCCCCGCCCGGTCGAGCTCATCGGCAAGCGGATCACTGGCTATCTCAACTGGAAGCTGCGGCGCGGCGCCCACCACCGGCGCGACGTGCTCGACCGGCTCGCCGCGGATCTGCTGACGCAGGCGCCCGATCACGTGGCGGTCACCGGCGATCTCGCCAATTTGTCGCTCGCGGTCGAATTCGACGGCGGCCGCGCGTTTCTCGCCCGCCTCGGCGACGGAAAGAAAGTCAGCGTGATCCCCGGCAATCACGACGCCTATGTGCGCGCGACCAACGGCATGTATCTCACCGCCTGGCGCGAATATCTCGCCGGCGATGACGGCCAAAACGCACCGTTCCCTTTTTTGCGCCGGCGCGGATCCCTCGCCCTGATCGGGCTTTCGACCGCGGTGCCGACGCCGCCTTTCTTCGCCTCCGGTCGGCTCGGCTCCGATCAGCTCGATCGCCTCGCAATCCTGCTTGCGCGGCTATCGAAGGAGGCGGCCTTCCGCGTGATTCTCATTCACCATCCGCCGGCGGGGGCGCGCCCGTGGCTGAAGCGTCTCGAGGATGCCGCGGGGTTTCGCGACGTCGTCGCGCTCTATGGGGCCGATCTCGTTCTGTCGGGGCACGATCACATCGCCGCCGTGAACGAGATCGCGGGACCGCAGAAGCCGGTTCCGGTGGTGCAGGTGCCTTCCGCCTCCGCCGCGCCCGGCGATCCGCGCGGCGGCGGCGCCTATAATCTCTACCGGATCGACGGCGGGCCCGGTCTTTGGTCGTGCGAGATGGAAAGCCGCGGCTACTCGCCCGACGGCAACATCGTCGCAATCGGAAAAAGGAAGCTCGTGTGAATCGCTCAGCGCGTCAGATAGACGCCGAGCACGAACAGCCCGATCGCGCCGACGACGATGCCGAGGATGAAGCTCAGCACCGTTTGTCCGCGCGAGGGCTGCGGCGCGGGCATCTCCGGCTTCGGCTGGATGACTTCCGCCGGCGACACCAGCGCCTGCTCGCGCGCAATCAGGCGGCGGGCGACGTAGCGCGTCACCGCCTCGACGATCGGACCGGTTTCGGTCGACTCCGCGAGCACGCGGCGGCCATAGGCGGTGTCGTGCAGGAGCCGGTAGGTGCGCTTGTCGCGGCCCATGGCGACATGCGCGACCATGTCGACCCACAGCCGCGGCACCGAACCTTGCGAAAGGCCGCGGTCGAAGAGATCGGCATGTTCGGCCGGAATATCGCTGAAGACGGGATCGAGCGCCTCGTTCAGGATTTCGAGCCGCGCCGCCTCGGCGTCGCGCAGCTCGACGACCACGGCGGAGCGCTCCGCAGCCTCGATGCGCGCGGCCCGCACCGCCTCTTTCAGCGGCGACGGGCGGCGGTCTTCCGCGGCTTGACCGTCCTGATCCATGGGCGCCTCCGTCGACCGTTAAACTAAGCGACAAATTATACGGAGTAGCGAGGACGCGCAAAGGACAAGTTTGGCACGATTTTCCCGCGCGCGGCGCGTGGAACCGGGGCTAAACGCAGCGGCCGCCGTCAACCTCCACCACGTTTCCGGTGAGAAATGCGGCCTCGTCGGAGGCGAGGAACAGCGCCGCATTGGCGACGTCTTGCGGGGTCGACAACCGCCCGAGCGGCACCGTGGCGACGAATTTGGCGCGCAGCTCCGCCGTGTCGCCGCCCATGAAGGTCGCCAACAACGGCGTGTCGCCGGCGACCGGCGCGATCGTGCAGACGCGAATCTCGGGTGCGAGCTCCACCGCGAGCGTCTTCGAGAAAATATGCACCGCGCCCTTGGTGGCATTGTAGCAAGAAAGCCCCGGCCGCGGCCGCAAGCCCGCGGTCGAGCCGATGTTGATGATGACGCCCTTGCGGCGGCGCATCAGCGGGACTGCGGCTTGGGTGAAAAGAAAGACGCCTTTCACGTTGACGGCGAAGACGCGGTCGAATTCGTCCTCGCCGATTTCCATCAGCGGCTTGTTGACGTGGCTGACGCCGGCATTGTTGACGAGAATGTCGAGCGCGCCGAAGGCCGCGACCGTTTCCTTGACCGCGGCGTCGACCGCGGCCTTGTTCGACACGTCGCAGCGAAGGGCGATCGCGCTTTTGCCGATAGCCGCGGCGGTTTCCTTCGCCGCCCTTTCCGCGATATCGATGACGGCGACCCGCGCGCCCTCGCGCGCGAAGGTCTCGGCGATCGCCTTGCCGAAGCCGGAACCGGCGCCGGTCACGAGCGCGGCCTTGTCCTTAAGACGCATGCATTCCTCCCTTTGCGATTTCGCCGACCGAGATTATCGCGGCACGAATTCGTAGGATGCCGCCGAGCCGAGCCGCCGGATATACGCCAAGTTTCGTGCCGGCTGTGGTAGGGATGGTCACGAATGCGCGACCCCGCCGATTGCTCCCGGAAAATCCCTTGAGCACCTTCATCCTCGCCGCCGTCCTCTGCGGCGCATTGTTGCATGCAAGCTGGAACGCCATCATCAAGGCGCAGGACGACCATTCGCTGGCGGCGCTGGTGGTGGCGGTCTTCGCCGGCCTGTTCGGCATCCCGCTCATGCTCGCGCTGCCCGCGCCGCCGCCCGCGGCGTGGCCCTATCTGGTCGCCTCGTCGCTGATCCATGTCGGCTATTTCGCGCTGGTGGGCTTCGCCTACCGCTCGACGGACCTCGGCGTCGCCTATCCGCTGACCCGCGGTTCGGCGCCTTTGCTCACCGCGCTGATCGCCTTCCTCTTTCTCGCCGAGGCGCTCGCCTGGAACGGCTGGCTCGCGATTTTCGTGCTTGCCGCGGGCATCGTCACGCTGTCGGCGGACGCGCTCATCCGCGGCGGCCTCACCGCGCGGGCGGCGCTCGCCGTTACGACCAACGCCGGCGTGATCGTGACCTATACGCTGGTCGACGGCTTGGGGGCGCGGGTGACGGGCTCGGGCCTCGTCTACGGCGCCTGGTTGCTCGCCGGCGCCGGCCTTTGCGTTCTCGTCTTCGCGCTCGCAATACGGCGGCGAGCCTTCTTCCGCGAGGCGAAAAAAATGTGGCGGCCCGGCCTGGTCGCGGGCGCCCTGGTGCTGCCGTCCTACGGGGTCGCGTTGTGGGCGATGACGCTGGCGCCGATCGGGGTCGTCGCCGCCTTGCGCGAGACATCGGTGCTGTTCGCCGCGATCCTCGGGGCGCGCCTTTTCGGCGAGCCGTTCGGCCCGCGGCGCTGGCTGGCGCTCGTCCTCATCGTCGGCGGAATTATTTTGTTGAAGCTGCCCGCGGCGTAAACGGCGGCCGGGTCACTGCCGATATTGCTGCAGCCGCGTGGTGCGAAGGCCGGCGAGGCCGTGCCGCTCGATCGAGTGCTGCCAGGCGAGAAACTCTTCCGTGGTGAGCGTGTAGCGCTTGCAGGCGTCTTCGAGCGACAAGAGCCCGCCGCGCACGGCGGCGACGACCTCCGCTTTGCGCCGAATGACCCAACGCCGGGTGTCCGGCGGCGGCAAATCGGCGATGGTCAGGGGGCTGCCGTCGGGCCCGATGACGTATTTTGCTCTCGGGCGTTGCGCCTCGGTCATCTTACGCTCACTGAACTCGAACACGACGTGACAAGCCGCGAAGCTAAGCCCGAGGCATGAAAATTTCCCTAAAAGCTTGTTTCCAAAGGCTTAATGAGTTCCGGCGGTTTTTCGCCGCCAGAACCGAAAACCCCCGCAAAGGCGCGCTTACGGACCCGGTCGCTGGATCGAGCGAATCTGCGAAACGGTGAGATAGCTCGAGCCGACCTGCAGCAACGGCTGCGACCCGCTGAGATCGACCCCCGTGACCGTGCCGGTGTATTGCGTGGAGACGGCGACGCTCTGGGCCGCCGCGTCCTGCGCCGTGATCTGTATCGTGTAGAGGCCGTCGGGGGCGATCGCGCCGGTCGAGGTGCGGCCGTTCCAGGAATAGGACTGGGTGCCGGTATCGAGCGTCTGCTGCCCGGTCCACACCGTATTGCCGTTCTGGTCGACAATGCTGACGGACGCCGCCGCCGGGCGCGGCGAGGTGATGTTCCACACCGCCACCCCGTTCTTCAATTGCGTCGTCGAGCCGTCGGCGGTGACCTGCGAGCCGACGAAGCCCAACGCCGCCGTCGCTTGCGACGTCTTGTTGAGCGTCACGAGCTTGTCGAGATCGGTATTCGTCTTCAATTGCTGCTCGACCGAGGCGAAGGCGACGAGCTGCTGCGTGAACTGGTTGGTGTCGAGCGGCGAAAGCGGGTCCTGGTTCTTCAATTGGGTGGTGAGCAACTGCAGAAATTCCTGAAAGTTGCTGGCAATTTCCTGCTGGCCCAAGAGCGAGCTTGCGTTCGCGCTCGCGCCCGCGGTTCCGACTGAGCTGGCTGCGGCAATGGCCATGGCCCCTCTCCGTTCTCAAACCCGAATGTCGACGCCGCCGCGCAGCCGCGCGGCCCATTGATATTGCTCGAGACCGGCGGTCGCGGACTCCTCATCGGCGACATAAACGGTGCCCGGACGCGGCTCCGCGCCGCCTTGCGCCTGCTGGCCGGCGGAATCGTCAGGCGATTGCTGGCGGAGCGAAAATTGCAGGCTGTTGTCCTCGGTCTTCAACCCCGCCGATTGCAGCGCCCGTTCGAGCCCGCGCGCGTCGTTCTGCAAAAGTTGGAGCGTCTCCGGCCGATCGACGGTGAGGCGGGTGCTGACCTCACCGTTCTTGTCGACGTCGAGGCGCACGTCGATGCGCCCGAGTTCGGGCGGATCGAGACGGATGTCGAACTGGCGCAAGCCTTCTTTGGCGCGCGCGGCGATCTCGACGGCAATCGCGGCGCTCGTGGGCGGCACGGCCTGGGCGGCAACGGCGGCGCCCGGCGCTTGAAGCGAGGCCGACGTCGGGCCGAGCGAGGAGGCAAGAGCACGCAACGGCTCGGGAAGTGTCGCGGATTGAGAAAGCTCCGCCGTCAAGGAAGCCGGCCGGATCGCTGCGGTTTCGAGATCCGGGTTGGCGGCGGCCGGCTCGGGCGCGCGCGCATCCGGCGCGGCTTTCGCCGCAAGGCGGACGATGGCCGCGGAATCGCCGGCACTCGAGGGCTTGCCCTCTCCGGCATTGGCCGCCGCTTGAACCGGCACGTTGCCGAAGGCGGCCTTGTCGACAGCGGAAGCTTTCGGTTTGGGCTCGCCGAGATTGATCACGGCCGCGACCTCCGCCGCCCTGGGGGCGGCCTTCTCGGTGAGCGCCGCGATCGCCGCGCTGCGAGGGATGTTCGGCGTCTTCGACACCTCGTCCGATTCTGCCGGCGTGTCGCTCGCAACAGAAGCGCGCGCGCCCGTCGCGGCCGCCTCGATCGCGGCGGCGGCTCGCGCAGAACCTTCATTCACGGGCGCCGTCGTCACGGCCGATGGTTTTGCCCCTTCTGGCGCGCCGGGCGGCGGCGGCGCCATTGCCGCGATCTCGGCTGCCGCCGATTGCGGCGGAAACGCTTCGGCGGCCGGAGATCGTGCCAAGACGCCCTTCGCGACGTCCGCGGCGACCAAGACCGCGGGCACGCTGCCGGCTAGCGGCACGCTTGGCGCGGCATCGGACGCGACCACGGCTTGCGCCGGGTCTTTTGCGTCATCGTCGTTGGAGGATTGTTTCGAACTTTTCCCGCAATCCTTCGCTTTAGCCGTCGAGCCGCCGCCCTTCGAAGCATCGCTCGCGGAACGCGCGCAGGAAGCGCCGGCCTTGCCGGAATCATCGCCAACCTTGCAGGAATCATCCTGCGGCTGAACAGAGCGGTCGTCAGCCGGGCGTGCTTCGGCCTTGCGCGCAGGCGGCGAGGATTCGTCGCCTGCGGGCGGACCCGCATCCGACGCCGGGTTGTCGGGCGGCATCGCGGCCGCGTCGAGCATGAGTGAAAAGGAATCGCTCCCTTTGTCCTTGCGGTCGGGGGCGGGTATTGGACGGGGCTCGGGCGGATTGATGCCGGCGACGCTCTGCACGGAAAATTCCTTAATCAGACATACGGGTCCGGTTCTTTCTGAGCAAAGCGCGGGCCACATCGGCCGATGGCGAAGCCGAAGCAAATCAAGGATTTAGAGCGCGCGCCGCCGCCGACCGCACGGCAGAATCGGCACGGTCGGCAGGACTTGCCGAGCGGGGCTACTTTGCCTCGCCGCCATGCCCTCCTATAACAACGCCGCCGCCGCGCCACGGCAGCACTTGGAGACGACCATGGAGTTCAATCTCGACCTCGAGGGAAGGCCCGCGCAGACGCGGGTCGTGGTCGCGATGTCGGGCGGCGTCGATTCCTCGGTCGTCGCGGCGCTGCTCAAGCGCGCAGGTTACGACGCCGTCGGCGTCACGCTGCAGCTCTACGACCATGGCGCCGCCAGCCGCAAGCAGGGCGCCTGCTGCGCCGGCCAGGACATCCATGACGCGCGCGCGGTCGCGGCCGCGCTCGGCATTCCGCACTACGTCCTCGATTACGAGGAACGCTTCCGCCAGGCGGTGATCGAGCCGTTCATCGAGAGCTACGCGGCGGGCGAGACGCCGGTGCCGTGCGTCGCATGCAACCGGCAGATCAAGTTCGCCGATCTCTTGCACACCGCGCGCGATCTCGGCGCGAGCGCGCTCGCCACCGGCCATTATGTCGCGAGCCGCCCGGCGCCCTCGGGACGCCGCGCGCTCTATCGCGCGCGCGAGGCCGAGCGCGACCAAAGCTATTTCCTGTTCGGAACGACCTTCGACGAGCTCGATTTTTTGCGCTTCCCGCTTGGCGAGATGACGAAGGCCGAGGTGCGCGCGCTTGCGCGCGAATTCGGCCTTCCGGTCGCCGACAAGCACGACAGCCAGGACATCTGCTTCGTTCCCGCCGGCCGCTACACCGACCTGATCGAGCGCCTGAAGCCGGGCGCCGCCGAGCCCGGCGAGATCGTCGACCTCGACGGCCGCGTCTTGGGCCGGCATCCCGGCATCGTGCACTTCACCATCGGTCAGCGCCGCGGGCTCGGCATCCCCGCCCGCGAAGCGCTGTTCGTCGTCCGGCTCGATCCCGCGCGGCGGCGCGTGATCGTCGGCCCGCGCGCGGCGCTGGTGACCCATCGCTTTCGCGTGGCGGACCTCAACTGGCTCGGCGACGCGACGCCTGAGGAAATGGCGCGCGGCGGCTTGCCGGTTTTCGTCCGCGTGCGCTCGAGCCGCCCGCCGCAGGCGGCGCGGTTGTTCGTCGACGGCGCCGAGGCGGAAGTCGAAATCGAGCGCGGCGAGGAAGGGGTGGCGCCCGGCCAGGCTTGCGTGATCTACGCCAGCGCCGACCCGCGCGCGCGCGTCCTCGGCGGCGGCGTGATCCGCGCGAGCGTGCCGCTCTCGGCGCCGCCGCGCGAGCCGCTCCGCGCCGCCGTCTAACCGGCGAGCGCCGATGGCCGACATCGACAACAGCACAGTCGAGAAGGCCTATGCACGCTGGGCGCCGGTCTACGACCTTGTCTTCGGCAAGGTGTTCGACGCCGGCCGCAAGGCTTCGATCGCCGCTGCCGAGAGGATCGGCGGCCGCATCCTCGACGTCGGCGTCGGCACCGGCATTTCGCTCCCCGACTATTCGCGCGACATTCGCCTCGTCGGCGTCGACTATTCGGCGCCGATGCTGAAAAAGGCGCGCGAGCGCGTCGCCGCCCTCGGGCTTTCGAACGTCGAGGCGCTCGCCGTGATGGACGCCAAGCACCTCGGCTTTCGCGACCAATTCTTCGACGCGGTGGTGGCGCAATATGTCATCACCGCGCTGCCCGAGCCGGAAGCGACGCTCGACGAATTCGTGCGCGTGGTGAAGGCGGGCGGCGAGATCATTCTGGTCAATCATCTCGGCGCCGAGCGAGGGGCCCGCCGGGTGTTCGAGCGAGGCTTCGCGCCGGCGGCGCGCCGGCTCGGCTGGCGGCCGGAATTCCCCTGGGCGCGCCTTGCCGTCTGGGCCGCGCGCCACGGCGGCGTCGAGCTGGTCGAACGCCTGCCGATGCCGCCACTTGGGCATTTCTCGCTGATCCGCTACGCGCGCAGAGCATGATCTCCGAAAAGTCGGAACCGGTTTTCGAAAAAGATCATGCTCTCGCAAAACGCGCCGATTCCACCCAAGGCGATCGTGCTGCGAACTTGCCTTGACTCCGATTCCTGCCGCTCCTTATATCCGGCGCGCCGGTTTCGATCGGAATGGCGGAGTAGCTCAGCTGGCTAGAGCAGAGGAATCATAATCCTTGTGTCGGGGGTTCGAGTCCCTCCTCCGCTACCAATTTCTCGCGACGCCGTCATGGCAGGAAAATTTCAGATGTCGCGCTTCCTGCTTTGGCTGCCGATCGTGATGTCGCTATTGACCTCGACGGTCGCCCATACGCAATCGGCCGCGCCGGATTCTTCCGCCGCTTTCTACAAAGCATGGATCGGAAAATTTCCCTCCGACCGCGTGCGAGGAAAAACATTTCTAGAGCATCCCGACGTGCAACGGCGCATCAAACAGACGCTCGGCCCCGATGCACTCTCGCAAATGAAGGAAATGCGCGCTTCATTTCGCGCGCAGGAATATCGGAACTGGTTGCTCGTGAGCGGATGCCAGCCGCATTTGTGCGTGGACGCCAAATGGACAGTGGCGATCAACCTCGTCTCGGATGAAACCTGGGCCTGCCTCGCGCCGCTGAGCGCCGACTTCGTTCAATTCGGGGCCTCCCGTCAAAAGCCGATCCGGGTGCCGCGCAAAGAAGGGCTGATCTGCCCAGAAGGCGAGACCGTGGCGGAGCAATTCAGCCGCCTGTCGCCCGCCGAATTGCATTGAAGGTCAGACGTTGACGCTCCGGCGGTGAGCGAAACCTTCGATCAGCTTTTCCACCTTGTCGGCGTCGCGAACCCCGACAAAGGCATCGGCGCGTAACGGCGTGCTTGCAACTAACACCGTGCGTTTCTCGAAGCAAAATGGGCAACAGGCAGCCAGCATCTCAGTCCCGTAAAAAATACGCCGAACACTCCGGCGGCAATCGGTGCAATCGACACATAACTAGAAAG
>Ga0075435_100001910_pt1 | contig 13570 bp, 16 predicted proteins | sample RhiMethybrSRZTD4_FD_75302 | JGI IMG/M metagenome (GOLD analysis project Ga0075435, IMG submission 75302) | Populus rhizosphere microbial communities from Tennessee, USA - Rhizosphere MetaG P. TD hybrid SRZTD4 | ecosystem: Host-associated > Plants > Roots > Rhizosphere > Soil | place: USA...
GGCAGCAGGTACGGACAGTTGCTCATCGACTCCATGCCGCCGGCGACAGCGACGTCGATGTCGCCGACGCGAATCGCCTGATCGGCGAGCATCACGGCCTTCAGCCCGGAGCCGCACACCTTATTAACGGTGAGCGCGGCCACATGGTCGGGGAGCCCGCCGTTGAGCGCCGCCTGCCGCGCCGGATTCTGGCCGAGCCCGGCGGAGACGACGTTGCCCATGATGCACTCGTCGACGATTCCTGGATCGATGCCGGCGCGCCGCACCGCCTCGCGGACGACGCAGGCGCCGAGTTGCTGCGCGGTGAACGACTTCAGCGCGCCAAGGAATTTTCCGGTTGGCGTGCGCACCGCCGCCACGATCACCGATTCACGCACGCCGGACCTCGATCGTCTCGACCACGCTCGCACCCAGCAGATGCTGCAGGCGCCGGAGGATCAACGGTGACGACCGCATGATCTCCTGCGACCACTGCGGGCCGGCGGTCTCGACGATCAACACGTGTTGCACGAGCTTCACGGTGGTCACGCGCTCGAGCGCCGCGCCAACGGCGGTGCGCCAGGCAAAGCCGACCTTGCCATCGGACAACGGCGCGGCGCGGAGAATTTCGGTCAGTGCACCTGGGATCGCCTGCTGCAGGGGACGCACGTCATTGATCTTATCATCCGCATGTGCGGTTGATCCTGGCTTCAGCCTCGCCGCGGCGTGCTGAGTTGCTGCGCGCGGCCGGGTACGAGTTCGACGTCCTGGTCGGCGACGTCGACGAATCGATTCGCGACGGCGAAGTGCCGGCGTCGTACGTGCGGCGGCTCGCGGCCGACAAATCGGCGGCAGCCATGGCAGCCCTGAAGGGCTGCGCTACCCCGGACAACGTCGCCGCGAACGCAGTAGCGCAGGCCTTCAGGCCTGCCGATGTGATCGTGCTCGGCGCGGACACGACGGTCGTCGTCGACGGCGAGATTCTCGCGAAGCCGCGTGACGCTGCCGACGCGGCGACGATGCTGCGGCGGCTCGCGGGCGGCGTTCACGAGGTGCTCACGGGCGTGAGCCTGCGCCGCGGCGGATCCGAATTGGGACGCGTCGAGACGACGCGTGTGCACGTCGCGCCGCTCACCGACGACGACATCGCGTGGTATGTGGCAACCGGAGAGGGACGGGACAAAGCGGGCGCGTATGCCATCCAGGGCTTCGCGTCCCGCTTCATCCCGCGGATTGAAGGGTCCTATTCGAACGTCGTCGGCCTGCCGGTCGCCTGCGTTCGCGAGCTGCTTACAGAGATTTCAGGTACTCCACGAGGTCGTTCATCTCCGCGGCGCTGAGGTGCAGGCTGAACGTGTCGTTGTAGTGCTTGACGACGTCGAGCAGCGTGGCGAACCGGCCGTCGTGGTAGTAGCCGCCTTTGGCGTGAGACCACGCGCCCTTCAGCGGCGTTGTGCGATACATGCCGTCCGGCGAGCGGCTCGCCTGGAAATCGTCGATGCCGATCTCCGCGCCGCTGTGCATCGCCCAGCCCGGTTCGCTGAAGAGCGGCGCGACGTGGCACGACGCGCAGTTCGCGCGCGCGTTGAAGAGTGTCTGCCCGCGCGCGGCGGCGCGGCGGTCGAAGGTGCCTTCCGGCGCGGCCGGTGCAGGAATCGCGAGCTGGTAGAACTGCAGCTGCGCGAGCTTCGCCGTCACCTTGTCCTCGTCCGCGCGGGTGTGGCCCATGCCGGCGCGCGCCGCGACCGGGAACTTGGCGGCGTCGTCGAGGCGCGGGTCGAAGAACGTGCCCGAACCGTGCATCTCGAGGTTGGCGACGAACGCGTTCCAGTAGGGCACGCTGCCCCAGCCGGTGTAGGTGTGCTGGTTCATGCCGGCGAGGCCGAACGCCGACGGAATCAGCGTGGCCGCGGTCTTTCCATCGGGACGGAACGGTTTGCCGTCGAGGAAGAGTTCCGCGTCGAATCTGCCGGGCCCCCAACTGTTCGCGACGGCGCGCACGGTCGGCTGATCCACCTGGAGAAGCGCCGCCACGACGCTGAGATCGGGCGCCGCAGCGATAATCGCGCCGACGTTGAGATCGCGATTCGCCCATCCGTCGAGGCGGTGCCCAATGCCCGGCGCGAACGAATTGTCGACGTTCGAGTGGCACAAGGCGCAGGTCACGCCCATCGACTGCATTCCGCCGGTGGCGTTGGTGCCGATCGGCACGATGCCGAGGACGGCATTCAACCGGAGCAGCGCGAGGGTGTTCGCCGGATCCTTGAGATCGACCTTGCCGGCGCGAATGGCATCGACCAGCGTTGCCGGCAGCGCATCGACGTCCACCTTGAGGCCGAGACTCAGCGCGGTTGCCGGGCTGATGCCGGCGCCGACGCCGCCGAAACGTGAGCCCTCAATCGCCTGGTGCAGCTTGAGCGTGTCGCCCCAGAAGTGTTCGTCGCCGAAGGTGTCGAATCTGAACGTCTCGCGGCCGCGCGAGAACAGATCCCTGGCGTTCTTGCTGATCGCCTTGTCGAACGAGCGATCGTCGTTGCCCTCGCGCGCTTCCGCATGAGGTGCGAGGAACGCGGCGGTCCAGACGGCGGCCACACAGACGGCAACGACAAGCGTTGCCGAGGCCGATTTCTTCATAGGCAGTGCCTCCATGCCCCAATCAGAGTCGGCCGGCGCGAAAAGGTGACAATGGCCGCGGTTGCAACCTCCACAGGGGATCCGGACTCTAATGGGTTGCATGACGCCGGAGACGCTGATGGCCACCCTCAGCGACGCGGAAATCGTCGCACGGGTGTGCGGCGGCGAGACCTCGCTGTTCGAGGTTCTGATGCGGCGGCATAATCAGCGCGTCTACCGCGCCGCTCGCGCCATCGTGAAGGACGAGGCCGAGGCGGAAGACGTGATGCAGCAGGCGTACATCAACGCGTTCGTTCACCTGAAGCAGTTCGAGTCGAGGGCGCAGTTTTCGACCTGGCTCACCCGGATCACGATTTACGAAGCGCTCGCGCGTCGACGGAAACAGCGTCCGGAGGAAACGTTGGGCATCAACGACGACGACATCGACGACGCCGCCGGCGCGATGCGCACGTCCGAGGTGAGCCCGGAACGGCAGGCGTATTCCGGGGAGCTCGGCCGGTTGATCGAAGACGCCGTGGACGCGCTTCCAGAGACCTACCGCTCGGTGTTCATGCTCCGCGACGTCGAGGGCCTGAGCACGAGCGAGACGGCGGAGGGCCTCGGCGTCGGCGAAGAAGCTGTGAAGACGCGCCTGCATCGCGCCCGCGCCATGGTGCGGCGGATGCTCACGGACCGGCTTGGCGGCTCAGCGTCACTGGCCTTCCAGTTTCATGCGACCCGATGCGACCGGGTGGTCGCCGCCGTCCTAACGGAAATCCGGCACCAGAACCTCGACCCGCGCTAAAATCGGCCAGAATCAGCGGTACCGCTCCTTGCATCGAGGGGTGAGGCACGTTATTCTGACGTGACGGCCTTCTCGCGGAAGTCCTTATGGCACATCGATATATCAAAGTGACCCTGACTGCGGTCGTGCTCGTGCTGGCATTCGCGGGAATGATGTGGACGACGCTCCGCCAGGGCACCGAGTACTACAAGAACGTCGACGAGGTGCTGCCGCAGGCCCACGAATGGTCCGGCAAGCAGTTGCAGCTCCACGGCTATGTCGTGCCGGGGTCGATCATGCGCAAGCGCGACTCGCTCGAGTGGCGCTTCAAGGTTCAGAACAATCCAGCGCGCGCCGCGGGCACCAGCGGCGGCGTCGTCGACGCCACCTACAACGGGATCGTGCCGGACACGTTCAAGGACGAAGCCGAGGTGGTGTTGAAAGGCAAGCTGACGCCCGCCGGTTTCCACACCGACCCGAACGGCGTCATGGCGAAGTGCCCCTCGAAGTACGAAGCACAAGAAAAATCGGCTTCGGCCGGAACGTAGGAGCTCATGGCTTCACTCGGCGCAGCGCTTCTTCTCGCGACGTTCGTCGTGTGCAGCTACGCGGCGGTCGTCTCCGTCGTGGGCGCGCGCCGGCGGTCGCGCCCGCTGATTGAGAGCGGCATCGGCGCGTTCCACCTCGTCACCGCCCTGATGGTCGCGGCGTCGGCGGTGATGATCAACGCGTTTCTCACCAACGACTACTCGATCAAGTACGTCGAGCACTACTCCGACAGCGTCCAGCCGTTCTTTTACAAGATTACGTCGTACTGGGGCGGGCTGGACGGGTCGATCATGTTCTGGGTCTTCCTGCTCGCCGTCTTCGGCTCGATCGCGGTGTATGTCAACCGCGAGCGGCATCGCGAGCTGATCCCCTACGTCGTCGCCACGATCACCACGGTGCAGATGTTCTTCCTGTTCCTGATGATCGTGCACCGGAATCCGTTCACCACCTACCTGGCGAACGCGCCGACGGAAGGGCAGGGCCTCAATCCGCTGCTGCAGAACGTCTACATGGCGATCCACCCGCCGTCGCTCTACACGGGCTTCGTCGGGATGACGATTCCGTTCGCGTTCGGAATCGCGGCGCTGATTACCGGCCATCTCGACGACTCGTGGCTGCGCGCCGTTCGCCGCTGGACGATGTTCAGCTGGCTGTTTCTGTCCTTCGGCCTCACGCTCGGGATGATCTGGGCCTACGAGGAACTCGGTTGGGGCGGCTACTGGGCGTGGGATCCGGTCGAGAACGCCGGGCTGCTGCCGTGGTTCACGGCGACCGCGTTCCTGCACTCGGTGATGGTCCAGGAACGGCGCAGCATGCTGCGCGTCTGGAACGTCACGCTGGTCATCGTCACGTTCTTCCTCACCATCTTCGGCACGTTCATGACGCGTTCGGGCGTCGTGCAATCGGTGCACGCGTTCGGCGACGACCCGGTGCTGGCGAAGCTGTTCACCGGGTTCATGGTCGTGATCCTGGTGTTCAGCTTCTCGCTGGTGATCTGGCGGCTGCCGCTGCTCAAGGCGCGCAACGAGCTCGACTCGTGGCTGTCGCGCGAGGCGGCGTTCATGCTGAACAACTGGATCCTGTTGTTCGCCGCGCTGTTCGTCCTGTTCGGCACGATGTTCCCGACGCTGAGCGAAGCCGTCACCGGCGAACGCCTCACCGTTGCCGGCGCCTTTTTCAACAAGTGGATGGCGCCGGTCGGCCTGGTGCTGCTGCTCCTCACTGGCGTCGGACCGCTGCTGGCGTGGCGGCAGTCAACGGTGAAGAACCTCCTCGACAGCTTCTTGTGGCCGGTCGTGGCGGGACTGCTGGCCGGCGCGGTGGCGATGCTGTTCCGGATTCCGCTGTGGTCCGCCGGACTGTGCTTTGCGCTGTGCGGGCTGGTCGTCGGCACGGTTGTCCAGGAGTTCTGGCGCGGCGCCCGGATTCGCAAGAAGAACACCGGGACCGACATGCTGACGGCGCTCGTCGGCCTCGTCGGCCGCAACAAGCGGCGCTACGGCGGCTATATCGTTCACGTCGGCATCGTCCTGATCTTCTTCGGCTTCGCCGGCAACGTTCGCAAGCTCGACGAACAGGTGCTGCTCAAGGTCGGCCAGGAAACGAAGATCGGCCGCTATACGATCAAGAGCGACGGCATCAAGGTGAGCGACGACGGTCAGAAACAGATGACCACGGCGTACCTCACCGTCTACGTGAACGGTAAGGAAATCGACCGGCTGTATCCGGCGCGCTGGGCCTACCGGCGCCACGAGCAGGAGCCGACGACCGAGGTCGCGATTCGCCGCACGCCGGCGGAGGACCTCTACGCCGTGCTCGGCGGCTTCGATCTCGCCGATCAGTCGGCGACGCTGCAACTGGTCGTCAACCCGCTGGTCAACTGGATCTGGATTGGCTTTGGGGTGATGGCGCTCGGCACTGGCATCGCACTGCTGCCGGAACGCTCGTTCGCGTTCGCGATGTCGAAGCTGCCGGCCGAAGCGGCGGCAACCAGCACGATCGCGTTGCTGCTGCTGATGCTGCTTGCCGGCGCCGCGCCGGCCTATGCCCAGGCGGGCATGGGCGGGGCCGAGGACACGCGGTCGTCGTATTACGCGCGCACGCCGTTCGAGAAGCAGATGCAGCACGAAATCGTCTGCACCTGCGGCGCCTGCGGCCATCAGACGCTCGCCGAGTGCCGCAAGGACAACTGCAGCACGTCGCACCAGATGCGCGGCGAGCTCGCGGCGATGATCGATCAAGGCAAGAACCGCGACCAGATCATCCAGGCGTTCATGGCGAAGTACGGTGGCGAGGAAATGCTCGGCGCGCCGATCGACAAGGGCTTCAACCGGATGGCGTGGCTTTTTCCGTACCTGATCGGCGCGGCCAGCGCGGTCGCAGTCGGATTCGCCGCCGTGAAGTGGACGCGCAAGAGCGATCTGGACGCCGCGCCCGCGGCGCCGATCGACGCGGCGCTCGACGAGCGGATCAACGATGAGCTCCGCGACCTCGACTGAGAAAGTCCGGCTGAAGGCGGACGCTACAGGATCGGCGCGCAGCACCGGCGGCGCGCCCGATCGCGACGCCGACACCGGACTTCAACCCTGGCAATTCTTCGTCCTCGCCGCGCTCGGCTGCGCGACCGCGATTACCTTCGTGGCCCGCGGCCAGGGTCCGACGGCCATCGTGCTCCTCAGCGTGTTGATGGGCACCGCGGCGCTGGTCGGCTACACGACGCTGCGCACGGTGCGGCCGCTCGTCGCCGCGGAGGAAGAACGCACGATCATGATCGGCGAGCGGACGCGCGCGGCGCTCGAGCGCGAGAAGCTGCTGACGCTGCGATCGATCAAGGAACTCGAGTTCGATCGCGCGATGGGGCGGCTGTCCGACGAGGATTTCACCGAGATGGCCGGGCGGCTTCGTCTCCGCGCGGCAGGGCTGATCAAGCAGCTCGACTCAGGCGCCAGCTATCGCGACCAGATCGAAAAGGATCTGGCGAAGCGGCTCGGCGCGCCCGAGCAGGATGCTCGGCTAAAGCCTTCGCGCTCCGAAGACGGAAGGGCCTCAGCCGAGCGTGTCTGTGCGGCGTGCGCGACGCCGAATGACGACGACGCGAAGTTCTGCAAGAGCTGCGGAGCGAAACTGTGACGAGGGCGGGCGGGTCAGGCAGGCCAGGCAGGTCGGAACATCTGCGCATTTTCTGCGGCCTCTGCCTTCTCTGCGCCCTCTGCGTCGCGATCGAAGCGAGCGCCCAGGGCGGCTTCGCGATGCCGGATCCCAGGGAGATGAGCGGCATCCCGCGGCCGGTGGACGATCTGCCGAACGGCGCCATCTCGGTTCGTCTGATCCGCGGCTCGCTCTCCAACAACATCGTCAATCACCCGGTGAAGCTGCTGGCCAGTGGCAAGGAATTGACGGTGCAGACCGACGACGCCGGCCGCGCGCAGTTCAACGACGTGCCGCCGGGTTCGACGGTGAAAGCCGTAGCCGACGTCGACGGCGAGCACCTCGAGTCGCGTGAGTTTCCCGCGCCGACGCGCGGCGGCATCCGACTGATGCTCGTCGCCACCGACAAGTCGAAGCCGGCTGCTGCGCCGACTCCGGCGGTGAGCGGCGCCGTTACGATCGGCAGTCAGTCGCGCATCGTCGTGCAGCCGAACGACGAGAACATCGAGTTCTACTATTTGCTCGACGTCTCCAACACTTCGACCAACCCGGTGAATCCGCCGGCGCCGTTCGTAGTCGACCTGCCGAAAGGCGCCGCTGGCACGACGATCATGGAAGGGTCGTCGCCGCAGGCGAAGGTGAAGGGCACCTCGATCGTGGTCGAGGGGCCGTTCGCGCCCGGCCACACGTTCGTGCAGGCGGCCTACATGCTGTCCGGCGAAGGCGGCACGATCGACATCGCGCAGAAATTCCCGGCGACGATCGAGCAACTCGCGGTGGTCGTCAAGAAAGTCGGCGAGACGACGCTGTCGTCGCCCCAGATCAAAGACGTGCGCGAGATGCCGGCCGACAACGATGTGTTCCTCGCCGGACAGGGCGGGGAGCTGAAGGCCGGCCAGCCGCTGCTGCTCACGATCAGCGGATTTCCGCATCACAGCTCGGCGCCGCGCACGATCGCGCTGGTCCTTGCCGTCGCCATCGCGGCGATCGGGTTCTGGGCGGCGTCGCGGCCGATCGACGACGGCGCGGCCGCAGTCGCGCGCAAACGGTTGATTGCGCGGCGCGAGAAGCTGTTCGCCGACCTGGTTCGCCTCGAGCACGACCGCCGCAACGGACGCGTCGACGAACGCCGCTACGCGGCGCGGCGCGAAGAGCTCGTCAGCGCGCTGGAGCAGGTCTACAGCGCCCTCGATTCGCACGACGCCGGCCCGGGACCCGCCGATCGCGCAGGTCTCGCAGCCTGACGTGAGCGTCGACTTCACATCCGTTCAACTTCTCGACGTCTCCCGCCATTTCGGCCGCCGCCGCGCGCTGTCGCGGGTCTCGCTCAGCGCGGCGTCCGGGGATATCGTCGCCCTTCTCGGGCCCAACGGCGCGGGGAAATCGACGTTGATCACGATTCTCGCGACGCTGGCCACGCCGACGAGCGGCGAAGTGCGCTACGGCGATCAGCCGGCGGCGCGGCTCGGCGCGGCCCTTCGCATCCGCATCGGCCTGCTCGCCCACGAACTCCACTTGTATCCGGAACTCTCGGCACGGCAGAACCTCGCGTTCTTCGCCGAGTTGTACGGTCTCGATCCGCGGACGACCGTCGACGCTGCGCTGGAGTCGGCCGGCCTCGCCGATCGTGCCGACGATACGGTGAGCGGTTTTTCGCGCGGGATGCGGCAACGGCTGGCGCTGGAACGTGCGCTGCTGCACGGACCGCGACTGGTGCTGTTCGACGAACCCTTCACCGGGCTCGACGATCGCGCCGTCGGTATCGTCGCCGACCGTCTCCGCGCGCTGGCCGCGGGCGGCGCAATCGTCGTGCTCGCGACGCACGATCTCGACCTCGCCGACGGCCTCGTCAACCGCGTTGTGCTGATCCGCGGCGGCCGCCTCCTCTCCGACGAGGTCGCGACCACGGGGCTGCGGGCGCGCTACCGCGCCCTGATCGGAGCCGCCTGACGTGTTCATGCGGACCGCGTGGCTCGTGCTCCGCAAGGACTTCGCGATCGAGGTGAAGAGCCTCGAGGTACTGACGACGACGCTCTTTTTCGCGATCTCGTGCGTCCTGATCTTTGCGTTCGCGTTCGTCAAGAACGGCCAGGCGCCCGAAGACGCGGCGGCCGGGATCCTGTGGATCGCGATCGCCTTCTCGGGGACGCTGGCGCTGGGCCGCACGTTCGAGCGCGAGCGCTACGGCGAAACGCTGCGCGCGCTGCTGCTCGCACCGGCGCCGCGCCCGGCGCTCTACGTCGGCAAATTGCTCGGTATGCTGGCGCTGCTCGGGGTCGCCGAACTGCTGCTGGTGCCGCTGATCGCGTTCCTCTTTCAGGCCGCGCTGTTCAGCCGCCCGCTGCTGCTGGTCGGCATTCTTGGCGGCGGCACGATCGGGTTCGCCGCCGTCGGCACGCTGTTCGCCGCGATGCTGGTGCGCGCGCGCTCGCGCGACGTGCTGCTGCCCATCCTGTTGTATCCGATCACCATTCCGGTGATCATTGGCGGAGTACGCGGCACGGCGGCGCTGCTCGCATCGCCAGTGGACGAGCCCAGCGCCGTGATGTGGATCGGCATCCTCACGGCGTTCGACGTCGTGTTCGTGACCCTGTCGCTGTGGACGTTCGAGCCGCTGATGACGGAATAGGCGCGCGGCAGGTCAGGCGGGTCGGGCAGGTCAGGCAGGTCGGAGTGAATTGGTAATGAAAAAAGCCTTCGCGCCGCTTCTCGTCGTCGTCGCCATCATGTTCGTAGTTGCGCCGTTTCTGATCGCCAACGCGCCCTACGAATCGACGATGGGGCTGATCCAGAAAATTTTCTACTACCACGTGCCGTCGTGGTTCGCGATGTACATCGCGATTGGCGTGTGCGGCGTCGCCAGCGCCGTGTACCTGTTCAAGGGAACGCTGATCGCCGACGCTTATGCGACCGCCGGCGCCGAGGTCGCGGTCGTCTTCGGGCTGTGCGGTCTCATCACTGGCCCGCTGTGGGGACGCGTCGCGTGGGGCGTCTGGTGGCAATGGGACGTCCGCCTGACGACCGCGCTGCTGCTCGAGCTGATCTTCGTTGCCTACCTGATGGTGCGCCAGTTCGGCGGGCCCGGCGCCGAGAAGCTTGCTGCCGCAACGGCGATCTTCGGCACCGCGACTGCGCCGTTCGTCTACAAGTCGGTCGACATCTGGAGGACCGTCCACCCGAACACGAACGTGATCCCGACGCTGAAGCCGTCGATGGGCGGACCGTTCGCGTTCAGCTCGCTGGCCTTCATTCTGCTGTCGACGCTGCTGGTGACGGCGCGCGTCCATCTCGCGAAGCGGCAGATGATGCTCGACGAGCTCTATCTCGCGCACGAGGAAGAATCATGATGTTGCTGACGCAGGCGCTGTTCGCGCTCGGCTTGCAGCCGCCGCCGGGCCAGAGCGAGTTCATCCCGCTCAACGAGCTGCCGGCCTCGGAGAAGCTGCCGGCGGCGCCATTTCTCATCGCCGCCTACGCGTTCGTCTGGGTCGCGGTGATGTTCTACCTGTGGACGATCTGGCGGCGGCTCAACAAGGTGGAAGCGGACCTCGACGCGCTGGCAAGGAAGACACCGCCGCGATGACCGCCGGGCATTTCATCTTCATCCCCGCCGTTGCGCTGATCGGGATCGTGATCGGCTGGGTCCTCGGCTCGCGCGCCGCCCGCGACGCCTACGCTGCGGAACTGCGGCGACGCGAGGAGCGGGCGGCGCGGAAGTCGTCTTAGTCTCGGAGCGCGAAGCCTTGAGGCGAGCGTTCAGGAGCGGAAGCTATCGCTCGGCTAAAAGCCTTCGCGCTGCTAGCGTCCGACCGCGAGGCGCTGGGCCAGGACGTCCGGTAGGCCGGCGTCGACGATTTTGGACTGCGCCTCGTCGACGCGATATCTGGTTCGGTACAACTCGACCCGCCGCCCCGTCGTGTCGACGATCGCGTAAGCAGCGCGTGGATCGCCGTCGCGCGGTTGCCCCACCGATCCCGGGTTGATCAAGTACTTGCAGCCGTCGCGCATCTGAATCGTCGCTTCTTCCGCCGGGGATGCTCCGACGCTGTCGAACGACTCGGACGACAGCTCGAAGGTGATCGGGTAATGCGTGTGGCCGAAGAGGCACAACGGCCGCGTCGAGACCTTCAGCGCGCGTACCGCGTCGAGCTCGTCGAAGATGTACGCATCCTCGTCGAACGGCGAGCCGTGGCAGATTTCCACCACATCGTCGACGACGATAGGTCCTTCGGGCAGCGCGGCAAGCCATTCGCGGTTCGCCGGCGTGAGCACGTCGAGCGTCCAGCGCGCCGCGCTCTTCGCCACCGAGTTGAAGCCTTCGGCCTGCTCGAGACCGCAGGCAACCTTGTCGTGATTGCCGCGGACGAGCGCCGCCGGCTTCAGACCCTGCACGCGCGCAATGACGGCGTTCGGATCGGCGCCGTAGCCGACCAGATCGCCGAGGACGAGCGTCTGCTCGTAGCGCCGTTCACCGGCCTCGGCAAGGCAGGTCTCGAGCGCCTCGAGGTTCGCGTGAATGTCGGTGAGGACGAGATAGCGCATCAGTGCTCCAGCCAGTCGACGAGCTGCTCGACCAGCGCGTCGACGCTGGCGCGGGCGGCGTCGAGCCGAACGTGCGCCTGCTCGTACGCCGCGCGGCGTTGATGATACAGGCGTTCGAACCCGGAGCGGTCGGCGGCGAGCGGCCGTCGGCCGTCGGCCGGCACGCGGCCGATCAGCCGGTCGAGCGGCACGTCGAGCCAGACCGAGACGCCGTCGGCGTTGATCGCGGCGCGATTCTGCACGTCGGCGAAGGTGCCGCCGCCCGTCGCGACGACGAGATGGCGGGGGGCGAGATGGTCGAAGAGGACGTGGCGCTCGACGGTGCGGAAGTACGGCTCCCCGCGCCTGGCGAAAATCTCCGCAACGGTCTGCCGCTCGCGCGTTTCGATGAGCTCGTCCACGTCCACGGCGTGCCAGTCGAGGCGCTTTGCCAGCGCCCTGGCGAGCGTAGTTTTACCGGCGCCCATGAATCCGACCAGGTAGATTTTGTCGGCCTTCACGAGGTTCGACCCCCGCTCACCGCGTGCCAGGCTCGTACGCCGCGGACACCAGCTGCGACAGCGTGTCGAAGAAGCCGGGGTAGGAGATTGCCACCGCGTCGGCGCCTTCGATCGTCGATGGGTCTTCCGCGGCAAGCGCCGCGACCGCGAAGGCCATCGCCATCCGGTGATCGCCGCGCGCGTCGGCGACACCGCCTGATGGCCGCGCATTGTTTGAAGGGCCGGCGATTGAGAACCCGTCGGGCCGTTCGTCGGCCTCGAGGCCGAGGGCACGCAGCCCGGCGACCAGGGCGGCGATCCGATCGCTTTCCTTGACGCGCAGCTCGCTCGCGCCGCGCACGGTGACGTGGCCGCCGTGCGCCGCCAGCGCCGCAATCGCCGGCAACTCGTCGATCAGCGCCGGAACATCCGACGGCTCGATGTCGACCGTACCGACGCGGTTGCCCTCGACCGTCACGCTGCCGCGCGGTTCGCCGGCGTCGGTCGCCGTGATGCTCACCGACACGTAGGCGCCGAAGCGGCGCAGGACGTCGAGCAGGGCGATGCGCGTCGGATTCAAGCCCACGTCCTCGACCTCGATGCGGGAGCCCGGTTGCGCGGCCGCGGCGACCAGCCAGAACGCCGCCGACGAGAAATCGCCCGGCACGGTCAGCGGTCGGCCGGCCAGCCGCTGTCCGCCGCGGACGCCGACCGTCAGGCCGTCGATCGACACCGACGCGCCAAACGCTGTCAGCGCGCGCTCGGTGTGATCGCGGGTGGCCGCCGGCTCACGAACGGTGGTCTCGCCGTCGGCGTGCAGCCCCGCCAGCAGCACCGCGCTCTTGACCTGCGCGCTCGGCGTTTCCGGCTCATGTGCAATCGCGCGCAGTGCCGAGCCGTGGATCGTCAGCGGCGCATGGCCGTCGACGGCCTCGACGCGGGCGCCCATCCGCTCGAGCGGCGCGATCACCCGCCGCATCGGCCGTTTCGAGAGCGACGCATCGCCGATCATGGTGCTGGTGAACCGGTGGCCGGCCAGGACCCCGGCCATCAGCCGCATCGTCGTCCCCGAATTTCCGGCATCGAGCGGCGCCGCCGGCGAACGGAGTTGCCCGAACCCTCGTCCCAGTACAGTAACGGTGCCAGGCGCGGTGTCTTCAATCTCAACGCCGAGCGTCCGCAGGCAGGCGAGCGTCGACTGGCAGTCAGCGCCTGGGGCAAAATGAGCGAGCGTCGAGCGCCCCTCGGCCAGCGCTGCGAGCAGCGCATAGCGGTGCGCGATCGATTTGTCGCCGGGCACGCGCAGGCGGCCGCGCAGACGGCGCGCGGGCGTGATGGTCGCGGAGTGAGGCATCGGACGGCAGCAATTTTACTCCGCTGCGCCGTCGGTCCGGCGACCGCGGCGCCGCCGCGATCAGCGAACAACGGCGGTTCGGCGCGCGCGGCGTCTTGACTTCGGCAGACAGATGACGTTAAG
>Ga0075435_100001912_pt1 | contig 13560 bp, 13 predicted proteins | sample RhiMethybrSRZTD4_FD_75302 | JGI IMG/M metagenome (GOLD analysis project Ga0075435, IMG submission 75302) | Populus rhizosphere microbial communities from Tennessee, USA - Rhizosphere MetaG P. TD hybrid SRZTD4 | ecosystem: Host-associated > Plants > Roots > Rhizosphere > Soil | place: USA...
AAAGCGACTCTCGTACCAAACGTTCCATTCGTCGAAGGAGATGTTGATCCGCTGGCTCCGACCCAGCTTTGCGCGTACGTGATCCGCAGTGGACACGACATCGTTGATGAAGATATCCATGTTGACCGACGAGGCGAGGAAGCTGCCGGTATCACCGAGATCTTCGTAGTACGCGTGCGCGGAGATGAAATCCACGTCGTCGTAGGCATGCTCGAGGACTGTCGCTTCCCACGAGCCGAATGTGGGCATCTGCCGGTTGGAGCTTCCGCAGGCAACGAGCTCTAAAGCTGGGTCGAACTGCCGGAGCGCGCGAGCGGTCGTCGACGCCAGCCGGCCGTACTCGTCGGGGGACTTGTGGCCCAACTGCCAGGGTCCGTCCATCTCATTGCCCAGGCACCACATGCGGATGTCGTACGGCCGATCCGCGCCGTGACGGCGCCGGCGATCGGACCAGAACGTGCCGCCGGCATGGTTGCAGTACTCCCACAGGTCGATCGCTTCTTGAGTCCCACGTGTGCCGAGGTTGATCGCCAGCATCGGTTCGACGTTGGCCTTGCGGCACCAGCGGATGAACTCGTCGAGGCCGAATTGGTTGCTTTCCACACTGCGCCAAGCTGGGTCGAGCCGGGTTGGACGCTCCTGGACGGGGCCGACGCTGTCCTCCCAGCGAAAGCCGGACACGAAGTTGCCTCCGGGGTACCGGACGACGGTGATTCCGATCTCCCGCACCAGATTGAGTACGTCGGTTCGGAAGCCGTCCTCATCGGCACTGGGATGGTCCGGCTCGTAGATCCCTGTGTAGATGCAGCGACCCATGTGCTCCACAAAACCGCCGAAGATCCGCCGATTGACAGGCCCGATCAGAAAGGTGGGCTCGAGGACAAGCGTGGCCGTCAGCATTCCGCGATCACGTCAAGACAGCTTGGCCACCGTCAGCAATACGGCGGAGTCTTCGAGGGCTTCGAGGCTATGGCGGTTGTCGGGAATGATCAGCAAGTCCCCTCGAGCGGCTTCCCACGACAGGTCGGCTGCTGAGAGTCGTACCCGCCCATGCAAGATCAGCACTGTCGCCTGACCGGGGTTCTCGTGCTCGGCAAGGCGAGCTCCCGCGATCATGCCGATCACGGTCTGGCGTAGCACCTTCTCATGACCGCCATAGACGGTGTCCGCGGTGTGCCGACCAGCGGCGGTGGCAGCCAGCTTCATCTGCTGGCGCGCGAGAGCCTCGAGGGAGATCTTCTGCATGGCAACAGTCTCTCCTCTTCAAGCGTTGCCGCGAGCGCGGGGCAATCAGTACTGCGACGACTCTGCGTCCCGATCCAGCGTTTCGATTGCACTGAGGAGCGCCCATACCGGTTCAGGCGCATCTTCGCCGGCCCACAGCTCGATCTGCTTCGCCTTGTCGCCCGCAATCTCAATGGTTGTTATGCCACCATCGACCGCCTTTGGGTGCACGGGCTCGGGCATAGTCAGATCGACGACTTCGTTCGCGAGCCGCTCAAGCTTGGCAACATCACCAGGCGCCAGTCGTCGATCTGCGCGGATCTTGCCGTGATCGGTGAGGGTGAGCCGGTCACCGCGGACCGAGGTGACGCGATCGTCGTCCATCACCCCACCAAGGATCCTGACAGTGATCTGCACCTCTCGAGCCTATAGAGAAGCCAGGAGCCGCTCGCCGGCCAAGGCCGGCTCAGGCCATCCGCCCATCGAAGACTTGGTCGATCTGGGCCTTGTGACGCCCGGCCCGGCGCGCAGGAAAGAGGGCGAGGTCGGCATGATGCAAGGCTTGGCGTGCAGTCCCGTAAGTGCACCGCGGCTCGAGGAACTGCAACGAGTGGAACGCGACCGCATCCGCGACCCCGGGCCCAACGAGGACACGCAAGTCCCAGAGCAGGGCTGCCCATGCGCTGCCCACCCTGTAGCGGTCTTGGGGGTCCTGCGGATTGGACATCAGCCGCAGGGCCTGGTCGTCACACCGTCGGGCCCCCTTGGGTTCGTCGCGCACCCAGTCTCCGAATCGCGGGTCGTTGAAAAATGTCGCCTGAGCATAGTCGGCGAACCCCTCGTTGATGCCGCGCGCAATCGGCGAGGCGAACTCGTCGTCGAGACGAGCAATTCGATGGACGACGGCATGAGTGAACTCGTGCATGCAGATGTCGCCGGACCGGGCCGCAGGATGGGGAGTCTCGGCGAGTCTGATCATCTTTTGGCCAGGAAAGAATGCCCCGACCTGGGCGTTGACAGTCCGGTCCTGCACCCGAATTGTGAGCGGTGCAAATAGCTCGTCATTGAATACGTCCGGCCCCAAAAGATCGCGAAAAAATTGCATGGCATTCGCCATGTGACTAAAGCCACATACCTCCTCGAAGCCCTCCTGATCGGGCTTGAGTCGAAAGTCGCGTTTAGCGTTGGTGATGGCATTGCCCATGGCCGGAACAGTCATGAGCTTGCCTGTATTCAGGACGCCGCGACGACCTTCCAGCCCCGCCAGCCGCACTATCTCGGGTGCCGGATCCCGGGCTGGATTGATCCGAAAGACTCGTCCCTCGCCGAAGCTCGCCGAACAGCTCACGTCTTGCGCGTACAGCAGTCCCAGCTGCGCGTCGGCCTGCACGTACGCGCGGACATCGATCGGCTCACTGACATCGGTCACCCGGGCGCGATAAGCCCACACACCACGGCCCTCAAACGGCCAGACCACGCGCTCCACGTCAATCTTCGCGCTCCCCGGCACCTGGAGTTGATCACGCACAGCTTGAACAACCGCCGCGGTCGAGTGCCGGGGAACGCGCCCGGGGTCGCGCTGCGAGAGGTCCGCGACTGGGCCGCCGAGCACGACGCTCGCCGAAGGGGAGGACACTGTCCGATACCGGGCCCCGACCACCGGACGCCCGCGCAGCAGCTGCTGGTGAGTCGTCTGTTCGCAGACAGTCGACTGAAAGCTCGTCTGGACCCGCTCGCTGCCAACCTTCTGCTCGAGATGTTCCTCGAACGGTCCGAATGCGCCAACGCCGGCTGTACGCGTCGCCAGAAACAAAGTCTCCGGACCACCCACTGATTTCCAGGAGTGGTTGCGCTTGGACATCGTGCGCGCCAGGGTTTCAGCGGGTGGTAAGCCGGGAGCGCCGATAATGTCGGAAAGATCGCAATTCACTATCGGATAGACAGATTGGCCCTCCCCGGCAAATCCCATATACGCCGCTCCGCCCTATTCGGACTTCCCCAGATCGCTACCATACTGCGCAGCGGGAGACGCCCGCTCATTTTGGCCGCGTGAGGTTGGTTGCAATGGCGGTTGACACAGCGCATCAAATTCGAGTGGTCGTGCTACCAAAATCGGCTAAGAACAATGCCGAGATAAACAAGATCGCTCAGCGAAGGCTTGGCGTCGGCTGGCGCGTACAGCGGCTCACCCGGGGCAGCCGGTTGGTACTGCTCACCGGCACGAGTGATCATGCCGTCGGCACTCGCGAGCACGCCCGCGAGTCGCACGAAGCGGCTCTGGCGTTGTACCGCAGCAAGCAGTTCAGCCGGGTTGAGGCAGATGTGCCGGTGGCGGTGGATGTCGAGCCTGGTGTCGATGCGACGGGCGCGTTCGGCGACAATCCGTGTGAGAACAACCCGCCGCCGCTGGATTGGGTGCACACGATCCTGCGCTGGCCGGAAGCAATGGCAGGGATGTCGAGTGCCACCCGCGGCGGTATCGGCATCAGCCTCGGCCAGCCAGATTCCGGCTACACGCTGCATCCCAATCTTGGCACTGCCGGCCTGGACCTCAACCGGGATCGCGACGTCATTGACGGCGATGACGACGCCCTTGATGATCTGATCCCCAACCCGGCTTGGCCGCTGCCCAACCCCGGCCACGGCACGCGGACGGCTAGCGTCATCGTCGGGCAAGGAACGCCCACCGAAGGGATCGTTGGTCTTGCTGGTCGCTCTCTCTTGGTGCCGATCCGCGCCACCGAGAGCGTGGTCCAGCTGTTCGACTCCGATGTTGCGAAGGCGGTCGCCCATGCCCGCCAGGTTGGCTGTCACGTCGTGACGATGAGCCTTGGCGGCAAGGGGTTCTTCGGGCTGAAGGGGGAGATTCAGCGAGCCGTCGACGCCGGCATGATCGTCATGGCGGCGGCCGGCAACTACGTACGACTGGTGACCGCGCCCGCCAGCTACGACAACTGCCTAGCCGTGGCTGCAACCGGACCGGGCGACACCCTCTGGGTCGACTCGTCCCGCGGGACAGCGGTCGACGTCAGCATGCCGGGTTCGTGTGTGTACGTCGCTGCGTACGACGGCCAGACCCCGATCGTGCGGATGGCCAACGGCACCTCCTATTCGGTCGCCCATTTGGCAGCCGCGGCCGCGCTCTGGCTGGCGCATCACGGCCGCCAGTTGCTGATCAACATGTACGGGGCGAAGCGCATCCAGGCAGCTTTTCTCGCAACCCTGCGCTGGCCAGGCGTCTGCGTCGTGCCGCCAGGGTGGGATCCCGACTACGGTGTCGGTCGCGTTGATCTGCTGGCCTTGTTGGAGGCGCCGCTACCCGGGCCGCAAGATCTTGTCGATGTGGGCGCCTTCGGCACCGGCGATGACGACGCCGTAGCCCGGATCGCGGCCATGATCAGCGCCGATCCCGTACGCGTCAGGATCCGGCTCGCCGAGCTGCTCAAGGTATCCGACCACGACGAGCTGAACCGCACGATCGCCGAACACGAGGGCGAATTGGTCTATCTCGTTCTGGCCGATCGTGTCTTTGCCGAGTCGCTGGCACAAGCCGGGGCGATCGGTGCCTTTCCTCCCAAGATCAACGTTGCCGGTGTCACCGGCGATCTTGGTGCCAGGCTTGCGACTTGAGACCTCAGCTCACCAGCTCGGAGAGAGGTCGGAGTGCTTGGAGATGGTCGACTTCGGCACTCATGGCCGCGCTGACATCTCGGAGCAGATGACGCACCTTGTGGAGGCTCCAGTCGTACGCGGCCACTGCCTCCGTGACGTCGAACATGTCGCGGGATAGCCGATCCCGAGTGCCTTCGTACGCCTCGAAGGCTGAGGCTTCGCCGCAACCGGAGAGTACCGCTAGCACCGCATCCGCGAGCAGCTCGGCATCGCGCAGCGCGTCGGTCATCCCGTGGGTGGTGATCGGGTCCTTGAAGTAACCGGCATCTCCCACCAGCGCCCAGCCGTCACCCCATCCGCGGCGCAGGTAGCCGGGTATGCCGCCCCATCCACGAAGGCTGGTCGCGCGCTTGGCATCCGCTACTCGATCGACCAAGGACGGTGCCGCCGAGGCGAGAAGCGTGGCGAAAGCCTGCTCGGCTCCGCTGCTTCGCAACGAATGCATGCGGGCCGGCGTCGTGGCCACAAACACGCATGTGGAGTCGTTGGTTGGAATCAGCCCGGCCGCCGCGCCCTCGCCGTAGGCCCATTCATACCCTGCTGCCGGCAAGTCGGTGAGATATCGATAGAGGACAGCGCTTGCACTGCTGCCTTTCAAGATCACCGGCGCCGCTGTTTCGGCAGCGACCGTGGAGCGTACGCCGTCGGCGCCGATCGTGAGGTGTGCGTGCAGACTCATCGACTCGTTCCGGCGACCACGGACCCTCACACCCGTTATGCGGTCGGACGTGTCGCGGATCAGCTCCGTCACGGTGGTCTCGTGCAATACATGAGCGCCAGCGGCGGCTGCGGCATCGACAAGTATCCGGTCGAGGACGTAGCGCCGCGGCGCGTACAGCGCGTCGACGCCCTCGCTCGGGCGGATAGTGACGCTAATCTCCTCACCGTCGGCGTAGTGGAAGACCACCTCACGGATCGGCGGTGTGTTGGCTGCGACGACATCGGGGAGCACGCCCCATCGCGAGAGTTGCAGGACTGCGCCGCGCATCAGACCGTGTGTTGACACCGTGTCGCTGCCCCGGCGACCGTGGTCCACGAGAACAACTCGGACGCCGGCGCGGGCGAGCAGTAACGCGGTAGAAGCGCCGGCGATCCGACCGCCGACTATGGCGACGTCATAGGCGCTCATGCTACGGACCGTCGAGTTGCGGCGAACCGACGATCGGGGGCCCGACGACCCAACAGATGATCGACTACGTCGCGCGCGTCGTGTCGCGCGCCGTCGATGAACCCGGAATCGCGCCGATGCTGGAAATACTGGCCAACGACGTAAAGGCCAGGTGCCGGCGTGACACCTCGCTGCTGCCGGATCGAGCCGTCCGGCGCCAAGACCGGCACCGGCATCCAGGGGTGGTCTGGGCGGTAGCCTGCGGCGATGATCACCGTCCGGATGTTCTCTTCGGCAAGGCTTAGTCTCGTCACCGGTTCGGGGATGTGGACCGGACCAGGTCGGACGGCAGGCAACACCTCGCGGTTCAGGCCAGCGGCGTCGATGTAGCGGTCCACCGCATCGAGAAAGTGATGCATCCTTCGATCGGCTTCGCTGACATTGTCAAAGAGATCATTTCGGAATGACGCCGTCGTCCCGGCCACCTCCTCGAGTCGGCCCTGCAGGTGCACTCCGCGTTGCTGCAGCACTTGTAGATCGAGGTCGCCGCCGCGAAGCTCCGGATCCGCACGGCCGATCAGCTGCAATGAATTTTCCCGTCGCGCCGCGGCGATGTCGGGCATCTGGTCGATTGTGCGAGCGAGCCGACCGGTCGCGTCCAGCCACCAGAAGCTGTCCATGCCGCGGTAGCGGCGCGGCATCCTGGTGTGCCGGCCGACCGCGATGGCCACCTGCCGACCCGCGCGACTCAGCTCGTCGGCGATCTGTACGCCGGAGGCGGAGGCGCCCACCACGAGCACGCCGCCAGGAGGAAACGTGTCAGGGTTGCGGTACGAGCTCGCAGTGAGCACCTCCACACGACTCGAGATGCCGGACAGGCCGCCGGGCAGATGCGGACGACCGTTGGGCCCGGTGGCGACGACGACATGACGGGCATGCCAGGTCCCGCTGTCAGTGACGACACAGAATCGGGCGCACCCCGGGCTCCGGGTAGCGGAGATCTCCAAGACATTAGTGTCCGGGACGATCGGCGCCTGGAAAGAGGATGCGTAGCGTTCCAGGTGCCGAACCAACTCGCCAGAGCTGAGGTAGCCATCGGGATCGGGTCCGGCGTAGTGCCAACAAGGTAGCCGCGTCATCCAGTTTGGCGTAAGCAGCCGTAGCGAATCCCAACGCTCGGTACGCCAGCGTTCCGCCACCCGACCCCGATCGAGCACGACATGATCACGTCCGGCGTCGGTGAGCAGCCGGCTGACAGCCAGCCCAGCGTGGCCCGCGCCAACGATGACAGTGTCGGTGCTCGTCACAGTGTTCGGCCTAGGGAGTGGTTGGGGTACTCAGTTGGTGACGACGTCGATGATCACCCGAGTCGGACTGGTGAGTACGTCGTAGACGGCGGAACGGCGGCGTGACTGCTCGACAAGTCCGCGCAGCGTCTCATCGTCCGCGTCGCCTTCGATGTGGAAGGTGACCCGGATCTCCTGGTAGCCGTTGCGAACCGTGCCGTCAGAGAGTCCGAGAAGTCCGAGCAGGTCGATGTCGCCCTCCACCGTGGAGGTCACCTTGTGCAGGTCGACCCGGCGCGCAGCCGCAATGTTGGCAAGACCGGAGGTGAGGCAGGCAGCGATGGCGTGCAAGACGAACTCGATCGGTGTGGGTCCATTGTCTTGTCCCACCAGGACGGCGGGATGGTCGGCGTCGAGCGTTGTGACGTTCTTGTGCTGCATCTCCTGCATCGCGCCGTAGAAGTCCGACAGCTGCGAACGACTATGTGTGCCGCTCACCCAAGTGTTGGAGGCTCGGAACTGGAACTTGGCGATCTCCTTCTGCTCTTTGACGGCATCGAGAGTGGCAAACAGCGTTGCCACGTCCACACCGTTCCGGCGCGGTGCTTCAGTCGCGGTAGTGCTCATGGAAGGTCCTCCTGTTTTTTATTCGGTCGGTCGACCGAACTAGGCAAAAGTGTCACTCTGTTGGTAGAGTCCTGTCAAGCCCGATCGAACGACCGAACAAGATAACTAGGTGAGAGAGGTTGTTGAGCTTCTCGGCATTGGCGATGTGTTTAGCCAGCACGCTAGGAGGTGGCCGGACGGTTAACATCCGCAAAATCACGTAGTTTCCTTCGCGATGATCAAGGTCCGTAGACATGGAGAGGGGTCCAACCTTGGCGGAAACCGTGGTTCGTGCCGCAGACACGCGCACGCTCATCCTTGACGCGGCACGGCGCCGGCTACTGGCCGACGGCTATGGCGGCATGTCGACCCGCAAGGTGGCCGATGAAGCCGGAGTTCCGCTGAGCCAGCTCCACTACCATTACGGCTCCAAACAGGGCCTGATCCTTGCGCTGCTCGAGGAAGAGAATCAGCGGCGGCTGGCGCGCCAGCGCAACATGTACTCCGAGGATGCACCGCTGTGGCAGCGCTACGAGCGCGCCTGCGACTTTCTCGAAGATGATCTTGACTCCGGCTATGTACGCGTACTGCAGGAAATGATCGCGGCCGGTTGGTCCAACGAGGAGCTCGGCGACGCGGTGCGCAAGTTGGTGGGCGGGTGGTTTTCCCTGCTCAACGAGGTGGCACGGGAGGCCGAGCAGCGCCACGGCCGGCTCGGCCCGTTCACGGCCGATGAGGTGGGCACGCTGGTGGGTGCTGCGTTCATAGGTGCGGAAGCCTTATTGCTGCTCGGTTTCGATCGCGACGTGCTGCCGATCCGCTCGGCGCTGCGGCGGTGCGGCGTGGTGATCAGGCAACTGGAAGAAGGATCAGCCCGGTAAGGAAGGACCGATCATGCGGGCATGTCAGCCGCTCCGTGACGGCTACGTCGAGCGCGATGGGATCAAGATCTTTTACGAGGTGTTCGGCGCTGGTGAACCCACGGTGCTCTTGCTGCCAACCTGGTCGATCATCCACTCCCGGCAGTGGAAAATGCAGATCCCTTACCTGTCGCGACACTGCCGAGTAGTGACGTTCGACGGCCGCGGCAATGGTCGTTCCGATCGGCCTTCGGAGCCCGAGGCGTATGCCGAGTATGAGTTTGCGGCCGACGCCGTCGCCGTCATGGACGCAACACAGACTGACCGCGCTGTGATTGTCGGCAACTCAATGGGCGGGCAGCGCGGCCTGGTGCTCGCTGCAAACCACCCGGAGCGGGTCGAAGCGGCTGTCTTCATCGGCCCCAACTACCAGGGTGGCGGAAACCCACTGTCCGAACGCACGGTCTACGACTGGGAGGCCGAACTCGACACAGACGAGGGCTGGGCGAAGTACAACAAGCACTATTGGCTGCGTGACTACCGCGGTTTCCTAGAGTTCTTCTTCTCCCGGGCATTCACGGAGCCGCATTCGACGAAGCCGATCGAAGATTGCGTCGGCTGGGGCCTCGAGACGACTCCCGAGACGCTCGCGTTGACTCAGTTGGCGCCCGACCTGGAATCTGACGAGCAACGCGAACTTGCGCAACGCGTCCACTGCCCTGTCCTGGTCATTCACGGTGAAGCCGATGCCATCCAGTCCGCGAGCCGTGGGATTGCCCTGGCTGAGCACACGGGCGGTCGGTTGGTGTTGTTGGAGGGTTCTGGTCATGCGCCGCATGTGCGGGATCCGGTGAGGGTCAATTTGTTGTTGCGGGACTTTGTGAAGCCGGTGCCGCCGCCGGGGCGGTGGGTGCGTGGGAGGTCTCGTCGTAGGCGGGCGTTGTATATCTCGTCTCCGATTGGGTTGGGGCATGCGCAGCGGGATGTGGCGATCGCGGATGAGTTGCGGAAGTTGCATGCTGATCTTGAGATTGATTGGCTTGCGCAGCATCCGGTGACGAGGGTTTTAGAGGCGGCTGGTGAGCGGATTCATCCGGCGAGTGCGCTGCTGGCCAATGAATCCGGCCATATTGAGAGCGAGTCGGCTGAGCATGATTTGCATTGTTTTCAGGCGATTCGGCGGATGGATGAGATCTTGCTTGCCAATTTCATGGTGTTTCATGATCTGGTGCGCGATGAGCCCTATGACCTGTGGATCGGCGACGAGGCGTGGGAGCTGGATTATTATCTGCACGAGAACCCGGAGCAGAAACACACCCCGTATGTCTGGATGACTGACTTTGTCGGCTGGTTGCCGATGCCGGATGGTGGCGATCGGGAGGCGTTGGTGACCGCGGATTACAACGCGGAGATGATTGAGCATATTGCGCGTTTCCCGCGGTTGCGGGATCGGGCGATCTTTGTGGGGAATGAGTCCGATATTGTTCCGGATGCGTTTGGGCCGGAGTTGCCGTTGATCCGGGATTGGACGCGGGAGCATTACGCGTTTGCCGGTTATGTGACCGGTTTTGATCCGTCTGATTTCGCTGATCGGGAGCGGCTGCGGCATCAGTTGGGTTACCGCGACGATGAGCAGGTGTGCCTGGTCACGGTGGGTGGTTCCGGGGTTGGTGGTCATCTGCTGCGTCGGGTGGTCGAGGCGTTTCCGGAGGCGAAGCGTCGGGTTCCGGGGCTGCGGATGGTGGTCGTGACGGGTCCCCGGATCGACCCGGAGGCGTTCCCGCGGCGGGAGGGTTTAGAGGTGCGCGGTTTCGTCCCGGAGTTGTATCGGCATCTGGCCGCTTGTGACCTGGCCATTGTGCAGGGCGGCCTGACCACCTGCATGGAGCTGACCGCCACCGGTAGACCGTTCATCTATGTGCCGCTGCGGCACCACTTCGAGCAGAACTTCCATGTCCGGCACCGGCTCAACCAATACGGCGCCGGCCGCCGGCTCGACTTCGACCAGGCCACACCCGACACCATCGCCGCCGCCATCACCGCCGAGATCGGCCGCGACGTCGACTACCAACCCGTCGAAGCCAACGGCGCCACCCAAGCCGCAACCCTCATCGCCGAACTTCTCTAGCTCGAGCCTCCCGCTCGGCGGCGGCGACGCCCGTATCGCAGGCCTCGACTGAGCGGGCCTTCGGCTTGCTCCGGCTCAGGTGCCAGCGTCTTCGCAACGTCAGTGAGCCAGTCGTTCACCGCGGTCCACAGCCGGCTGAGCACGTCAAGCTGCGGACCGTCTGCCGCAATCGGGCCGCCGTTGAGCCGGACTATCTGTTTGCCTAGCTGGACAGAACCGGTGTCGCGCAACACGACGGTCACCGTGTCGTCAGTGACCGACAGCTCGAGCTGGCGTGCGGCGGCTTGTGTCGGCGTATCGTCCGCGGTGTCGTGTGTGCTGGCTTGGTCAAGTGTTGCGGCGAGCTGCTCGAAGTCGACACCTGCATCGGCAAGCGCCTTCGCGGCGACACTGTCTGGCTGCTGGATGATCGCCTCCAGAATGTGCTGGCTACCCACGGGCCCTTCGCCGGCAAGCTCAGCAGCCAGCATCAGGACGTCGCGGGCCGCGGGCGTGCGATCAGCAACATATGCCTCCCGCCCGCTGGGCGACTTGATCCGTTCCAACACCTCGTTCCGGATCCTGTCCAGCGGGTGTTTGGCCGACAGAATCTGCGCAGCCCGACCCTCGCCCTCTCGGAGCAGGCCGAGCAGGATGTGCTCAGTGCCGATGTAGTTGTGCTTGAGCTGCAGCGCCTCACGCAGCGACAGTTCGAGGACCTTCTTCGCCCGCGGAGTGAACGGAATATGCCCGCCGGGCGACGCCTTGCCCCGCCCGACCATTTCCTCCAGCTTGGCCTGCACGTCGTCATGGAGATAACCGAGAGTTGTGAGGCTTGCGCTCGCCAGCGAGTCCGATGTCGCCAGCAGCCCCAGCAGCAGATGCTCGGTGCCGATGTAGTTGTGGTCTAGCTCGCGGGCCTCTTCCTGCGCGCTGACGACAACGTGCCGGGCTTGCCCAGAGAATCGCTCGAACATATTTTCAGTATCTAAACCATGTCAATACGCTATTACTAATAGGGCTCTCTAAGAGGTGACACAGTGACTTACGAGTGGGACGACCGCGTCGCCGCGTGGCGTGACGAGCTGGAGCTGTTGGCCAAGCTGGACGACACACCATGGGTACCGCTGGCCATCGCACAGGCAGAGGCCGGGGTTTCCCGATCGGCGCTGCGGGCCTGGTACCGGAATGGCGAGATTGCATCTCGATTGGTCGACGGGCCACACGGGCCACAACGGCTGGTGCCACTGCAAGCGGTGCTGGACCGAGCAGCTCAGTCGGCCCGGATCCAGCGCCGCGCCGAGCGCGAGGTGAGTCTCGAGGCGCAGGTGACGCTGCTGCGGCACCGCGTTGACCAGCTTGAGCTTCGGCTGTCCGCACTGGAACGTCGCCGCTCTAGTTGATCTTGGATTCTTGAAGGGTATTTCGGAGGTGGGTGTCCGAGGAATTCCGTTTGCCTTTACTTTGGACAGCACCCCGTACCTCCGGAAAGGGTTCCAGCATGAGTAATGCGATCATCAAGCAGCAGGGAGATTCGCCGGTCGTTGCCGACAACATTTGGGAGTTCCGGCTGGGAGGGGTCTCTTTCATTCTGGGCCTGTTGGCGCGCTCGTGACCGCTGCTGCCGGGCGGCTCACGGCAAAGGGTGATGTGACGCCGCCGCCGCCGACTCCGCGCGGCTGGCCAATCAACTTCGCCCATCGCGGCGGGGCGAAGGTCGTGCCCGAGAACACGATCGAGGGATTCCGCGAAGGATTTGCCTTGGGCGGCGGGGTCGTGGAGTGCGACGTACACGCATCCGCCGAAGGCACCATCGTCGTCATTCATGACGCAGTCGTCGACCGGACAACCGATGGCACCGGACCCGTAGCTGAGAAGACCGTTGCAGAATTGCAGAGTCTCGACGCCGGCTATCGGTTTAGCCCAGATGGCGGTGCGACATTTCCGTGGCGGGCCAAGGGCGTCAGGATTCCAACACTCGAAGCCTTGTACGAGGCGTTTCCGGACGGGCCTTTCAATATAGAAATCAAGGGGCATCGTGCCGGCATCGAGGAGACCGTGTTCCGCCAGATCGAAGCCGCCGGTGCACTGGAACGCACTTTGGTTGTTTCAGACAATCGGGGCACCATTTCTCGCTTCCGCACAATCAGTCAAGGAAAGGTTGCCACTGCCTCCTCCACCATTGAGCTGCTGTGGTACTGGATACTTCACTTGCTGCATCTCGGCGGCCTTTACGATCCGCCGTTTCAGGCGCTGCAGCCTCCCGAGAAATACAAGGGCGTAGTCCCGGTTGTCACGCGCCGATTCGTACGCAAGGCGCATGATCGGGGCCTCCGGGTCGATGTCTGGACCATCGACGACGAACCGGCCATGCGACGCCTGCTTAGCTACGGTGTCGACGGAATCATCACCGACCGGCCGGATGTGCTCGCTGGTGTCCTGAACGGTCGGTGAGCTGATCGCGACAAGAGAGTCAACGAAACGTTGGCGAGTTCCGCATCAGCTACGCGAACTCGGCTACCTCTTCCAGATCGTCGAGAGGGGGGATGCGCCTTTGGCCCGACCGAGCGCAGGCAGTCCGTAAGTGTCTTCGATCGTACGGAGCAGGCCGTAGTGATTGAGCCGCTCGGAATAGACGCCCGGGCGAACCCCCGCGCCGACGATGATCGTCGGGATCGATTTCACCGTCCCGCCCGC